>Ga0187894_10000111_pt1 | contig 102252 bp, 94 predicted proteins | sample GBC1701081metaG_FD_136650 | JGI IMG/M metagenome (GOLD analysis project Ga0187894, IMG submission 136650) | White microbial mat communities from a lava cave in the Kipuka Kanohina Cave System on the Island of Hawaii, USA - GBC170108-1 metaG ...
CACCGTCTGCTGCGTTGCCGCTCCTCGACGACCACAACGGTCGCCGTCGTCGCGGCGCCTTGCATCCGGTGCCGCGGCGCTCGCAACGCGACCCGAATCCAATACTCGGACAGGCTCCTAGCCTCGCATTGCTGCGACCGGCTGCATCCTGGCAGCCTTCAACGCAGGGTAGAGGCCAAACAGAACACCCAGGGTCACTGCCACGCCGACCGCCCCGGTAACTCCAGGCCAGTCGACCGGCAACCCATTGGCGAAGAACGAGCTCATGATCATGACAACCGCCAGGCCCAGCCCCACGCCGATCAGGGCGCCCGTGAGGGCCAGGGTGACCGACTCCATCAGGAACTGGAGGAAGATCTCGAGGTCGGTCGCCCCGATCGCCTTGCGCATGCCGATCTCGTAGAGCCGCTCGTTGATGGAGATGATCATCACCGAGAACAGGCCAATCCCGCCCACCAGAAGCGCGATGCCGGCGATGGTGCCCAGGACGATCTGCCAGTTGCGCACGACCGTCTTCACCTCGCCGCGGGACCTGACGATATCCTGCGCGATGTTCTCGACCTTGAAGTCTCCCACGCCGTGATGCGCGACCTTGAGCGCAGCGGCGATTTCGGCCTGGACATTCCCCAGCTCGTCCTGTGCCGTTGTCTTCACCGCGATGTAGCTGAGCGGAGCTTCCGCCCCCGTGAAGTACTTCCGCATCGTGGCCAGCGGAATGAAAACCCCCTCCATCTCCCGGATGAAATCGTCGTCGTCGACAAAGTTGTTGGTCAGATCCTGGCCCACCCCCACCACCTTGAACCGCTCTCCCCCCAGCTCCAGCTCGCGGCCGAGCGGATCGGCCGTCCCGAACAGTCTCAGCCGCAGGCGGTGGCCCACTACGCACACCCTGGCGAACCGCTGCATGTCGTTGTCGGTCACAAATCGTCCCAGGGCGACCGGCCGGCGGCGCACCGGCGCGAACTCGGGCGTCACTCCCAGGACCGACACCTCGCGGCGCGAGCCGGGGGTGGAGGCCGCGAGGCGGTTCTCCTGGACCGGCGCGGCGGCCGTGACCAGCTCGCGGCGCGACAGCAGGACGTCGACATCACGCTCCCGCAGCCCGTATGAGGTGGCGAAGCGCGCCCGCTCGACGCTGTCCTTGGGCTGCCTGGCCACCACGTACATCACGCCGTCGAAGCCGAGCTGATCGAACCCCTTCCACAGAGTCAGGATGATCCCGTTGAGCATGGAGGTCATGAAGATGATGGAAAGACACCCGAGGATGATCCCGATGAGAGTCAGGAAGGCGCGCAGCTTGTGGTGCCAGATTTCAATGATGCCGCCGGTGAGGATCTCGGGAAGGTTCATCGTCTACTCGTAGCGCAGCGCTTCGACTGGATTGAGCCGCGACGCCTTGAGCGCCGGATAGAAGCCGAAGAAGATCCCCACGGAAACGGCCGTCAGGAATCCCTTCAGCGCCATGTCGGATGTGATGATCGCCGGCTGATCGATGAGCGCCGACACCGCCTGCGTGAATCCGAACCCCAGGAGGATCCCCAGGCCGCCGCCCAGAAGCGTCACCAGGACCGATTCGACCAGGAACTGCGCCATGATATGCAGCCCGTTGGCCCCGAGCGCCTTGCGCACGCCCACCTCGCGGACGCGCTCCTGGAACGACGCCAGCAGGATGTTCATGATGACGACGCCGCCTACGATCAGCGAGATGATCCCCGCGCTCAAAAAAACGATGTCGAACTCCCGGCCTCGTTGCTCCTGCTCGGCCAGCCGGCTGGCGCGGTCCATCACGCGGAAATCCGTGATGCCCTGGTGGCGGACTTTCAGCATCGCCTTGATCGCTGTGGTGGCCTTCGAGTTGTTCTGGCTCTTGTCCACGATGGCGTTGATGAAGGTGACCTTGCGGTCATGATCGCCGGTGAACCGCCGGTAAATGGACGTGATCGGCACGAAGACCTTGATGTTCATCCACTCCAGCGCGTTGTAGTTCCCGCTGTCGAAGTAGTACTCCTTGCGCTGCATGACCCCCACCACGGTCATGCCCACCCCGTCGATGTAGAGTACGCGCCCGACAGGGTCGTCCGATCCGAAGATCTCGCGCGCCGCGGTGTCGCCCAGCACGCAGACGCGCGCAGCGCCCGCCAGGTCGTCGGAGCTGATGAACCGTCCCTCGGCAGGATGAAACTTGTAGATGAAGCTGTAGTCGTAGGTCACGCCGTCGAGCAGCCGCTCTTTCTGGTAGTCGCCGTAGGTCACCAGCGCGCGGTGATGCGAGATCGGATCGACGTGGGTGATCATCGGCAGCGCGCGCAGAGCCTGTGCATCGTCGAAGGTCAGGCCCACGTTGGACATCTCGAGAGCGGTGCGGACGAGGGCCTCGCTGGGCTCATTGAAGATGAGGACCTTGCGCAAGCCGCCGATCTGCGACATGAACTCGAGACTCTTGCGCCGGCCGGAGTCGACGAGCGCCATCACGGTCACCACGGAGGCCACGCCGAGCACCACCCCCACCATCTGGAGGAGGGTGCGGCCCTTGTGCGCCTTGATGTCGGTGACGCCGTCGATGACCGACTCGATCAGGGTCATGCCGCCTGCGCCTGCACCACGCGACCGTCCACCAGCGTGATGATCCTCCCGGCGTGGCCTGCCACGGCGTGATCGTGGGTCACCAGGATGACGGTGTGCTCCTGACGGTTCAGGTCATCGAAGATGGACAGGATCTCCTCGCCGGTCTTCTGATCCAGGTTGCCCGTGGGCTCGTCGGCCAGGATGATCGCCGGGTTGTTCACCAGGGCGCGCGCGATCGCCACGCGCTGGCGCTGCCCGCCCGAAAGCTGCGAGGGGACATGCTTGAGCCGGTCTCCCAGCCCCAACCGGGCCAGAACCTCCGCGGCCCGCCGGCGCCGCTGCGCGCGTGACACGCCGGCGTACATCAATGGCAGCTCGACGTTGCGCAGAATCGAGGCGCGCGGCAGCAGGTTGAAGGTCTGGAAGACGAACCCGATGCGCTGGTTGCGCACGCGCGCCAGCGCCCGGCCGGACATGTTGGAGACATCCTGGCCCGCCAGGATGTACTGGCCCGACGTGGGGCTGTCCAGGCACCCCACGATGTGCATGAGCGTGGACTTGCCCGAGCCGGACGGGCCCATGATCGCCACGAACTCGCCCTGCGCGATGGCAACATCCACCCCCCGCAGCGCGTGCACGGGCAGCTCGGCGGCGTCGTACACCTTCTTGATTTCCCTGAGATGGATGACCTGATCAGTCATTGGAGATCTGCCGCGGCTTGGTGGGATCCTCCAGCGCGATCTGCTCGCCTTCCGCAAGCCCGTCGAGGATCTGCACCCGCTCCATGCTGGCCAGGCCCACCTTGACGGGGCGCGGCTCGAAGAACCGCTGCCATGATTCCGAGACGTCGATCTTGCCCTGCTGGTTGCGCTTGAGCGGCTTGGCGTCTTTGCTGGCTTCGTCGAACTCCTTCTTGAGCACGTAGACCACCTCGCCCGAGTCCCGCCTGAAGATCGACTCGACGGGAACGCTCAGCACCTTTTCCACCCGCTCGCCCTTCACCTGGATGTTGGCGGTCATTCCGGACCGGAAATCGCGGTTCTGCTCCTCGAGCTCGATCTCGATGTCGAAGACCTTCACTTTGTCCTTGAGCCGCGCCGCGGGCGAGATGTGAGAGACCGTCCCGTGGAATCTCTTGTAGGCGAACGCGTCCACGGTGATCTCAACAGGCTGTGCCAGACGGAGCCGTCCGATCTCGACTTCGTTGATGGAGGCCTTGATGAGCATCGCCGACAAATCGGCCACCGTAAAGAGGGGCGTGCCTTCATTGAACGATGACACACCGCTCATGACGGTCTGTCCCGACTCCACGTTGCGCTTGATCACATAGCCATCCATCGGAGAGTCGACGTTGACCGTCCGGCCTGTGGAGATCTCCTGATCCATCGGGATGCCGCTGTCCACGACAATCTGGTACTCGGTCCTGGCCTGGTTGAACTGCTCCTGCGCCGTCTCGAAGCTCTTGCGGAAGTCGCGCATCTGCTGCTCGGCCAGGTACCCCTCGCCGAAGAGCGCCTCGTTGGTCTCCAGATCCTGCTTGGCCTTCTCGAAGTTGATCTGCGCGACAGTCAGCTCGGAATTGACCGCCGACAGGCTGCGTGCCTGGCCCACGTCGGGCGTCACCCGCGCCAGGGTCTGGCCGCGGCGCACCCGGTCCCCCTCCCTGACGAGGAGCTCGCGCACCGTGCCCGACAGGGTGGACTTGACGTCCACCTTCACGACGGGCTCGATGGTGCCCACTTCACTCACTGCCACCTGGATGTCGGCGATCTCGGACTTGCCGATTCTCAGGTCGAAGTCATCCGGGTTGGTCTTCTTCCCGTCGCGGGCCATGGAGCCCCTCAACGAGGAATAGCCCGCGATTCCGAGTGTGATCAGGACAACGGGAACAAGTGCGAAGAAGATGCGGCGCTTGGTCGTGCGGGACATGAACGGTTCTCCGGGATCCCCCAGGTGGGACGTGCGCACATATACGCGGACTGAGGCGTGTAAGTTGCGAGAATAACACAGGATCCGGGCGCCGCAACTGTTGACGCCGCACGGCCGCCACGGCTATCGTGGCGCGCCAGAGACTGTCCAGCGCTGGAGCGATATGTGGCTGATGCCCTGACGATGGTGGAGCCCGCGCGGCTCCGGCTGGCGCACCTGCCGACTCCTCTGGAGCGGGCGGAGCGCTTCGCGGCGGCGATGGGCTGCCCGCCGCTCTGGATCAAGCGGGACGATTGCACCGGCCTGGCGCTGGGCGGCAACAAGGCGCGCAAGCTGGAGTTCCTCACGGCCGCCGCCCGCGCCGCGGGCGCCGACACGCTGGTCACCATAGGCGCAGTGCAGTCCAACCATACGCGCATGGTGGCGGCAGCGGCGCGCAGCCTGGGGATGGAGTGCCACCTGCTCATCTCCGGCGCGCCGCCCGAGGAGGTGACGGGCAACCTCCTGCTGGACAGGATTCTCGGCGCCTCGCTCACCTTCCTGGCGCTGGCGCCGTCGGATCTCACGCCGCAGCGCGTCGAGGCTGAGTTCAGCCAGGCCGAGGAGCGGCTGCGCTCCGCGGGACGGCGGCCTTTCAGGATCGCCCCGGGCGCCAGCACGCCGCTCGGGGTTCATGGGTACAGGCTGGCGTATGACGAAGTTACCTCCCAGGCCGCCGGGCTCGGCTTCAGACCCGATCGCTTCGTGGTGGCTGTGGGCACAGGTGGCACGATCGCGGGACTGGTGCTGGGCAACATCCTGGCCGGGCGCCCCGCCCGGATTACGGGCATTTCGATTGCGCCCCCGGGAATTCCCGAAGCGCTCGGGGTGCCGCCGGTCCGCCAGCTCGTGGAGGAGGGTGGCTCGATGCTCGGCAAGTCTGTGCGCGTGACCGATGCCGACGTGAGCATCTCGTACGATCATGGCGGCCGTGCCTACGCGGTGCCCACGGCAGAGGGAAACGAGGCGATCACGGCGCTGGCGCGCACCGAGTCGATCATCCTGGATCCCGTCTACACCGGCAAGGCGATGGCCGGTCTCGTCCAGATGAGCCGCTCCGGACAGATCGCCCGGTCAGAGAAGGTGGTGTTCATTCACACGGGCGGCACGCCCGGGCTGTTCGCCTACGGGCGGGCGCTGGCGACATGAAGATGACTCCCGCGCGCCTGGCGTGGGTGGCGCTTGCCATCTCGCTGGGATGGTGCGCCCTGGCAGCAGCGGCCCCGCTGCTGCAAGAGCACGGCAACCCCGCCGGCGCGATGGCCATCCGGCTGCTTCAGTCACCCGCCTGCCACCAGATGGCCGAGCGCAGTCTCCACCTCGCGGGGCATCCCATGACGCTGTGCGCCCGGTGCACCGGGCTGGCGGCGGGGTTTGCGGCGGGCGCCGGCTGGCTGCTGCTGTGGTGCCAGAGCAGGCCGCAGACTCCGCCATTCCCCTCCCGGCGGCTGCTGGCCTGGGCGGCGCTTCCGGCAGCCGTCGAGTGGGTTTTCGATGTGACCGGCCTGACCCCGCCTGCCGCTCCGGTCCGGGCGGCCGCGGCCGCCGCGCTGGGTTTTGCGATCTCACTGTTCTTCGTGCCCGCGTTTTTCGAGTTGTGCGGGATCGTCAATGACGCCATTCGGAGGCGCACGGCGCCTCGGGAGCCGACGCATGCAGCAGGATCAGGCTGATATCTGGAAGCCCTCTCTTATCGCCGGGGCGGTGTTCGGACTCCTGTCGGGGATCCCGCTGGTGGGAGCCCTCAACTGCGCCTGCTGCTCGCTGATTGTCGGCGCCGGAGTGATGGCATCGTTCATGCTCATCCGGGCTTCCGCCGTGGCGGTCAGCTACGGCCGCGCCGCGCTCACCGGGGCGCTGGCCGGCCTCTTCGCCGTCCCCTTCTGGCTGCTGGCGGATGTGAGCTTCACCGTCCTGCGCGGGCGCTCGGTCACGCAGGATTTCGATGATGCGATGGAGCAGACCAGGGGCATGGTGGAGGGGGGCGAATGGGTGGTGGATGCCATGGCACAGCTGGGCGCCGTGGGGCTGCTCATGATTACGAGCGTCATCTTCCTGTTCATCTGGATCCCCTTCGGCACGCTGGGAGGGGTGCTGGGCCGCGCCCTTTTCGAGAGGCGGACGACGCCGCCCGCGATCCAGCCGCCGCCGCAGGGATGGACCCCGCCGCCTCCGCCGCCACCTGCGGATCCCGGCACGACACAACCCACATTCACCTCTTGACAGATGGAGTGATTCACGGCAGCGTTTGGGGAACATGACCGCCACTGCGAACCGCCACAACCCCGCCCCTGCTGTCGGCACCAAGGGGCCGCACGATGACTTCTTCTGCCACAAGTACGGGGTGTGGTACCGGGTGGATGACTGCGTCTACCGGACGACGCATGCGACCTACAGCGGCTGCATGAACTGCTTCCAGGGAACGCTCAACGCGCGCTGCGCCAGCAAGGGAGTGGCTCCTCCCACTTTTCTCACGGTAGTGGCTCCTGTCGGTCAGACCCTCGGTGAGCGCGGTGCCATCGTGGTTTTCCCGCGCCCCTCGCGGGGCGGGACATAAGCACTTCCTACCAGCCCAGTCCGGCGCGCGGATCCACCTGCTGGTGCTTGGCAAGCTCCTCGAGCAGCTTGCCGGTGGAGTCATCCGGCTTCGGCGCGACGATCTGGACGATGACGATCTGATCCCCCCGCTCTCCTGCCGAGATCGACGCCACACCCCGCCCCTTGAGGCGGAGCCGCTGGCCGCTCGACGTCCCGGGGGGAATGGTGAGCGCCACTTTGCCGCCCAGGGTGGGCACCTCGAGCCGCGTGCCGAGGGCCGCTTCGGTGAAGGTGAGGGGCACGTCGAGGAGAATGTCCCGTCCCTCTCTGCGGAAGAAGCGGTGGGACCGCACGCGGAGCTGGATGAAGAGATCCCCCGGCGGCGCTCCGCGCTCCCCCGCCTCACCCTTTCCCGGCAGGCGCACGCGGCTGCCATCCTCCGCACCCGGCGGGATCCGCGCCTGGATATCCTCGCTGGCCCGCTGCACTCCGGTGCCGCCGCAGCGCGTGCAGGCGGTGGCGCGGCGCGAGCCGGAGCGGATCCGCCCCGTCCCTCCGCAGACATCGCAGGTCACCGTGCGCGCCAGCGGAATGCGCAGCGTCGTGCCGTTGACCGCCTCCTCGAAGCTGATCTCCGCCTCGTACTGGAGATCGCTTCCCCGCATCTCGAAGGGCCCTGCTCCTCCGCGCGCGCCCGAGCGTCCCATCCCGGAGAAGAGGTCGTTCAGGATGCTCCCGAAGTCCCCTTCCGTGCTGAAGCCCCCCGCCCCTGTCGGACCGCCTGAGTCCCACCGGTAGGTGCGCCCGCCTCCCGGGCGGGGGCCTCCCTGCCCGAAGAAATCAAACTCCGGCCCCCCCATCTCCCAGGCCTGCCGCTTCTTCGGATCGGTGAGGACCTCGTGGGCTTCTCCGATCTCCTTGAACCGCTCCTCGGCCTGCTTGTTGTTCGGATTGACGTCGGGGTGGTGCTTCCTGGCCAGCTTCCTGTACGCGGAGCGGATCTCCTTCTCCGATGCGCCCGGCTTGAGACCGAGGATCGCCCAATAGTCTTTTTTCATCGTGACGCACGATAAGCGCCGCTTCGACGCAGTGTCAAGACGCGGCCGGTTGAGTATGCGTGTGTTACGATTCCCGCGCTGCATTCCAACGACATGCGAAACTGCCGGAGATTCAGTGCGTCAGCTGATGCTCGCACTTGCCGCCCTCATCTGCTGCACGGTGATCGCGGCGCCGCAAACCACTCCCCCGAAGCAGCAGCCGGCCGGCCGCCAGCGGGTGGCGCTGCCGGAGGAGGATCCCGGTTTCGTCGCCTTGCTGGACAAGCTCGCCGAAAGAGCGGCGCTCTACCGCGCCCGTGCCCTGGGGTTCACCTGCCGCGAGATCTGCGTCGTCGCCGAGTATGACGCTGACACCACTGAGTACAGGAAGAACCGCCGCACGGTGCGCGACTACCTCTTCGAGGAGAAGGATGGGCAGCTGCGCGAAGTGCGCGAGGACCTGATCCAGGAAAAAGACGGCGTGAAGCGCAAGTCCACCGAGTTCGATCCACCGATGCCGCCCGCCTACGCCTGGGCGTCGCTCTTTGCGCGTGAGAGCCGGACCAAGTTCCACTTCCGGCCCGCGGGCCAGACCGTCAAGGCGTTCCGGCTGCTCACCTTGATCGACTTCACGGGGACGTCGCCCAATCCGGGCGGGGACAGCATCGCCGGATGGGCCGGGCAGGCGGCGCTCGACGACAAGATGCTCAACATCTGGTCGCTCGAGGCTCAGCCCACGGGCCAGGAGGTGCGCCTTCAGGCGGAGATCCTGCGCTACACGAGGGCCTTCGCCATCGTGGGCGTGCCGCTGGCCTCCAAGCCCCATGGCTGGCGGCTGGCCGTGACGTTCGGGATGACGCAGCAGGGGCTGTCCTACCCGACCGAGCAGATCCTGTCGCAGACATCGCTCGGCAGGGCAAACAAGATGAACGAGTCGGAGCGCACCACGCTGCGCTACGAGGACTACCGGTTCTTCGGCGTGGAGGCCAGCCCGGAAGAGATGGCGGGATCCGAGGAGGCCCCCCCGGATCCGAACCGCAAGCTGCCCTGACAAGCCCGCGTTTAGTCGCGCAGCGCCGAGATCACATCCAGCGCCCGCTCCACCTTGCCGAAGGGGGCCGAGACCTGCACTCCCTGGATCAGGTCCTTCACTTCGAGCAGAGTCTCGCGCGCGATCTGGATCCCTTCCTCGCGCGATGCCCCTTCCTCGCGCGCTTCGGCCGCCCGCATCCGCTCCATGATCGCGTCGGGTACGTGCACCCCCGGGACCTCGTTGTTCATGAACTCCGCGTTGCGCAGCGAGGCCAGCGGCCAGATCCCCGCGATGACCGGGATGCGGCAATGCTCGATGCGCGACAGAAAGGTCCTCAGCTGCTCGACATCGAAGACCGGCTGCGTGATGGCGAACTCGGCGCCTGCTTCCACCTTGTACTGGAAGCGCCGCAGCTCGAACTCCAGATCGATGGCGCCCGGATTGGCGCCCACGGCAAGGTAGTAGCCCGTCGGCTTGCCGATCGGGTTGCCTCCCAGATCGAACCCGTGGTTCAGCCGCGTGACCATGTTGGTCAGCCCGATCGCGTCCACGTCGAACACCGCCGTGGCGTCCGGGTAGTCGCCCATCTTGGGCGGATCCCCGGTGATCACCAGGATGTTGCGCAGGCCCGCGGCGTAGGCTCCCAGCAGATCGGCCTGCATCCCGAGCAGGTTCCGGTCGCGGCAGCAGTAGTGGAGGATCGTCTGGATCCCCACCTCGCGCTCCATCATGAGCGCCAGGAACATCGGCCCCATCCGGGCGGAGGCGCGCGCGCCGTCGGGGATGTTGATGGCGTCCACGCCGCGCTCCTTGAGGAACTTCGCTCCCGCCATCACCTTGCCGGGATCGATCCCCTTTGGAGGATTGAGCTCCACCGAGGTCACGAACTCCCCGGCTGACATCTTCGCGGCCAGCTCGGATTTCTCCGCGCGCGGCACCGGCGTGACTTTGATCGTTTTTTCGGAGGGAACGAAGATCTCCACGCGGCGCTGGGCCGGGCGCAGCATGCGCACCGACTTGATGATGGCGCGCAGGTGCTCGGGTGTGCTGCCGCAGCAGGCTCCCACCACCTTGGCGCCGCTCTGGATGAAGCGTTTGGCGTAGGTGCCCATGTACTCGGGCGAGCACAGATAGATGTTGCGCCCCTCAACGTTGCGCGGCACGCCGGCGTTGGGCTGCACGATGAGAGGGCGGCTCGTCGCGCCCGCCAGACGCTCCACGGCGTCCAGCATCACGTGCGGGCCGACGCTGCAGTTGACGCCGATGATGTCGGCGCCCCACTCGTCCAGCGAGCGCGCGAACACCTCCGGGGCGGTCCCGTACAGGCTCGAGCCGGTTTCCTCCAGGGTCATCTGGGCGGCGATCGGCAGGTCGCAGACCTCTCGCGACGCCAGGATCGCCTGGTGGATCTCCTCGAGATCGCTGAACGTCTCGAGCGACAGGAGGTCCACTCCGCCTTCCACCAGCGCGGCCATCTGCTCGCGGAACAGCTCCCGCGCCTCGGCCAGCGACGTGGGCCCCCAGGGCTCCACCCTGAGCCCCAGCGGACCGATCGAGCCGGCGACGTAGACATCCTCGCCGGCGATCTCGCGCGCCAGCGACGCCCCCGCGAGATTGATCTCGCGCAGCTGCGCTTCGAATCCGTGCGCGCGCAGCTTGTGACGCGTGGCGCCGAAGGTGTTCGTCTCCAGGACGTCGGCGCCCGCCTTCCTGTAGCCGCGGTGGACCTCGCGCACGAGATCGGGATTCGAGAGATTCAGCTCGTCGAAGCACCTGTTGATGAACACGCCGCGGTTGTACAGCTCGGTGCCCATGGCGCCGTCGAAGACGACGATGTTGTCGGTGAGGTACTGGCGAAACGGCGCGCGCAAAGTGACTCCGGCTGCGGACGACGGCAGGTTGGAGGCGAAGTATAAGGAGAGGCAGGCTGGACTTCAATGTGCGAGGCGGGCCAGAATGGCTCGATGGAGCCGTTCGATCCTTCGCGCCTTGCCGATTTCGGCGTCTGGTACGTCATCTTCCTCTTCTCCCTGACGCTGCACGAGGGCGCGCACGCGCTGCTGGCGCGCTGGGGCGGCGACGACACCGCCTATCACGGAGGCCAGGTCACGCTCAACCCGTGGCCTCACATGCGCCGCGAGCCGCTCGGCACGGTGCTGATCCCGATCGCCAGCTTCTTCTTCATGGGCTGGATGATGGGCTGGGCCAGCACTCCATTCGATCCCTACTGGGCCCAGCGCCATCCGCGTCGCGCGGCCCTGATGTCGTGCGCCGGTCCCGCGGCGAACCTGCTCATCGCCCTCACAGCCTTTTTCATCCTCAAGGGGCTCCTGATGGGCGGCGTCATGATGCCGGCCGCCGAGCCGGCGATGAGCGGGATCGTCGAGCCGGCCGACCCGAACGCCGCCGGCGGGCTGCTGACGCCCGTGGGGATGGCGCTGTCGATCGCGCTGTCGCTGAACATCCTTCTTGGCCTGTTCAACCTCATCCCGCTCCCTCCGCTGGACGGCGCAGGGATCGTGCAGGGGCTGTTTCCCGACACGCTCGGCCGGGCGATCGCCGCGCTGGCCGCCAATCCCATGATGAGCATGCTGGGGATCGTCCTGGCCTGGCAGGTGATCGGCTTTCTCTTCAGGCCGGTGCTGTCGTTCGTTCTGCTGGCGCTGGGAGTGGTCTGAGCCCCGCCATCTCTCTGTACAGGCTCAGATGGCCGGCGCGGGCAGACTCGCGCAGATAGAGCCTGGCCACTACGAACAGCTGGCCGGCAAGGAACCCCGCGATAACCCCGGCAGGCGATCCGCGCGCCAGCAGCGCGTCCACCGGCAGGAACAGGACCAGGGCAGCGGCCTGCATGAGAAATACCTGCGACTCCAGCAGCAGGACCCTCACAGGGTGCGCCAGCACGAATCGCAGGCCCGCGGCGAGGGCCGCGAGCATCGATCGATCCGCCGTGAGGATCGCGTGCGCGCGGGCATAGTCTCCCGCCAGCGTCACCAGATCGAACAGGATCAGGAACAGGAGGCTCCTGCCCCACATCATCGCCAGCCCGGTTCGCTCGTCCTCCACCGCGTCGAGCCATCCGTTCATCGCGGATCCCAGCCAGGTATTGACCATCCGGTGGACCAGCCAGTAAAGGGGCAGCGTGAGCGCCAGCAGCCAGACGAACCGGCCGAACCACCTGCGGCAGCTCGTCATGAACCTGTCCATCGGCAGGCCGTCCAGAGTGTCGCTGTAGGCCTGCAGCGCGCCGCCTGCAAACCAGCACCCGGCCAGCACGGAGAGAAACGCGGCGGCCGAGATGGAAGCCAGCGTGGCGGCGACGGCCTCCGCGCGCGAGGTGGTCAGGTCGACCCACCAGGACATGTCGAAGGCGCTCAGCAGCCTGCCGGCATCGGCCTGGCGCGCGGTCGTGTCGTCCATCGGCCGCAGCATGGGAGCCACTGCCGCGGCGGAGAGCGCCAGGTTGGCAAGAAGCATCCATCCGAGGATCCGCGCGTTGCGCGCCGCGATCGACAGACCCTCGGTCATCCTCGACCGGCCGCCTGCCGTCACGAGATCCCCGAGTAGAAGAGCGAGACGTGCTGCATCCACTGCAGCATCCGGCTCCACCACTTGATCGCGGGCAGATGGTGCGCCTGGCGCGATGCGCTGTTGTTGGATCGGTTGGTCTCCAGCGCCAGCCCGTCCCCGGGCTCGAGCCGGACCGACTCGAGCTGCGCGCCCTCCCGCCTGATCTTGAGCCAGCGGTACGCGCCGTCCCATGGCACCGTCTCGCTCCGGCCATCGCCGAACTGCAGCAGGATCTCCTGCGGCCAGGCGAATCCCCCCAGCCGGCGGATCACAACCTCGGTTTCGAAGACGGCGGGAACCCCGTCCTTTCCCGCGCGCGAGGCCTGCTCATCCGCCTCCGTGCGCGTGACCCTGCGCCGCGAAGCCGGCGGGCCGAACAGGCCGCTTCCGGGCCTGGCCTTCCTGCTCCTGATCCCGTCCACGGCGTAGTCCAGGACGTCGCTGCCGAAGACGGCCTGCCGGAAGTACCCGGCGAGATCGCGTCCCGCGACCTCGCCCGCCACTGCGATGAACTCGTTCACATCAGGGTGCCTGAAGCGTCCGCGCTGGAACCAGGCCCGCATCACCCGCAGCATCGCCTCGTCGCCGACGATCCCCTCCAGCGTGAGCAGCATCAGGGCCGTGCGCGCATAGGAGTTCAGTCCGTACACGGAGCCGCTGGTGTACTCCCACGCCCGCCGGGCCAGAACGTCGGCCGAGGGATTCCCCAGATAGCGGCGCCGCTGCGCCGTCACCTGATCGACCGGGGCGTGTGCCACGTAGTTGAGAAAGGGCAGGTCGCGCAGGGTGTTGAGGGCGAGATCGTCCGAGGGGCCGAAGGGACGCAGCAGCAGGGCATCCAGGAACCGCGCCGGCCCGGAGAGTGCGCCGGCAGCTTCCTCTCCTTCGGAGCTGGGGCGCCGCGGGATCTCCAGCAGCGGCTGGGCCACATAGTGCATGCCGGGCAGCAGCTCGACCGTCTCGTGATTGGGCCCGTAGACCTTCTCGAGCACCTTGCCGGTCGAGTAGGTGTTGAACCCCTCGTCGAGGAACGCCTCCTCGAACTCATTGGTCGCGACCATCCCGTACCAGTACTGATGGCCGAACTCGTGGATCGTCACGCTCTCGGGGGACTGCCGTCGCCCGGGCGCCACGACGTTGGCCCCCGCCGTGATCAGCGTCGGGTACTCCATGCCTCCGGCGCCGCGCCCCCGCCAGGGAGGATCCACCACCGTCAGCGTGGCGTAGGGGTAGCGGCCGTACCAGTAGCCGAAGTACTTCAGCGCGGCGAACGCGGCGGCAAAGTGGCGGTCCATGAGACCGCGGTGCTCGGGGTGCAGCAGCACCGTGACCTCGACGTCGGGGAGCGCCAGCTCCGGATCCCGCGGCGCAATCCCCAGCACCGAGGCCATCCGCGCTTCTTCTGCGGCGTCACGCTGCTCCTGCCCGCGGAACCAGCGCACCTCCCTGACGAAGTCAGGGTCAGCCGTCCAGGCGAAATCGTGAATGTCCTCCTGCACGAAGCGCCACGTCGTCAGGCCTCCCACAGTGCGGGGTTCTCCCTGGAGCGCGCCGGTCGCGCCCACGACGAACCCTGACGGGAGGGTGATGCTGACGTCATAGGAGCCGAAGTCGGCGAAGAACTCCCCCGTGCCGTGGAACTGGTGACAGTTCCAGCCCTCCTCCTCGAGCACCCCGAACTTGGGAAACCACTGGGCTACCATGTGGAAATCATTCAGGTGCCCGGTTCGCGCGAAAACGCGCGGCAGCCGCGCCGCGAAGTCCAGGCTCAGCTCGACGGTGCCCCCGGGCGGGATTGCCCTGGGAAGCGGAATCTGCAGCACCGTCTCATCTTCGGCGTTGTCGTCATCGGGGTGAATGAACCCGGCCCGCGCCAGGAGATCCTCGCCTCCAGCCAGCGTGAGGCGGGTGATGTCGATGTACCCCCACTCCCCGTCCTTGAACCTGTTGCCCCGGCTGACACCTCCGGACTCTTTCATGAAGGTGGATCGGTCGTTCTTGAATGCATTCAGGTAGAGGTGAAGCTGCAGATCGCCGGCGGCGCGCGCCGTCGTGTTGCGCCAGGTCATCGTCTGGCTGCCCCGCAACGCGTGGGCCACGGGATCCAGCGATACGTCAATCTTGTACGAGACGATCCGGTGATCCGGAGAGGAAGGCGGGGCGCAGGCCGGGCCCTGGACCCGGGACAGGCTCAGAAGCAGCCAGCCAGCGACGCACAGCGTCGTCCGCGCGAGCGACATCCGCCTCACGATACACCAATGAGGGCCACCTGCCCCCTCAATTGGCGTGTTATCCTGAATCGCCACTGAGGTTTTCGTAAACAGAGGCGTGCCGCAGGCAGGTGCCCTGCCGCGCCACCGGCCGTTCGGCCCCTGTAAGGACAGGCCTGTCATGTTCTGCGTCCGCTGCCAGACTCCCAACCCCGAGACGGCTCATTTCTGCACGGAGTGTGGGGAGTCGTTCCCCGGGAAGGCCATCCCGGCCGGCACGCTGCCCCCGACTTACGCCGGGACTTCGGTCACCTCGGCGGGTGTGACGGTCGCCGGCACCTCCCCGGGCCTGTCCGGCTCGCGGCGCACGCTGCCTGCGGGGACTCTCCTCGGAAACCGCTACGAGATCATCGAGGCGATCGGCATGGGTGGCATGGGGATGGTCTACCGGGCCCTCGACCGGCAGCTCAATGTCCCGGTGGCGCTCAAAATGATCCGCGACGAGTACGCCGAGAACGAGCGGATGGTGGAGCGATTCAAGAAGGAGATCACCACCGCGCGGCGCGTCACCCACCGTAATGTCGGCCGGATCTACGACATGGGCGAGACCGACGGCCTGCGGTTCATCTCGATGGAGTACATCGAGGGGGAGGATCTCGCCCACATCCTCAAGAAGGAAGGGCCGATGGCGGTGCCGCGCGTCGTCGACGTGCTGCGCCAGGTGTGCGAGGCGCTGCGCGAAGCCCATGCGAGCGGCGTCGTCCACCGCGACCTCAAGCCGCACAACATCATGCTGGACTCGGACGCCGTGGCCCACGTGATGGACTTCGGCATCGCCATGTCGCTCGACATGACGGGCATGACCCGCACCGGAACGCTCATCGGCACCCCGGAGTACATGTCGCCCGAGCAGGCCGAAGGCAAGCACGTGGACCAGCGCTCCGACATCTACTCGCTGGGGGTCACCTTCTACGAGGTGCTCACGGGCGAGGTCCCGTTCTCCGGAGGCACCCCCTGGGAGACCATCCGCAAGCACATCGAAGAGAAGGCGCAAACCACGCGGCACCAGCGGGAGGAGATTCCGGTCTGGATCGACACGCTGCTGCTCAAGTGCCTAGAAAAGGACCCGGCGCTGCGGTACCAGACAGTCGAACAGATCCTGGAGGACATCCAGCGCCAGGAGGCCCACCTGTCGGCGCGCCACTACATGCCGCGGCGCCGCACGATGATCATGGCCGGCTCGGCGGTGTTCCTGGTGGTGGCGGCCGTTGGCGTGACGATGCTCATGCGGCCTGCCGTGCCCACGGCCGGATCGGGCGGCAGACTCTCGGTGGCGATCCTGCCCTTCGAGAATCAGTCCGGCAGGCAGGACCTGGAATGGCTCCGCACGGGGCTTGCGGAAAACCTCGTCACCGACCTGGCCGAATCGAAGTACTTCAGGGTCCTTTCGCGGGAACGGCTCGTCCAGATCCTGCAGGAGCTGGGCCTGAGCGAGTCGGCGCGCATGGATGCGTCGGCGCTCAAGCGGATCGCCGCCTATGGAGGCGTGGAGGCGGTCATTGGCGGGTCCTTCCTCTCCCAGGGGGACCAGATCCGCGTGAACCTCAAAGTGCAGGACCCCGAGACGGGAGAGATCCTCAGGACCCGGCCCCTGTCGGGCCGCGAGAGCGAGGTCCTGACCATGATCGATCAGCTGACGCTGGCCACCAAGGAGATGTTCGACCTGGCGCCCGACCGGATGGCGGCCGATCAGGATCTGCGCCTGGCCTCCGCGCGCACGTCGTCCGTCGAGGCGGCCCGCCTCTTCCAGAAGGGCCTCGACATGCTGGCGCAGGGCAGGAACCTCGAAGCGATCACGCCGCTTCAGGAAGCTGTGGCCGCCGACGCCGGCTTCGCCATGGCGCAGGCGCGGCTGGCCGAGGCCCTGCTGCAGATCGGGCACGGCAACGAGGCCGCCGAGGCGATCGCCAGGGCCACGGCGCGGATCGATCAGCTCGGTGATGCCGCGCCGCACGCCGACCAGACCTTCGTGCGCGCCCTCAGCGGCCGCATCAACAATCAGCCCGAGGTCAGCATCGCCGCCTTCCAGGAGCTGCTCAAGCTGGACTCCGACAATCCGTTCGTCGTCCTGAGCCTGGGCGAGGCGCATGAATCGACGGGTGATTACGCCGCCGCCGCGCAGCAGTACGAGAAGGCCATCGCTTTGGATCAGGACGCTCCCATGCTGCGCTTCGCGCTCGGGCGCGCCCGCATCCGCCAGGGGGATCCTCAGGCGGCGCTGCCGGAGCTGCGGCGGGCCCTGGAGCTGTACACCAATTCGGGCAGCGAGGAAGGACAGGGGAACACGCTCAACGCCATCGCCTTCGCGAACGACAAGCTCGGCCGCGCCGACGAAGCGCTCGGCTATTACAACCGCTCGGAGGCGATCAAGCGGGCCATCGGCGACAAGCGGGGCCTGGCCAAGACTCTGGACAACAAGGCAGGCCTCCTGCAGGTGCAGGGCCGGCTTGCGGAGGCGTTACGCTTCACGGAGGAAGCGCTGGCGCTCTCGCGCGAGATCGGCGACGCCGACGGCATCGCGCGCGGGCTGGTGAACATGGGGTCGCTCAGCGAAGAGATGGGGAAAGTGGAGGAGATGGGCCGGTACTATGGGGAGGGCCTGGAAGCCTACAAGACGCTGAAGGATCGGGCCGTCCAGATCACCTGTTACTACAGTCTGGCGCGCGCAGCGGCTGCACAGGGCAGGCTCATCCAGGCGAAGGACCACCTGGCATCCGCCGAGAAGATCGCCCGCGAGCTGGACGACCAGGAGAACCTGGCCCAGGTGATCTCCGAGCAGGCGCAGATCCTCTTCGTGCAGGGACAGATCAAGGACTCCATCAGCCGCCAGGGTGAGGCCGAGCGTATCTGGCAGGCCGCCCAGCGCGAGGATGGCGTGGCCGAGTCGCGCTACCGCCTGGCCGAGGCGCGCATGGCGCTTGGCGAGTACGGCGCGGCGCGCGAGCTGCTGGACGCGGCGCAGCGCACCTATACCGCTCTGGCGGACAACACCTACCTGGCGCGGGTGCGGCTCAGGCGCGCCCGCCTGCTGCTGGAAACCGGTGAGCCGGAGGCGGCGCTCAAGGAGTCCGAGGCGGTAAGCGGGATCCTCAAGACTCTGGATAACCCGATTCTACTGGCCGAGGAGGCGCTGCTGCGATCCAGGAGTCTCGCTGCCCGCAATGATCCGGGTGCGCTCCAGGCTGCTTCGGAGACCTGCGTGGCCGCGGGTCGCACCAAGGCGGTAGTCCCCGCGGTCCAGTGCGGAGTGGCGCGCGGCCTGGCCGCCCCGGCGGCAGATGCGATCACCGCGGCGCTGGAGGCCTCCACCAGGGCCTTCGATGGCGGCTTTGCCGTCTGGCGCGCCGAAGCCGATCTGGCCCTGGCTCAGGCCTACGCGCGCGGCGGCGGGGGGGAGAAGGCGTCGGCCCGCGCCCAGGAGGCGCTGGATGCCGCCAGGAAGATGGGACTCACCCGCGTCATGGTGGGCGCGGGACAGCTCGTGGCCGAGGGGCTCTGGGCAGCCGGCCAGCGCGATGCGGCGGTGAAGACGCTCGAGGCGACGTTCAAGCACCTCGATACGCTCGAGGGGGGTTACGACCCTCAGATGCTCCGCAGTGTCCGGGCCAGCGAGCCTGTCCGCTCACTGGCCCGGACTCTGTCGGGTTATCTCAAGCAGCTTGGACGCACGGAGGAAGCCGCAACCTGGACGGCTCGCGCTTCGTCATGACATCGGCCGGCCCGCTGAGCAACGATTCGTCGCCCGGTGGGCGACTCTGCGCTCCGGCTCCCGCGCCGGCCCGCTTGCCGGGACGGGTCCCAGGCGCTCACGCCATGTCGCGTCGAGTCCCTCACCGGGCTCTCACACGCCACAAGCTGCTTGGGTTCTTGGGGGGGATGACATGGCGGGCCTCGGGGCCTCGAACCCCTCGGCCCGCCTTCAAGAGCATGTAAAGAAACGGCTTCCTAAGTTCTGTCGTGGACCTTAGAACCCAAGCGACCAGAGCAGTGTGTCTGCCGCCGCCAGCCAGTCACCGGCCGGATTGGTGGCCCCACCTCCGGGGACCGCATCCATTCCGTTGGGCAGGCCGTTGCCGCTGCGGGCCCGGGCAAGCGCCTTGAATTGCCGCAGTTGCATGGCTGCGAATTCCCGGTCCGCATCCGGCCCGGCCAGGCCGAGCGCCTCGGTGATCCCATCCACGATCGCCTGGAACTGGGCCTCGAGCTGGGGATCCACCTGACGGTTCAGGCCGTTGGCGACGTTTGCCTGCAACGCAGCGAGCTTGGCAAGCGAAACCGCCGCGGGCGGGCGCGTGTCCAGATAGATCACGAACTCCGACAGCCCTCCAACGCGGCCCCGGGGATCGATCGGCGTCACCAGGACAGTGGCGTCCTCGAAAGTCTGCTCCGACCCGTGCGCCACCAGGAGGCGGGCATCGGGATTGGGCGCCAGGAAATCGACCGCGATGCTGTCCGTGAAGCCCGCGGTCGTGGTGACGTCATTGACCACGAAGCCGGGATCCTCCCACAGCTTGCGCGCGTAGGCCGGGATGATGTTCCCGTTTGGCGAGACGTTCTGGTTCGGACCCAGCGCCGCCGTCGTCAGGCAGGTCTGCCCCGAGCTGACCACGCGATCGAAGATCACGTTCACGCCCGCCGATGGCGAGACGGTGACATTGGTTCCCACCGGCGTCGGCACGCAGGAGCCGGGGACGGTGCCGGCCATCGGCACGGCCGCCGCGGACAGGGAGGGCAGGTTCGCGCCATGGCGATCGAAGCGGCGCAGCTCCGTGCCCCCCACCACCGTCAAATGAACAACGCCGTCCAGGCCGTTGGTGATGCGGGTCGCTCCCGCCGGAAGTCCCTGGGCGAAGTCGATCCCTCGTGCTCCGGCTGCCGAATACCTCAGCACCCGCCCGTCACTGGTGCTGATCAGTATCTGTCCGAGCGAGTTGATCGCCATGCTTGTCGGGTCACCGGGAATCCCGCTGATCAGGTTGCCCAGCCGCTCGAACTCTCCGGTGGCCGTCTGCCTCAGGCGGGCCACCAGGCCCGGACGGGTTGACAGCACCAGCAGGTCGCCACCGGGCTCAACCAGAGTCTGGGCAAGACGCTTCGACTCGTCGATGGTAGCGATGCTGACCGGAAGCGCGCTGCCGGCAGGTATCATCCAGACGCTGCGCAGCCGGGCCGACAGATCCTCCGGCCCGCGGGTCGCGATGCGGGTGGTGAAGGGGCGATCGTCGCGGCTCACCAGGTAGAGCTCCCCCGCAGGACCGAGACTCAGGCCATCAGGCCTGGGGATGTTCGAGGCGATCACCCCTGCATCAATTCCGTCGGGGCTCAGGCGCACGATCCGGTGGGCCGCCCAGTCCGCCACGATCAGATTGCTTCGGGAATCGAGGATCACCGCGAAAGGCTGCTGGAGCCCCCCTGCCCCGTCCAGCTCGCGGACCACCTCCCCCGCGGAATCCAGCACAACCACGCGGCCGGTCGAGGGACTGGTGACGTAGACATCGGCGGCGGCCGTGCCCATCAGGAGGAGCATCGCGGCGGCCGCGGCCGCCATCAACGTGCGCAAGGACTTCATCGTATCGGTCTCCTAAGCGATCTGTCACCACCGAGCTGGCGCGCTCCCGATACATACATTAGGGATTCATGCCCTGGTTGCATCACGCTGCGGTGGCTTGGGTTGATGTACGCGCACAGGGCCGCCAGATGGGGTGATTATACGCCCTTTCCTGCCGTAGAAGACGAATCGATGCCGGGTATTGTGTTAGACTCCCGCCGACTGATGGCCGCGAGGGATCGCAGGGTCGAGTGCACCGCCCCGAGGAAGCCGGCCGGCCAGGAACTGCACTCCATGCACGGAACACACTGATGGGTGTCGCCGAGGCGAAGCCATCCCCTGCCATGACCAATCGTGACTTCCTCGGCTTTCTCCAATCGGACCTCTTCATTCCGGATCTGAGAGCCTCCAGCAAGAACGAGGCGATCGATCGGATGGTCGCCCACCTGGTTCAGAAAAACAGGGTGCGCGACGGCCGGATTCTCTCCGAGGCCCTCAAGACACGCGAAAAGCTCGGCAGCACCGGTATCGGCAAGGGGGTCGCGATCCCGCACAGCCGGTCGACCGTCACCGGAGCCCTGACGCTGCTGTATGCCCGGGCCGTGGAGGGGGTGGACTACGACGCTGTCGACGGCAAGCCCGTCCACCTCTTCTTCATGATCCTCGCGCCGCATCAGGAAAAGGAAAATGCCTACCTCCCCCTCCTGGGGAAAGTCGTGGAGGTCACCAGGGAGGCCACAGCCCGCCGCCGGATGCTCAAGGCCGAGGATCTCGAGGCGCTCAAGGCGGCCATCGAGCAGGTCAAGGTGAAATGAACCCCCAGCTCGAAATCCTCATCATGCTGCAGGATGTGGATCTGATGATTCGGGAGGTCTCCGACCTCAAGACGGCGCGTCAGATGAGCCGCATTGGTTTCGAAATTGACGAAATGGACAACCTGCGTGATGCGCGTGAGGAGCTTGCGCGCAAAGTCGAGCCCGACCTGCTGACGACATACCAGCGGCTGATGGAGAAATACCAGCGCGCCATTGTTCCGGTTCGTAACAACGTCTGCCTTGCCTGCTTCCTCAAGCAGCCCACCAAGTACAGTGTGACCGATGAAGCGATCCGCTGGTGCAGCCATTGCAAGCGGATCCTCTACTTCATCTAGGCAGGATCCCCGCGATCGCCCTTGACACTCCCATCCGAATCAGTCTATGTTCGCGCCAGGTCCGGTTGATCTACGCGGTTTTCCATGTGATCCACGTGAGGCGTTGCTGGAAGCCACTACGTTTTCTCACGGTCAGTTTTTCGCGGTGGAGGTGAGTTGATGAACAAGGCGGACCTGATCGAGAAGGTCTTCGGAGAGCAGGGCCCGAAGGTATCCAAGGCGCAGGCGTCGCGTGCGGTGGAGTCGGTCATCAGCGGCATCACTGCCTCCCTCAAGAAGGGGGAGCGCGTCACGATCTCGGGCTTCGGGACTTTCTCCGCGAGCAAGAGGAAGTCGCGCGTGGGACGCAACCCGCAGACCGGCGAGCCCATCAATATCCCGGCCCGCACGGTCGCCCGGTTCACACCCGGCAAGGAGCTCAAGCGGGAGCTGGAGAAGACCTAGGTCTCCGTCCACCGCGCGCCGGCACGAATATGCATGAAAAGGAGCGGGCAGCCGCTCCTTTTCGTTTTCTGGGAGCCAAACACCGGGGCGGGCGCGCCCCCGCGCCCACCCTGTCCTCAGGGCTTCCAGGGCATTACAATAGTCCGGCAGCCATGAGCGCCATACCCACCCCACTCGCAGATCAGGAGATAGCCCGCCGCTTGGGCGGACTCCCCGGCTGGCGGCGCGAAGGGGCAGCCCTGGCGCGCACCTTGGCCTTTGCGGACTACATGGCAGGCATCGACTTCGTGAACCGCGTCGCCGCGGTTGCCGAGAAGATGGACCATCATCCGGACCTCCTGGTCTCCTGGAAGAAGGTGACGGTGCGCCTGACTTCGCATGACGCGGGCGGGATCACGGCCCGCGATTTCGGTCTCGCAGAGAGGATCAACCAGCTGTGCCCTCCCCAGGAATGAAAAGAGCCCTCTCGCGTCTCTGGCCCTGGCTGACCGCCGTGGCTCTCCTCCTGGTCGGCACCTATCTGTTCCTGCCGGGACTCACGCAGGGGAATCAGTCACCTTTCCTGACGGCCGCCATCGAGCGCGGAGCGGTGCGCACTTCGATCGCGGCCACGGGAACACTGCAGGCCGTGCTGACGGTGCAGGTGGGAAGCCAGGTCACCGGCCGCATCCAGTCGCTTCATGCGGACTTCAACTCCATCGTGAAACAGGGGCAGGTGATCGGGCGGATTGACCCCGCCACCTTCGACGCGGCGCTCATCCGGGCGCGGGCCGACCTGGAAGACGCCAGGGCGGGAGTGGCCACCGCGCGGGCCGCGCTCACCAACCAGAACGCGAATCTCGAAGCGGTCCGCGCCTCCGCCACCGATGCCGAGCGGGTCTTCCGCCGCAGCCAGGAGCTGTCCGCCGAGGGGATCGCTTCGGCGCGCGAGCTCGAGGCCGCCGAAGCTGCCCACCGGGAGGCCGAGGGACGCCTCAAGCAGGCCATGGCCCAGGTGGACTCGGCCGTAGCCGCGATCGAGCAGGCCCAGGCGCGCGTCAAGCAGGCCGAGGCGCAGGTGCGTCTCGCCGAGGTGAACCTGAACTACACGGTGATCACCTCGCCCACCGACGGCGTGGTGGTCTCGCGCAACGTGGACGTGGGACAGACCGTTGCGGCGAGCCTCTCGGCTCCGACCCTCTTCGTGATCGCCCACGACCTCACCCGGATGCAGGTCGTGGCCAACGTGGATGAGGCTGACATCGGCCACATCGGCGCTGAGTCGGGCATCTCCTTCACGGTGGATTCCTTCCCGGGGGAGATCTTCCAGGGCGCCATCGACCAGATACGGCTCAATCCGGTGGTGACGCAGAACGTGGTGACCTACAGCGTGATCGTGAACGTGGACAATCCGGAGCTCAAGCTGCGCCCCGGCATGACCGCCAACGCAACCTTCATGGTGGCCGAGGCGGGCGACACGCTCCGGCTTCCCAACGCCGCCCTGCGATACTGGCCGGCCGATGTGCCGCGGGCGCGCGAGCAGGAGCTGCTGGCGGGGGCGCGCGGTCCGTCCGGCGTCACCGGGCCCGATGCCGCTCGGGGCCGGCCGCAGGCGGACGGCGCCGCCGGTCACCGGCAGGACGGAGCCCCCGCGCCGGGCGGAGAAACCCGCTCCGGAGGCCGGGCCGCCGCCGACGCCCCGTCGTCGCCGCTGGACAGTGTAGAAGGGGTGCTGCGGTTCCCGCAGGTCCACCGGGCCCGCTGGAAGCCGCGCGTGGTCTGGGTCGTGGGCGGCGCAGGCAAGCCCGAGCCGCGTGTGGTGCACGTCGGCATCACGGATGGCTCGGCATCGGAGCTCGAGGAAGGCGTGCTCGAGATGGGGGATCTGGTGATCACCGGAGCCTCGACCATGGCCGCGCAGGAGAACCGGCCGAACAACCCCTTCAACACGATGGGTGCGCGGGGGGCGCCGCCCAGGCGGCCTGGCGGCGGACGCTGAGGAGAGACGCGTGACGATGCCCCTGGGCACCACGCTGCGCATCGCCCTTTCGGCGCTCGAGCGCAACCGGGTGCGCTCCCTGCTGACCATGCTGGGCGTAGTGATCGGCGTGGCTTCGGTGATCGCCATGGTGAGTCTGGGCCAGGGCGCCCAGGCAATGGTGCAGGCGGAGATCGCCAGCATGGGCTCCAACATCCTGTACGTCTGGCCGGGCAGCGCCAAATCGATGGGGATGCGCTCCGGTGCCGGCAGCATCACCACTCTGGTGCCGGAGGACGTCAAGGCGATCCAGGAAGAGTGTCCGGCCGTGCGCCACGTCAGCCCCACGGTGAACACCGGAGTGGCGCTCGTCTTCGGAAACCAGAACTGGAACACGCGGGCCGAGGGCTCCAACGAGCTGTTTCCCGCGATCCGCAACTGGCCCGTGGTGGCGGGCGCCTTCTTCTCGGAGACGGAAGTGCGCACCGGCGCGCGCGTGGCCGTCCTGGGGAAGACGGTCGCGGACAACCTCTTCATGGGAGGCGACCCGATCGGCCAGACGATCCGTGTGCGCAACCTTCCCTTCCAGGTCGTCGGGGTGCTCAAGCCAAAGGGGCAGAACCAGTGGGGGCGCGATCAGGACGACACGATCGTGCTGCCGTGGACCACCCTGCAGCGCAAGATGCTCGCCATCTCCAACCTGCACGGGGCGATGGTCTCGGCCGTCTCGCCGGCGGCCACGTTCATCGCCGAGCAGCAGATCATCGAGCTGCTGCGCCAGCGGCATCACATCACCCCCGATCGTGAGGACGACTTCTTCGTGCGCAACCTGACCGACATCGCCGAGGCGGCGCAGGCCACGCAGCGCACCATGGCGACGCTGCTGGGCAGCATCGCGGCCGTCTCCCTGCTCGTGGGAGGCATCGGGATCATGAATATCATGCTGGTGAGCGTTTCCGAGCGGACGCGCGAGATCGGCCTGCGCATGGCGGTGGGCGCCCGCACGGGACAGGTGAAGCTCCAGTTCCTGCTGGAGGCCGTGGTCCTGTCGGTGACCGGGGGCCTGCTGGGAATCCTCTGCGGCGCCGGTGTGTCCTTGTCGCTCGCCGGCATCTTCGACTGGCCGATGCAGCTGTCGCCCGGCGCGGTGCTCAGCTCCGTGCTGTTCGCCGGCGCGGTCGGGGTCATCTTCGGCTTCTATCCCGCGCACAAGGCGGCCACGCTGGATCCGATCGAAGCCCTCCGCTACGAGTAGCCCGCGCGGTGGCGCTGGTGTACCCTCCGCACCAACACCTCGGAGGTTTCCCCATGGAGCTGCTCTACCTCTCGCGGCAGGACGTCGAGGCGGTCGCCCCCGGCATGGACGAGATCATCGAGATCCTGGGCATCGCCTTCCGGGAGAAGGGAGAAGGCCGGGTCGAGATGCCGCCCAAGCTCGACATCCATCCCAGGCCCGACTGCTTCATTCACGCGATGCCGGCGTTCATCCCGTCGATGGAAGCCGTGGGCGTCAAGTGGATCAGCGGCTTTCCCACCAACCGTGACCGGGATCTCCCCTACATCACCGGCCTGCTGATCCTCAACGACCCCGCCACGGGCGTCCCCGTCGCCGTGATGGATGCCACATGGATCACGGCGGAGCGCACCGGCGCCGCGACAGCGCTGGCAGCGCGCTTCCTGTCGCGCGAGAACTCCGCGTGCGTCGCCGTGCTGGGGTGTGGCGTGCAGGGGCGATCGAACCTGCGCGCGCTGCGCATCGTGAGGCCCGGACTGCGCCGGGTGGTGGCGTACGACATCCATCCCGAGCGGGCGGAGGCCTACATCTCCGAGATGTCGCGCACCTGGCCGGGAATCGAGTACGTGGCGGCCCCCTCGCCGCGTGAAGCGCTCAAGAACGCCGACATCGTCGTCACGTCGGGGCCCATCCTGCGCGAGCCGCGCCCGGTGATCGAGTCGGCCTGGCTCAAGCCGGGCGCCTTCGTCTGCCCTCTGGACTATGGCTCGTACGTGAAGCCCGAGGTGTTCCGCCGGGCCGACAAGTTCCTGACAGACGACGCCGAGCAGATCCTCTCGCCACGCAGCGCGCCCTTCTTCCCGGACCTGCCTCCTTTATATGGAGACCTGGGAGACGTCGTCGCCGGGCTCAGGAAGGGGCGCGAGAAGGACTCCGAGCTGATCGTCTGCGCCAACCTGGGACTGGCGCTCGACGACATGGCGCTGGGCGCCGCCGTGCTCAAGCGGGCCCGCCAGGCAGGACGTGGCGTGACGCTGCCTCTGTGAGCGCGCGCCGCTCCCCCGCGGCGTGCGTGTGGCGCGTGGGAGCCCTCCTGTGCGCGCTGCTGCTGACAACCGCCGCCGTCACGATCCCTCCACGCCCGGCACGCGCCGTCAACGACGGCGCTTCGGTGCTGAGATCCGCCGACACGGCCGTGATGGAGTCGCTCGCGCGCGAGGTGTACGAAAAGTCGAAGGTGGCGATCGTCGTCGCCACGATCCCCTCGCTGGAGGGCGAGCCGATCGAGGACCTGGCGCTGCGGTGGGGGCGGCGGTGGGGGATCGGCGACAAGGGCGATCGCGGGATCCTGCTGCTCCTGGCAGTGGAGGATCGGAGGATCCGGATCGAGAACGGCTACGGCGTGGAAGGGTACCTGCCCGACAGCCGCACCGGCGCGCTGCTGGACAGCTACGCCATCCCGGCTTTCCGCCGCGGGGACTATTCCGGCGGAGTGCGCCAGGTCGTGGAGCAGCTCGCGCTGGCGTCGGCCCAGGAGTTTGGTTTCACCCTGACGGGAAAGGTATCATCGAAGCGAACCCGCGCCAGACCGTCGACGCTCGGCATTCTGGGGCTGATCGCGATCATCGTGATCGTGATGCTCCTGTCCCGACTCCTGGGCGGCCCGGGATCGACAATCGGCCGCCGGCGGCGCCGCCGAGGCTCCGTCCCGCCATGGTTCTGGGGCTCCGGCGGATTCGGCGGCGGTGGCGGAGGCTTCGGCGGTTTCGGCGGATCGGGAGGAGGCGGCGGTTTCGGCGGCTTTGGCGGTGGATCGTTCGGCGGCGGCGGCGCGTCGCGCGGCTGGTAGGAGGCGGGGATGCCCGGCACGGAAGTCCGGCAGGCGCTGGAGCGGCTCACGGCGAGCCTGAGGAAGGCGTTCGGCGACGATCTGCTCTCGGTGGTGCTCTACGGATCGGCCGCACGAGACGACCACTACGGCGGCGGATCCGACCTCAACGTCGTGGCCGTGGTGAAGCGCCTCGAGCTGGATACGCTCGCCCGCGGGGGCGAGACCATGCGCCTGTGGGAGCAGCAGGGCAATCGCCCCATCCTGTTTCTGTCGCCCGAATGGATCACCGGCTCGTGCGACGTCTTCCCGCTCGAGTTCCTCGACATCCTCGAGTCGCACGTGGTGGTCTCCGGCGCCGACCCCTTCGCGGGACTGACCGTCTCGCACTCAAACCTGCGCCTTCAGTGTGAATCCGAGCTCAAGACGAAGCTGATCCACCTGCGCACCGGATACGTCGAGTTCCATCAGGACCCTGATCAGCTCAGCCGGCTCGTGGCCGCCAGTTTCGCTTCCATCGCGGCGGTGTGCCGCGGCGTGCTGCGCCTGGCGGGACAGCCGGTGCCCGCCGCCAGCATCGATGTCCTCAGGACGGTGTCCCGGCTGTGCGGCCTGGATATCGGCCCTTTCGAGCAGGCGGCGGCGCTCAAGCGCGGCGGTCCGGCGGCGCTCAAGCAGGATCCATCTGCGCTCTTCAAGGCCTACTATGCTCAGCTGGAGGCTCTGGCACGGGCGGTGGACGCCGGGATCACTCACTCAGGAGGATCGACCCGATGAAAAAGACTTTTCTGGCCGGCGGTTGCGGCCTGCTGGCGATCGCGGGTATTGCCGTTCTGCTGATCGGCTTCTTCCTCTGGTCCACGTACAACAGGATCGTGACCGCCGAGCAGGCGGTGAAGTCCTCCTGGAGCCAGGTGGAGAACAACCTTCAACGGCGCGGCGACTTGATTCCCAACATCGTCGAGACGGTCAAGGGATATGCGGCCCACGAGAAGGAAGTCTTCGAGAACGTGGCCAGTGCGCGCGCCCGCCTGGCCGGCGCGACCACTCCCGAAGAAGCCGCCGCCGCCAACGCCGGGATGACCTCCGCCCTGGGCAGGCTGCTGGCCATCGCCGAGAATTACCCACAGCTCAAGGCAGACCAGAGCTTCATCCGCCTCCAGGATGAGCTCGCCGGCACGGAAAACAGGATCGCGGTGGCTCGCAGAGACTTCAACGGTCAGGTACAGTCATTCAACACACTCATCAGCCGGTTCCCGGCCAACATGGCGGCCGGGCTCTTCGGCAGGCAACAGTGGGAATACTTCGAGGCGGAAGCCGACAAGAAGGCCGTTCCCCAAGTGGATTTTGGAGGTCGCTGAACATGACTCCAGGCGTGCTGATTGGAATCGGGTTTCTGGTGCTCGCCGGCGTGCTGACCTGGTATCTGGTGCAGACGCTCCGGCAGGCGCAGCGCACCGCGGCGGCGCTCGAGCAATTCCTGCAGGCCACGCGGCCCGGCATCGAGGAATCGGCGGAGCGGCTGCGCACCATTCTGGGGCGGGCCGATCGCGTGATGGCCAGCGTGGAAGAGGGAGGCGAGAGCGTGCGGACCGCCATCAGAGGACTGACAGCCCCGTTCACGGGGCGCACCACGGCCGGGCGGAGCCGCGGAGACGGCGAGTCGAGCTGGTGGCTCCAGCTCCCGACGCTTGTCTCCACGCTGGTGCTCGGATTCAGCCAGGTCATGAACATCTTTTCGGGGAGTCCGCGCCGATCGGCGCCAGTTCCTTCTGGAGGCACTTCTAATGAGTGACGAGCGCAATGCAACTGGAGGGATTCTCCTTGCTTTCATCACCGGAGCGATCGTGGGGGCCGGCGTGGCGCTGCTGATGGCTCCCGCAACCGGCGAGGAAACCCGCGAGAAGCTCAAGGACGCCGCACGCAGGACCCGCGAGAAGCTGGACGAGGCGGCATCGACTCTGCGCGACCGGATGAGCTGAGTCTGAGCGAGTCCCTACGGATCGCACACGTCGCCGGCTCCGTCGGCGTCGGCGTCCGACTGGCTCGGGTTGCGGAAACCCGGGCAGCTGTCGAACTGATCCTCGGAACCGTCGCCGTCCGCGCGCCGCTCCCGGTGATGGTGCCGCCCGACCATTTGAGCGCGCCGTCGATGTCGAGAGTGCCGGCGCCCCCCAGCGTGGAACCCTGCATGTTGATGACCGCCATCGTGCCTGCGGAGCTGGCTTCGGCGAGCGTCAGCGCCGAGATGGAGATGGTCAGAGACTGAGTCCCGGTGGTCCCGCCCAGGCTCAGGCTCCGGATCGATGCCGCCACGTTCAGGGTGACGGCGTACGTGCCGTCGAGAGTGATCAGGACGTCATCGGCCGCGCCCGGAACACCGGCGGGGATCCAGTTGCCCGCATCGCCCCAGTTGCCACCGGCCGGGTTGTTCCACGAGCTGGCCGCCAGGGCGGGGGGGGCGGCGCAGAAAAGCACCGTGGAAAGAACGATCGAAGGTAGGACCTTCATATGCCCGGAGAGTATACGGGAGCAGCCGGAGATCCGGACCAGCGACTTTTCGCGGGGAAGGGGCCTGGCGCCGAGGTATCAGCGGTGGGAGAGGATCCGGCCGACCAGATCTTCCACATCCTCGAGGCGGAACGGCTTCGAGAGGTACAGATTGCCCGTCCGCTGGAAGAATGCCTGGGTCGAAGGGTTCACCGTGTCGCCGGTGGAAAAGATCATCCGGCGCAGAAGCTGCGGCTTGATCTCGGCCACGGCGTCGTACAGCTTCTGGCCTCCCATGTCCGGCATCTTGAGATCCGAGATGACCACGTCGTAGTCGGAGCTGCGGATCTTTTCGAGGGCCTGGCGGCCGTTGCCGGCTGTCTCCACCTGGTATCCCGAGCCTTCCAGCAGGGCCACGAGGAGATCCAGGATCGTCTCCTCGTCATCCACGACCAGGATGTTGCCCCCTCCTGCAGCGGCCTTCCGGCGGGGGCTCACCGCCCGCGGCTCGGACACGGCGGGGGCGCCGCCGTCCAGACAGACCGGGAGCTCCACGATGAAGGTGGCCCCCTGCCCGGGCTCGCTCTTCGCCATGATCTGCCCTTCGTGCTCCTTCACGATGCCGTAGGACAGAGAGAGGCCCAATCCGGTTCCCCGGCCGATCTCCTTGGTGGTGAAGAATGGATCGAAGATCTTGCCCATCTTGTCCTCGGGGATGCCGGGACCATTGTCGATGAACTCGATCCGGTTCAGGGCGTCGTGCCGGCTGGTGCGGATGATCAGCCTGCCCTGCCTGCCCGCGTCCACGATCGCCTGGTGGGCGTTGTTGATGATGTTCACGAACACCTGCTGGAGCTGGTAGGCGTCGGCCATCACCGGGGGCAGCGTCTCGTCGAGGTCGAGCTCCACCTCGATGTTGTCCACACGGAGGTTGTAGGCACGCAGATCCAGCGTGCTGCGCGCCACGTCGTTGAGGTCGACCAGCTTGCGCTCGGGATGGTGCTTGCGCGCGAAGGTGAGCAGGTTCTGGACGATCTTCTGGCAACGGACGGCCTCCTTCTGGATCCGCTCGAGGTTCTTCTTCATCTCTTCCGTGGCCCCCATGGAGACGAGCAGCTGTGCATACCCCATCACGCCGGTGAGCGGGTTGTTCAGTTCGTGGGCGACGCCCGAGATCATCTCGCCCAGCGCGGAGAGCTTTTCGGCCTGGATGAGCTGCTCCTGGGCCGCCTGGAGCTGCTGCATGGAGTCGCGCAGCTTCACGTTCGTCTCGAGGGCCTCCTCGTGCATGCGGCGCCGCTCCTCTTCGGCCCGCTTCTGCTCGCGCAGGTCGGACACGATCGCGAAGACGCCCACCATTGCGTTGTTCTGCACGTAGGGATTGGCCGAGATCAGCACGGGGATCGGATCGCCCACGCGCGACACGAGGCGCACCTCGAAGCGGGCGCCGGCGCCCCCATGATGCAGGCGGCTGCGGCGCCGGAACTCGGCGCCCGATTCCGCCGGCAGCAGGAATGAGAGCGGCTGGCCGATCATCTCGTCCTCGCGGTATCCGGTCAGCCGCGCGAGCGCGGGGTTGGAGAAGGTGATCTTCTCGCGCAGGTCGACCGTGAAGAGGCCGTCATTCATCGTGTCCACCAGCGTCCGGTAGCGCCGCGTGCTCTTTTCCACCTCCTGGGCCAGCTTCTTCTCCTCGATGGCGTGCGCCACCTGATTGGCGAACAGCTCCAGGGGAGAGATGCTCTCGGCGGTGGGGCGCCTGCCGTCGGCGGGATCATCCACCGAGACGATGCCGACGATCTTCTTGTTGGAGCCGAACAGGGGGATGAACAGGAAATCGTCGGGATGCCAGTCCACCATGCCTCCGGTGTCCTTCTGGCTGCGCACGCCCTCGTAGTTCCACCCCTCGTCGCGCGGGATGTGATAGGAATTGCCGAGCCGGTACCGCTCCTGGAAGATCGTGACTCGCTCGCGTGAGGTGAGCTTGTTCTGATGGAAGACCGCGATCTCCTCCTCGGAGAGGCCGGCGAAGTACCACTGATAGCCTCTGAACTCGTCGTCGCACAGGGTCAGGATCGCCCGGTTGAATGTGGAGACGTCGGCGATCGCCTCGACGAACATGCGGCAGACACGATCCAGCTCCCGCTCCTGGAGGATCATGTTGCTGACGGTCGAGAACTCTTTGAGCTGCTGCAGGCTGCGCTGCGTCCTCTCCTCGCTGCGGCGCGCCCGCTCCGCGGTCCGGCGGGTGGAGGTCACATCGAGGCCGACCCAGAGCGCGCCGCGCGGGCTGCCGCCGACATCCATCAGGAGCGCGCCGTTGAACGAGAAGGTCCGCTCCTCCCCCCCCGACGCGATCCCCAGATCGAGCTCTTCGACGACGTGCCCGCCCAGCAGCTGCTGGAGCGCGCGGCGCGCCGTGGGGCGATCCCTTTCGACGATGACGCTCTCGATCGGATCGCGGCCCAGCACGTCGCCCAGCGCCACCCCGGCGACATCGCGAAATCTCCTGTTCATCAGGGTGGTGCGACCCTTCAGATCGACGCCGAGCACGCACGCGTTGAGCGACTCGAGCACGCCGCGGGAGACTTCCTTCTCGCGGCGGACGCTCTCCATCATCCGTGCCTGCTCGGTGATGTCGTGCACCAGCGCGAGCAGGCCGCCCGCGGTGGCCTCGAGGTGGATCGTGACTGGCCGGGAGCCGCCGGCCGAGCCCGGCAGCGAGACCGAGATGTCCAGCAGGTATCCGCCGGACTGGTGGGCGGACTGCAGCGCGGAGGCGACGCGCGGACCGTCGGCAGGCTCGACGAGATCCGCGAGCGACATCCCTTCGAGCTGCTCGGACGGCCGGCCGCAGGTGAGCCCCGCGGCGACGTTGGCCTCAAGAATCGTGCCAGAGGGGCTCTCCAGGAGGAGGATGCCGTCGGTGCAACAACGGAACAGGACCCGGTACAGATCCGGGCCCGTGCGGAAGACAGCCTTGTCCCTGTCGCCGGGCTGGCTCACGCAGCCGGACCTCCTCGTGGCTCGGATCGACCGCGGTGACTAGGAAGCCGCTTCGAGGAGTCGCGTGACTTCCTTCTTGAGCTGGTCGAGGTGCTGTGGCCTGCTGAGGCACAGGTCTGCGCCGAGCTTGTGCGCCCGGTCATTGCCGCCCTGGTCTGTAGAGCCCATGAGGGCCACCACTTTGATGTTGCCGGTGTCGGGGTCGGTCTTCACACGCCGGCAGACGTCGGCGCCGTTTCCGTTGACGCCCATGACGTCCACGATGACCAGGTCCGGCTTGCAGGTGCCGATCTTCAGTCCGGCCTCAAAACCATCGCGCGCCGTGATGATGTGGAAGTCCGATGCATCACCACCCAGCGCCCGCGCCACGGCCTCGAGCGCGGATTGCTGATCGTCCACGATGAGGACCTTCTTGCGTTCCTCTGCAAAGAAGTTCGGGTCCACAGGCATGCCGAAGCGATCCAGGAATTCCCGGAAGTCGCTCTTGCGAATCCTGTAGTGCCCTCCGGGCGTGGAGTAGGCGCGCAGCTTCTTGGCCTTGATCCACTTCACGACACCATCATTGGTGACCTGGCAGTAGCCAGCCACCTCGGAAGTCGTCAGGAGCCGATCATTCATGGAGTTCGTGCCTCGCAGCGGACGCTCCTGAATTCCCCGAACACGCATGGAACCCAGGATTCGTTGATATTGTGGAATTGGATGATTATCCGGGCGGGCCCAAATGTAGGTTTGCCCCCGGGGTCAGTCAAACCGACACAGGGCGATCATTCGGAACCGGCAGGCGAGCAACCGCAGGCGCGGCGCGGCGTTGAGAGGGAGCTATTGCGGCTTGCCGCGGAGAATGATGCGGTCGATTTGATCGCGTGGATACCCTTCCCGGGCGGGGTGAGGCGACATCGTCACCAGAATGACGGTCTCCTCGGTGGCCTCAATACGATGAAACCGGTGGGCCTCCAGCAGGATCAAATCGCCCGCCACAGCCTCGTGAGGCACGCCGTCGGCCACGAACCGTGCTTTCCCACGAAGGAAGTGCGCGATCACCTGGCTGGCGGACTTGTGATCCCGCAATGCCTGGCCCGCCTTCATGCAGACCAGCATGATGCGCGCATGGCCCGAGTCGGCCAGCGTCTGCACGTGCGGCTTCGCGTCGTCGAACCGGATGAGCTGATCGATCTGGACCGTGACCATCTGCGTCAATGCCCTTCGCTGTGCGCGCCCACGATGAGCCTCTGCGGGCGTGGTGTATAGTAGTGCCGTCCGCGGAGCCAGACCATGCGGAGCCAAACCATGAAGATAGTCATCGACCGGGGACGCTGCATTGCGGCCTCCAACTGCATCGGAGCGGCGCCGGCCGCCTTCCGGCTGGATGGCCAGCGCAAGGCTGTGGTCGACAATGCCGCCGGCGCCACAGATGAGCAGCTCCTGGACGCCGCAAGCTCCTGTCCCACCGAGGCGATCACGCTGTTCGACGAAGAGACCGGCGCGCAGCTGTTCCCCTGATAACCCCCGCAGCAAGGCCGCGTTGAAGGCTGCCGCGCACCTGTGATATGGTGCGCGCCCTTTTTCCCAAAGCTCCCGGATCGGGCCCTTAGCTCAGCTGGATAGAGCGTCTGACTACGAATCAGAAGGTCGGGTGTTCGAATCACCCAGGGCCCACCAGCGTTTTGCGCCGGCCGGGGCGCTGCCTCCATGTGCACATCAACCCGGCCCGCATCAACCCGGCGCATGCCAACCAGCGGACATCAACCCGCGCATATCAATATGACGCGGCCGCGCCGGCGAGTGTCGACCTGCTGACACTCTCGGGCCAGCCCGCATTTCTCGCCGGCTTTCTGCTGCGACGAAACCTGGTGAGAAAAGCGGGCTAGGACTTCGCGGAGGCCTTCCGGAGGATCTCGTCAATAGTCTGGCGGGTGATGGCATGGTAGAGGGGCCGCGCCTTCGTGTAGATCTCCTGCGCCCGTGACAACCCCTCGGGAGTCTTCGCCAGCTCCTCGTACAGCGGCCTGACCAGCTTGCGGCGGCCGATGCCGGTCATGAACCGCTCCAGGCTCGCGTAGGCGCCCTCGTAGCGGTGGCGCACGGACAGGGTGAGCCACTCGCACAGCACTTCGCTGTTGCCTGATCGGGTGAATCCCAGCGCCTCGTCGAGATCCTTCATCTGCGCCGCGCTGAGGGATGCAGGCAGGGCGCGCAGAAAGTGCACCCACTGCTGAGTGACCCAGCCCTTCGTTTCGAGCTGGGAGGGGGCCGCTTTCCCGGAAGTATAACGGGCGACCTCCTGGTCCACCAGCACGAGGGCCGAAGACTTCGGCTGAGGTGCGTCGGAGGGCAGGCCAGGCTTGTAGACCCACGCGCTCACGTCGGGCACGCTGCGGCCCGGAAGGGGTTTGTGACGGCCGATCAGATCCTTGTCGAGGTAGCCGAGGAATTGCGCCGTGGTGACGCTGCTGAATGCATGCGCGTCAAACCACCCGCGCAGGAAGGGGTCGAACCGCTCGCGTCCCCAGGTCTCCTCGAGCAGCCTGAGAAACAACGCCCCCTTCACGTAGGGGACATTGGTGGCGCCGTCATCGGGGTCGCGGCCTGACAGATCGATGTGCAGCACCTGATCTCCCGGCTTGTCGGAGAGATCCGCAAGCTCCTTTTCGAGATCCTGGCGCGAGATCATCGCTTCCATCTCCTTGCGCTCGCTGCCGTACAACGCCTCCTGGATCCGTTCCTCGATGTAGACGGTGAACCCCTCGTTGAGCCAGAAGTCCGACCAGGTGGCGTTGGTGACCAGGTTGCCCGACCAGGAGTGGGCCAGCTCGTGGGACACAAGCGACACCAGGGATCGATCTCCGGCCAGGATGCTCGGCGTGGCGAAGGTCAGGCGCGGGTTTTCCATCCCGCCGAAGGGAAATGAGGGAGGCAGCACCAGGATGTCGTAGCGTCCCCAGCGGTACGCTCCGTAGAGCTTTTCGGCCGCCTCGAGCATCCTCTCCATGTCGGCGAACTCCCAGGCAGCCTTCGGCGTGACGGGGGGCTCAGCCCAGACGCCGGTGCGGCGGCCCACCTCGGCGAACGAGACGTCCCCCACGGCGAGAGCCAGCAGGTAGGGCGGGATCGCCTGGGGCATCGCATACCTGTAGGTGCGCACGGCCCCGGCCGCCTCGGACGCGACGCTGCGGTCTTCGCCCGCCATGACCGCGCGCAGGGGCGCGTGCACGCGCACCACCGCCGTCCAGGTGACCCGGATGCCCGGGCTGTCCTGGCAGGGGATCCACGAGCGCGCGTGGATCGCCTGGGACTGCGAGAACAGAAACGGATGCCGGCCACCGGCCGTCTGCGCCGGGTCGAGCCACTGCAGTCCGGTGGCCTCCGGAGACGTCCTGTAGGCGACGCGCACCTGCTCGGCTCCGGCAGGCAGCCCTTCGACGATGAGCGGACGGCCGAGATGCGGCGCTTCGTCGCCCAGGCGCCATGTTGCCTTACCCCATCCCGATGCTGAGCCCCCGCCCGCTTCCACGGAGCGGATCTCCAGGGCGCGCGTGTCGAGGCGCAGCTCGTCTCCGGCCGTCCCCGCGGCCCGGGCCAGCCGCAGCGTGGCGGTCCCTTCCAGGGTCCGGGATTCGAAGCGCACATCCCATTCCAGGTCCATGTGCGTGACGCGGGCGCGCTCGGGCGCCGCGAAGGAGTGAACGTCGCGGGATGCTTCAGCGGCCGGCACGGCGGCTGCGCAGGTCGGGGGTGCGATGACGGAGAAAAGCAGGAGATGGAGCACGGCGCTGCCACGGCTGATCACTATCGGCCTCCACGAAGTGAGATCCCCTCTGGTAAGATCGGCCGCCATGATACCGGATGACCTCGCGGGGATGAAACTGGCGCTGGCGGCCGCCCGGCGCGCCGGGCACGCGGGCGAGGTGCCGGTGGGCGCCGTGCTGCGGGGCCGCGACGGGGCGATCCTCGCCAGCGGGCGCAACGCGATGATCGCCCGGCGCGATCCCACGGCGCACGCGGAGATCATCGCCATCCGGCGCGCCGGAGGCGTATCGGTCAACTACCGGCTTCCCGGAGCGACACTCTACGCGACGCTCGAGCCCTGCCTGATGTGCCTCGGCGCCATCGCGCATGCCAGAATCGCGCGGGTCATCTATGGAGCCACGGACCCCAAGCGAGGCGCCCTGGCCGCCGCGGCCCTTCCGGAGGTCGCGCGGACGCTGCACCACAGGATGCGCTGGGAGGGGGGGCTGCTCGCGGACGAGTGCGGGGCGCTGCTGCGCGATTTTTTCCTTACGAGGCGCTGATCCGCCCTGTGGGGCGCGGCCTTGCCCGCGCCGGATCGCACTGTTAGACTGTCGTGCTTTTTCACCGGCCAATGTCCCGCGCTATGCGCGGAGAGGTACCGAAGTGGTCGTAACGGGCCCGCCTCGAAAGCGGGTTAGGGCGTAAGCCCTACGTGGGTTCGAATCCCACCCTCTCCGCCAGCCGCCGCCCCCTGCCCGGCGGCCTGGTCTGGTGAGCTCGCTCTCAGTGCGCCAGTGTTGGTTCCGGCACCGTTGTGCCGCAGGGAGTTCTTTGTGAGTGGTAGCGGCGGACAGCATCAGTCAATCCCGCGGCCCGGGACTGCCGGCGCCGCCGATCGGCATTTCTATTCGCTCGCCGAGACCTATCTCGACGAGATGATGCGCCTCAACCCGTTTGTCGCCACGTACAACGGGTACCACCGGTACGACCCGCTGATGGACGACGTCAGTGCCGAGGGGTTCGCCGCCAAGGTCGCCTTCTACGAAGATGCACGCCGCCGCTTCTGCGGCCTCGATCGGGCGGGACTGAGCCTCGGCGCCGCCATCGATCTGGATCTGATATCCACCGATATCGCCTCCAGCCTCTTTACGCTCCAGGAGCTGCGCCCTCACGAGAACGATCCTCAGTACTACAACGACATGATCGGCTACGGCACGCTCTATCTCACGATCCTGGAGGAGGGGGATCCGGCGTGGCCGGAGCGCCTCCAGGCGCTGCTGTCACGCATGCGCTCGCTGCCCGCATTCCTCCAGGCCGCGCGCGGCCAGCTGAAGGCGCCGCCGCCGGTGGTGACGCAGTTCATCATCGAGCAGAACCCCGGCAACATCTCCTTCTTCGAGCGCGCGCTGCCGCCGCTGTTCGCACACCATCCGGCGCTCAAGAGGGAGTTTGACGCCGCGCTGCCGCCGGTGCTCGAGGCTCTGCGCTCCTACCAGCACTTCCTGGAGACGGAGCTCAGGAGCCGCTCCACGGGCGACTGGCGCCTCGGCCCGGAGCTCTGGTCGCGCAAGCTGGCCCTCTCGCTGCAGAGCGATCTACCGGCCGCGGAGATCGAGCAGCGGGCATGGCAATACCTCAAGCGCGAGCGGCAGGCGATGCTCGAGATCGCCGAACCGATGTACGCCCGCATGTTCCGCGGCCGCAAGCCGGAAGGTTCCGGCGAGGAGCGGATGAACGCCATCCTGCGCGATGTGATCGGCGAGGTCAGCAGCAGGCATTCGACTGCCGACCGCCTCCTCACCGACTGCCGCCGCTGGGTGGAGAGGATCACCGGCTTCATCAAGTCGATTGACTACATCGATCTGCCGCCTGCGTCGGACAATTTCGTCATCGAGCCCACGCCGGCGTTTCTTGACGGCATGGCCGTGGCGTTCTTCAACCCGGCGCCGTCCTTCGAGCCACACCTCAAGAAGTCGTTCTGGATCTCCACGATTCCGAAGACTGGAGACGCGGCGCTCGACGCCCGGCGCACCGACTCCTACCTGCGCGAGTACAACGACTACGGGCTCCAGAACCTCTCGATCCACGAGGCGTTTCCGGGACACTATGTCCAGTTTCACCACGCCCAGACATCCCCCATCGCGTCGATCTACAAGAAGGTCTTTGCGAGCGCGACTTTCGCCGAGGGCTGGGCCGTGCTCTGTGAAGAGCAGATGTTCCAGCTCGGATACGCGGCGGACGAGCCGGAGGCCATGCTGATCCACAAGAAGATGGGGCTGCGCGCCCCGATGAACGCCATCCTGGACGCGCGCATGCACTCGGGCGCGCTCGACGAAGCCGAGGCAGACCGCTGGGCGCTCGACCTGATGCAGACCTACGGCTTCCAGGAGGAGATGGAGGCGGTGCGCAAGCTGCGCCGCGCGAAGATCTCCTCCACGCAGCTGTCGGCCTACTTCGTGGGGTACCTCGAGCTGGCGGATCTGCTCAAGGACTACCAGCGGCTCAAGGGGCCTGCCTTCAAGATGAAGGAGTTCAACAACCGCCTCCTTTCCTACGGCACCATCCCGCCGCGGGCGGTGCGCAGTCTGATGCTCGAGGAGTGATGCTGCGGTCATGACGGGCGCTGGATCGGCATCGTCGATCGGCGCGGCGCAGGCAGCCGCGGACGGCCGGGCGCGGGGCCGGCTGGCCGGATGGATCAATGTCTGCGTGGCGGCGGTCATCATGCTGGCGACGCTGCCCGGACGCACGCAGGGTCTCGGGCTCATCACCGAGCCGATGCTGCGGGACTTGCAGCTCGATCGTGTGACCTACGCGCACATCAACCTCTGGGCGACGCTGATCGGCGCGGCCGTCTGTATCCCCATAGGCCGCCTGTTCGATCGCATCGGACTGCGGGCTGTGACCTTCATGATGGTGGCGGCCCTCGCCGCGGTCGTCTGGACCATGAGCCGTCTCGCCGGCGGCGCGCTGCTGCTGTTCCTGCTCGTGCTGGCAACGCGGGCGCTCGGCCAGAGCGCCCTGTCGGTCGCCAGCATCACCGCCGTGGGAAAGTCATTCGACCGGACCGTGGGGATGGCGATGGGCGTCTACTCGGTGCTGATGAGCCTGCTGTTCGCGGCCGCCTTCACCGCCATCGGTTACGCGGTCCGCGTCAGCGGCTGGCGCACGGCGTGGGGCCTCGTGGCGGCCGGCCTGGTGCTGTTTGCGGCGCCCGTGGTCCTGCTTCTGCGGGAGCGCCGGGCTCCGCCTGTGCCCGAACCGGGCGAGGCCGAAGGGGTCACATCCTCCCTGTCGCTCCGCGCGGCACTGCGCGCGCCGGCGTTCTGGGTGTTCGGCGGCGCGACGGCGCTGTTCGGCCTGGTTTCATCGGGGTTGGGGCTCTTCAACGAAGCCGTGCTGGGGGAGCGCGGGTTCGATCAGCCCACGTACGTCACCTTTCTCGCCGTGACTTCCCTGATCGCCCTGGTCAGCCAGATGGCTTGCGGCTGGCTGACGCTGCGCTGGTCGATGCGGCGCCTGCTCAGCCTGGCCATGGGCGTCTACGCGGTGGCGCTCCTCATGCTGCCCGTGGTCACCACGCTGCGGCAGCTTTGGATCGTCGCGGTGCTGCTCGGCTGGTCCGGAGGGATGATCACCGTGATCTTCTTCGCGGTCTGGAGGCACGCGTTCGGCGAGAAGCACCTGGGCCGGATCCAGGGCGCCGCGCAGCTTCTCACGGTCCTGGCCTCGGCAATCGGCCCCCTCGTGTTTGCCCGGTGCGCTGCCCTGACGGGGTCGTACATGCCCGTCCTGGTGGCGCTGGCTCCCTGCGTGGTGCTGCTGGGGATCGCGGCGTTTCGCGTCCGGATGCCAACTCGGACTGCGAGCTAAGAAACCCGGGAGGATTCCACCATCAGCTTGAGGAATTCCGCGTTGCTGCTGGTGTTGCCCATCTTGTCGAGAAGAAGCTCCATCGCCTCCACGGGCGAGAGCTGGTTGAGCACCTTGCGCAGGATCCAGATCTTGTTGAGCTCTTCCTTGGAGAGCAGGAGCTCTTCCTTGCGGGTGCCGGACCTCGAGATGTCCACGGCCGGATAGACGCGCCGATCGACCAGCGTCCGGTCCAGGTGCAGCTCCATGTTGCCCGTGCCCTTGAACTCCTCGAAGATGACGTCATCCATCCGGCTGCCGGTGTCGATGAGCGCAGTGGCCACGATGGTCAGGCTGCCCCCCTCCTCGAGCGCGCGGGCCGCGCCGAAGAAGCGTTTGGGCTTCTGCAACGCGTTGGCGTCCAGCCCGCCGGAGAGGACCTTGCCGGAAGGCGGCGACACGGCGTTGTAGGCGCGCGCCAGACGGGTGACCGAATCGAGCAGGATCACGACGTCCTTGCCGCACTCCACGAGGCGCTTGGCCTTCTCGATGACCATGTCGGCGACGTGCACGTGCTGGGTGGCGGGCTCATCGAAGGTGGAGGCGATCACCTCCCCGTCGACCGTGCGCTGCATGTCGGTCACCTCTTCGGGACGCTCGTCAATCAGCAGCACCAGGAGGGTGATCTCGGGGTGATTCGCGGTGATGGCGTTGGCGATCGCCTGCAGCAGCATCGTCTTTCCGGTGCGCGGCGGGGCCACGATCAGAGCGCGCTGCCCCTTGCCGATCGGCACGAGCAGGTCCATGACGCGGCCCGAGAAGTTCTGCGGCGTGGCCTCGAGGCGGACCTTCTCGTGCGGATAGAGCGGCGTGAGATTGTCGAAGAAGATCCGCGTCCTGGCCTTCTCGGGCGGCTCGAAGTTGACCGCCTCGACCTTCAGCAGCGCGAAATAGCGCTCTCCTTCGTTCGGAGGCCGGATCTGTCCCGAGATCGTGTCACCGGTCTTCAGGTCGAACTTCTGAATCTGCGAGGGTGAGACATAGACATCCTCGGGACCAGGAAGGTAGCTGTTCTCGGGAGCCCGCAGGAAGCCGAACCCGTCGGGGAGCACCTCCAGCACCCCCTCGAGAAAGATGTAGCCGCTCTTCTCGGTCTGGTGCTTGAGAATCTGGAAGATGAGGTCGTGCTTCTTCATCCCGGAGGCGCCGACGATCTCCAGGCCTTTGGCGATCTGGAGCAGCTGCGCCGCGGGGACCTCCTTGAGATACTGCAGGGTGAGATGCTGCCGCGATGGCGTCACCGGAGCGGCGGGTGGCTGCGGAGCCTGCGCCTGTACTGCACCAGCAGATGCCGCCGGAGCCTGTCCTACACCAGTAGAAGCCGCAGATGCCGGGGTGGCCGCTTCAGCCGGCAGCGGCGCGGCCGCTTCGCCGTTCGGCTCCGCCGGGCGTGGTGCTCCTGCGGGCGGATCTGCCATGGCGACCTTTCCGTGGTTCGCGTGCCGGAAAGGCCTTCGGGGCTTGCCGTTCATCTCTTGGGATGGAGTGCCCGTCGGTCGGCTCAGTTCAGAAACTCCTTGAGCTTTTTGGACTTGAGCGGGTGCTGCAGCTTCTTGAGGGCCTTCGATTCGATCTGGCGGATGCGCTCGCGCGTGAGCTGCATCACGCGGCCGACTTCCTCAAGAGTGTAGTTGTGTTTCTCGCCGATTCCGAAGCGCATCCGGATGACGCGCTCTTCCTTGTCGGAGAGAGTCTTGAGGGCCTCCTGAATCTTCTCGGTCAGGTCACGGTTGACGGCCTGCTCGAACGGCGATTCCACCTTGTCATCGGAGACGAAGCGGAGGAGCCCGCCTCCCTCGTCATCGTCGGTGTTGCGCTCGAAGAAGATGGGATCCTTCACCAGCTCCAGGATCTCCTTGATCTTGGAGACCGGCATGTGCATCTTCCGCGCGATTTCCTTGGAGGAAGGCTCGCGTCCCATCGCCTTGGTCAGCTCGCGCACTGCATCCGAGACCTTCTTGTACTTCTCGTTCATGTGGACCGGGATGCGGATGATGCGGGACTTGTCGGCGATCGCCCGATCCATCGCCTGCTTGATCCACCAGAATGCGTAGGTGGAGAACTTGTAGCCCCGGCGGTACTCGAATTTCTCGACCGCCTTCATCAGGCCCAGGTTCCCTTCCTGGATCAGGTCCATCAGGGAGAGTCCCTGGTTCACGTAGCGCTTGGCGATGAACACCACCAGGCGCAGGTTGGCGCGGATCATGTCCTCCCGCGCGATGTCCAGAATCTCGCGCGCTTCGCGGGCGGCCTTGCTCCGCTCCCGCAGATCCTCGATCTTCATGCAGGTGTCGCGGGCGATCTTCCGAACCTCCTTGCGATGGTCATCCACCGTGGAGCGGATCTTCGCGATGCGGGCGCTCGAGAGAGCCTTGCGCGCCCGGGCGCGTGCCGCCGCGGGGACCCCTTCCACACGCAGCCCCGCGCGCAGCTTGAGCGTCCTGATCTCCTCTTCGATATGGCGCACCTTGCGGGCATCGTGCAGCAGGCGGTTGACGAAGCGATCCAGATGCTGGCGGGGGATCTCGCCGCGCGTGAAGGAGCTGTTGACGTCCGCGGGGATCAGCTTCTTCCACAGGGCCGGAGACTTGCGGATGACGAGATCCAGGCCCTTCTTGCCGACTTCCATCCTCTTGGCCAGCTCGACCTCGCGTTCCTTGGTGAGCAGCGAGGAGACACTCATGTCCCGGAAGTAGATCGAGAGGAGCCCGGCCTGCCGATCGTCGTCGGCCTTCTCCGGCTCCTTCTCGGGGACCGCTCCCTGCCGATCGGCGGCGGCGTCCGCGGCGGCCTCCTCGACCCCTTCGGGGGTCTCAGGAGCTTCCGAGGCTTCAACCGGCTCCGGCGACTCGACGGGATCCAGCGTGTCGGAGGCTTCGCGATCGATGAACGCTCCCTCGAAGGGAGGCGCATCGTCGAAGGTCAGCTCACCTCGAAGCGCAGCATCGTCAACGAGCGTGGAGGTGCCGTTGCGGTGAGGGCCTTCCGGAGCCCACTGCGCGCGGTTCCAGTTCTCATCCTGGAACTCGATCTCCTGCTTTTCCTCTTCTGATGCCTTGCGCTTCCGGCTCATCAGCGCCGAGTTGCCCGGCTTCATTCCTGCCTCCCTCAAACTTTCCTCGTCTCTCCGGCCGGATGCGTCGTCCCGCACCTGCGGCCGTATGGTCGCTCCGGGTGTGTTCCGGTTTCTATCAAGTCAGTGGAACCGGCTGAGCGGCCGCTGGATCGTGCACGGCAGCGCCCAACTTACGGCGAAGGCCATGAGTGGCTTTGCTGGTACCGACACTCCTTCATCCGTTGTACGCGCCGGGAGGTTTCGCTTCATTTAGCAGTGGTGACTCACCTGCCGGTGGCGTCTGTCGTAACCCCAGTAACCAGGGACGCCTGGAACCCCCTGCACAGGTCGCACCTGCCGGAGGTGTCCCGCCGAGAACGAGCCCACTCTTGGAATTTCAAGGCTTGCTGGTGCCTGGCATCCCGCCTGTTGAGCGATGTGGGTCAGCCTTTTACCGGCGGGTTGGGACGTGCCTGTTGCGCCGACTATACGGCTGTCGCAGTGGGGTGTCAAGACTGTTTCTGCAGAATCACGGCTTCTGGTCGATCAGGAAACTCGTATTGGGATAAGGACTTACGGGAAGGCTCGAAAGCCGTGCCGGGTGCGGTGTTTTCAGGCTCTCCTGGGGCGTTGAGACCCGGCTCAGGTCAGGCTCTTTCGGGACCCAGCGCGCTCTGACCCACGAGCCTTCCGAGAGCCTCCAGAGCGCCGGCATCGGCTGTTTCCAGGTTCCCGGGAAGCATGCTGGTCGAGTAGATGGGGATGGTCCCGGCGGAGGGTGACGGGATCGGGCTGCCATCCCAGCTGCCTGTCACGACGGCGGCCCGGATCCCCAGATCGGCGCACTCCTGCAGCACGACCGAGACGACCTTGCCGGTGCCGGTCAGGAAATCGAGCCGCCCTTCCCCTGTGACGACCAGCTCCGCGTGCCGGATTCGATCGCGAAAGGCTGTCAGCGACAGCAGCCAGGCCGCTCCCGGCTGCAGCGTCCCTCCCAGGAAAGCTCCCACCCCGAAACCCACCCCGCCGCCCGCTCCTGCCCCTGCACGCGTCGCAAGGTCCTGCGCCTCCTGCTTCCAACTATCCACCGCGCCGCTCAGCGCGGCCAATCCCGATTCGAGCCGCTCCACCTGCGCGGGGGAGGCTCCTTTCTGGGGGCCGAACAGCGACGCGGCGCCGCGCTCCCCGAGCAGCGGGATGGTCACATCGCACAGCGCGCTCACCTGCGCCTGGCGGAGATCCTGGTGTGCCATCGCCGGATCGATCCGCACGATCCGCGCGAGAGTCTCGGGGAGCCCGCTAAGAGCCGATCCGTCCCGATCCAGCAGCCGGTATCCAAGTCCGCGTGCCATGCCGGCGCCTCCATCCACCGTGGCGGTGCCGCCGAGCCCCAGCACGAACCGCCTGATGCCGGCGTCGAGAGCGGCGGCGATCACCTCTCCCACACCTCTGGACGTGGCGCGCATGACATCGCGGCGGCCCGGAGGCGTCATCGCCAGCCCGCAGATCCGGGCGGACTCGATCACGCCGGTGCCGTCCGGTGTCACGCCATACGCAGTGGAGACCGTCTCCCCCAGCGGCCCGCACGCCTGCATCTCCACGAGCCGGCCGCCTCGCGCCGCCAGCACCAGATCCAGCGTCCCGTCGCCACCGTCCGCCAGTGGAAGCTGATCGATCAGCGCGTCGGGCCGGACCTGTGACACGCCGCTGGCGATGTGGGCGCAGACCTGCGCTGCCGTGAACGTGCCTTTGAACTTGTCAGGGGCCAGGACGATGCGCATGACAGCAGCTTCCCGGATGGATCTCAGGTTTTCGCGAGGTCGGTTCCCTTCGGGATGACCACCACGCCGCCCGGCGAGACCGTGAAGCGCTGCGCGTCGGCCTGGGGATCGTGGCCGATCGTCGTCCCCGGCGGCACCTTCACTCCCTTGTCGAGGATCGCCTTGCGGATCCGGCTGTGGCGCCCCACGTCCACGCCGTCGAAGAGGATCGAGTCTTCCACCCGCGCCCACGAGTGGACCCGCACGCCGCGCGACAGAATCGATCGCTCCACGCGGCCGCCACTGATGATCGCGCCGTTGCTCACGAGAGAATCGAGGGACTCGCCGATGCGCTGGGTTCCTCCCTCGGACTGCCCGTCGCCGGCGAACACCATCTTGGCGGGGGGGTCGAACGCCGGGAGCGTCCGGATCGGCCACTCGCCATCGTAGAGATTGAACAGCGGCGAGACCGACACGAGGTCCATGCTGGCCTCGTAGTACGAGTCGATGGTCCCGATGTCGCGCCAGTACATCTGCTCTTTCTTGTTGCGATCCACGAACCGGAATGCATGGACGCGCCCGCCGGGCACCATCGCCGGGATGATGTTCTTGCCGAAGTCGTGCGCCGTCGCCTTGCGCGCGTCCTCCACCACGCTGCGCACCAGTGCGGCGGTCTCGAAGATGTAGACGCCCATGTTGACCAGGCAGACACCGGGACGCTCCGGGTCGGGAGCGGGCGTCTCCGGCTTTTCCTGGAAGCCGACGATCTTGTCATCGGTGTCCACCTGCAGCACGCCGAACTGACGCGCTGCCTTGGCAAGCTCGATCTCCACCACGGCCACCGTCAGGTCGGCCCCGCGCGCCAGATGAAACTCCATCATCTCGGAGTAGTCCATCTTGTAGATGTGGTCGCCCGAGAGGATCACGACATGCTTGGGACGCTCCGCCTCCAGGAAGAAAAGGTTCTGATAGATGGCGTCCGCAGTCCCCTCGTACCAGCGCTCCCCGAGCCGCTGCTGCGGCGGCAGCATGTCGAGAAACTCCCCGAGGTCGGGATTGAAAATGTGCCAGGCGTGGCGCAGGTGCCTGTCCAGGCTGTGCGACTTGTACTGCGTCAGTACGAGGATGCGGCGCAGGTCGGAGTTGAGACAGTTGGACAGGGTGAAATCAATGATGCGGTAGATCCCGGCGAAAGGGACCGCGGGCTTGCTGCGCTCCTTGGTGAGCGGATAGAGCCGCTCACCCTGGCCGCCGGCCAGAATCACTGTGAGCGTCTCGCTGCCGAAGCGCGACCGGCTCACGTCACGGCTCAGACTGCCGACGCCACGCGCCCTCGCACCCGCGCCGAGATCTCCGCGTAGATCTTCTCGTATGCGCGGGCCGGCGCGCTCCACGAGTAGTCGACTTCCATGCCTCTCTTCATGAGCGCCTCCCAGCCCTGCTTGTCCTGGAAAGCCTGCAGCGCGCGATCCGCGGCGGCGAGGAGCTCGCCCGCATCGTACTTGTGGAAGATGAAGCCGTTGCCGCGATCGCCCCCCTCGCGCACCGTGTCCGCGAGTCCTCCGGTATGCCGCACGATCGGCACGGTGCCGTAGGCGAGGCTGTACATCTGGTTGAGACCGCACGGCTCGTAGCGCGACGGCATCAGGAACATGTCGCTTCCGGCTTCGATAAGATGGGCCAGCTGCTCGTCGAAGCCGATGCGCGCGGCCACCTGTTTCGGGTAGCGCGCCGCGGCGTCCTTGAACATCTGCACGAAGCTCTCCTCTCCGGCTCCCAGCACCACCATGAGGGCTCCGCGCTCCATCAGTTCCGGCAACACCTTCTGGACGAGATCGAATCCTTTCTGGCCGGTGAGCCGCGAGATCACGCCGATCACCGGGGTCCGCTTGCGCGGCGCCGGCAGATCCATTGCCGCCAGGAGCGCCTTGCGGCAGGCTGCCTTGCCCTTGAGATTGGCTGCCGTGTAGTGGTCCTTGATGTGGGGATCCACCGCCGGATGCCAGTACGTGTCGTCGATCCCGTTGAGAACGCCGTACAGATCGGCCTGCCGGGTCTGGAGCACTCCCTCGAGTCCGCTTCCCTGCTCCGGCCCGCAGATCTCCTTCGCGTAGGTCGGGCTGACGGTGGTGATCGCGTCGGCGTAGACCAGGCCGATCTTCATGAAGTTGACCTGTCCGTAGAACTCGAAGGCGCTGCCGGGATGGAACAGCGACCGGTCGAATCCCGCCAGCTCCAGCGTGCGCGGGGGGAACAGCCCCTGGTATCCCAGGTTGTGCACCGTGAAGAGGGTGGCCGACATGTTGAAGTACCGCTCGCGGTCGTACCCCATGCGCAGGTAGGCCGGGATGAGCGCCGTCTGATGATCGTGGCAGTGGATGACATCGGGCCGGAATGAAACTTTGCGGAGCAGCTCGAGCGCCGCGCGCTGGAAGAAGATGAAGCGCTCGTCGTTGTCGGGATACCCCTTGCCATCCTTGGGATCGTTGTAGATCCCCGCCCGGTCGAAGTGACTCGGACCCTCCACCAGGTAGACCGTCACGCCGGCCTTCTTTCCCGTCTGGTTGGTGCCGGCCTCGAGCTGCGCGGAGGTCACGCCGTCCTTCGTGCGGATTCCGTGGCGGGCCGCGTCAATCGAGGCATAGCGCGGCAGCACCACGACCACCTCATGACCAAGGCGGGCCAGCGCCTGAGGCAGCGCGCCGACGACATCGGCGAGCCCTCCCACCTTGGCCAGGGGAGCCATCTCCGTAGCGACCATTGCTATTTTCAAAGCTCAATCTCCTTGAGAAACCTGGCCGCATCTTCCGGGGCGGTTGGATTGATGTAGAAACCGGTCCCCCACTCGAACCCCGCCACCTTGGTCAGGCGCGGCAGGATCTCGACGTGCCAGTGAAAGTCGAAGCGCAGGCTCTGCCAGTAGTGGGCACGCTTGTGGGTGGTCTCGGTGTTGGGCGATGTATGGAACATGAAGTTGTACGGCGGATCCTTGAGCGCCTTCTTGAGCCGGCTCAGGACATCCTTGAGCGCGCGCGCCAGGCCCGCCACCTCGGCCTGATCCACGTCGGTGAAGCGGTGGCGGTGCTGCCGGGGCGCCAGCATGATCTCGAAGGGGAACCGGGAGGCGTACGGAGTGAAGGCGATGAACAGGTCGTCCAGATAGACGATGCGCCGCCCGTCATCGATCTCCTGATCGATCACGTCGCAGAACAGACAGCGCTCCTTGTGGTGATGGTGCGCCCGGGCGGAGTCCAGCTCCACCGCGACGGCCAGCGGCGTGACCGGCGTGGCGATGATCTGCGTGTGGCTGTGGGCCAGCGACGCGCCCGCGGTGGCGCCATGGTTCTTGAAGATCAGCACGTACTTGAAGCGCTCGTCGCGCAGCAGGTCTTCGTGCCGGGCCCGGAAGGTGCCCATGACCTCCACGAGCTGCTCGAGCGGCATGTCGGCCAGGGCCAGCTTGTGGTCGGGACCCTCCACGATCACCTCGTGCGCTCCCACCCCGCGCATCCTGTCGTAGATCCCCATGCCCTTGCGCTCCAGCTCCCCTTCGATCATGAGAGCGGGAAACTTGTTGGGGAAGACCCGCACGCGCCAGCCAGGCGTGTTGGGCGCCGATCCGTTGGCGCGCAGCGCGGCGATCTCGGGCGGGGTCTTGTCCTCGTGTCCCGGGCAGAATGGACAGAAAGGTCCTTCCGCGAGGCCCGCGTGATCAGCCAGGAAGTCGGTCGGTCTCTTGCTTCGATCGGTTGCGATGATCACCCATCGCTTCTGGATGGGATCGTGGCGCAGTTCGGACGGCATGGATTCGAGTCTCTCCTGTTGGGGATGGCGGCGTACAGACTACCTAATCACGCAGGGTCACGTCCATCACGAGGCGGCACGCCCCGGGGACTTGCTCTCCATCGTCAGGGGTGCCGCCCCAGACGAAGAGAAGAGCCGATCCCTGATAGTTGGCCTCGAAGCCTTCCTCTGATCGGCTCACCGTGCGCACGGGATAATGCCAGATCGCCGCCGCGGGCGCGATACGGATTTCGAGCGCGAAGCGCGCGTGGTCCTCCTCCACGCGCAGCTCCTGCACCGGCGGGGCCTCCCAGGCGTCCGACAGCGCTCGGGCGGCGGAGGAACGCGCGTCCCCGCCCATCACGATGCGGCCGGTCTTTTCGATAAGCGCCAGATTCAGCTCGCATGCGAACCGCACGCCGCGCGGGGGCGGACTTTGCAGCCATGACAGATCCCAGGCGATCTCGAGCGCGCCGCGGCTACCTGCCGCGCGCACCACTTTGCGCAGATCGATCCGCGCGCCTCCAGGCCGGGCCTGCCCACCGATCCATCCCTGCCGCGCCAGGCGCACGCCGGCCCCGTCGTCGTCATCGAGAAGCGCCGCCGTGTAGGCGCCGCCGGCGAAGTCGCCCAGGTCCACGGGGCGCGCGCTCACCAGATCCTGCACTGTGACCCCGGCGCCGAAGAAGCGATCGACGGCGCTGGCCCGCGTGCGATCGTCGGCGACCACCAGAGCACGCATCTCGTCGGTGGCCGACACGGCGCGGTCATGGATACTTTCATGGCCGGAGCCGCCGGCGTCGGCCGCGCCGGCGCGCAGGACATCCTGGTGGTAGATCTCGTACCTGCGGGTCAGCGTGGAGCCCAGCGGAAAGTCACGCGCCCGCAGATCCAGCGACCGGATGGCGCCGCCACGCGACGGCTCGACCAGCAGCGCCAGATCCCCCGAAACGATGGAGATCATGCTTCGATCGGGCGCCGCCGCAGCGCCCGAATGATCGAGCTGTTTTTCCGCCCGGCAGAGATGCTCGCCCACGGCGCGCCGGATGTGAGGCAGGTACAGTCCGCCGAAGATTCCGTGCCACCAGCCGCAGTTGCACATCGCGCGCCACAGATCGCGGCGCGCCGATCCCGGAGAGCCATCGCGCGCCGCGGCGGCTTCATCCGGAGAGTGCGTATCGAGCCGGCCGGACAACGCCTGGGCGCGCCGCGCCGTCAGCCAGGTCTCGTCGTACTTGGACAGAAAGCCGGCGAAGTAGCCCCCGCGCAGAAAGGGACGCTCAGCCTCCCACGCGCCGCGCTGCCGCGACCCGGCCACGAGCGCCGCGAACTGCCGGCCGCGGCTCACCGGCAGCACCCACTCCCCCATCTCGAAGTAGGAACCCGGTGGCAGAAAGACGCGCCCGCGCGGAGGCTGAGTGTCGAGCGCCTCGCCGAAGGTGGCGCAGCGCAGCCATGAGACGTTCTCCTCGAGAAGCGTGAAGAACCTTTCCAGCCATCCTGCCTTCCCGGCGGTGCCGTACACCCACGCGGCCGTCTCGGGCCATAGCCCGAACTTTTCGCCGTCATCCACGATCGCGGCGACGGGCTCCGGCTTTCCTTCCGCCGCGGCCTGCGAGGCCATTGCGCGCAAGTGATCGATCGTCTCTTCGGGCTCGCGGAACGGGATCAGGTAGCGCAGCTTCTCGCTGATCGGAAACAGAAGGACGCTGCTTCCCAGATGCTCCGTGGCGTAGTAACCGCCCACCGGATCGTCGTCCATCGCTCCCAGGAAATGGGCGTCATCGAGCAGCGTGAATTCAACGCCCGCCCGCTCAAGGGTTTCCGGCAACGCCGGGTCCCATACGCGCTCGGCAAGCCAGATGCCGCGCGGGGCGGCGCCGAACCTATCCTTCATGTAGCGCGACTGGAGCCTGATCTGTCCCACGCGATCCCCCGGAGGAATCAGCGGGAGGATCGGCTCGTAGAAGGCTCCGCCCAGAAGCTCCAGGCGTCCCGCGCGGGCCAGCCGCCCGATCCGATCCAGATGACCCGGGGCGTGCGCCTCGAGCCACTCGTAGAGGCAGCCGCTGTAGTGCAGGGCGATCCGGACGCCGGGGTGCCGCTCCAGCACGTCGAGGAAGGGATCGTAGGCAGTGCTGAGCGCCTTGCGAAACACTTCGTCCAGATTGCCGATCGGCTGGTGCGAATGCACTCCGAAGATCAGCCGGATGGTCGGAGCGGTCATCAGGCGCTCCAGTCCGCCGGCTGGCCCGGCTGAACCATGATTTGGCCTTCAGTTGGAAGCCGCTGCAGCGGGCCTCCCGCCGACTCCACGCTCACGAAGAACTCGCAGGGAGCCAATCCCTCGAGAGGAAACCGCGCCTCGAGCACGCGGTCCGCCGCCCAGTCTGCCACGCCGTCTTTTCCGCTCGAAGAACGCAGGTTGATCAGCCCCCCATTGCGCAACGTCAGCTCCAGATCGCACCGCCGGGGCGCCGTCATCTCCACCCGGAGAATCCCCTCGGCGATCCCGGAGAGCATCTCCTGGATCGTCCCGCGCTCCGGGTCCACGCGTACGAAGAGCGCCGTGCCGTCCGTGCCGAACGCCACGCGGCGGACGAGCCACTCACCGCGGTGCATCGCCGCCTGCGCGGATGTCGCTTCGCAGACGCCGGCTCCGAGCCATTCGAAGAAGTCGCTCACCCGGCCATCCAGGTGCGGGGTGATCGGCGCGGTGGGCGCCGCCCAGTGCCTCAGCCGCGACTTCTTGATCGGCTCGTCGAGAGAAGACGGAGCTGGCATCCCGATGATCGAGTACACAGTACGCAGCAGGTCGCGGAAGAAGGCATCGAAGATCGCATCCTGCTCCGAAGAGTGATCCTCCCCGAACCACCAGAACCAGTCGCTTCCTTCAGCCGCCGCCAGCGCGCCGAAGGCGGCAGACTCATGCAATCCGTCTCCGAGCGCGCGCCGGGCATCCTCGCGCGCCGAGGACAACAGAGTCCAGGCCCGGTTCTTCTCCGGATGCCCTATCCAGGTGGCGAAGCTGGCCCCGATCCAGGAGCCGGCGCGCAGCCCATCGAGCGCGCCCGTGGCGGCGCCCTCCAGCGCCTCGGAGAAAGTGACCGTCCTGATTCCCTCCGTGCGTGTGAGCCCTTCGTAGAGCGCGTGCAGGAACTCCACACCATTGCCGGGGTAGTGCTCCCACGCGTTCTCGCCATCCAGGATGATGCTCACGACACCACCCGGCGCCTCGGCGGCCCGGCCGCGCAGGCGGGCGATGAAATCGGCCGCGGCCGCGTCCGGCTGCCACCGCGCATAGGAAAAGCCGATCAGATCCGAGAGCTCCTTGTCCCTGAAGAAAACCGCCGGGCACCGTTCCCCGGCGGCGGGCACGCGCCACGGACGATGCACCTCGGCGGGTGCAAGCGGCCGGCCGGCCGACGCGCGCAGCACATCCTCGTCGGAGGCGGTCCAGATCACTCCCGCCTCGCCCATCAGGGCGAGCGCGGCAACGCTGAGGCTCCCCTCCGACGGCCACATCCCCGACACGGAGCCGCCGAAGCGCTCGCGCGCCGTGCGCATCCCCTCGCGGATCTGCCAGGAGGCATCTTCAGGATGGCGGAAGGAGATCGAGGGCAGGGGCAGATGCGGTATGGCTTCGCGCGCCGACTCCAGATCGCACAAGAGCGGCAGGATCGGATGATAGGCCGGGCTGGTGGACAGCTCGGCGACGCCGGCGTCCCGCAGCCGCCTGTGGATCGGCACGATCTCCCTGAGCAGCTCCTGCTGCGCCGCCAGCAGAGCCAGCTTCTCTTCCTCGGTGAACTGCTCCCCCTTCCTGATGAGATCGTGGACCTCGGGCCGCTGCGCCAGCGTGCGGCCGCTCCAGGCCAGGTGAAACCAGACCTGGAGGTCGCGCAGATCGTCGGGCCGGAAGCGCTCGAGCGCGTCCCGGTAGAGCCCGTCGGGGCCGGGCGCCCCCCGCTTGTGATACAGACCGGCGTAGCGGCGGAAGGGAGAGATCAGCGTGCGGTAGGGCACCGAGAAGAACATGGCCAGCAGCGCGAGCCGAGCCTCCTCGTCGAGATCGGCCGCGGGGCGCCGCGCCAGATCCAGCGCGGGATCCACGGCGCGCCCTGACGCGTACTCCTCGAGCTGATCCAGCAGCGACGGGACCAGGTTGATGGTCAGCCGCAGCCCCGGGTGCTCGAGCGCCAGCGCCGCCATGTCGTAGTAGTCCTTGAGGCCGTGGAGCCGCACCCACGGCAGGGCGTAGAGCCCGGTGGCCGGGCTGCGATAGAGCGGCTGATGCTGATGCCAGAGAAGCGCCAGGCGCAGAGGGGACACGGCCGGCGATTATAGTCGGGATGCTTCCAGGGTGCCCCCCCGGTCGCATGTGCTATAAAGTGCCCGCGAGGGTGCCATGGAACGAGTCGATCGGATCTACTCCTCCTACTCCGGCATCTACGACCTCGTCTTCGACGCCATCCTGCAGCCAGGGCGCCGGCGGGCCGTCGCGGCAATGGCAATCAGGCCGGCGGACGAGATCCTCGAGGTGGGGGTTGGCACCGGCCTGTCGCTTCCGTACTATCCCGAGGGCTGCCGGGTGGTGGGCATCGACATCTCCGAAGGGATGCTGGCCCGCGCCGGGCGCCGCGTGGCGGGGCTGGACCGGCACAACGTGCAGCTGCGCAGGATGTCGGCCGCGCACATCAAGTATCCCGAGGCTTCGTTCGACCGCGTGCTGCTCTCCTATGTGATCAGCACGGTCGAGGACCCGGCTCGGGTCATCCGGGAGGTTCATCGCGTCTGCCGGCCCGGGGGCCGCGTCATCTTCCTGAACCACTTCGCGAGCCGCTCCCGCTTCGTCGCGGCGCTCGAGCGCCGCCTCACGCCGATGACCCTGCGCCTGGGGTTCCGCCTCGATCTTCCGGTGGAGACGATCACCAGCTCCGGGCTGTTCCGCGTGGAGAGCCACGAGCGCGTCAACGTGCTCGGCCTCTGGTCGCTGATCACCTGCGTGCCGCTGCCCGCGCCGCGCTGACGCAGCGCCCGGCACAGGGGAAGACTCCCTCACACAAGTGACGCTGGATCGCCGCGGCCTCCATCGATCCGCCGTCGGCGGTTATACTGAAGTTGCTGGTTCCAGACGGAGAGATGTCCGAGTGGCTGAAGGAGCACGCTTGGAAAGCGTGTGTGGGGGAAACTCCACCGTGGGTTCGAATCCCACTCTCTCCGCCAGCACTTGATGCTCCCACCCCCCGGCGGCCGAACTGCTCGGTTCAGAGCTCACGTCAGCCTGTAAAAGCGCCGCCGTCGCCAAGAACGACGTCGAGGCCTGAGTCCCCGGAAGTCACGGTTCCTGTACGCGGTAATCACTGCTCCGTCATGCGAGGTGACAACCTGCATTCCCTCGAGCCGTTCGCGCTCCCTTAGCGGAATCGGCGCGCTCTCGAACTCTCTCCTTCCGAATACAATGATCCTCGCCCCTCTCCTGTATACGGGGCGCCCATACTCGAAAGTCAGCCTGATATCGTCTGCCGTAATGCTCCGTGCGAACATTCTGCCCACCGCGTGACGAGTAAGTTCTTTCAGTTCCCAGTGATCTGATCTGCTCGCTTGTGCGCAGTGACGTCCTGCTTTCGTCCACCGAGGCCGGCTGTATTCAGTAGACATATGGCTCAACCTGGGTCGGCTTGCATTGATGGCATGGGCGGAATCCAGCGACTTCGGCGTCCTTCCAGTCTTTGTAGAGGGTGAAGTTGCACTTATACATGCGGTTCTTGGCGGGACAGCTGAGGCGGTGATAGAGCCTCTGATAACTCTGCGGGCTGGCGTACACCTGGGGGGGATGGAGTTCATAGAGCCTGTTCTTTGCGATGCGCTGCACGAGCGGGTCAGCGTCCTCCATGGCTACTAGGAACTCGCTGACGGCCCGGAGATCATCTCCTGCCCGCAGTGCTTCGTTGCCGTTGAGTAGGTGTTGGTTCATTACCAAGCTCCAATCGGATACATGAGGAATGGCTGCTCCTCAGAGCGGATTAATAGGCTCCGGAAGGTCCTTGTTCTCGGATGCCGTGAGCCCCTCCCAGTTCTCTATGACAAGCGCGAGGAATTCCGACCCGCCGAGCTGTGCAGCTCGCTTCAGGTGGCTTAGAACAGACAGTGAGAGACAATCGGCTTGGACTGACGCAGTGACACCAGGGCCTACGATTTCCTCAAGATCAACTTGCGCGGGATACTCACCCTCGTGTGCGAATACCTTCGCTTCCGGGCTCGAGAGTTGAACGGCGATTTGGTGCGCCAATCCTTTGAAATCAAACTTGGTCTGCTTCGACGTGTTCAGGATGTGGGCCGCCTTCTCAAGCGTCGCAACACGCATGAGATTCGCCGGGCTCCAGCCACGAACCGCAGCAGCTTCCACGATGCGATCCCTCTGTTCCTGACTGAACCTCGTGCTGAAGGTCACCGACGCGGCATCCTCGACGTCAGCTTGTTTCCTGGACTTCCTTTGTGTCGGCATCGCAACTCCTTGTTGATTGGCCATGTCGATTACATGCCGGAGAGTACAACCGAAACCATATCGCGTCAAGTAAAATAACTTATTTCTTCTGCTGTCATAACGAGCAGATGGAAACATACGCCTGTGAACAGACGTACGTCTTTACAGGTCAATGATTTGCACAGTCTATTTCCCTAGCCGCTGGCTTGTGCACTTCCATGAAGGCGGTCCTGACGCCGGCCGTAGGGAAGTTGTCATGTGGCATAAGCGTCCTGGCAGGGGTCTTTTTTTGCTAGCCTACTGACCTCAGCCATGGCCTCGTTGTCACGAATCGCAGCGGGAACGAACCCGCCACCGCCGACCTTTGCGCGGATGCTGCCGATCGTCAGGGACCATCTCGGCCTGAACGTGGCCGGCATTCGCCCTCAAGTGCTGCGGCCCGCCTACCAGCCGGGGGCCTCGGTGCAGCATTGCGATGGGTCCTGCTGCCGCAAGGGCACCACGGTCTCCCTCGAGGAGCGCGACCGGATCCTGCGCCACCGATCCATCGTGGCCTCGGCGATGACCAGCGCGGCGCGCCGCAACCCCGAGCGATGGTTCGAGAAGCGGGTCAGGCGCGATCCTGACTTTACGTCCGGCATGGCGACCAACACCCGCGTCTGCGCGGGAGCTTGCGTCTTTTTCCGGGATGACGGCCGCTGCGCGCTCCAGGTCGCCGGCGCCGAGCGCCTCGGGAATCCCTGGGCGCTCAAGCCTGCAGTCTGCATCCTCTGGCCGCTCTGCGTGCAGGACGGCTCGCTCGAGATCGGCTACGCCTGGTTCACCCGGCGCAAGGAATGCTGCGCCCCGGTGCGCCGCGGCTCGCGCACGATCGCGGAGGTGATGGAGCCCGATGCAGGTGGCCTTGCCCGCATGGCTCAGCCGCGCCAGAGCCGCGGCGGAGGAGCGCCCCGGGGCTGACCGGGTGTCTGCTCACTGCTCCTTCAGGCCGAGGATCGACTTGAGCTTGGACGTCATCACCGGCACGAAGTTCATCCTGCTGCTGGTGTAGACCGAGTCGACCTTCCCATCGGGGCCGATGAAGAACAGCGTGGGAGTCGAGACGACCCTGTAGGCCTCGGTGATCTTCTTGCCTTCATCCAGCAGCACGGGTTGCGGCAGGCCATAGGACTTCACGGCCTCCTCCAGGGCCGGCTCTGCGGATCGATCGGGCAGATTCACGACCGTGACGAGCCGGACATGATTGGGGGCGCTGCGCACGCCCGCCATGATGCCGGGCATCAGCAGCTCGCACTGCTTGCAGTCGGGCTTCCAGAAATAGAGTACCGTGATCTTTCCACCGGCCGCCCCGTCACGCGAGAGCTTGAAGCGGCCGGGAGACCGGAACTCTCCAGCGTCGAAATCAGGCGCCTTGAGCCCCACCAGCTCCGTGGCCGGGTAGTACTGCGCCAGCTTCGGCACCGTGGGGACCGGCTTGCCCGCCGCCGCGTCGCGGACCGCCTGGGCGAAGGTGACGCCCGCAGCGATCTCCTGGCTGAGGCTCTTGGCATCGGCGACCCTGAGGATCCCGCCGCCGTCGATCAGGCAGAGGCTGGGGGATGTGAACGCCCCGATCCGCGCTCCCAGCAGATGCTCGCGCTCGAGGATCAACGGCGCCTGAAGGCCGTGCCGCGACATCCAGCTGGCGGCTCCGCCGGGGCTCGACGCCGCGCTCAGCTTGAGCGCGTAGAACATCTCCACGCGCCCCTTCAGCTCGTCAAGGGCCAGCCGCTGCGCCGCGGCGCAGACTTGGTAACTCAGGTCGCTGCCGGCCACGAGGTAACACAGCAGGAGCGGCTTGCGGCCCAGTAGCGTGCCCAGATCAATGGCGGCGGGCTGGCGGGCTGCATCCCCGGCTGGGCTCAGCACCGAGACCGTCATCGGGGGGAACCGCTCACCGGGAACGGCGCGGGCCGCGGCCGGAGGCTGCGGCGGCGACTTTTCCGCGGCAACCGGGACCTGCGTCACGGAGGCGGCAGGCATCTCCAGAACGGGCATCAGCGGCGCTGTGAGGAGCAGCAGGGTGGCAATCATGTCGCGTCGGCGAGTATAGGGAGGGGCCATTTCCCTTGCAACGCGCACTCCGTGCGGGGTACCCTGCGGCGATTCCGACTTGGGTCGTGCTAGGCGGGGAGCTAGCGGTGCCCTGTCACCTGCAATCCGCTACAGCAGGGCTGAACTCCCTCCCAGAGGGGAAAGCGGCGGCCGGAGCGTCCCGTGGATTTCGGGGGCCGAGCCCCGTGCACTACGATCCCGTGAACCCCGTCAGGCCCGGAAGGGAGCAGCGGTCAGCGGGCGCTCGCAGGTGCCACGGGTCTCCTTGGCGCCCTCCACGGGTCCGCGCCTTCCGAGCGCGCTTCGAAGGAGGGTGCACGACCTTTCCATTTCATCTTGTTTCCGTGAAGAGCCGATGACAACCCGCAAGCCAGCCGCTCCTGTCCCCTACCAGGTGCTGGCCCGCAAGTACCGTCCACAGCGCTTCGAGGACGTCGTCGGGCAGACCGCGGTCGTCACCACGCTGCGCCACGCCATCACGCTGGAGAAGCTCCATCACGCCTACCTCTTCTCGGGGACGCGCGGCGTGGGCAAGACGACCCTGGCCCGCCTGTTCGCCCGGGCGCTCAACTGCGCCGAGGGGCCCACGGTGGATCCGTGCGGGCGGTGCGATGCATGCCGCGAGATCGCGGCCGGGTCGTCCATGGACGTCATCGAGATCGATGGCGCCTCGAACCGCAAGGTCGAGGATGTCGACCCTCTGCGCGAAGCCGCCCGCTACGCGCCCGCGCGTGATCGCCATCGCATCTTCATCATCGATGAAGTCCACATGCTCTCCGAGACCGCCTTCAACGCGCTGCTCAAGACGCTGGAGGAGCCGCCGCCGCGGGTGATCTTCCTGTTCGCCACGACCGAGCCCGAGCAGCTTCCCGACACGATCATCTCACGCTGCCTCCATCTGGCATGCCGCCGCGTGTCCCGGCAGGAGATCGCGGGCGCGCTCGCCGCCACTGCGAACCACGAAAAAGTGGAAGCGGAGCCCGCAGCATGCGATCTGATCGCCGCCATGGCGGCTGGCTCGATGCGCGACGCGCTGAGCCTTCTGGATCAGGTGCTGGCCTTCGCCGGCGGACGCGTGACGCGCGAGACGGTGCAGCAGGCGCTGGGGCTTATCGACCGGGGGATCGTGCGGGAGTTTCTCGAGGCGATCGGACGCAAGGACGCCGCCTCCCTGCTGCAGACCATCGAGAGGCTCTCGGAGGCCGGCGCGGACCTCACGACCTTTTCTCGCGATGCCCTGGGCCGCGTGCGCGACACCCTGGTGGTGGCGTCCGCGGGCGCCGAGGCGGCCGTGAAGCTGGGCCTCGACCAGCAGGAGGCGCAGGAGTGCACCGCCCTTGCCGGCCTGTTCTCTAAAGAGGCGCTGCTGCGGCTCATGCATGCGCTGCTGGATCTGTCCGACCGGATCCGCCGCGAGGAGTACCCGCGCTACCTGCTGGAGGCGGCGGGTCTGCGGATGATCCTTCTGACCGACCTCATGCCGCTGGAAGAGCTGATCCGGCGGCTGGATGAGGCCGGTGCCCTGCCGCCCGCGCCGGCGGGTCCGGCCCGGACCGGCCCGGCATCCACGGGATCTTCTTCAGGGTCTGCCTCGCGCCCGGCGACGGGAAGCACCGCGCCGGCGCCGCGCCGCGGCGCCGCCGAAGTCTCCCCGCCCGCCCGAGCATCGAGCGCGCGCTCGGGACCGGCCGCCCGGATCCTGGATCGCCTCGGGGAGACCAGGATCTCCCTGACCACCATCCTGGGCCAGGCCAGGGGGCTGGAGCTGGAAGGCGACACGCTCACGATCATCGTCGGAGAGTCCCAGGGGTTCCTGCGCAATTCCCTGGAGCAGCCGGAGAACCTCACAGCCATCCGTGAGGCGGCCGCGGCGGTCGTGGGCCGCCCGGTCCAGGTGAGAGTCTCCCAGGGCGCTTCCGCTTCCCATGCTGGAGCCGCTGATCCGGGCGCGGCGTCAGGTGCTGAAGCAGGCGGTGCCGAGCCATCCATGCCGGCAGGCGGCGCTCCGGAGGGAGCCAGCCGCCGGGAGGCGCTGATCGGGCAGGCGCTCAAGGACCCCGCCGTGCGCGCGGCGATGGATGCATTCAAGGGGCAGATCGTGAACGTCCGGGAGGGCTCGTAGGGCATGGTCAACATCAACAAGCTGATGAAACAGGCACAGGAGATGCAGGAGCGCATCGCGCGCGAGATGGAGCAGTTGCAGGTTGAGGCCTCCTCGGGCGGCGGCGCCATCACCGTCGTGATGAACGGCAAGAAGGAGGTCCAGAGCGTCTCGATCAAGAAGGAGGCCGTGGATCCCAACGATGTCGAGATGCTCGAGGATCTGGTCAAGGCCGCCTTCAACGAAGCCGCCCGGATGGTGGATGAAGAGATCTCCAGCCGGATGGGCGGCATGATGCCGCCGGGATTCGCGGCACCGGCCTGATGGGGCAGGTTGCCGAGCCACTGGCGCGCCTCATGGAGGCGCTGCAGCAGCTTCCGGGTGTGGGGGCCAGGACGGCGCAGCGGCTGGCGTTTCACGTGCTCAAGATGCCCAGGGAGTCGGTCGCGGCGCTTGCGAAGGCCCTCGCGGACGTGAAGGAGAGGATCTCCTTCTGCTCCTCCTGCTGCAACATCACCGATTCTGATCCCTGCGCGCTGTGCGCCGACCTGTCGCGCGACCGGGCCACGCTGTGCGTCGTGGAGGACCCGTCCAACGTGATGGCCATCGAGCGGACCGGGAAATACAGGGGCCTCTATCACGTCCTGCACGGGGCCCTGTCGCCGATGCACGGGATCGGCCCCGATCAGCTGCGGATCAAGGAGCTGCTGGGACGCCTCGAGGGGGTCCGGGAGGTGATCGTGGCCACCAACCCCAACGTGGATGGCGAATCGACTGCCGTTTATCTCTCCCGGCTCATCGCCCCGATGGGGGTCCCCCTCAGCCGGATCGGCATGGGCCTGCCCGTGGGCTCCGAGATCGAGTACGCCGACGAGGTCACCATCGCCCGGGCCCTGGACGGGCGCCGCGCGGTCTGATCAGGGCTGCCCGGAAGCCCCTTCCAGACACGGCATTTCGGCTCATCGGCAAGCCGGCCGCAGGCGGCGGCGCCTGTCAAGCCGATTGGTTGCCGCTGCCGGAATCGCCACATATATTGCCTCTCCGTCCGCGGGCCCCGCCCGCCCGACAACGACGACATTCACCCACTCTCGGGAGGATCCGGACTCCATGCCCCTGACCGACACGGTGATGTACGAGGAGCAGCTGGGGCAGATCAACACCGTCCTGACACGGCTGCGCTCTGAGGCCAACTCGCGGGCCGCCTTCCTCATCGATCGCAACGGGCAGCAGATCGCCGCCACCGGCGAGGACCTCGATCAGGTCGACGCCACGGCGCTGGCCTCCCTGACGGCGGGCAACGTGGCCTCAACGGACGCCATCGCCAAGCTGATCGGAGAGAAGGCCTTCTCCGCCCTGGTGCACGAAGGGGACAAGGACAACCTGCACATCTCCCTGGTCAACGATCGGATCATCCTGGTGATCCTGTTCGACGAACGCTCGTCACTGGGCCTCGTGCGGCTGCGCGTGCGCAAGGCCTCCGGCGATCTGGTGCACATCTTCGAAGTGCTCGATCAACGCCACGCCGCCGAGATTGCCCGCGGCGCGGTCAACTCATCTCCGTTTTCAGAGATCACAGACGACGACATTGACAGCCTGTTTGCATGACCTTTATCAATTACGCCGCACGCGAGATCAACTGCAAGCTCGTGTATTACGGCCCCGGTCTGTGCGGCAAGACGACCAATCTCCAGTACATCTACGACAAGACCAATCCGGGCGCCAAGGGGAAGCTGATCTCGCTCGCCACCGAGACCGAGCGCACCCTTTTTTTTGACTTCCTGCCTCTCGAGCTGGGGACCATCCGCGGGTTCAAAACCCGCTTTCATCTCTATACCGTCCCCGGGCAGGTCTTCTACGACGCCTCCCGCAAGCTGATCCTCAAGGGAGCTGACGGCATCATCTTCGTGGCCGACTCCCAGCAGGCCCGCATGGAGGCCAACAGCGAGTCGCTGCGCAATCTCACCGACAACCTCAAGCTGCAGGCCCTCGACATCCGCACCATCCCGTACGTCCTGCAGCTCAACAAGCGCGATGTGCCCGGCGCCGTCCCCGTGGACGTCATGCTCAAGGCGCTGCGGATAAAGGGCGAGGAGTACATCGAGGCGATCGCCCCGCGCGGCGTGGGGGTCTTCGAGACCCTCAAGGCCGCGGCGCGCCACGTCCTGATCTCCCTCAAGAAGACCGCCTGAAGTTCCTTCCCGGACCTTGGTAGTGGTCAAGTTTGAATCCGGCCGGTCTGGACGCGGAGGCGCTGCCGGGCGATAATCTGGTCCGTGCCGAAGAAACGCCCATCCTCACGCAAGCCAGAGAATGCGCCGCTTCACCAGATTGACCAATGGTTTCAGCAAGAAAATCGCAAACCATGAGCATGCCATCGCGCTGTATTTCGTCCACTACAATTTCGCACGGGTTCACCAGACCTTGAGAGTTACGCCCGCGATGGAAGCAGGGATCGCAGATCACGTGTGGTCGCTAGAAGAGGTGATCGCGCTACTAAACTCCTAACTGCCCACAGCTTGACACCAAGCTCGCTCGTGCCGTATATAATCACCTTCGCATGAAACCCCTCGCACCGCTGGTCAATTAATGCGGGCACCAGCACGCATCCAGCGTATCAGTGTCCTCTAGGCAGGACAGAGGAAGAAGGAGGCAGCGAATGGCGGCTTCCGCTGCGCATCACCCGCTCTTCTTTACCTTCAAGGAAGTGGTGTCTGGCAATGGTTTCCTGGCTGGAATAATCGCTAAGGGACGCGTATTGCTGGCACAGGAAGAAGATGAGTCATGGTGGATCTATGGAGTACAGCCTGGTGGATTCGCGGCTTCTGGTAGTACTCCGCAAGAGGTGTATGCGGAATTCAGAACCGCTTTCCGTAGCATTCTCTTTGATTTTGCGGCCACATCCGAGAAGTATGAGGCTTTCAGGCAGCAAGTAGAAGGATTCTTCGCCGAAGTAAACGAGCCTCAAGCTATGGCGTGGACTGAAGCGCGAGAGGCCTTCCGGATGGGGAAGATCCAAATAACCGAAGAAGCGATCCAGAACTTGCCGCGTGATGACTCCAAAGAAATGGGCTTCCTAGCCCTTGATCGTCTAGATGTTGGCGGCGCCGTCTTTGCGCCGAGCGACAACATGCTTGATCGCTACTGCGCCGCAGCCTAGCGGGTGAGCACGAGGGGCTTAGTCCTGCTGAAGGATCTCCTTCAGATGCTCCATACATGCGCAAACGGATTTACGATCAAAGAAAGCCCGCACTACTACTGTGTCAGATACCGCGGTAAGACCTATCCAGGTTTGCCGAAGGGTAAACATGGAAGCGGATCACGGGCAGAGATTCAAATAGGCCATGTAAAGAACATGGTCTACCATCTCGAAATCGATCTTGAGTGCGCTAATGGACACTTGCCTGTACTAAACCTTAAGCCTCGCAAGACCTGAGCACCCTCAGCCTAATCCAAACTTGACCACTACCCGGACCTTCCGGGCGTTGACCCTCCCCCGGCCGGGTGCTAGAGTGTGCGGCTCGCAGCCAACCCCTGGGTCGCACGGAGAGAAACTCACATGTCGTACGCCATCATTGAGCTGGGCGGCGTCCAGCAGAGGGTCAGCCCCGGGGACACCATCAAGGTGAACCGACTGCCTGCCGCCACGGCCAAGGCCGGCGGGACGCTGGAGATCGACACTGTCCTCATGCTCGGTGGCGGCACGAGCGTGAAGATCGGCTCCCCGACGGTGGCGGGCGCGAAGGTCAAGGCCACCGTGGTGGGCGAGGTCAAGGGTAAGAAGGTCCTGATCTTCAAGAAGAAGAAGCGCAAGCAGTACCGGCGGACGCGTGGCCACCGCCAGCAGTACACCACGCTCAAGATTGAGGAAATCATCGGGGCCTGAGGCCCCGCCCCTGCAAGGAGAGTCCGGGCATGGCTCACAAGAAAGCCGGAGGCAGCTCCCGCAACGGGCGCGACTCCAACTCCCAGCGGCTGGGCGTGAAGCGCTTCGCCGGCCAGCTCGTCTCGGGCGGCTCCATCCTGGTGCGCCAGCGCGGCACGCCCCTCAAGCCGGGCCGCAACGTCGGCCGCGGCAAGGACGACACGCTGTTCGCCCGCGTGACCGGTATCGTGAAATTCGAAGACAAGGGGACGATGGGACGGTTCGTCAGCATCATCCCGTCGGCCTGATACGGACAACGCCCTCCCGCGCGCGTCGCGCGCTTTCCTGATCCGTGGTTTTCTGATCAATGTTCGTTGACCACGCGCGCATCTTCGTGGCCTCTGGGGCCGGCGGCACCGGATGTCTCTCATTCCGCCGCGAGAAGTACGTCCCGCGGGGCGGCCCAGACGGGGGCGATGGAGGCGACGGCGGTTCGGTCATTCTCCGGGCCGACAGGCATCTCTCCACCCTCGTCTCATTCCGCTACAGGCGCCTCTATAAGGCTGGGCGGGGACAGCACGGCATGGGCTCGAACCGGCATGGCCGCAATGCCCGGGATCTGGTGATCCCCGTGGCGCCCGGAACGATCGTGCTCGACGACTCCCAGCAGATGGTGGCCGACCTGCGGCTTGCCGGCGACACGCTGATCGCCTCCAAAGGAGGCCGCGGGGGCAGGGGCAACGCACGCTTTGCCACATCCACCAACCAGGCGCCGCGCACTTTCGAGAAGGGCCAGCCCGGGGAGGAGCGCTGGCTGACCCTCGAGCTGAAGCTGCTGGCCGACGTGGGGCTGGTGGGCTTTCCCAACGCCGGCAAGTCCACCCTGATATCGCGGATCTCCGAGGCCCGGCCCAAGATCGCCGCCTATCCGTTCACCACCCTCACGCCGCACCTGGGTCACGTCGTGGTTGACGACGCGACGTCCTTCGTGGTGGCGGACATCCCGGGCCTGATCGAGGGGGCGTCGCAGGGCGCCGGGCTGGGGATTCGCTTCCTGCGCCACGTGGAGCGGACCCGTCTGCTCCTGCACCTGGTGGAGGTCTCGCCGATGGCCGAGGGGTCTCCGGTGCACCGGCTCCATACCATCGAGCAGGAGCTGGCATCCGCTCCGGTCCCGCTGTCCGGCAAGCCGGTGATCGTCGTGGCCACGAAGCTGGACACACTGCCCCCCGATGGGGAGGAGCGCCGCGGACTCGATGAGCTGGTGGCCACGTGCGCCCGCCGTTCCCTGCCCTGCGTGGCTATCTCCGCCGTAACCGGGGCGGGGGTGAAGGAGCTCGTCGGCCGCGTGGCAGCCCTGCTGCACACTCTCCCCTCGCCCGACACCGCATCGGCACTCACGAAAGCGGGAGCGGAAGGCGACGCGTGATGTATCATCTGGTGGCTTGAGGTGCGGATTCCGGAGGGGACAGACATCGACCGACCGCTGAGAGTGGCCGTGGCCGCGGCGCTGGACCGGAAGGCAGAGGATCTGGAGGTCCTCGCGCTCAGCGAGCTGAGCAGCTTCACCGACCACTTCGTCATCTGCCACGGCAACAGCGCCCGCCAGGTCCAGGCGATCAGCGACCACGTGGAAGAGAAGCTGCGCGAGATCCGGGTGCGCCCCGGCCATATCGAGGGGTACGCCGGCGGCGAGTGGATCCTGATGGACTACGTGGATTTCGTGATCCACATCTTCAGCAGGGAGAAGCGGCGCTTCTACAGGCTCGAGAAGCTCTGGAGCGACGCCCCCCGCCTCAGCCTGGACGGAAAGGCCGCCGGCTGACCCCCCCCGGGACGTTCCGCGTTTGATTGCGGCGCCCGACTTGTTTTTGACAAAGGGGGTGCCGCCGACTAGATTTACCCACTTCCTTTCGGCCTGGACGGGGTTGTTTTCGCGGGATCAGCGCCCGGAAGCAGCCGGGCCTGAAGCGCGGAGCCGGAAGGAGGCCGTTACAGAACAAGAGCTTGCGCTGTGAAACTTGGCCTGCTCTGGGTCGGCCGGACCCGGGACAGGCACGTCGACGCCGTCATCCGGGACTACGTGGGCCGGATCGAGCGCTACGTGCCCGTATCGGTGACGGCGATCAAGGAGCAGACGGCCACGGGCCGTCATGCTGAAGAGGAAGCGCGGCGCAAGGAAGGACAGCGGCTGATCGAGGCGTTTCCGCCCGGGCATCGGGTCGTGGCGCTGGATCAGGACGGACAGCAGACAACAACGGAACAGTTCGCACGGCTTCTGGAAGGAGAGATGAACGGCTCTTCCAGGGGCATGACGTTCGTGGTCGGAGGCCATCTGGGTCTGGCCGACGACGTGCTCAGGAGGGCAGACCAGATCCTCTCGCTGTCTCGTATGACATTCACACACGAGATGGCGCGGCTGGTCGCCGTTGAGCAGATCTACCGGGCGCTGAATTTCCTGCGGGGCGGAAGCTACCACCGGCCGCGAGGGGAATAGAGGACAGCATGGACAAGAAGATGGACAAGAAGACGCTCGAGCAGTACCGCAAGCGGCTGCACGAAAAGCGCCGCGACCTGACTGCGGCCTATACGAAGAACCGGCACTACGGACGCGAATCTGACGAGGGAGGCACCCAGGATCTGGCTGACAAGGCCTCCAGCTCATATACGAAGGAGTTCCTCTACTCGCTGAGCAACACCGAGCGCAGCATTCTCGAGGCGGTTGAGGAAGCCATCGATCGGATGGCGGAGGGCGAGTATGGAGTCTGCCTCGAGTGCGGCGAGCGGATCGCCCGCAAGCGACTGGATGCCGTGCCCTGGGCCACGTACTGTGTTCCATGCCAGACGCGGATCGAGGCGGGCGTGAAGGAAGTGGGGCGCGAAGAGGAAGAGGTCGCAGACTAGCGTCCCGAAACACAAGTCCCGCGCAATACCGAGGCCGCCAGAGCGCCCGGCTGGCAAGGAGCGACGAGGCCAGCCGGGATGATATGGCGGCCGAATACGAGCGGCGCCGCGGGCGCGTGGCGCCGCACGAAACGCGGTAGCCGATGCAGATCAAGACATCACTCGGAATCCTCGCCGCCCTGGCGCTCGTAGCCATCCTGGCGGCGGTCGGCATGCAGAACCAGCCGTTGCTGGCGCACCCGGTTCGCCTGTCCTCGACCGCCAGCATCCCCCTCTGGGCCGCGATGCTCGGGGCCTTCCTGTCCGGCCTCCTTGTCTTCGTGCTGCTGTTCATCCTGCGCGGCTCGACCGACCTGCTCGACCGCGTCAAGATGCTCCAGGGCCGGCGCGCGGGGCGCGCCGTCGACGAGATCTACAGCCGCGGCATGGAGGCTGTCCTGGAAGGGCGGGAGGAGAAGGCGCTCGAGCATTTCCAGGCGATCCTGTCGCGTGATCCCGAGCACCTTCAGGCCCTGGTGAAGGCCGGCGCCGTGCTGCGCACGCTCAAGAAGCTCCCCGAGGCCGTCGAGATGCACAAGCGCGCCCACCGGCTGCGCGAATCCGCTCTCGAGCCTCTCTACGAGCTGGTCAAGGACTACGAGTCCCTGGATCAGATCGCCAAGGCCAGGGTGGTGCTCAACCGGATCATCCAGCTGCGCCCGCGCCGGGCCCTGTCGGCATACCGCAAGCTGCGCAAGTACGCGATGAACGAAGGCGACTGGGCGCGCGCCTGGGAGCTGCAGGGGCTGATCGAAAACCAGATGGAGAAGACCCCCCACAAGCTCGAAGCCGAGCGGCGCTACAGCGTGGGCATCCGCTACGAGATGGCCGGCGCGGCGGCGCGCGACGGGCGGGAGAAGGACGCGCTCAACGCCCTGCGGCGGATCACGCGCGCGGAGCCTTCCTTCATCCCGGCGCACGTACGCCTGGGCGAGATCCTGCGCGGCATGCGCCAGGGTGCGCAGGCGGTGCGCGTCTGGGCCGCAGGCTGGGACCACACGAACGCACCGGTCTTCCTGACCGCCATCGAGGAGTACTTCCTGTCGGAGGAATCGCCCGAGGAGGCGATCGAGGCGCTGCGGCAGGCCGCCGATCGATCCCGGCGCGACTTCCTGCCGCGCTTCGCCCTGGCCCGCCTCTACATGAGGCTCGAGATGATCGACGAGGCGTTCCGCGAGTTCAACGCGCTGGCTTCCCGCGCCACCGGATCGATCACGATGCATGCATACGTCGGGCTGGTGAGGGAGCGCCGCGGCGAGCACGCAGCGGCCGTGTCCGAATACAGGAGTGTCCTCGATCAGCTCGAGCTGCTCAAGCAGCAGTACCGCTGCCAGCTCTGCGAAGAGCGCTACGAAGCCTGGGCCGATCGCTGCCGGGTCTGCGGTGAATGGAACCAGGTCGCTCTCGACTTCGGCGAGGATCCCACCCTCGAGGATCTCGGGATCTCGACCGGCCCGGTCTACAGCCGGACCGCGTAACCGCTCCCATCCTGAGGCGCGCATGTTCCCGATGGTCCTGATCTCGCTGGATGGCTGGGGGATCAGCGCGCGCACCGAGGGAAACGCCATCGCCGCCTGCCGCCCCGAGCGGATGCGCGGACTGATGAGCACCTACCCCTGCGCGCAGCTGGAAGCATCGGGACTCGCCGTGGGCCTTCCCGCGGGGCAGATGGGCAACTCGGAAGTCGGTCACATGTGCATGGGAGCCGGACGCATCGTGCTGCAGGATCTGCTGCGGATCAGCACAGCGATCGAGACCGGCCAGCTGCAGTCCAACGCCGTCCTGGCCCCCCTCATGGACAAGCTGGCGGCGTCAGGAGGGGCCCTGCATGTCATGGGCCTGGCGAGCGACGGGGGGGTTCACAGCCATATCGATCACGCCATCGCGCTCGTGAAGATGGCCCGGGATCTATCGGTGCGCCGCATCCACTTTCACGCCTTCCTGGACGGGCGTGACACCGCGCCACGCTGCGCAGAGAAGTACCTCAGAGATCTGCAATCCACGTTCGGGGCGCTCGGAGCCGGATCGATCGGCTCGGTGATCGGCCGCTACTACGCCATGGATCGGGACAACCGCTGGGAGCGCACCGAGCAGGCCTGGCGGGCCCTCACCGAAGGGGCGGGCCTGCGCGCCGCCGACCCGCTCGCGGCGCTTCGCGACGCCTACGCGCGCGGCGAAGGAGACGAATTCGTCCGGCCCACCGTCATGGCATCGGGAAATGACGCCCCCGCCGGCATCGTGCGGGACGGTGACGCGATCGTCTTTTTCAACTTCCGTGCGGACCGCGCGCGCCAGCTCACGCGCTGCTTCACGCAGGGGGATTTCGCCGGTTTTTCGCGGAGGAGCCGGCCCCGGCTCGCCGGCTACGTCTGCATGACGCAGTACGACGAGACCTTCGGCCTGCCGATCGCCTTTCCGCCGGCATCGCCCCGGCAGGTCCTCGGCGAAGTGATCTCGGCCGCCGGCCTGCGCCAGCTCCGGATCGCCGAAACCGAGAAGTACGCGCACGTCACGTTCTTTTTCAATGGCGGCGAGGAAAAGCCGTTCCCGGGCGAAGAGCGGATTCTCATCCCGTCGCCGAAAGTGGCCACGTATGATCTGATGCCCGAGATGAGCGCGGAGGGGATCACCGGCGCGCTGCTCGATCGGCTGGCCTCGGACCATCGTGAGCTGGTGGTCATCCTCAATTTCGCCAACGCCGACATGGTGGGCCACACCGGAAACCATGATGCCACCGTCCGCGCGTGCGCCGTGGTGGATCGCTGCGTGGGGCGGATCGCCGACGCGGTCATCCCGCCGGGCGGCAGCCTCGTCGTCACGGCCGACCATGGCAACGCGGAGCAGATGATCGATCCGGCAACGGGCGGCCCGCACACCGCGCACACGCTCAACCCCGTGCCCGTGATCGTCGCGCAGCATCGCCTGCGCGGTACGGGCGTGACACTGCGCAACGGCGGCACCCTGGCCGACATCGCCCCGACGATGCTGGAGATGCTGCGGCTGGCGCAGCCACCGGAGATGACCGGGCGCAGCCTGCTGCCGGCGGGCGCCGTTTGATGGCGCCGGACTCCGCCGCTATGATCGCGCGTCGCCTCACACAGTTGATGCGCGCGGCGGCCCGCCTGACCGTGCAGACGGCCCTGGGGGGCGACTGCCCGGTCTGCGGCGATCCCATGGGGGATCACGAAGCCGGAGTCTGCGCCCACTGCTGGCGCGAAGCGGCCCGCGCCTCGGGCGGCAGGCAGGATCTGCGGGGAGGACACATCAGCACGCTGACGGTTCTTGGAGCCTACGAGGGGCGCCTGCGCGAGATCATCCATTGTTTCAAGTACGGCGATCGCCCGGAGCTTGCCGGACCACTGGGCGACCGGCTGGCGGAAGGGCTGACGGCGCCCGGCGGCGTGCTGGCCGGGGTCGACATGGTCGTGGCCGTGCCGCTGCACTGGAGGCGGCGGCTGCGCCGGGGGTACAACCAGTCGGCGCAGCTTGCGCGCCGCGTGGCGCGCGGGACGGCCAGGCCCCTGCTGGGTGCGGCGCTGTTGCGCGTGCGTCACACTCCCCCGCAGACCGGCGCGAGCCGCCGCGGGCGGCTGGCCAACGTGAGGGGCGCCTTCCGCGTGCGCACGCCGTGGCTACGGAGGAACCGTCTGGCGGGAGCATCGATTCTGCTTGTTGATGATGTGGTCACGACCGGGGCCACGCTGCGGGAAGCCGCCAGGGCGCTCAAGGCAGGCGGAGCGTCGCACGTGCATGGGGCTGCGCTGGCCCGCGTGATGCAGCCGCTGATTCGGTAGTCGGGTCGCGGTGTGATCACATTCCGAAGGGAGACAACGACGATGAGAGCGGCACGAGGATGCAATCGGGTCATGTGGCGCGGGGGGCGCGGGATTCTCGTGGCGCTGGTCATGCTGATCCTGCACGCCATCGGCGCGGGGCCCCTGCCCGGCCCGGGCCTGCTGGCGCAGGAGCCGCCGGCGGGAGGCGGCCTGCAGGCGACGCTGGAAGTCCTGCGACCCTTCGTGTACGAAGGGGACCCGCTGGTTGTCAGAGTGGCGATCTTCAACACGACGGAGCAGCCGTGGGACAACGCCGCGGGGATCAACCTGCTCGGTGGCGTGCGCGTGACGGGCAGCCGCACGGGCAGGGTGCCGCTGAAGGGCAAGCCTGAATCGGACCAGAAGAGACAGCCGGCGCAGATCGCCGCCGGAGGCTTCTTTGGCGTCATCCAGGACATCGCGCCCCTGTTCCCCGACGTGGCCAAGGCCGATACCTACACGTTGGGATGGGAAGGAGCGGGCATCGCCGCCGAGACGGTCTCGATCAAGGTGATCCCGAAGTTCGATCCCGCCGCGCGCTACGTCGCGGTGATGGAAACCGACTATGGCAACCTGGAGTTCGAGCTGCTCGCCAAGGACGCGCCGCGCCACGTCCAGAACTTCTACGACCTGGCACTGCAGGGCTTCTACGACAACTCCGTCATCCACCAGCTGGTACGGGGAATGGAGATGCGCGGCGGCGACCCCACCGGCACCGGCGCCGGCTACCCGATCTACACGATGGAGCCAGAGGTCACGCGCGAGCGGCGCCACACGCGCGGATCGCTTTCCACGATCCGCATCACGGGCCAGAACAGGGACAACGGCTCGCAGTTCGTGATCGTCCTGGCCCCCGCCGAGCGCTACGACGGCCAGCTGTCGCTGTTCGGACAGATGATCAAGGGAGACGAGGCGCTCAAGGCGATCGAAGCGATCCCCACGACGGGCCAGAACGATATCCCCTACTACCGCCCCCTCAAGCCAGTCGTGCTGCGCAGCGTCACGATCCGCAGGGAGGCGGCGGGAACCGCTTCCGGCAGTCTCTGATCGGCGTGCGGCGGGAGGCGGCGCGATCCGCGGCGCTTCACTGCATCCTGATCCTGGTCTGCGGCCTCTCTATCGGCGCGCGCACCATCGGCCACCCGTTCGTCTTTGACGATCACATGCTGCTGGGGGGAAACGCCCCCCTGCTGCGTGGCGAAGCCCCGCTGGCCTCCGCGCTGACCGACCGCTACCGGGGCGCCGGCGACGAGGTCTCCCCCAACGAGCTGTATCGGCCCGTCACGGTGATCAGCCTGGCGCTCAACGCGCGGCTGCTCGGTGGCGGCCCCGCCTCCATGCACGCCGTGAATGTGGCACTGCACGCGCTCAACGCATGCCTCGTCTATCTGCTCATCAGCGCCCTGTTCGCGCAGCCGGTGGTGGCGCTCCTGACGGGGCTGCTGTTTGCGCTGCACCCGATCGCCACCGAGGCCGTGGCAGCCGTGTCGGGGCGCGCCGATCTGCTCGCCACCACCTTCCTCCTGGCGGCGTGCCTGCTGGGCCTGGCCGCGGCACGGCGGCGCGGGGGCTGGATCCTGGTGGGCGGGCTCGGGGTGGCCTGCGTGACGTTCCTCGGAGCGTTGTCCAAGGAGGCGGTCTTCGTCGCACCGCTCCTGATGGTTGCGGTCCTGGGCGCCGACTCCCGGCGGCACCAGGGGCCGCCGCGGTCGTATCGCGAGTACCTGGCGACGGCGGGCACTCTGGCGGGAATCCAGTGCTTCGTGCTGCTGATGGCCCTGATGCTGCGCGTCCGTCTGCTTGGCTATCTTTTCCAGACAGCGCCCCCGGACAACCCCGCCGCCGCCTATCTGGCCTTCGTGAACAACCCGCTGGCGACTGCCGAGCCGCTGGCCCGCATCTTCACCGCTCTGCGCGTCGCAGTCCGGGGAGTCTGGCTGCTGCTCTGGCCCGCGCGGCTGTCCGCCGACTACTCCTTCGATCAGATCCAGGTGTCGGGCAGTGTGCCCGGCGTGCCGGAGATCGCGGCGCTGGGATTCGCTGCCGCCTACCTGGGCCTGGTGATCTGGTCCGCGAAGCGATTCCCGGTGGCGATGTTGGCGCTTTCCTGGTCGGCTCTCTGCTACCTGATCGTCTCGAACCTGATCTTTCCGATCGGGACGATCTTCGGCGAGCGGCTTCTCTATCTGCCTGCGATTGGATTCTGCCTGCTGCTCGCCTCGGGACTGGCGCAGTGGGCGGCGCGCTCGCAGGCCGCGCGCCGCGCCGCCATGGCGCTGGCTCTGGTGACGCTGGGACTCTACGCCGTCCGGTTCGTCACCCGGTGCGGGGACTGGGCCAGCGACGACGCGCTGTTCGCCGCCACCGTCCGTGACAGCCCGCGCAGCGCCAAGGCGCACAGCAACCGCGGCTTCACGCACCAGATCGCCGGGCGCCACGTAGAAGCTATTGAAAGCTACCGCACGGCGCTGCAGATCGCTCCGGGGATGACCGGCACGAGGATGAGCCTGGGCAGCCTGTACCTGCAAACCGGCGACGCGCGGCAATCGGTGGAGCAGTTCGAGCAGGTCGTGTCGCTCGACCCGACCATCTCAGTGGCGTGGAGCGGGCTGGGCAACGCGCAGGAGGCGCTGGAGCAGATCTCCGAAGCGGGGGCTTCGTACAGGCGGGCCCTTGATCTGTCCCTGGGCCGCAACCGCAGTGCGCTTGCCGGCGCGGCGCGCATCCGCGCGCTCACGGGACAGGAGGCCGAAGCGGTCGCGCTGCTCGAGTCGATGCTGCGCAGCAGCCCCTCGGACACGGACTTGAAGGCCGACTTGGCCCGCGCTCACTACCTGCTCGGTATCAGGCATCTGCACGAGGGGCGCCGCGATGAGTTCCGCGCCGCGATGCGCCTTGCGGTGGAGCTCGATCCGGCAGAAGGCGCCGCCCACTACAACCTGGCACTCGACGCCCTGGAATCGGGAGACACGGCGGCCGCACGCGATCACGCGCGGGCGGGGCTGCAGGCCGGCTACCAGTTTCCGCCCGGCTTTCTGGCCGCGTGCGGCCTTCCGGAGCCGCGGCAGGGATCCTAGCCCGCTTTTCTCACCAGGTTTCGTCGCGAGACCACGCAGATGCCGTCAGGCCGGGCAACCGCAGCGGCGAGGCCGCGAGGCGTATCTTGACGATACGTTGAGTGGCCGAGCCGCGAGGACGCCCGGCATGGCGAGCAGATCCGCGGTCGCAGCAGAGATCTGGTGAGAAATGCGGGCCAGCCAAGTATTCGCTTGTGCCGCGGCTCCGGCCATCCGGCTACGGTTTCGACAAGGTCAGGCAGCCTTCTCCTGGCCGTGCGCCTCTGAGCGCACCTCGATCGGGATGGTGCGCACCGGCTCGCGCGCTACGGAGGGGATGGTGACCTCCAGCACGCCGTTCAGGAACGACGCCTTCATACGCTCGGCGTCGACGTTCTCGGGCAGCGTGAATCTCCGCTCGAAGCGACCGCGGTGGATCAGCATGGTGGATTCCTCTTCGGCCACCGGCCCGGGCTTCTCGCCGCGCAGCACCAGGTCGCCTTCCACGACGGTCACTTCGACCTTCGCGGGGTCCACGCCCGGCAGCTCGGCGCGCAGCACGAGGTCGTTGCCCCTCGTGAGGCACTCCATGGCGGGCTGGAACTGGCTGGGAGCCTGTCTGCTCCTGCCCGCGGGCACGAAGCGGACGAGGCCATCGAAGTCGTGCAGTGCATTGAACAGCGAGTCAAAGGGTGTGATGCGTCTCATGTTCGGATTCCTCCTGAGGTTTTTTCCCGGTTCCGCCGGCATCCATTCCGCCGGCCTGATCCCGCAACGCCTGATTGGACAGGAGCCGGGAGGATGGCTTGTCAAGCACAGATCCCCTGGTTTCCACGATGCAGGCATCGATATAGAATGGCCCGGCGTCAGGAACGCTGTGTTTGAGTGGTTTCCTTCCGGAGTGCATTTCATGCGCCTGTTTCGAAGAGCTCTGCTGCTGGGACTCCTTGCCTGGTCCATGGGGCAGATGGCGATGCCGCTGGCGGACTACCTGGGCGACATCGGACTCAGCTACGCCATCCTTCCGGTCGTGGCGACAGGCCTGGGGGCGGCAGGCCGCCGCACCTCCGGGACGTAGCGATGGAGCTGGCAGGCCGGACCGCGCTGGTCACGGGAGGAGGCAGCGGCCTGGGACGGGCGATCGCGCTGGCGCTGGCGCAGGAAGGCGCGCGCGTGGTGGTGGCGGGGCGGCGGCGCGATCGACTCGAGGAGACGGCAGCCGAAGCGTCGCGGCGCGGGCTGCAGGGCAGCGTGAATGCACGCCCCTGCGATCTCACGGTCGCCGCGCAGCGTGAGGACCTGGTGCTCGAGACGGCGGGCGATGCGGGAAAGCTGGATATCCTGGTGAACAGCGCAGGCATTCTGCAGTCGGGCAGCCTCGACGCCACCAGCCTCGAGGCATGGGATCACAGCCTCGACATCAACCTCAGATCCCTCTTCGCGGTGACGAAGCTGGCCGCACCGCACGTCATCCGTGCGAGAGGATCGATCCTCAACCTCTCCAGCGTCGCGGGTGTGCGTCCCTACCCCGGCCTGCTCGCCTACTGTGTCAGCAAGGCGGCCGTGGACCAGCTCACCCGCTGCCTGGCGCTCGAGATGGCTCCCCACGGCGTGCGGGTCAACGCGCTCAACCCTGGCGTTGTCGTCACCGACCTGCATCGGACGGGCGGCATGGAGGAGAGCTCCTACAAGGTCTTTCTGGAGCGCGGCAAGCAGACGCACCCGCTGGGCCGCGTGGGCCAGCCAGACGATGTCGCCGCGGCGGCGCTGTTCCTGCTGTCGGAGCGATCCGGATGGATCACCGGGGTCACGCTGAGCGTGGACGGCGGCAGGGCGCTCGCCTCGGCGCGCTGACGTTTTCTAACCGCGCAGCTTTTCGAGCGCCCCGACGAAGCGCGAGTACATCGGCTCCGGCACCACGGCCAGCAGGTACTCCCCGCCGGCCGCCGCATAGGGCGCCAACGCGGCGTCACGCATCATGGTGCCGCCGTCGGGAGGCCACATCGAGATCAAGGGGACGGTCAGCGCGCTCACCAGGATGACCCCGAGGATCAGGCCGATCCCGGCTCCCGCCAGCCGATCGACGAACCTCAGTCTGATCGCGCTGAGAGCCTTGCCGATGAACCAGGCCACGATGCCGGCCGCCAGCCCCACGCCGATGAAGATGATGGCGAAGGCGGCCAGCCGCGTCAGATCGGGGCCGGCCCGCTGCGCGGTGTCGGCGAAACGCCCCGCGCCGATGCGCACGGCCAGGGGCTCCGCGTAACGCACAGCCAGGAACCACCCGCCGATCAGGCCGGCGACTCCCAGGACCAGCCGGACGGTTCCCTGGACGAAACCGTAGAGGGCGAGCGTCAGGATGACGAGCAGGGCGAGGATGTCGAAGCCGGCCATCGCTCTCCTCCTGGACTCTTCGGGGTGCCGCTACTCCTGCTTCAGCAGCATGGTAGTGGGATCCAGCGCGATGCTCAACTCCGAGACATCGGGATTCTCATGATCCTTCAGCAGCCGGACATGCACCGCCTTGCCGTCATGGGCCATCGAGACGATCACGCTGACCGCCCCCTCCACGCGGGCGACCGGCTCGGGGATCCCCCGCTCGTTCCTGGGGGCGTCGCGGTGCGTGACGGCCGACATCCAGAGCTCGGCTTTCTGCTCCCGGGCCATCTCGCGCAGTGCTTCCAGCTCGGCAGGTGACGCCGACTCGAAGGGGTATCCCTCGATGATGATCGCCGCGATCGGCTCGAAGTGCACGTGTGCGCGCAGGAATCCGACGGCTTCGCGCAGCCGCTCCACCGAGAAGGTGTGATTCACGTATGTGTGGATGTTGCGGTGCCGCTCCATCTCGAGACGCGCCGTGGCGATGTCTTCCAGATGCGCGGTGCGGGCCAGATCCGTGAAGATCTCGTCGTAGTGCTCGCGCACCTTCTCCACCGGCTGCTCGAGAGCCACGTGCAGGACCCGGCGCCCGCGCATCAGATCGTCCAGAGCCACGCCCACCAGGAAGGCGGTCTTGCCCACGCCTTTGCGGGCCACCACCACGCCGATGTTGCCCGGCCCCAGGCCCCCATGGATCGACTGCTCGAACAGGCGCATCGGGCTTCGTTCGTTGAGCTCCTTGGCGTACATGCAGCCCCCTATTCCTCCTCGTCCAGGCCGGTGCCGTATTTCTCGATGAGGTCCTTGGACACCTCCGCCGGCACGGGCGCGTACTTGGCAAACTCCATGGTGTACTCCGCCTTGCCCTGCGAGGAGGAGCGCAGGTCGGTCGAGTAGCCGAACATCTCGCCCAGGGGCACCTCCGAATCCACCCGCACGAACCCCTCGGTCTCCGTCGTGCCCACGATGATCCCGCGGCGCTGCATCACGGTGCGCACGAACGCCCCCTGGAACTCCGTCGGTCCCTCGATCGAGACCTTCATGATCGGCTCGAGGATCTGGGGCTTCGCCCGGTGGTAGACGTCGCGGAATGCGCCCCGCCCCGCCGCCTGGAAGGCGTTGTCGGAGGAGTCCACCGAGTGGGCGGCGCCGTCGTTGAGGACGACCCGGAAGCCCGTCACGGGGAATCCGATCATCCGGCCCTTCTTCAGGCAGGCGCGGAACCCCTTCTCGACCGATGTGATGAACTCGTTGGGGATGGAGCCGCCGTAGACCTCGTTGACGAACTCGAAGTCCCCCACCTCCAGAGGCTCGACGTAGCCCCCCACGCGGCCGTACTGACCCGCGCCTCCGGTCTGCTTCTTGTGCGTGTAGTTGAACTCGGCCTTCCGGCTGATCGCTTCGCGGTAGGCAACCTGGGGCGCCCCCGTCTCCACTTCGGCGTTGTACTCGCGCTTCATGCGCTCCACGTACACGTCCAGGTGGAGCTCTCCCATCCCGGAGATGATCGTCTCGCCCGACTCCTCGTCCACGCGCGCGTGGAAGGTGGGATCCTCCTTGGTGAAGCGGCCCAGTGCCTTGGACAGGTTGCCCTGCGCCTTCTTGTCCTTGGGCTTCACTCTGAGATGGATGACAGGGTCGGGCACGTGGATCGACGTCATGGCCACGCGGATGCGGTTGCTGGTGAAGGTGTCGCCCGACGCGCAGTCGATGCCGAACAGCGCCACGATGTCGCCGGCGCCCGCATCGGAGATGTCCTCCATCTCGTCGGCATGCATGCGCACCAGCCGGCCCACCTTGACGCCGCGGCCCGTGCGGCCGTTGACGATCTCGTCTCCCTTGCGCACCGATCCCTGGTAGATCCTGATGTAGGTGAGCTGGCCGAACCGCCCCTCCTCGAGCTTGAACGCCAGGGCCACCATGTCGGCCTTGGGATCGGAGGTCAGCGTGACCTTGGTGTCACCCTTTTCGAGGTCGATCGCTTCGTTGGTCACCTCATTGGGGGCCGGCAGGTAGCGCGTGACGGCATCGAGCAGGAGCTGGACTGCCTTGTTCTTGTAGGCGGAGCCGATGAACACCGGGACCAGCTGCAGCGCAATCGTTCCCTTGCGGACCGCGGCATGGATCAAGTCCTCCGTGACACGCTCGTCGAGGATCGCTTCGGTCAGCTCGTCCGAAAAGAGCGAGATCGCATCAAGCATCTCGTGCCGGCGCGCCTCGGCCTCGGCCTTCAGAGCGTCCGGGATCTCCTCGACGCGCCGGATCTCTCCGTTGTCACCGTCGAAGTAGTGAGCCTTCATCGTGGCCAGGTCGATGCACCCCTCGAAACTGGCCTCCAGCCCGATCGGGATCTGCATCAGGACGGCGTTGAGCCGGAGCTTCTCGCGCAGCTGCTCGGTGACCCGGTACGGGTTGGCTCCCGACCGATCGGCCTTGTTGACGAACGCCAGGCGCGGGACGTTGTACCGGCGCATCTGGCGATCCACCGTCATCGACTGGCTCTGCACGCCAGCCACGGCGCACAGCACGAGGATCGCGCCGTCGAGCACCCTGAGGGAGCGCTCCACCTCGATGGTGAAATCGACGTGCCCCGGCGTGTCAATGATGTTGATGTGGTGTGACTGCCACTCGCAGTGCGTCGCGGCCGACTGGATGGTGATGCCGCGCTCGCGCTCCAGGTCCATGAAGTCCATCTTGGCGCCCACGCCGTCCTTGCCCTTGACGTCGTGCGCCACGCGGATCCGCTTGGTGTAATAGAGGATGCGCTCGGTGAGCGTGGTCTTGCCCGAGTCGATGTGCGCCGAGATGCCGATATTGCGGACGCGCTGCAGATCCGTGATCAAGATGTGTCCCCTTGAAAATGAACCGCGCACTGTAGCAGACCGCAAGGGGTTTGGCTATAAGAGATGCGGCTTGAAGGCGGGCCAAGGGACGCTGCTTGAAGGGGCGGGGGCTCTCGGACTGAGCGCGGTTGCCGTCCCGGGGGCGGCAGCGCGAAGGAGAGCGCGGCTAGAACCCCCGTCCCCGCGGGGGAGTGCGTCTCACCGGCCTGTCTGTAAGGAGGGAGCGCCGCCTGACGTGGGCAGGCTCAGAGGCCCCACTTGGCCTTGTTGGCCTTGACCTCGTCGGGAGACGGCTTGTGCGTCTCGACGGTCTTGGAGACGTGGAACTTGTCGCGCTCCGTGTCACAGCGCGCATTCAGCGGCGTGTCTTCAGCAGCAAAAGGCTCAGGCACCGCATCACCTGCCGTGATCGCCTCCCACGGGCATTCCGGCTCACACGCGCCGCAGTCGATGCACTCCGCGACGGAGATGTAGAGCTGGTTGGGCAGGTCCGCGCTGACCTCATTGGGCTCGTAGAAGCAGTCCACCGGGCAGACTGCCACGCACGCGGTGTCCTTGCAGTCCCGGCAGAGTCTGGAAACGACGTATGTCATTGTGTGCAGCTCCTTGTGTGCAGCTCCTTCGGAATGCCGTGGATGGCGCGCCCAAGATAGCATGAGCGGGACCAACGTGGGCTCCTGTATAGTGCACGGCCCGGAGCCGAATGGCCATGCCTCTCCTTTCATCGCGAACCGACTGGAGCCCCGTTCCCAACGCGCTCTCGCTCATGGTGGAGCGCCACCGCGCCTCGGGACGGACGATCCTTGACCTGACAGCGTCGAATCCCACTGCGTGCGGCATCGAGTATCCCGACGCCGCGATCCTGGCCGCTCTGGCCCGGCCGGCCGCGTTGCGCTACGAGCCCCATCCGCGCGGCGACGCGGTGGCGCGGGGAGCGGTGTCGCAGATCTACCGCGACTCCGGAGTCGGAATCACCGCGGATCAGATCGTCCTGACCGCCTCCACGAGCGAGGCCTACTCCCATCTCTTCCGGCTGCTCGCGGAGCCGGGCGAGGCCGTGCTGGCACCCGTCCCCTCCTACCCGCTCTTCGAGATGCTGGCCCGCATCAACGATCTCGAGCTGCGCCCATACAGACTCTCAGCCGGGAGCGGCTTTGCCATTGAACTCGAGGAGCTTGAGCAGGCGGCCGCAATGCCCGGGGTCCGCGCGATCCTGCTCGTCGACCCCGGCAACCCGACGGGCACTTTCGTGAGCGCCGCCGACCGGGGGGCCCTGCTGGCGATCGCCTCGCGCCACGGCCTCGCCCTGATCTGCGACGAAGTCTTCTCGGACTACGCCTGGGCCCCCCGGGCCGATCGGCCAGCGACACTGGCCGGCGAGAGCGCGGCGCTGGTGTTCGTGCTCAATGGGCTGTCCAAGATGGCCGGGCTGCCGCAGCTCAAGCTGGGATGGATCGCGGCGAGCGGCCCCGCGGGCATGCTGACCGAGGCGCTGCGGCGGCTCGAGCTCATCGCGGACATCTACCTTTCCGTGGGATCTCCGGTGCAGCAGGCACTGCCCGAGCTGCTCGGCATGAGGGCCGGCATCCAGCGCCGGATCCTGGAGCGGGTGCGCGCCAACAGAGCCTGGCTGGAGTCAGCCTGCGCGCCGCCACATCCATGCCACTGCCTTCCCGCCGAAGGGGGCTGGTGCAGCATCATCCAGGTCCCGCGCACGCGCACCGACGAGCAGTGGTGCCTCGAGCTGCTGGAGCGGGACGGCGTGCTGGTCCACCCGGGCTACTTCTTCGACTTCCCCGCCGATGGCTGCCTCGTCGTCAGCCTGCTGGCGCCGGAGGCGGATTTCAGGAGGGGCGCGCAGCTCCTGCTGGATCGGATCCGCCGGGAAGCCTGACCATCGGCCGGTGACGGCGGATCAGGGAGGCGTGGCGAGGAGCCGCAGCTCCGGCTGCTTCTCGAGGCTGTAGTCGATCTCCCAGTCGTTCTTGAACAGCGCAGCGGTGCGGCCCGCTTCATCGAGCACCAGGTGGCCGAAGTTGCGCAGGCTCGCAGCGTCTTCGTCGCTGAGCCAGCGGACGCGCGTCCATTGCGATGTGTCCACGACGATGGGGACGTTGTACTCGGCGGACATGCGGTACGAGAAGACCTCGAACTGGAGCTGGCCCACGGCGCCCAGGATCGGCGTGGGGGCGCCGCTGCGCTCCCGGAAGATCTGCACCACCCCTTCCTCACCGAGCTGCTCGAGCCCCTTGAGGAACGACTTGCGCTGGGAGGGATCCGATGGCCTGGCCTGCGCGAACATCTCCGGGGCAAACCTCGGGAAATCGGCGATCCTGAAGGCGGGCCCCGCGCTGATCGTGTCGCCCACGCGGAAGACGCCGGGGTTGATCAGCCCGATCACGTCGCCTGGAAACGCTTCATCGATGGTGGTGCGCTCCTGTCCAAACAGGCGGTGCGGGTAGGACAGCCTGAGGACTCTCCCCGAAGGGACATGCGTCGCCGTCATGCCGCGCTCGAACGATCCCGACGCCACCCGGACGAAGGCGACCCTGTCGCGGTGCGCCTTGCTCATGTTCGCCTGCACCTTGTAGACGAAGCCGGAGAAATAGCCGGCCGTGGGCTCGATGAGGCCGCTTTCGGTGCGCAGCGGGCCGGGAGGCGGCGCCAGCGAAACGAACTGGTCGAGGAAGTTCTGCACGCCGAAATTGGTCACGGCCGAGCCGAAGAAGACCGGGGTCACGCGCTCCGCCAGATAGGCCTCGCGGTCGAAGGCCGGCAGCCCGTGCTCGATGAGATCCACGTCGGCCAGCAGCTGGTCGTGGGCCTCCCCTCCCAGCATTTCTCGAACTGATGACTCGTGCAGATCGGCGGCGGTCACCGGCGCGCGGTGCTTTCCGCCCACGGTCCTCTCGAACAGGTGCAGCTGCCTGCCGGCCCTTTCGTAGACGCCGCGGAACCGGTCCCCCGAGTCGATCGGCCAGGTGAGCGGCACGGCGGTGATCCCCAGCACCTCTTCCACTTCGTCCAGCAGCTCGAAGGGGTCGCGCCCCGGGCGATCCAGCTTGTTGATCCAGGTCACGATCGGCAGCCCGCGCTGGCGGCAGACGGCGAACAGCTTACGCGTCTGGGCCTCCACTCCCTTGCCCGCGTCCAGCAGCATCACGGCGCTGTCGGCCGCCATGAGGGTGCGGTAGGTGTCCTCGGAGAAATCCTGGTGGCCCGGCGTGTCGAGCAGGTTCAGGCAGAAGCCGCGGTATTCGAACTGGAGAGCGCTCGAGGTGATCGAAATGCCCCGCTCCTGCTCGAGGGTCATCCAGTCCGACGCGGTGCGCTTCTGGTTGCGGCGCGCCGTGACCGAGCCTGCCAGCTCGATGGCGCCTCCGTACAGGAGCAGCTTCTCGGTCAGCGTGGTCTTGCCGGCGTCGGGATGGGAGATGATGGCGAAGGTGCGCCGGCGGGCCACTTCGCGCGCCAGGTCAGCGAGCATGAGGCGGCGCAGTATAGCCAACACCGGCCGCGCGGGCATCGCATCCGGCGAGGATCCCGCGGCGAAGCGATACGCTACAATCCGGCCGCAAATGCAACGCGGGCACCGCATGGGGAGCCTCATGCAGCAGGTCTACGACGATGTTCTCGGCCTGATCGGCAACACGCCGATCGTGCGCCTCAACAAGATCAGGCCCGAGTCGGGCGCATACCTCTACGCGAAGCTCGAGTACCTCAACCCCGGCGCCTCGGTCAAGGATCGCATCGCCGTGCAGATGGTCGACGATGCGGAGCGCGATGGGCGCCTCAAGCCCGGCGGCACGATCGTGGAATGCACTTCGGGAAACACCGGCATGGGACTGGCGATGGTGGGCTGCATCCGCGGCTACCGCACGATCCTGGTGATGCCCGACAAGGTGAGCCAGGAGAAGATCAAGGCCCTCAGGGCCTTCGGCGCGCGGGTCATCACCACGCCCACGGCCGTGGCGGCGGATGATCCGCGCTCGTACTATTCCGTCGCCGCGCGCATCGCGCGCGAGACGCCCAACTGCTTCTTCGCCAACCAGTATCACAACAAGTCCAACCCGCTCTCCCATGAGAAAACGACCGGCCCCGAGATCTGGCGCCAGATGGGCGACGCGCTCGATGCGGTCGTCATCGCCACCGGAACGGGAGGCACCATCAGCGGGATCGGCAAGGTGCTGCGCGCGCACAAGCCCGGCGTCAAGCTGGTGTGCGTGGATCCGGTGGGATCGATCTACTACGACTACTGGCGGACCGGGAACATCCCGAGCCTCTTCAAGACATACAAAGTCGAAGGGTTCGGAGAGGACGTCATGCCCTCGACGATCGACTTTTCACTGATCGACGAGGTGGTGCAGGTCACCGACAAGGAGTGCTTCACGCTCGCCCGGGAGCTGACCCGCAAGGAAGGGCTGTTCACCGGCGGATCGGGCGGCGGCTGCGTCGCCGGAGCGCTGAAGTGGGCCAAGAGCCACCCCGAGGCGCGCTCCATCCTGGTGCTGCTGCCCGATTCCGGCTCCCGCTATCTGGCCAAGGTGTTCGACGACGAGTGGCTGCGCGCCAACTCGTTCCTTGACGAAGAGGATCGCCAGGGGCGGGTGGCCGATCTGCTCACTCGGCGGCCTCAGACCCTGGTGGCCGCGAGCCCCCTGGACTCGGTGCAGGACATAGTCGCCCTGATGAAGAAGCATGGTGTGTCGCAGATACCTCTGACCGAAAACGGGCGGGTCTTCGGGCTGATCACGGAGGTCAGGCTCCTCAAGGTCCTCCTGGACGATCCGACCGCCCTGGACCGGCCGGTCAAGGAGCTGGCCGAGAACTCCTTCGATATCGTCGGCCCGGATACCCCGGTTTCGCGGCTTTCCCAGATCTTCTCGGAAGGGAACGTGGCGCTGGTCCAGGAGAGCGACAGGACTGTCGCCCTGGTCACCAAGATCGACCTCATCGACTACCTGGCAGCCCTGCCCGCATGACGGTACAATGCCCCCGCTCAAGACAGAGGATGGAATAGTCCAGCTCCCGGCGGGGAGTCCACGTGGACGATTCCGGGACAAGATCGTATAAAGAGAGACACTTAGCGACAGGGCACTGCCTGCCCCGGTGCGACCGCCAGTGGGTGATGATTCCACCGGAAAGCGATCTCGGCGAAGGTGCGCGCCGTCCGGGGCCCGAGGCGATCTCAGTATGGCCGACAGGGGAATTCAGCCGTGACATTCCGACGAGCGCTGGCGTCCACTTTCATCTTCGCTTCTGCTGCCATCCTCCTTCCCGCCGGTCCGGTGCTGGCTGTGGGTGTCCCGCCGCCTGGCTTCGTCGAAACGGTGGTGACCCCGGTGGTCGAGCCCACCGCTTTTGACTGGGAGCCGGACGGAACTCTCTGGATCGCCAGCAAGCAGGGGGATGTCTACCACCGGATCGACGGTGACCCCAATCTGATGCACTCGCTGCACCTGAATGTGAACACCAACGACGAGGGCGGCATCATTGGCCTGGTCGTGGATAACGATTTCGCGAACAGTCCCTACATCTACCTGTACTACACACTGGATACGGTTCCCAGGCACAACCGGCTGTCGCGCTTCCGGGTGAGCGGCACGCTGCTCGTGGACGAGCAGATCCTCCTGGAGCTACCCGAACTCACCAAGGTGTTCCACTATTCGGGCTGCCTGCGATTCGGCCTGGATGGAATGCTCTACGTCTCGGTGGGCGACAACGGCCGGTTCACGCCTGCCGCGGACAAGGGGAGCCTCCTGGGCAAGATGCTGAGGCTCAACAAGGACGGCACCGTCCCGGGCGACAACCCCTTCGTCAACGATCCCAACGCGGCGCCCCAGGTCTGGGCCTACGGCTTCCGCAATCCCTGGCGGTACGCAGTCCAGCCGGTCACCGGAGCCCTCTTCGTCGGAGATGTAGGCGACAGCACCTGGGAGGAAATCAGCGTCGTGGTGCGGGGCGGACATCATGGCTATCCCACCGTCGAAGGGCCGCAGCCGCCCAACGTCCCCGGAGTCACCTACCCGATCTACTTCTACAACCACAACTTCGGCAGCGCCGCGGTGACAGCGGGAGACTTCGTCCCCGCAGGGAACTTCCCGCCCGAGTACGAGGGGAACTTCATCTTCGGCGATTCGTCGCGCCAGATCATCTGGCGGATGATCCTCGACTCCACCAACCAGGTGATCAGCGTCAGCGACTTCATCACCAACGCCGGCGCGCCGGTCCACATGCGGTTCGGTCCCGACGGGGCCCTCTACTACGCCAGTTTCTTTCCGGCCGAGATCAGGCGCGTCGAGTTCGTGGGCGGCAGCAACCGCCAGCCGATCGCCGACGCCAGCGGAGCGCCCACCAGCGGCACAACCCCGCTGACGGTCACCTTCGATGGCTCGCACTCGTACGATCCCGACGGCGCGACGCTGAGCTACCTCTGGGCGTTCGGCGATGGAACGACATCCACCTCCCCCACGCCGCTGCACACCTACGGCAATACGGGAATCTTCAATGCCCAGCTCACCGTGGGCGATGGCACCACATCCGCCGCAACGACGGTTCATGTCGTTTCCGGCAACAGGGCGCCCAACCCGGTCATCGACGCCCCCGCCAGCAGCCTCATGTTCAACGCCGGCGACGTGATCAATTACGCAGGCAACGCCACCGATCCGGAGGATGGCGCGCTCAGCTCGGCTGCGCTGCGGTGGTCGGTGATCTTCCACCACGACACGCACACACACCCGTTCATCGGCCCGCTGCAAGGAATCTCGGGCGGCCAGTTCATGGCCGCCGACACAGGCGAGATCTCTCCCGACATCTGGTACGAAGTCCGGCTCACCGCGACCGATACCGGCCGCCCGCTGTCAACCGCGGGCGCCGTCAGCACCACGCGCACGGTGAGCATCTTCCCGCGCACAAGCACGTTCACCCTGGCGACGTCGCCGCTCCCCGACCTCGAGCTGATGATTGACGGGCGGCCCTTCACCGCGCCGAGCGCCATCACCGGTGTGGTCAACTTCAAGCGCGACGTGTCGGCGATCTCGCCGCAGATGCCCGGCGATGGGCATACCTATGTCTTCCGCCGCTGGTCCGATGCCGGCGCGCCATCCCACACGATCTCCACGCCCGCTGCCAACACGACCTACACCGCCTACTACGTCTGTGATGTCCTCGTGCCGGCGACGAATCTCACGGTGACCAAGGCGCCGGCCGGTCAGATCACGCTGACCTGGGATGCCGCCTCGGACAGCTGCCTGGCGGTCGGCTCAGGCGCCTACAGGATCTATCGGGCCACGGGCAGCAAGCCTCAGTCGCCGCCGGGGAGCTTCCCGGCCGATCCGCTATTCCTCGTGCTCGCCGCCACGGATCAGACAAGCATCACGATGACCCCCGGGCCGGGAGCGGAGTATTACCTCGTGGTACCTGTGGGCAGCGACGGCTACGACGGTCCCGTCGGGCACTATGGTCAGTAATTGGGCGATTGGTTTAAAGGCTCTGCACCCGCGATCTGTATTCCAGGGATGGGTCCGTCAGCCGCACGCCCATTCCGGCAGCGAGTCCGATCCGCGACTCGGGCCGGCTCCATCTCACCTCGCCGTCCAGGCGTGACGGCAGTCCCGGCAGAGCCAGCTCGATCCGGATGCGCGCGCGCGGCAGCAGCAGCGTCGGGGTGACGATGAACAGCCCCGACTCGCTCAGGTTTCCAGTCGTGCCCATGAAGGTGCGCCTGAACGTCGGTGCGAGCTGCCCGCCCACCTGCCTGTAGCGCAGGGGGAGGTGAACCGCGAGGCGCCGCGCCGGCTCGATCGGTGAACGCAGTCCCACCGCCGCAGCCGGGTTCTCCAGCCGGTGCCCACGCGAGATCACATCGCGCTGGATGAAGTCGACCGCGAGCGCTTCGGCCTCGGCAGCCGAGGGCGCCTGAAAACAGAGCGGGCGGGTCCCCGCCGGCTCCACCCAGACCTGGCGGGGAAGCGTCATGATGCGGGCCTGCCACACGCCGTGGTTCTCGGTCAGGCAGACCTCGTGCACGAGCCTGCCGTAGGGCGTGATCGACGGAATCCTGCGTCCCGAGGTGAAGTTCATCGCGGCCAAATATGGCGGCGCGGCGCGCCGGATGCACCCCCTCCCGATAAACGCGCCGCGCGCGAAATCCCGGCCCGGCGTGTCCATTGCGTCACAGGAGGGCTCCGATGACAACCACTTATCATGTGAATGCCCCCGCAATCTCACTGACGCTTCATGGAGCCGCCGCTCTCGTCCTCGCTGCGATCTCCTTCACGCGCATCCCCGCCCTTCCCGCGCCGCAGCACCCGGCCGAGCCCGCCCCGCTGTTCTTCGAATCGCGGAGCACGGGCAGGACGCAGGCGAATCCGGGCGGCTCTGGGACACCGGGCCGCGGGCCTGCCGGTGTCAGGAAGTCTCAAGCAGCCAGGCCGACTGTGGAGACTCAGCCGCCAACCCCGAATCTCGTGACGCTGGCGCCGATTCCTGACCCCGCCGAGCCTGCCTGGGAGCCGGACGGACCGATCGAAGGCGACACCGGATCCCCGGGGAGCCATTGCCCGGACTGCGCCTCTGGAAGCGGAGGGGCAGGTGACGGCATCGGCCTCGGGGGTGGCGCCGGTGCAGGAACCGGCGACGGCATCGGCGATGGATCGGGCGGCACGGGCGCCGCGGAGCAGGCGCTCTACCTCGACGGCACCATCCTTCCGCCAGAGCTGCTCGATCGGAGGATGCCGCAGTACCCGGAGCTCGCGCGTCTGGCGCGGGAGGAAGGAGTCGTGCTCCTGCAGATCACCGTCGAGCGGGATGGCACCGTGGGCGAGATCACGATCCTGCGATCCGCTTCGCTGTTCGACCATGCGGCTATCGCGGCGGTCAGGCAATGGAAGTACCGCCCGGCGATGCTGGGCGATCGCCCGGTGCGCGTCTACCTGACCGTGCGCGTGGAATTCAGGCTGAAGTGATCCAACATCTCACATGCGCTACCGGCAGGCCGAGGGACTCGAAGTCCAGAGGCCTGCGCCGTCCCAATCAAGTTTAGAGGGGACCTGCCGTACCACGTGGGAAGGTTCAGGGGCCGCCGGGCACTTCCCGCGGCAGGCGCTCCCGAGCGAGCCTGCCTGTCCGAGCCAGGCGAGGACGGCAAGCGAGTGCGCAGGCGAGCACGGCCCGGGGCCGCGCGGAGCCGTGCCTGCAAGGGAAGCTGCCCGGCGGCCCCAACGTCATCCCAGCGTCTTGATCCCGGTGGGGTTCAGGCAGCTGTCGGCTCAGGATCCGGCATCCCGTAGCGGCGCTGCAGGAAGATGAACGAAGCACCCCCCCACAGCACCAACACACCGTAGTTCAGGAATCTGGCCAGCAGCACCGCTGCCACGACGATTTCGGTATCGAGCCCCAGCAGGACAAACACTCCCACCAGCGATCCCTCCGTGACGCCGACTCCTCCCGGTGCTCCCGCCATGATCTGCACGAATCCTGCGCCTGCGATGGCAAAGCAGGCCTCGGCGATCCCGACCCGCCCCCCCACCGCCATGAAGCAGAGCCACTGCACCGCCACCACCTGGCCGAAGATGATGAACGACAGCGCGACCGTGGGCCACCAGGCGCGCGTGCCGACCAGCGACGTCGCCAGCGCATGGGCCAGGTGACTCCACCAGCCTGCCAGCCGGCGCCGCCAGACCGCCACGGGCCTGCCCGGGCCGGAGCGCAACAACAACGTGGCCACGCGCACATCGCCGCCGCGCGCCACGCGGCGCACCCCGAGATAGCAGAGATAGAGTCCGACGACCATCGACCCGATCATGCCGAAAGCCATCACCGGAGAGACGGAAAACCCGCTGTTGAGAGTCACCATCGAGCCCGCCACCGCGGTCGCCACCGTGTAGGGAATGAAGTTGGCCGTCTGATCAGCCACGATCGTCCCGTAGAATCGCGCGCGCGGCTTGCCGGTCTCCCGCGACAGGTAGTAGGCGCGCAGGATCGGCCCGGCCACGCGCAGCACCGGCGCCACCAGATTGAGAAAGTTGCCCGCCATGAGGACCGGAGCAACCTGGCCCAGTCCCACGGGAGCCTCCACGCGCAGGAGGATCTCCCAGCGCAGCGCCAGAACCAGGAACCGCAGCACCGTGACGGCGGCGCCAGTCGCGAGAAGAATCAGGCTGGCGCGGCGCAGCCGCTCGGCCACCTCTTGAAGCCCGCCCTCGGGCAGGACGCTCCACAGAAACCAGAACGCCAGGAGGCTGACGCCGAGCGTGAAGAGCGCGTGGAAGATGCGCCGCAGGGACAGACTGCCGCCTTTGGGTGTCATTGCGTCGTTGCGGTCTGGCGGCCGGTGTTTATGATGCGAGCCGCTCGGCCAGCCTGATGGCGGCCTCGATCCCCTTCTGCGCGCGCACTGCTTTCACCCTACGGCGCTTGCCGGCAGGCAGTCCGCGCATCGTTCCCATGTACTTGCCTTGCAGCTTCAGGGCGCGGCGGTGCCTGGCCGTGAGGCGCGGGCGGCGGCGGGGCCGCTTGCCACCCTCGGTGCGGGCGGCGGCGTTCTGCGCGAGCATGGGCACGATGCGCCCGAAGGAGTGTGCGAGCCGGGAGAATGACTTCCTGATCGAGCGGATCTCACGCGTGATGGCGGCGTTATTCGATGGCATTTCATTTTCCTGTGTGAAAGATGACAATCATGAATGATCGTGTGCCAGGAGCGCGCACTATACCATCGGGGCCGCTGTGCATCCAGAAGACGGGAGTGATGATTGGGCGCCGGGCTCCACACATTGAATGACTCAATGCAGCCGGAGCACTGCTACTTGCTGAACGATGTCAGCGCAACCTGCGTGGCGCCGAAGCCGGATGCCTGGCCGTTGATCTCGAGCAGGGCTCGTGAGTCCTGATCCACCCAGATCTCCGTCTCGCCCTGCATCCCCATCAGTCCGCGAAACGATTTCGCGGCCTCCCCCTGAGGCTGGAGCTTCAGGCGACGCTCGGTCAGCTTCAACGTCACCTGCACGCCCGACTTCTCGTCGAGCACCTGGCGCTCGCCGGTGCGCTGATCTTCGGCCGTGAGCCGCAGCCGTACGAGATTGCGGCGGTGCAGCACGATGAACTCCTTCGGTGCCGGCCGGGGCTCGGTCAGGTCGATATCCCGGAGCAGGTAGATGAGGCTGTAGGCGTCCACCACCGGCTCGCCGTCGGCCGCCTCGCCTCCCTCGGCGAATGTGAAGCGCCGTTCGGTGGTCTCTTTTTCCTTCCAGGCGTCGAAGGGGGCTCCGGGGTTTTCCGCCGGGGGCCCATAGCTGGTCTGCTTGATCGATCCGTTCTGGAAAAGGTAGCGGCGCGCCGACTCTCCGGGCCTGAGCTGGAAGAACTCGAGGGCGCCGTGCTTCTGCGCATCAATCCACGAGGTCGTCTCCTCGTTGAAACCGATCACACCCAGCATCGTGGCCTGCGACTGCGTGGAGAACTGCACCGCCGGGCGCCCGCTGGCGGCGTGCGTCGCCTCGGCTACTTTGAACGTCGCGCTGGCCTCGTAGAGGGGCGGCTTGCTCGCGCTCAGCGTCAGCGAGCGCCATCCCGCCAGTGTCGCGGCGGCGGCCGCCCCCTCCGCCTCCTGCGATCCCGACATCCGCTGCGCCGCCGACGAAGCCACCAGCGTGAAGATACAGATGATCGGAGCAACACGCCTGAGTCGCATGGAAGCCAACTTAGTGCATCCGCTGGCGGGCGGCCACGAGGCGTCAGTTCCGCTTGACGCGTTTGAGACGCCTGGGTGCGGGCAGATCGCTGGGCCCGATCCAGCCGCGGCGGATGAAGTACCACACCATACCGAGCGCCATGACGGCCATCCCGCCCATCATCAGCGGGTAGCCCCACCGCCAGCGCAGCTCCGGCATGTAGTCGAAGTTCATGCCGTAGATCCCCACGACGAAGGTGAGCGGGATGAAGATGGTGGAGATGATCGTGAGCACCTTCATCACTTCGTTGAGCTTCTGGCTCAGGCTGGAGATGTAGATTTCCATCAGTCCCGCGGCCAGCTCGCGGCAGGTCTCCACCATGTCGAGGATCTGCACGGCGTGGTCGTAGCAGTCGCGCAGATAGATGCGCGTCTGCGGCGCGACGAGCTCGCTTTCTTCGCGGATGAGAGTGTTGATCGCATCCCGCAGGGGCCAGACGGCCCGGCGCAGTGTCAGCAGGTCCCGCTTGGCGCTGTAGATATGCCGCAGATGGACGGGAGCCGGTCTCTCCACAACCTGGGCTTCGAGATCCTCGAGCTGCTCGCCGTACCCCTCCAGGACCGGGAAAAAGCCGTCCACGATGGCATCGAGGATTGTGTAGGCCAGGTAGTCGGGCCCCGACCGGCGCATCAGTCCCTTTCCTTTGCGCAGCCGCTCGCGGACCGGGTCGAGACAGTCGCCGTAGTGCTCCTGGAACGTGATGAGGAAATGGGGTCCCAGGAAAAGACTCGTCTGATCGGTGGTGATCGGCCGCGACTCTTCGGCCATCCTCGCGATGATGAACAGGTGGGTGTCGTAGTCATCCACCTTGGGACGGTTGCCCACACCGACGACGTCTTCCAGGGCCAGCGGGTGCAGCCCGAAGTGATCTCCCAGGGCTTTGAGCAAGCCGAGGTCTCCCAGCCCCTGCACGTCGATCCAGGCGATCCTGCCGGGCTGCACGAACTCGATGCAGGCCGCGGCATCGGGCAGATCGCGCTCCTCGATGCTGTCGGGCCCGAAGCGGATGCCGTGGATTCTCGATGGCAGCGCCTCCCCGGTCAGGACGGGGACGCCCGGAGAGGCGCCCGGCGCCCCTCGTGTGCGGGTCCGGCGGCTCATCCGGCGCTATCCCGGGAAGGTCTCGGAGATACGCTTCGTTTCGCCGTCACCGAGAGTGACCTCCACGCGCCGCGTGCCGAGCGCCTCGTGCCAGAGCTCCAGCGCGTAGGTCCCCGGCGGCAGCCCGGGTATCGAGAAGCCGCCGTCGTCTCCGGTCACGGCGAAGTACGGATGCTCCACGACGCCGATCCAGGCCGACATCCATGGATGCACGTCGCACTTGGCCTTGATCATGATCTCGGGCTGATGGAAGTAGCGCGTCATCCGCTGTCCTTCGATCGACATGCCGACGTTGAAGGCCTTGTTGTGCTGCGCGACGATGTGGACATTGTGCAGCGTCGGATCGCTGTTGATGAGCACCACGGGCTGTCCTGCCTGCACTCCGGCCACGTGGGGACGATAGACACAGCCCCGCTGGTCCAGCTCCACGGGAGCCTCCGGGGGGGCGAAGACCTTGCCTTCGAGGCCCGACACGACGCGCACGAACACGTTCTTCAGCGCGCCGCCCGCCTTCACCACGTACTCTTCGCGGACGGGATCGCCGTCGCTGCGGCGGTGGCAGTTGCGATCGGAGCCCATGCTGATGGGCTCCATCGAGGGCACCTTGCCGGCGAAGGTCACCAGCCCGGTCACGACCGAGCTGCCCAGAACTGTTCCTGCCGCGACGGCGCCGGCGGGCGGGGCCGCGGGAGGAGTCCGGCTGGGGTCCTGGGCACACCCCGCACAGGCAAGCAGGACGGCGCCCAGGGCGGACAGCGCACGACACGCCCTGGAACGCCGCGGAGTCATCGGGACTCGATCAGCCGAACAGCGCCAGGTGGCTGGCCGTTCCCATGAAAAACAGCATCACCAGCGACAGCCAGGCATTGGTGCGCGACGCGAGGAAAGCCCGGCGTCCGAGCTGTGCCGATTCGGGGGGGATCGCCGCCCCGCCCGATGCGTTGGCCGCAGTCCAGGCGATGATCCGCTTCTGGTGCCGCCAGATGATCCCCCAGACGTTGAGGAACATCCACAACCCGATCCCGCCCCCAATGCCGATCGAGATGGACTTGCTGCTCCTGAACCCCGCGTAATTGACGACGAGGACTCCCAGGAGGACGACCAGCACCACGAAAACCGCGGCGAGAATGTTCCCGTTGTTGACCTTGGCGACTTCGATCAGCGCGTACATGATGGCCCAGAACACAAGCGTGATTGCCAGCCAGATCACCAGTGACAGGTGCGAGCTGTCCGGCTCCTGGGTGACAATCCAGGCAAAGTAGATCAGCCCCGAGAGCACGGTGAACACCGCGCCCCACCTGAAGTACCAGAGCGCGGCCGGCATCAGGTTGGGGATGACCTTCCCCTTGGTCGGGCCGTCCAGCGTCTTCATGAAGTTCACGTTCACGAGATTGAAGAAGTACAGGATCCCTATCCATGTGATTCCCGCCACGAAATGAACGTACCGCAGCAGGAACTGCAGGATGTCGACAGGCTCCATGGCAGCTTCACCTCAATGAGAAACGGGACGTCGGGCACGCGCGGCCCGCAATCGCGCCGGCCGGCGTGAGGGTCGCACTAAGCTATTTGGGTTGATCGGGTGTGTCAACACCGCGCAAGGTCAGGGCCCGTCCGTCGCGCGGCGATTCGAAGCGGGGCAGCGCCAGCACGGCCGCCAGCGTGGGAGCGAGATCCACCGTGCGGCAGGGTTGGGCGGACTCTCCCGCCGCGATCCTCTCCCCCATGATGATAAGCGGCACGCGCCGGTCGTAGGCGTAGACCGTGCCGTGGGATGTCCCCGTGGGATCGTCTGTCAGGAGGCACAGCTCGCATTCCTGGATCACCAGGTCGCCGCCGCGATCGGGCCGCCAGGCATTGCGCTGGAGCCGCTGGTGCTCGTCGCCGGGCACTTGAGTGGCCAGATCGGCCGCGTCGTAGACGCGCGCCACATCCGCCAGCCGTGCGATCTCATCCCGCACCCGCCGCGCGGCCGCGGCGATGGAGATCCCCGCCTGCTCCAGCTTCCCATGATCCAGATACAGGTGCGGGCCCACGATCGCCTGGATCCAGTCCCCCTCGCCCAGCGCGCGCACAGCGGCCGCACGCAGCCGCCTTTCGAGATCGCCCTCGTCGATCCGCCGGCCGCCCGCAACCCGCTCGGGCAGCGGCAGCACCCCATGGTCGGACGCCAGTGCGAAGATCGCGCGGCCCCCGCCTCCGGCCGCCGCAGCGTCAGCCGCCTCCATCAGCTCCTCCAGCCATCCGTCCAGCCTCATGAGTTGATCGAGGTGCTCCTGGCTTCCCGGGCCGTACTCATGGCCGATGTAGTCGGTCGCCGAGAGGGCAATCACCAGGAGATCGGTATGGGCATCCGCGCCCAGGTGCCCGGAAGCCATGATCTGCCGCGCGAGCATCAAGGTCAGCCAATCCGCCCAGGGCGACGCCCGCAGCGCCCGCGCGGAGGCAATGGGATGGGGTGACACGCGGGAGAGCGCATCCGACTCGAACGGATCGTCGTCGGGACGCGCCCCCGGGCGGATCGGATAAGCCCACGCCCGGGGCAGGCGCACTCCGGCAAACGACATCTCGAAGGGATCGCCTTCCCAGAACTCCCGTCCCCATCCGGGGAGCCGCGGCATGAGCGCCGGGTTGCTGGTAAAGCCTCCGCTACGGGCGTTGAACCAGAAGACTCCATCAGCATGCCGGCCCGCCGACAGCGCCGCCGAGCGATCCTTCAGGGAGACTGCAAAGACCTGGCTGTTCGGATCGGCGCGCTTGAGGAGATCCCCCAGCGTCTCGCCCTGCATGTAGCCGCCCGTGACGGCGGCAGAGCCGTCGAAGTTGGCCGTGCTGTCCTCCTGAGGCGCACTCGGGGAGCTCACGTCCTTGCGCCGCGCGCGGTCGTGCCACTCGTTCCAGATGATGCCGTGGCGCGACGGGTGCATCCCTGTCGCCAGCGTGGCATGGCCCGGCCCGGTCACGCTGGAGGCATGATCGTGCTCGCACTGCGGAAAGCGCAGGCCGTCGTCCAGGAACCGCGCGAAGCCGCCGGCGAGCTGGGGCTGGATGGCTTCGAGCATCCCGGAGCCGAGCTGATCCACGATGACAATCACGACGAGAGGCACGCCCGCGCCGGGTGGACGTGAGCCGGGCACGCACGCGGCCAGGGCAGTAAGAAGCAGAATGGCGCCGCCGGCGCGGGGCAGCGCGAGCCTGCTAGCAGGCTGCTGAAAAACTCGAATCGCGGGCACTCGAGTCATCACGAATTGCTGGATTCCGGTTTAGGGGCTGCTTCTACGACGAGGGTTCATGTGAAAGCCTCCGGGGTGGCTGAAAGTGGCGTTGTAACTGCTTTCTACCACACGGAGGCTTTTTAGTCTTCAGGATTCACGAATTATTCGGGTTAGACGACAGATGGAAACGTCTTGATGAAACCTCATAAGGCTAACGCCGGATCCTTCAGGATATTCTTCAGGCCCTTCAATAGGGCATCCAACTCATTTCGCGATGTGGGCACAGCGTGAAACTCTCGCAGCCAATACTCACCACCGCTAGTCCCGACGCCATGAAACACCCATGCCCTAAAGAGACGGTCAGGCCGATCTCGGAAGATGATCAGGATCGTGCGGCCTCCACCAAATTGGTCCGCATAGCTCACAAGAACAAACGGGCTCTTGAAATAGGCCCGATCAAAACTCTGAAGCCCAGGCAGAGCAAATGGGTCGATTCCAGTCAGGTTGCTATCGTAGAAACTGCTGAGCGCCTTCCGCAGATGGGACACATAGGGATCGCGGAATCCCGCGAGGTACTGATTCCTCTGCTCTGCGGAGAAATCAAAGACGGGTATGGGCTTCACCGGACCCTTACCCACAGGCTGCTGACCGCGTCCTCCTTGGGCCGGAGAAGCTATTGAAGTGGCTCTTTGTTCCGGTACATGAGAAGCATTCTTTGGCGCTGCGATGATCAGGATCGCGACCGCCCCGGACACCACGAAAGCAAGTAGGAAGTACGGGCTTCGTAAAGTGCTCGGGACTGGAGAGGGTTGCGAGGGTGTAAACGGCCTAGCCCGGTAGTCCGGGCTAGGGGTGGGAGGCGTGCGAACGGGATCCGGAGTCGGCTGGGATTCATTCGAAGGTGGGGCTTCCCTCCGGCGCTGCTGGCGATACGGGTACCCCTCGACCTTCAGCCTGTCGTAGGCAGAGTTTATTTCCTGGAGCCGCCGCGTCGCCCTGGCTAGGAGTTTCGCATCATTCGCGAACCGATCAGGATGCCAAATCTTGACTAACTCCAGATATGATGCCCGCACTTGGTCAGGTGGAGTACCTGGCTCCACTTCGAGGATGCGGTAGCACTCCTGAATCTGCTTCCAGTCTGCGTCGTTCATAGTCGTCTAACAGGCTGCTGAAGAACTCGAATCGTGGGCACTCGAGTCATCACGGATTGCTGGATTCCGGTTGTAAGGCTGCTTCTACGACGAGAATCGAGCCATCCGTACGACTCGCCAAGGGAGTCGCAGGAGTTTTTCAGCACCCTGCTAGCCCTTCTTGAAGAGATTCTCAAAAGCGGCGCGCGCCGAGCTGGTGGGGGCGCCGTTGGGTGCCCCGCCGCCGGAGCGCTTGCCGGTGGCGTCCAGCACGGTATTGGCCTGGTAGTGAGCGCACGTGTTGGCGGCCGTCTTGTCGGCGACGGCCTGCGCAATCTCCGCGCGGCACTCCCAGCGCGCGCCCGTATCGAAGTGCTGGCAGTTGCGGCAGGAGTGCAGCGCCGCGCCGCAGTTGCGGCACACGGCGCTCTCCGGAACCGAGGCGCTGGCCTCGACGTCCAGGCCCGAATCGGCGCTGCACTGGTGGCAGCGCAGCACGAGGCTGGCGGAGCGCTCCATCATGTGCCTGAGCTGCCGCTCTTCGGGGCTTCGCGGCGGCCGCGGCGCATCCTGACGCGGGCGATCGCGCTTCTCGGAGTCGCGGTATCCCCGCTGTCGGTACTTCATGGCCATGGAGACTCTCCGGAGAGTTTGCCCGGGTGGAGGAGGTGAAACAGTCTACCGCGAAGCCTTCAATAAGTGAAACATCTGATCAGGGCTCCGGGCGCAGGTAGAGCCCGGCGAGCGGGGGGAGCGTGAGGGCCAGCGAGAAGGGCTTCCCGTGCGCCGGCACCGCCTCGGCCATCCGGCCGCCGAGGTTGCCCATGTTGCTGCCCCCGTACTGCGCGCTGTCGGTGTTGAGCACCTCACGGAAATACTTACCCTCCGGCACGCCGACGCGATACCCCTCGTGCGCGACGGGCGTCAGGTTGAAGACGCATACGAGGTAGTCGCCCTCCTCCTTGCCCCTGCGCAGGAACGACACGACGCTGTGATCCATGTCGGAAAAGTCGATCCACTCGAATCCCCGATGGTCGAAGTCGATCTGCCAGAGCGCCGGCACCTCGCGGTAGATCCGGTTGAGGTCCCGCACCAGACTCTGGACGCCCCGGTGGCTGTCGCGGCCAAGCAGGTGCCAGTCGAGCGCCGTGTCGTGATTCCACTCCCGCATCTGCGCCAGCTCTCCTCCCATGAAGAGCATCTTCTTGCCCGGCTGGGCGTACTGATAGGCGTAGAGGGCGCGCAGGTTGGCAAACATCCGCCAGAGATCTCCCGGCATCCTGCCCAGCAGTGACCGCTTGCCGTGCACCACCTCGTCGTGAGACAGGCCCAGGATGAAGTTCTCGTGGAAAGCGTACAGCAGCGCGAAGGTGAGGCTGCTGTGTTGGTAGCGGCGGTGGATCGGATCCTTGGAGAAGTACTCGAGGATGTCGTGCATCCATCCCATGTTCCACTTGAAGCCAAACCCCAGCCCGCCGCTCCAGATCGGCCGCGACACCGCGGGCCAGGAAGTGGACTCCTCGGCGATCATCGCCACGCCCGGATGCGTCTCATGGACGAGCTCGTTGAGGCGTCTGAGGAAGTCGATCGCCTCCAGGTTCTCGCGGCCGCCGAACCTGTTGGGGACCCATTGACCATGCGATCTGCTGTAGTCGAGGTAGAGCATCGACGACACCGCGTCCACGCGCAGACCATCGATGTGGTACTGGTCGAGCCAGAAGAGGGCCGAGGCCAGCAGGAAGTTGCACACTTCGTGGCGCCCGTAGTTGAAGATGAGCGTGTCCCAGTCGGGGTGCTCACCTTGCCTGGGATCCGCGTGCTCGTAGAGGGCGGTGCCGTCAAAGCGCGCCAGCGCGAAGGCGTCCCTGGGAAAGTGAGCCGGGACCCAGTCCATCAGCACGCCGATCCCTTCCTGGTGACACCGATCCACGAAGGCGCGGAACTGATCGGGCGTGCCGAAGCGGCTGCTGGCTGCGAAGTAGCCCGTGACCTGGTACCCCCACGAGCCGTCGAACGGATGCTCCAGCACCGGCAGCAGCTCGATGTGCGTGTAGCCCATCCCCTTCACGTACGGGATCAGCTCGGCGGCCAGCTCGTCGTAGGTCAGCCAGCGGTTTGCCTCCGACGCGACGCGGCGCCACGAGCCCAGATGAACTTCGTAGATCGCCATCGGCGAGGCCTGCAGATCCGCCGTCCTCCGCTGCTCCATCCAGGTGGCGTCTTTCCACTGGTATTTCTCCAGATCCCAGACGCGCGACGCCGTGCGCGGGCGGATCTCCATGGCAAAGGCAAATGGATCCGACTTGTCCAGCGCGCCGCGCGGCGTGCGCAGCCGGTACTTGTAGAGCGACCCCTCCCGGATCCCGGGCACGAACAGCTCCCACACTCCGGAAGCTCCCATGGCTCTCATGGGATGGGCCCGGTCATCCCAGCCGTTGAAGTCGCCCACCAGGCTGACCCCGCGCGCCGACGGCGCCCATACGGCGAAGGAGTATCCCTCCACCCCCTCGACGACACGCCGGTGCGCGCCCATCTTGCTGTACAGGTCGCGGTGGTTCCCTTCACCCAGAAGGAGCAGATCGAGATCGCCCAGCGTCGGCGGGAAGCGGTAGGGATCCTCGCGCACCTGCGCCCCGCCGTCGCGATCGATCTCGAGGCGGTAGCGCAGAGGCAGCGCGCGGCCGGGGAGCTCGGCTTCGAACAGTCCCTCGGGCACCGCGCAGCGCATCGGCCGGCGCTTCGGCGCGCTCCCGTCCCCATCCTCGATCAGGGTCACGCCGCGCGCGCCCGGCACGAACGCCCGCACCACGGCGCCGGTTCCCAGAGGATGCGCCCCGAGCAGGGCGTGCGGGTCGGCCAGCTCGCCGCGCAGCAGGCTTCTGACTGCGTCCATGCAGCCATTGTGGACGCGCTGAGCAACAGGATCAACGCTCGGGCTTCCAATCCGTCTCGCGCCCATCGTCAGCTGGAGTAACGTCAGCTGGAGTAACGTCAGCTGTAGTAACATGACGGCGTGAGACAATTCCTGGGGGGTCTCCGCAACGATGACTTCTGAGGAGACACGGCACCGCGCCGAGATGCTGTTCGCCGAAGCGCTGCGCGAGCAGCAGGCCGAGCGCTACGACACCGCCATAGATCTGTACCAGCGCTCCATCGCGGCCTTCCCCACCGCCGAGGCGCACACATTCCTCGGGTGGGCCTACAGCTTTCAGGGGCGCTTCGACGAGGCGATCGCGGAGTGCCACCGCGCCATCTCCGTGGATCCCTCCTTCGGCAACCCGTACAACGACATCGGGTCGTACCTGATGAAGCAGGGAAAGCTCGAAGACGCGATCCCGTGGCTCGAGCGTGCCAAGGCAGCGCCGCGGTACGAGCCGCGTCACTATCCCTACCTGAATCTGGCCCGGCTCTACCTGGCGCAGGGCCGCTTCGAGGACGCACGGCGCGAGTTCTCCCAGGCGCAGTTCCTCGAAGAGTCGCTCATCCGTCCGCACGCGACCCATCATCACGAGCGTAGCGCGCAGGCTGAGGCCGGCGGCGAGGAGAGCGTTCATTAGTCCGGTCGCGTCCGGGCTCGAGGTCCTCGCGCGCGCCCGTCCCGCATGGCTGCGCAAGAGGCGCGTCGGCCTGCTGATGCATCAGGCCTCCGTCACGCGCAGCCTGATCTCCGCGCGGGACGTGATGGCGCGGCTGTGCGGCCGGCGACTCTGTGCGCTGTTCGGACCCCAGCACGGCATCGCCGGCGAGAAACAGGACAATATGATCGAGTCGCCTCACGGCGCCGATCCGGACTACAAGATCCCGGTCTACTCGCTCTACTCGGAGACGCGCAGTCCGACGCCCGAGATGCTCTCGGGAATAGAAACGCTCGTCGTCGATCTCCAGGACGTCGGCACGCGCGTCTACACCTTCGAGTGGACGACGGCACTTGCACTGGAGTCCTGCGCGCGCGCCGGCATCCCGGTCGTGGTGCTGGACCGTCCCAATCCACTGGGCGGGCTGATCCTCGAGGGGAACCTGATCCGCCGCGGCTACGAGTCGTTCGTCGGGCTGCACCCGGTGCCGATGCGCCATGCCCTGACCCTGGGCGAGATGGCGAAGCTGGTGGCGGCGCGCCTGGACGCCCGGCCCGGCCAGCCGCGCTGCGATCTGACGGTGATCCCGATGCGCGGGTGGCGGCGCCGCATGTCATGGGGCGCCACAGGTCTGCCCTGGGTCCTGCCGTCGCCCAACATGCCGACGCCCGAGACGGCCTGCGTCTATCCCGGCCAGGTTCTGCTCGAGGGGACCAACCTGTCGGAGGGGCGCGGCACCACGCGGCCTTTCGAGATCTGGGGCGCCCCGTGGCTGGACGCGGCGGCGCTGGAAAAGCGCTTCGCGCGCCGGCGGCTGCAGGGGCTGGTCCTGCGCCGCCACGACTTCCAGCCGACATTCCACAAGGGGGCCGGCGAAGTCTGCCGCGGCTTCCAGATCCATGTGACCGATCCGGCCCGCTACCTCCCCTACCTCACGACACTGTGCCTTCTCCAGGATGTCGCGGCGCTGCACCGCGGCACCTTCGCCTGGAAGCAGCCCCCTTACGAGTACGTGACCGACCGGCTGCCGATCGACGTGCTCTCCGGCGACCCGGCGGTGCGCGAGGCGATCGAGTCGGGAGGCGACCTGCGCGCCCTGTCGCGCAGCTGGGCCAGGGAGATCCGCGAGTTCCGGAAGGAGTCCCGCGAGCACCTGCTCTACCGGGCATAGTGTTCCGTCCCCGCTTGGCCGCGGTGCCGCGCGGCGTTAGACTGAGCGGGAAAAGTTGCGCCCATCCCGGCTGCAAGGAGCCCACGATGCGAATTCTCTCAACGATCCCGACACGCGTCATTCTTCCGGCGCTCATCGCGCTGACGTCAATGTCGCTCGCGCCGGCCAGCGAGCAGGAGGATCCGCACGCCGGATGCGCGGCGCCCCCGAGCTACGTCCCCGCAGAGCTGCTCGAGCGAACGGTTGCGCTGCGCAGCGGCATCGGCAACTCGCGCGAGACGGTCACCACCAGCTCGGCCGAGGCTCAGGCGTTCTACAACCAGGGACTCAACTACCTGGAGTCATATGTCTGGATCGAGGCATCCCGGTCCTTTCATCAGGCGCTGCGCCTCGATGCCGATCTGGCCATGGCCTTCATCGGGCTGAGCCGGACGCAGTCGGGGCTCGACAATCCCGAAGCCGCGAAGCTGATGTGGGAAAAAGCGGAGGCCCTGACTCCCAAGGTCAGCCCTCGTGAGAAACGCCTCATCGATATCCGTGAAAAGCAGCTCGCCGCCATGGAGAGCATCGAGGACGCCGCGAAATTCCTGGCCTACAAGAAGGCCCTCGATGACGCGCTGGGCGCCGACGTCGAGAACCCTCAGCTCTGGCTCCTGCGCGGCATGGCCGAGGAGTCGAACGCCTCCGGCCGGGGCCAGCGGGGCACCGCGTCCTCGATTGCCTTCTACAGGCAGGTGCTGAAGCTCGTCCCGGATCACGCCTCCGCGCATCACTACCTGGTTCACACCTACGAGACCATCGGCTCCATCGAGAAGGCGCTCGAACACGGCGAAGTGTACGCGCACCTGGCCCCCGCCATTCCCCACGCGGCCCACATGTGGGCCCACGATCTGAGGCGCGTGGGACGCGTGGATGAAGCGATCGCCCAGTTCCTCAAGGCAGCCCAGCTCGAGCGCGACTATTACGGCGCCGAGAAGATCGAGCCTGCCCTGGACTGGCACCACGGCCACAACCTCGATCTGCTGGCCTCCTGCTACGAGCACAAGGGGCAGATGAAGCAGGCCGAAGCGACGATGCGGGAGGCCGCGGCGCTGGGTGCCGTGGATGCCTACCGGGCCTTCAACTTCAGGGAGCTGCCCAACTTCCTGATCCACAGGGGCAGGTACGACGAGGCGCTCGAGGCGGCCCGCCGCATGACCACCATGGAGTATCCGCAGGCTAGCACCGTGGGCCATGCGCTCGCCGGCCAGGCGCTGATCGGCCTGGATCGGATCAAGGAGGCCGGCGAGTCACTGGATGCGGCCCAACGCACCCTCGAGCTGATCCCCGTGACCACGAGCGGGCTGACGCCGCGCCGCTCGGTGGTGCAGCCGTGGGTCGACGCGCTGCGCGGCGAGGTCCTCATGAAGACCGGCAAGGCCGAGGAAGGAACCGCTCTGCTGAAGGATGTGCAGCGCGCCCTGCGGGCAACTCCGGGCCCGGACGCCTGGTCGCAGGCGCTCTTCCGGCTCGAAGCGATGGCGCGCACCGCGCGCGAGATGGGCGCATGGGATCTCGCCGAGCACACGGCAAAGCAGATGATCGAGCACGATGCCGCCTACGGCGGCAGCCACCTGGCGATGGCTCTCGTCCTGCAGCACAAGGGAGACGCGGCCGCCGCTGCCCGCGAGATGGAAGCGGCGCGGAGCGCCTGGGCGCAGGCCGACCCCGACCTGCCCGAGCTGCGCGTGATCACCGCGACCCTGGCCGGGAAGCGCTAGGAGCCTGTCCGAGTATTGGATTCGGGTCGCGTTGCGAGCGCCGCGGCACCGGATGCAAGGCGCCGCGACGACGGCGACCGTTGTGGTCGTCGAGGAGCGGCAACGCAGCAGACGGTG
>Ga0187894_10000112_pt1 | contig 102137 bp, 102 predicted proteins | sample GBC1701081metaG_FD_136650 | JGI IMG/M metagenome (GOLD analysis project Ga0187894, IMG submission 136650) | White microbial mat communities from a lava cave in the Kipuka Kanohina Cave System on the Island of Hawaii, USA - GBC170108-1 metaG ...
TAGACGATCTGCTCTTCGGAAAATCTTGACCGCTTCATCGATCCACTCCTTTCGTCGAGGACCGTCGAAGCCGGTAGTCTACTCCAGTTTTCAACTGCCGTCGTTTTCCGGGGAGACGTCAGCGCTTGTCCCGCGTCTTCCTGGCCTTGTCGGGCTACGTACCGCCGGATGATCTCCTCTGTAATCCCGACCGTGGACACAACGTACCCTGTTGACCAGATTCCGCCGCGATCCCAATACACCTTGTCCACGACTCGAACCTTTTCTCGCCGTGCGCGACTCGTGTTCTTCTTGATCGTCTCCACCGCAAAACTGACACTGTATTTCGGTGGGATCCCCATGTGCCCATGCACATGATCCTTGTCGATCCCGATCTCCGTGAAATGCCAGTCAGGATAGTATTTCCGCACCTCCTGAATCTTGACCGCAGGTACTTCGCTACGCCCTCGACAAGGATCTTGCGGCGGAATCTGGTCACCCACACGATGTGGTACTGCGTCTTGTAGACCGTGTGGGCCGCTTTGTGCAGTTTCACGCATGCCAGTCTACCGGAAGACGCGGGACCTTGCTCACACCCCCGCCTTTACAGGCGGGGACCTCCCGCTGGATTAGAACATGAATTTGAGACCGACAAAGTGAGCCCCATTGCCATTGGATTTCCCAAACGGCAGCTTTCGTATCCAGCGCACTTCAGCTAGGGTTGGCGTTTCTGCTATACTGATCGGAGTCGGCACATAGACCTTCATCACCTGTTCGATCGCAGGAACCTGATCCATCAAGACCAGCATCCCTCCGCTGCTGATGTTCAGAGAGAGCGCTTTCCCATTGTGGGTAAACGCGGCCGAGGATTCTACGGTCGTCGTCATCTCATACAGTATCGGTCTCAACAACGCTGCCCGTTCACTGTGACTTTTGTGACTATCTGCCATCGGCCACTCCCACTCTGTCTGTCCCACAACGCGCCTCCTCTGTATAAGGGAAGTATCTCCGTCCTCAGCCTCATGATGGTTCAAGATTATCTGTCGAGGTATCACCCCGTGCCATATCTCGAAACACTACGCCCAACAAGCAAGCCAATTTCCCTCATTATTCTTTTTCACACTATAGGCGGAACAAACAACATGAACAATACCGACGATGTAGGCCTCGTTGCCTCAAAGGTGGGTGTTGACTCCCCCAGAAGGGTTAGGTAATATTTTTCTTCTTTAGGTTAACCTTCTCATGACTTCGTGCTACCTTAGCAGAAGGCATTGGATTGTCTAGCATTGTTCTTATACCGACTTCGAAAGACCCTTCCACCCATGACTGATTCGTCACCCCTCGTAGACCCATCAGATACTCTTGCTGATCAGCGCGTAGGCTCAGGGATTGTCGTCCTGTCTGCGGCCATGCAGCTCCTCCATATGAACCGTCAAGCTTCAGAATTGGCAAAGCTGATTAACACGGCTGAACATGGCGGAAGGAACATGGGGTCTGCCCATGGAGTCCTGCCAACTGCCCTGACAGAACTCTGCGGAGAAATCATCAAGGCGCTCCACGTTCGTACTGAAGCAAAGGATTGGGAGCAATTCGAGATCAAGCGTGTGGCAGGTAATCCTGACAAACCAATCTTGTTACGCGGGTTCGGCCTGCCGGATCGAGGGGGGGTTCAGTATGCGAGACTCGTGGTCACATTGGAAGAATTAGCGCGACGGCAACAACTCAATATCGATCAAGCCAAGGAAAAGTTCCAGTTAACCAATCGAGAGCAATCCGTCATCGAACACCTGGCAAAGGGGTGGACCAACAAAGAAATTGCAAACGCCCTTCAGATTACCGAACAGACCGTGAAAGAGCACATCAAGCACATCATGAGAAAAACCAATTCCACGACCAGGACAGGAATCCTCGTTCACATCTTCAATTCATAATCTGCCACAGTGTCCGTATCAAAAATACCATGGTGCGCTATCTGCAACACAGTGATTATTCCAGAGCAATCGTTTATATCTATTCTAATCAATGACTTATGTTGGCATATTTTGGTCTACCGATTGCACTAGCTCACAGTGAAACTGTAGTAATTGCGTGGATAGTGGAAGGTTTTGGACAGAGTAAAGCCTGAGGTAGCATGAAGAACCTTCGCGTCATAGTGGTGAGTATCCTGGTTGCAGTGGCTGGGTTCCAGGCCGGTCAAACCGCACAAGCGGCGACCATCGACAACGGAAGCTTCATGAGCCTTTGGAGCAGCTACTCCCATTGCCAAACCACCACCGACGTCAACCAACTGAGAGAGGACGCGTTGACCCTGACAAACGCAGCCGATCGCTCACGTATCCAAGAGCAAGATAGTTTTGTTCTCCCCCTTCCAGGCAAGCTTGAACAGCTCGTGTCAACTCCTGCAGCCCGGTTTGCAGTGGACGTGAAAGCAATGGCTGCCGCCTGTTCCTTGCGGGCCGGCTCCGCTGCCATAGAAGCAGGAAAACTGGACATTGCCAAAGACCTCCTTCAGACCGTCCTGAGCTACCAGCCCCAATCCGAATATGCCTACTATGCTCTTCAGGCAAAAGCATTGCTTTCAGAGATCGAGACAAACGTCATTGAGGTTACGCTCAACCTTCCTTAGAAGCTTCGCTTTTATCTCTCCACGTTACGTCACGCCTTTATTGACTATTCGTGGTCCATTACGACTCATGAGGCTGCCCCCCTCTCACTAACGACACAAACAGCTGGTCGTACGCGTTCGCTGATCGAGCCCATGATACATCCGTGGTCATTCCTCTCTTTACCAATTGATCCCATATCAATCGATCCTGATACACCGCGACAACTCGGCGCAAGACAACCAGAAGAGCATCGGCCGTGTCCGCTTCAACATGAAACCCGGTTGCCTGTCCAGCCTGCCGAGCCTGCGCAGTCAGCGGCACGACCGTATCCGTCAACCCACCGGTTTTTCTCACGACAGGGACCGTTCCGTAGCGAAGACTGTACAGCTGGCTCAGACCGCAGGGCTCATACCGCGACGGCATCACGAACACATCTGCTCCTCCTTCGATACGATGGGCGAGTCCTTCGTCGAAACCGAGACGAAGACCCATGCGGTGAGGATACTGTGCCTGAAGCGCCTTAAATCTGGCTTCGAGTTCCGGCTCGCCGGTTCCCAACACCACCAGCTGCAAATCCATCGCCATCAGCTGTGGAATAATGGCTGCAACAAGATCTATGCCCTTCTGCGACGTCAGCCGTGCAATGACACCAAGAAGAGGAGCCGATGATTCCGGCAGGTGAAACTCCCGCTGAAGCGCCTGCTTGCACACCAGTTTCCCTGAACGGTCGGTCGCTGAATAGTTGGCCGGCAGATACGAATCGGCTTCCGGATTCCATCGATCGATATCGATACCGTTCAGAATGCCCATAAGTTGGTCCGCACGATTGCGTAACACGCCTTCAAGCCCAAAGCCGAATTCAGGCGTGAGGATTTCTCGCGCATACGTGGGACTGACCGTCGTGACATAATCAGCGAATATAATTCCCCCCTTGAGCAAGTTCACCATGCCGTAATACTCAAGGCCTGCGGGAGTAAACAGCGCTGCCGGCAGCCCGGTTTTCTCCAATTGCTCTCCAGGGAAGAGACCTTGATACCCCACGTTATGCAACGTCAGCACGGTGCGCGCTCCCTGCACCTCCGGCCGATCTCGATCAACGGTCTTGAGATACACCGCACACAACGCTGTTTGCCAGTCATGCAGATTGAGGATATCGGTGCTCCATCGGCACACCGTTCGAAGATACGCCATCACCTCGATCGTTGCACGGCAGAAGAATGAAAACCGATCGAGATTATCGGGGTAATCAATGCCGCGATCTTGATACAGTCCCGGTCGATCAAAGAAGGCATCGTTCCGAATCGCCCATACCCGCACCCGACATTCACCTCTGCCCACGAAAATGACATCCTCTTCAATCCGCGTATCGATAAGCCCATGCGAAGTTGGCACATACAGCTGACAGACAGAACGGAAAGATCTGCCTGACTCATTCAGGCAACGGTAGTATGGGAGCAGGAGAATGACATCATGGCCGAGCCTGGCCAATTCCAGAGGCAGCGCACCGACAACGTCGGCAAGGCCACCGGTCTTGGCATAGGGAACGGCTTCGGAAGAAATGATGAGCAGATTTAGGGGATGCTGAGTCACGGAAAACCTAGAACCCACATCGCCTTAGGGGGTACCCGCCGGCACTTCAAGGCGTGTGCGAAACTTGTCTTCGTGCTGCCAACTACGCCCTAGCTCATGGAGCTGCGCCGCAGTCAGCTTTTCACGATAGACCAGTCGTTCCTCAAAAAACACCACTAACCATCCGCGATCCGGATAAGCCAAAAACAGCCCGTCGCCAGCTTCAATACGTACCTCCCACCCTCGCGGAGGCTCTCCGATCGCCAACCGTGATCGTGGAACAAGCGAGTCGTCTTTCATGCCGAAGAACTGCATGAACTCGGCATGCTGATATGTTGGAGGCCCCCATGCTCCGACAAAGGCACGGGGAGTCAACTGATGAAGCGCCAACTCGTTATTTCTCACATGGCGCTCTTGTACTTCCAATGGAGGCATCCCGCTGCAGCTGAGCAGCGACCCGATCGCGGCCACGACACACACGCCAACCCATCGAGAGCCCCACAGAAAATCAAAGAGGCTGAACCACCGAGCGCTGCACCGAGTCTGTCTGAATATATCCACAATTTGCCTCACAATAGACGTCGGCTCTTTGGTTCAATCGGTTTCACAGGTTGACAGACATCACACTGACAGAGCCGCCGAAGCAGAGCATAGGAGTAAATCCCCGTATCGTGGCCGTCGCTCCATGCGAATTGCAGGGCATACCGTCCGACCGGCTGCACATCCTGCAACATGATCAAGAGAGGCACATCATCCGGCTGCAACCGTCGTGCGCCAGACCACTCGTCCACACAGGCCGCACAGGGACATTGCTGGCGGAGATATCGCACGGGATAGACAGCCTTGTGCCCGTCACTCCACTCGATGCCCAGCACACCCTTTTCAATCCAGGCCATGTCCCTGGGCTCACACACCTTCTCTGTCATGTTCACGGATTCCCTTCCACCTCTGAGCGATGACTGACTCTCACGACGGGTGGGCTAGAAAATTCACAGGAGGCAGTTGTCTGCCTGCGACAACCGTAACATATCTCTCAATCACGTTTTCCACCTCGTGCCGAACCTGCCCAGCGGCCTTCAGGCGATCGATCACTGCGGGCGAAAACCTCAACGCTTGCTGAAGAAATGCCAGACTCCCTCGCGAGAGCGGCAAACAGCGAAATGCCTGACGCGCGGCACACGTTACACAGACCAGGCCTCCGGACAGAGGCGAGAACTGTGGCTCTCCCGTCAAGCGCCCCTTGCCGCAGGCGGCGCAGTGATCGGTCTGAGGACGAAACCCGATAAGACCCAGCAGGCGAATCTGAAACAGCAACGCCGTCAACGCCGGGTCTTGACTCGTGACTACTGTGCACAAGCCCAGTTCGAGCGTCTCGAAGAGCTGGGGATCCGGGTCTCCGTCCGGTGTCACCGCAGCCACCACATTGACCATCCGTGCAGCAGCAGTCATCAGCGTCAAGTCTTCACGAAACCGTATGAATGGCTCCACCAGATCGACTTGTGACACTCGATAAAGCGAGTCGCCTGACTTTTCAAACAGGTTCAGATGGCAGATCGTAAGTGGTTCGAGCGACGCGCCGAGACGGCTCTTCATCCGGCGGGCGCCCCGAGCCACCGCGCGAATCTTTCCCATCTCCTTGGTATAGAACGTGACGATACGATCTGCATCGCCCCACTTCCGGCTTTTCAACGTGATGGCAGCAGTCTTAATCAGCGGCATGGTGGATACACGCGGGACGGGTTGATCTGGTTTGTTTTGTTTATTTGGTTCATCTGGTTAGTTTCGTTCAACTAAAAAAACCAAACAAACGAGACAAACCAAATAACGGCCTTCTTCTGCTGGCGGACTTTTTCAGCATCCTGCTAGCGAAGGTATTCCATGAACAGCGTGGCCAAAGAAAGGTAGATGGTAATACCTGTGATGTCATTGGCGGTCGTCACAAAAGGACCAGCCGCGACGGCAGGGTCCACCTTCATTCGCTTCAGCAAAATGGGCATGAATGTCGCCATACTGGTTGAGACCATGAACGCGATAATCAGCGAGAGCCCCACGACCATGCCCAGAAACTCTTGATGCCAAATCCAGCCGACGACCGTGAGAATCACGCCGCAGGCGAGCCCCATCAGGAGTCCGACCTTAATTTCTCTGAAAAATACGCTACGCACATCCGTCAGTTCAATCAGGCCGGTTGCCAATCCTCGAATAATGAGGGTCGATGACTGGAGGCCCACATTTCCTCCCATCGCAGCAATGACCGGGATAAAACTGACGATGGCCACCACTTCCTGAATCGTATACCTAAACTCCCACAGAATCGCCCCTGACAACAGACTGCCGACAAGATTCGTAAAGAGCCACGGAAGTCTGTGTTTTGCCGCCGTCACGCTGGATGATTTCGAGACCGAGTCCTCTTCGATCGCGCCGGCCATCTTGAGCATGTCTTCGGTCGCTTCTTCACGGATCACGTCCACAACGTCGTCAACCGTGATGATGCCGACCAATCTGGTATCGTTATCGATGACCGGAATTGCGAGCAGGTTATAACTCGCCACCTGACGTGCGACTTCTTCCTGATCCATGTCGACCGTCACGCTGATCACGTCGCGCGTGGCGATGTTTTTCAGCGGCGTCGCGGGAGGGGCCGTCAGCAGCCGCCGCAGAGAGAGCACCCCGACCAAGCGCTCATCCTTGTCGGTCACATAGATATAGAACACCATTTCCGCATCCGTCGCCAGCTGGAGACGCTGGATGGCCTCTTGCGCCGTCGCATCCTCCGAGAGCGCTAAAAATTCCGTCGTCATGATGCCGCCGGCCGTGTCCTTCGGATACTTCAGGAGGTCGGCGACTTCCGTAGAATCCTCTTCCCGCATCAGCGAGAGAATTTCTTTGGCCCGTTCTTCCGGCAGAACCCCGAGGAGGTAGGCCACGTCGTCATGACCGAGGTCTTTGATCAGCCAGGCAATATCCGAGTGCAGCAGGTCTGCGAGCACCTGATTGATACTATCGCTGTCGAGTTCGCTCAGTACTTGTCCCCGCTTCGACTCGCCTCGCACCAGTTCGAAAACTTCCCGCTTTTCTTTGGGGGACGACAGATGCATGATCACTTGCGCCACGTCTGCCTGATGCATCCTGCCCAGCATCTTCGCAAGATTGGTGATCGCGCCCCGGTGCAACAGCCGTTGCACGGACAACAGCACGATGTCGAATTTGGTCCGGCCTCGATCGGCCTGGTCACGCAACGCATCGCGGAGGAGATCTTTATCCCCTGGACGAGGGCGCGGATCCACTGGACTCGATTCTGTCATACGTTCCGTCGGCTGCATCACGATCCTGTTAGTAACCTAACTCCGTAAGCGCGTGCTCGTCTTCTCGCCACGCCTCCCGCACTTTCACCCACAGCTGCAGAAACACTTTCATCCCGAAGATTTGTTCCATGTCGCGTCGTGCCTCGGTCCCGACCGCCTTGAGCCTCTCTCCATGCTTTCCGATCACAATCGCCTTATGCGACTCTCGCTCGACCAGCACCGTCGCGCTGATGCGGGCCAGCTTTCCCTCCTCGATAAATTCGTCGATCTCCACGGCAACCGAGTACGGCACTTCTTCATAGGTCTGACGCAACAGCTTCTCGCGAATCATCTCGGCCGCCAAGGTTCGCATGGATTGATCGGTGACGGTGTCTGCATCATAGGCCCCCTCCCCTTCCGAAAGCTGGGCCACAGTCACGGACAGCAATCGATCGACATTGTCGCCGGTCTCAGCCGATACCGGCACCACATCCGTCCACCCGAATAACCTGGCATACGTTTCTATCACCGGCAGCAACTTGAGCTTATTGACCACATCCACCTTGTTCAATACCAGAATAATCGGGCGCGGACGCTTCCGGACCGCCCCTTTCACATGGTCGAGGACCAAGAGGTCGCCTGGGCCTGGCAAGCTGGTCGCATCCATTAATACGTACAAAATATCCGCCTCTTCCAGCACATCGACCGTGGTGCGGACCATGCGGCGATTGAGTAGATGTTGCGGTTTGTGCAACCCCGGCGTATCGAGTAAGGCAATCTGCGCACCCGGTGCATGCACGACTCCCAGAATTCTCGTCCTTGTCGTTTGCGGCTTGTCCGACACGATCGCAATCTTCTGCTCAAGCAATCGATTGAGCAAGGTCGACTTGCCGACGTTCGGCCGTCCAATGATCGCGACTGTGCCAAATTTCATAGCGCTAAGGGCGTGGCCGCTCTTGTGATGGCGATGGAACCAGTTGATACACGGTTTCACCTTTGCGCACGTAGCCTAGCTGCTCTCGCGCCAACCGTTCGACTTTCGCGGGATCGTGCTCCAGGCCATCGATGTCCCCTCGAAGCGTGCGGGTCGCCCGTTGCAACTCTTGAAGATCGATGTCCAGCTGTTGGACCTGTTCACGCATGGAGAAATAGCGCGGCAGACCCATGTCGCCAAAGACCAAAACGATGAGTAGCAGCAGACACACGGCCACTCCAATATAGTGCGCGCCTGTCACCATGCGGCGCTGCCAATCGAGCCACTGCCGTCCACGATTCTGCTTAATGATCATCGTCGCTCGCTCGTCCTCAGCATCGCCCCGGCACCGCCTCACGGCCTCTATAGATTGCGTTCGAACCCAGCTCTTCCTCGATCCGGAGCAATTGATTGTACTTGGCCACACGATCCGTTCGGGACAGCGACCCAGTCTTGATGAGCCCGCTATTGGTCGCGACCGCCACATCCGCAATCGTCGTATCTTCAGTTTCTCCTGACCGATGCGAAATGATCGCCGTGTAGCCGGACCGTTTCGCCAACTCAATCGCCTCCAATGTTTCCGTCAACGTACCGATTTGATTAAGCTTGATCAGAATGGAATTCGCAATCCCCTCCTTGATCCCCTTGGCAAAGATTTCCACATTGGTCACGAAGATATCGTCTCCGACCAATTGAACCCGCTTGCCCAACTTCTCCGTCATCAACTTCCAACCCTTCCAATCCAACTCGCTCAACCCATCCTCGATGGAAAGAATCGGGTATCGATCCACGAGCTTCCCATAGTAACTGATCATCTCCTCGGAGGAGCGCTCAGGATTCTTTTCGGCTTCAAGGAGGTACCGGCCCTTTTCGTAGAGTTCGCTGGCCGCACAGTCCAGCGCAAGGGCAATATCGCGCCCTGGCTTGTAGCCCGCCTCTTCGATAGCCTGCATAATCAGGCTGAGCGCTTCTTCGTTCGATTGGAGGTCCGGCGCGAACCCGCCTTCGTCACCCACCGCTGTGTTCAGTCTTTTTTTCTTCAACAGCGACTTCAGCGTGTGAAACACCTCCGTCGCCATCCGAAACGCCTCGCTGAAACTGGCCGCCCCTACCGGCATGATCATGAACTCTTGCAAGTCCAACCGATTGTCGGCATGAGCTCCTCCGTTGATGATGTTCATCAACGGCACCGGCAACACCCGCGCATTCGTCCCACCAAGATATCGGTAGAGCGGCTGGCCTGTTTCAGCCGCCGCCGCCTTGGCGACAGCCAGCGAGACACCCAGAATGGCGTTGGCGCCAAGCTTACCCTTTGTTTTTGTACCGTCCAGATCGATCATCGTCTGGTCGATGTCCGCTTGATCGAACGCTTCCTTCCCTAACAGCTCCGGCGCGATCAGCTTGCTGATATTGGCCACGGCCTTCGAGACGCCTTTCCCCATCCAGCGTTTCTTGTCGCCATCGCGCAGTTCGATCGCTTCCTTCTCCCCGGTCGAGGCCCCTGACGGCACCGCCGCCCGCCCATGCGCCCCACTCTCCAGCGTGACCTCCGCCTCGATCGTCGGATTCCCCCGTGAATCTAATATCTGACGTCCTTTGATCTCGCGAATCGCGCTCATACTCCCCTCTCAGGCTGCTGAAAAAGGCCCCCAACTTTGTTCTCGGATCGAAAAAATCCTCACCGTACCCCAGAGGGTACGCCTCCGGTTTTCTCTCCCCTGCGGCCTCGTTGGCTGCCTTTTTGAGCAGCCTGTCTGGCCACTGTCACATCTTCGTCGCTTCACCCCAACTTCTTCTTCAATAACTCATTCACCTTCCCCGGATTCGCCTTGCCACCAGACGCTTTCATCACCTGGCCGACTAAGAATCCAAGCACTTGCTGCTTACCCTCTTTGAACTGTGCCACTTGTGCCGGACTCTTTTCCAACACTTCATCAATGATTTTTGCAAGCTCACCTTCATCCGAGACCTGTCCAAGGTTCTGCTCGTCTACAATCTCCTTGGCTTCTTTGCCCGTCTCGAACATTACTTCAAGAACCATCTTGGCAACTGGTCCACTAATTTTACCTGTGCGTTTAATGAAGAGTACTCCCGCAAGCATCTGGGGCGTGACGGGACTCTCCCTTATGGTCAAAGACTTCGGTTTATCCGCTTGCTTAGTATTGCCCCTATTCAACAGACCCAGGAGTTCGACTGTTACCCAGTTGCTCGTTTCCTTGGCAATTTCGCGTGGCGAATCAAGCACAGCAACTCCAAACATCTGTTCCATCTTATCCTGATCTTGCCTTGATGCAGGCAATTGCGCCCGCACAGCGTCCTCAAAGAAACGTGCTAGATCCTTGTCAGACGTGAGAACGCCCGCATCGTATTCGGGTAAGCCATACTCGCCAACAAGCCGGCTTGCCCGCGCAGCTGGCAATTCCGGCAGGCTGCTGCGGAACCCCTCGATCCATTCCTTCTCCAGCTTGAGCGGCACTAGATCGGGATCAGGAAAGTAGCGATAGTCGTGCGCCTCCTCTTTGGAGCGCATCACTACCGTCTCGCCGCGATCGAGGTTCCAAAGCCGGGTCTCCTGGCTGACCTTGCCTCCCTCGTTCAATACCTTCGTCTGGCGCTTGATTTCGTACTCGATGGCATCCTTGACGAACTTGAACGAATTGATGTTCTTGAGTTCAACTTTGGTCCCGAACTCCTTCTGACCCAGCGGACGGAGGGAGAGATTCGGCTCGCAGCGGAAACTCCCTTCATCCATATTGCCGTCACAAACCTCGAGATACATCAGTACATCGCGGAGGCCCTTCAAATAGGCCACGACTTCGTCGGATGACCGCAGGTCAGGCTCCGTCACGATTTCCAGCAACGGTGTTCCTGCCCGATTCAAATCGACGCGGCTCCCGTTGGTGCCGGCAACATGGACGCTCTTCCCTGCATCTTCTTCCAGATGAGCGCGGCGGATACGGACACGCCGGCGGCCTTCACTCGCCGCAATCTCGATCCAGCCATGCTCACAGATCGGCGCCTCGTATTGAGAGATCTGGTAGCCCTTGGGCAGATCCGGATAGAAGTAGTTCTTGCGGGCAAAGAGATTGCTCCCTGCAATCGTGCAATTCAGAGCCAGCCCCGCGCGCACCGCCATTTCCACCGCTGCCTGATTCAGCACCGGCAACGAACCGGGGAGTCCCAAACAGAGGGGACAGGTCTGGCTATTGGCCGCGAGTCCAAATACCGTCCCGCAGCCGCAAAACAGCTTGGACTGCGTCCGCAGCTGCGCATGCACTTCCACTCCAATGACCACTTCGTAGATCATCGCTTACCCACGGTCTTCTCCACGCAACCGGTCACGCTCGCGGTGCATCGCCTCACGGCCTGCGTCAAATGCTTCGCGCAGAACCGTCTTCTTCGAGTCCACAAATTCCTTTCCTTCTCCCACGACTTCTTCCAACGCTTCTCCCGCGCAACCTGCCAGATCCCGCAAATTGCCTTCTGCCCGGCGGGCATAGCCACGCAACTGCTCGCGTGACTCGCGCCCTGTCTGCGGAGTCAGCAATAATGCCGCCACTGCGCCTAACGCCGCGCCGCTCAGGAATACCAGCACGACTGCTGCTGCTGAGGAACCTCGATCATCCGCCATTGTGATTCCCTCCTTCTTCTCGGAGCCGTTCCTTCACGACTTTGCTTGCCGCTTTCAATCCAGCAACCACACTCGCCACATTGGTCAACATCGATCCGCTTGAGCCCTTCACAACATCGTGTACTTGCTGAACCGATTCCCCCACTTCCCCAACTGCGTGCAAGAGAGTCGCCGCATGTTCGACTCCCCCACGAGCTTGTTCGGTCAGATCGTTCATATTGCGACTAATTGACCGGAGTTCCCCGATCAACGGCGGCAGATCGTGATTCATTTTTGCCAGAAGCTGTTCGGACTCCGCCACAGTCTTGCGAACTTGAATCATCACGGGCACGAGATAACCCACCAGCACGACAAACGCGATAGTGACAAGAATCGCAGCGATTTCGACGATCGTCATAAGACCTCCGTAAGACGGGAACCGTCAAACGTGAAACGCCACCCACCAAGGAAACGGGTCAGCTTCCGTATTCCATCCGAACTGTTACGTTTCACGTTTCACTTTTCACCTCTCACGTTTCACCGGATATTCGGCTTCTTTGCCCGCCATTGCGTACTCTGTTCGTAGGCATAGGCCGCGCGCAAGATCGTCTCCTCCTCGAAAGGAGGGCTGATCAGCTGCAACCCGATAGGAAGTCCGTCCCGGCTGAATCCGCAGGGCAGCGAAATCGCCGGCACACCGGCGAGGTTGGCCGAAATGGTGAAAATGTCCGACAGATACATCTGAAGAGGGTCATCGCTCTTCGTGCCAAACTTGAACGCCGGCGTGGGTGTCACTGGCGTCACGATAAGATCAACCTCCTGAAACGCCGACTCGAAGTCCTGGCGAATCAAGGTTCGCACTGCCTGCGCCTTGCCGTAATAGGCGTCGTAATACCCGGCGCTGAGGACGTAGGTACCCAACATGATCCGGCGCTTCACTTCCGGCCCGAATCCTTCCTGCCGCGTCTTCATATACAGCGAGAGCAGGTCTTTGGTCTCTTTGGCGCGAAGTCCGAACTTCACACCGTCGTATCGGGCCAGATTCGAGCTGGCTTCGGCCGTAGCGATCACATAATAGATGGCGACTGCCGCATCTGTTCTCGGCAAATGAATTTCCTTGATTTCCCCGCCGAGCGCTTTCAGTTCCTGAATCGCTGCCCGCACGGCCTGCTCGACTTCCGCATCAAGTCCTTCGGCAAAAAACTCGACCGGCACACCAATCTTAAGCTTTTTGAGATCTTTCTTCTTGAGCGCCTTCAGATAGTCCGGCACCGGAACGTCCGCCGATGTCGAGTCCAACGGATCGTGACCGGCAATGGCTCCGAGAAGGAAGGCTGCGTCCCTTACATCTTTGGTAATCGGCCCGATTTGATCGAGTGAGGAGGCAAAGGCGATCAACCCGTACCGAGAGACCCGCCCATAAGTTGGCTTGAGACCCACCACCCCGCAGAATGCCGCAGGCTGACGGATCGACCCGCCCGTATCAGACCCCAACGCTGCGGCACATTCGTCGGCGGCGACCGCCGCCGCCGATCCTCCGCTGGACCCGCCGGGCACACACTGCAGATTCCAGGGATTGCGGCTGGGGCCAACAGCGGAATTCTCTGTTGATGAGCCCATCGCAAATTCATCGAGGTTGGTCTTTCCGAGCAGCAGATATCCCTGCGCTCGCAGCTTGGCAATCACCGTCGCATCATACGGCGGAACGAAGTTCCCCAGCATACGGGACGCGCAGGTGGTAAGCACTCCCTCCGTGCAAATATTGTCTTTGATGGCCAGCGGCATGCCCATCGCCGGCAATGTCTTGCGCCACCCTTTCAAGGAGGCATCGAGCGCGCCGGCTTGCGCAATCGCCGCATCTTTCGTCTGTGTGATATAGGCCTTCACCTTGGACTCAACCTGGCCGATCCGCAACCCAAAGGCACGCACGATCTCTGTAGCCGTCACTTCGCCGGCCGTGAACTTTTGGTGGAGATCGTACAGAGTGAGCTTATGGATCGACATCAGCGTTTCGTCTTCCCGGTTACAATCCTGTTCTTCCCGTCGACTTGAATGATCTTGGGAACATGCCGCTTGATTTCCTCTTCTGCGTAATACTCGTAACAGAAGATGATAATCTGATCGCGGACCGCGCCTTTCCGCGCCGTCGGCCCGTTGAGAATAATCTCACCTGCGCCACGTTTGCCCGCCATCGCATAGGTCATGAAGCGCTCGCCGTTATTCAAATTGGAACAGACAATCGCCTCATAGGGCAAAATCCCCGCTGCCTCCATCAGATCCTCGTCGATCGTCAGACTGCCTTCGTAGTCAAGGCAAGACTCCGTTACCGTGGCCCGATGAATTTTCGACCGCAACATTTGCCTGAACATTCGAACCTCGTTTAAAGGGATTGCCGATCTTCAATAATCTTTGGGACCACAAAATACCCCTCGGACGACTCAGGCGCGTTGGCCACCGCACGCTCGATGGGCAAAGACGTCCGCACCATGTCGGGGCGAAACACGTTGACCTGCCCCAGCACGGTCGCCGTTGGTTCGACACCGGCGGTATCGTACTGCTTTAATGTCTCCACATGCGTGAGGATCTGGCTCAACTGTTTCGTAAACGCCGCCTTCTCAATATCCGTCAACTCCAGTCGAGCCAGCTTCGCAACCTTCTCAACTTCTTGTTTCGTGATTTCCACGTTTCTTTTTCCTTCCCTCTCTTCAAGGATGTTCAAAATGGTCTTCCAGCAAGGCCGCAGGCGAGTTGAAACCGGAGGCGTACCCTCTGGGGCGCACGGTGCGACGAATAAGGAGCACCACGTCTGTGCGCGCCGCCGAGTCGGTGAGGCGGCCGGGTCCCCGTTGAGGATTTCGACGAGCCGAGAACGCCGGTGGAAGCCATTTTCAACATCCTATTTATTCCACCGTCACGCTCTTGGCCAAATTCCGCGGCTGATCCACATCCGCGCCGCGCAGCACTGCGATATGATACGCCAGAAACTGCAGTGGAATCGTAAACAAAATCGGCGAGAGCAGCGGATGGGTGTCGGGAATCGTGAAGACCGCATCGGCGATTTTCCCTAACTCCCGCTCACCCTCTGCCACAAACGCGATGACCGGCGCGTGTCGGGCTTTCACTTCCATCAGATTACTCACGGTCTTTTCGTACAACCGGTCCTTCGGGGCCAATACCACCACCGGCATGTCTCTATTGATGAGCGCGATCGGGCCATGCTTCATCTCTCCCGCTGCATAACCTTCAGCATGGATATAGGACACCTCTTTCAGCTTCAATGCGCCTTCGAGCGCAATGGGGTAGTTGATGCCACGGCCGAAGAACAGAAAATTTCGTTTCTTATAAAACCGTTTAGCAATCGCCACCATCTCCGCTTCGCGACCGAGCACCCGTTCGACCAATGCCGGAAGCCGGACGAGACGGTCGAGCCAGGCCTTGCCGTCCGCCACAGACAGGGTTCCCCTCACACGGCCCAAATGCAGCGCCAGCATGTAGAGCGCCGTGAGCTGCGCGGTGAAGGCTTTGGTCGACGCGACACTGATCTCAGGCCCGCAATGCGTAAAGAACGCGCCGTCCGATTCGCGGGCCAGAGTACTGCCCACCACATTCACGATCGAAACGACACGCGCGCCTTTTTCTTTCGCTTCACGCGCAGCGGCCAGCGTGTCCGCCGTTTCGCCGGACTGCGAGATCGTAATAAAGAGATCGTCCTTCCCGACCAGCGGATCGCGGTAGCGGAATTCGCTGGCGATATCGACCTGCACCGGCATACGGACCATCTCCTCTAGCAAATACTTCCCCACCAGTCCCGCGTGCCACGAGGTGCCGCAGGCAACGATCCAGATCCGTCCGACGGCGGCAAACTGTTTCGGCGTCAAGCCGATATCCGGCAGATCCGCCTCGCCGGTCTCGTAGGAGTAGCGCCCGCGCATCGTATCCAGAATCGTCTGCGGCTGTTCGTGAATCTCCTTCAACATGAAGTGCGGGAATCCGCTCTTTTCCGCTGCGGCGGCATCCCAGGTGATCTTCGTGTGTTTCCGTTTAACAGGCCGGCCCTCGACATCGGTAAGAAGGATGTCGGTCGCTGTCACGACCGCCATATCGCCTTCTTCGAGGTAGGTCACGTCACGGGTATGAGCGAGTATCGCCATGACATCAGAGGCAACGAAAGACGCCTTGGCGGTTGTGCCCACGACCAGCGGACATCCGGAGCGCGCCGCGATCATCGTTCCCGGTTCCCGTTCTGAAATGACGGCGAGCGCATAACTCCCTCGCACATCCTTGGTCGCAGCTCGTACCGCCTCGGCCAGCTTCATACCCTGATGGAGATATTTATCGATCAGATGCGCCACGACCTCGGTGTCTGTTTCCGAGTGAAAGGCATAGCCCTCTTTCTCCAATTGCTGTTTCAACGGCTGATAGTTTTCGATGATGCCGTTGTGCACGAGCACGCAGCCTTTCGAGCGGTGCGGATGGGCATTTTGCTCCGAGGGTTTCCCGTGCGTCGCCCATCGCGTGTGCCCGATTCCCACGGTACCCTTGAGTTCTTTCTCCTTGAGCGATTTCTGAAGATTGGCTAACTTTCCTACTGTGCGCCGAATTTCAATTTTTTCCCCTTGCAGTACCGCAACGCCGGCTGAGTCGTACCCTCGATACTCCAGCTTGGCAAGGCCGCCGATCAGAATCGGTACCGTCTCTTGATTGCCCACGTATCCGACGATTCCACACATACGTAACCTCTACTGTGATGTATTTCCTTGTCTACGCTTTGAACCCGGCGGTTGTTTCTTTGTGAAGCGAGCGGACTTCGTCTCACGTTTCACGATTGACGTGTCGCGATGTGCGTCGGCTTCCAGTGCCCGCCTGCGCGCAGCCCATCCTGCCCGATTTACCTGCGGCACTCGTGCAATCGCCAAGGCATCCGCCGGCACATCCTCTGTAACAGTCGTGCCGGCACCGATGATGGCTCCCGCTCCTACCGTCACCGGCGCAATCAACTGCGTATCGCTGCCGAGAAACACTCCATCCCCGATCACCGTCTGAAACTTCCGCACACCGTCGTAATTACAGGTAATGGTGCCGGCGCCGATGTTGACTCCCTTTCCAATCTTTGTGTCCCCCAAGTAACTCAGATGGTTCGCCTTCGATCCTTCGCCCAGATCGGTTTTTTTCATCTCGACAAAGTTCCCGACCTTGGCCTTCTTTCGCACCACGACACCGGGACGCAGATGGACGAACGGGCCGACATGCGCGCCGTCCTCGATATGAGAGTCGGCACACACACAGTGATCGAGAATCTCGACACCGTTGCCGACGACGCAATTCGTCAGTCTGGTCGCGGAGCGTAGCACACAATCTTCCCCGATAATCGTGGCCCCTTCGAGCGTCACGTTGGAATACAGCACCGTGTCTCTCCCGATCGTGACCGTGGCGTCAATCCAGACTGAGGCCGGATCGATCATGGCCACCCCGGCATCCAGCCAGCGGTCCCGGATCTGTTGTCGCACCACCTGTTCTGCCGCAGCAAGCTGCTTGCGCGTATTGACGCCAAGTCCTTCGTCGGGATTGTCGAGCACCACCGCTGCCACACGCCGTCCGGAACGTTCCGCGAGGTGCACGATCTCCGTCAAATAATATTCACCTTGCGCGTTGCTCGGATCAAGCTTTTCCAAGGCGTTGAAGAGAAACTCTCCGTCGACCACATAGGTGCCCACGTTGATTTCATGGATCGCTCGCTCCTCCGCGTTGGCATCACGATCCTCGACGATGCAAGAAACCGCTCGCTCGGCTGAGTGGGCACGCACGACCCGTCCATACCCGCTTGCGTCTGCGAGCATGGCGGTCAGAATGGTCACCGCGGCACGTTCCGTTTCGTGGACACGAAGAAGTTCACGCAGCGTCTGTTCCTGGAGCAGCGGCGTATCACCGTTCAGAATGAGGTACTTGGATGGGGCTCCCCGCTTGCCCACGGCAAAGACTGGACGGCTCTGCAACACCGCATGACCCGTACCCAATTGCTCCCGTTGCTCGACGATCGCGACCGAAGTCCCGCCGCTCTTTCCTAACATTGCTCGACCGATCACCTGGCGAACCAGATCGGCCTGATGCCCCACCACAACAGCCACACGATCCCCGGCGACACGCAATCCGAGTTCAATCGAATAGAGCACCATCGCCCGGCCGGCCACTGGATGCAGTACCTTCGCCTGCTTCGAACACATACGCTTTCCAAGCCCGGCAGCCATCACGACCACCGCAAGGCCGGCAATCCTCCCCTGCTGGTCACGGCTGGCCGGCTTCGTCACCGTCGAGGCTTCAGTGGCTCGAGAACGACTCATCCGATCGGCACCCCCGTTTCAGGCTGTTTGACCGTGCCCCACTTCGTCGCGGCAGAGACGGCCGATGCCACGGATGCGGACGGTGAATAGAGTCCGCCTGAGACGATCAGCTTCATCGCCTCTTCTACGCTGATATCGATGGACGTCACTTCATGTTCCGGGACCAACAGGAAATAGCCGGACGTCGGATTCGGCGACGTCGGCACATACACATGAATGAGCGGCTCCTGCGCAAAATCCTGCATTTCCCCTTTGGTCACGCCTGTCACAAAGGCAATACAATAATGGCCATTTTTGGGAAACTGAATCATCCCCACGCGATTATACGACGCATGCTCGGAAACCGACACAATGCCCATCACGGACTTCAACGTCGAATAGATCCCTCGCACGAGCGGCACACGATCTAAGCATTTCTCCCACCACTTCACGACTTGACGGCCCATAAAGTTGGTGGCAAACAGCCCGGTGACAAAGACCAAGACGATCAACGCCAGAATCCCCAACCCCGGCACATAATGACTCGGTACCAATTGGACCAGGAGATCTCCGAGAATGCTGTCAAGAGACACGAACAGGGTCTTCAAAATAAGGATGGTTCCCCAGACGGGGATGATCACGAGCAAGCCCGTCAGAAAGTAGCGTTTTAGCAAGGTTTTCAGCATAAACATGCGCGGACAGAGATGGAGTGTCATCATACAGAGAATTCCGAAGGCCTCGCAAGCCTTTTCTTGCTATTTTCAATAACTTGGAATACCATCCCGCCCGTTTTCTTCACGATTGATGGGATCTGAACGATGGGGAAAAAGAAGCAGCAGACCCGCGGCCTCTTCATTACCCTGGAAGGGGTCGAAGGCAGTGGGAAAAGTACCCAGATTCACCACCTCGCGGAGGCGCTGACTCGCGCAGGATGCCACGTACTCCAAACCAGAGAGCCCGGTGGCACTGCTGCGGCGGAGGCGATCCGCCATATCCTCCTCACGGCATTGTCCCACGAACCAATCGCGCCTCAGACTGAAGCTCTGCTGATCCTCGCTGCGAGATGTCAGCACGTCACGCACCTCATCAGGCCGGCATTACAGCGCGGCACTGTGGTGCTTTGCGACCGCTTTTCCGATTCCACCTATGCCTATCAAGGATTTGCGCGCGGCCTTGATCTTCGGTGGCTGCGGGCGGCCAACGAAGTCGCCACCGGCGGGCTGACGCCTGATCTCACCCTCATACTCGACCTCCCGGTGTCGGTTGGCCTAGCCAGGCGGCGAGCCGATAGTGGACAACAGAATCGGTTGGACCGTGAGACAGAACGTTTCCATCGAAAGGTGCGTCGTGGATTTTTAGCACTCGCCGCCGAAGAACCAGGCCGCATAAAGATCGTGAACGCGAACCGGCCTGCGCAAGAAGTCCAGGACGAGCTCACCGAAATCGTGGTAGGCTGGATCGCTCGACAACGTCGCCCTTCACGCCGCCGGAGTTAGCATGCCCTTTCACGACTGTATCGGCCATCATCAATCGATCGCGTGCTTACAATCCGCTGTAGTCCATGAGCGCCTGGCTCACGCCTATCTGTTCCACGGCGAGGAGGCGATTGGGAAACGACTGACAGCCACTCGCCTTGCACAAGCGCTCAACTGCGAACAGCCTCCCGAAGCGGAGAACCTTGACAGTTGTGGCGCCTGCCGATCCTGTCAACAGATCGAGACCCGCGCGCATCCTGATTTTTTTGTTATCGAGCCTGACCGAGAGCAGGCTATCCAGCAAATCAAGATCGAGCAAGTCCGCGAGATCGAACATCAGATCATGTACCGTCCGCTCATCGGCGAGCGAAAAATCTGTCTGGTCGACGACGCTGACCGCATGACGATCGGCGCAGCCAACGCCTTGTTAAAAACATTGGAGGAACCGCCGGCCCACAGCCTCTTTCTCCTTATCTCAAGTCGCCCCGCAGCCCTCCCCGCGACCATCCGGTCACGCTGTCAGTCCCTTCGCTTTACGACGCCGGCCCGGACACAGGTAGAGGCTGCGCTCATCCTGAAACGTGAGATCCCTCCCGCAGACGCGCGATTCCTCGCCATCATCAGCGAAGGCCGTATCGGAGATGCCCTCCGCGCCGATGTGAACGAGACTCGCGCACGCCAACAGGAACTCGTGGATTTGGTCCGTCCCCAATCCTTGCAATCAATCGGGTCTATCCTGTCCTCAGCCGAAGCGATTGCGAAAACCGACCGTGCACAGGAGACACTCACCTGGCTAACACGATGGATCCGCGACCTCGTCTTGCTTCAGATCGGAGGAGACCGGGACCAGATACTCTACCTTGACGATCTCGCGACGCTGGAAGCCTATGCACAACAGGCCGACACCGATTCGCTGTTGGACCTGCTCCGTGAGATTGAGATGACCGAGCAGCGCGCCACGCGGCACCTCAATCTCCACATGGCGTTGGAGACGATCTTGCTCCGCTTGCGTGACGCAGTCTCACTCGCGCCAGCTGGAGCCCCTGCCTAGTATCCTCGCTGCCAACCTGGTATCTTTTCGTTCGATCATGAGCGCATCACATACCTTCTACATCACAACGCCGATATACTACGTCAATGACGTGCCACACATCGGCCACGCCTATACGACCGTCGCTGCCGATGTGCTGGCTCGCTACTGGCGCCTGAGCGGGCGTGACGTCTTCTTCCTCACCGGGCTCGATGAGCATGGGCAAAAAGTTCAGCAGGCCGCGGCCAAAGCCGGCATCGACCCGCAAACTCATTGCGACAAACTGGCTCCCCTGTTTCAGGACCTCTGGAAACGACTCAACATTTCGAATGATGCCTTTATCAGAACGACGGATGCTCCACACAAATCAGTAGTTCAACGACATCTTCAAGAACTTTTCGATAAACAGCAGATTTATAAAGCTGATTACACTGGGTGGTACTGCACGTTCGACGAGCGATTCTGGACTGAAAAAGATGTCGAGAATGGTCTCTGCCCTGACTGCAACCGGCCGGTCGAACGCATCAGCGAACACAACTATTTCTTCAAGATGGGGCAGTATCAGAATCGCCTCATCGGCCACATCAAACAACATCCGAACTTCATCCGACCTGAGTCGCGCCGCAATGAAGTCCTGGGATTCTTGACCACACAAAAGCTCGGCGACCTATCGATCTCCCGACCCAAATCAAGACTTTCCTGGGGCATCGAGTTGCCGTTCGACAAAAACTACGTCACGTACGTCTGGTTCGACGCGCTGGTCAATTATTTGTCTGCCTTGGAGTACAAACGACCGGAGTCATTGGTCGATCGCTTCTGGCCCGCAAACGTGCACCTCGTTGGCAAGGATATCCTGACGACCCACGCAGTCTATTGGTCCACCATGCTCATGGCCTTGGACATGAAACTTCCAGAAACAATCTTTGCGCATGGCTGGTGGACCGTGGATGGAGAGAAAATGTCGAAGAGCCGCGGCAACGTTGTCGATCCGAACAAGATGGTCGATGAGTTCGGCGCCGATGCCTTCCGCTATTTCCTATTGCGCGAAGTGCCGTTCGGGCAGGATGGCGATTTTTCCCGATCAGTCATGATAGCAAGGATCAACAGCGATTTAGCAAACGGCGTTGGTAATCTCTTGAGCCGGACGCTGACAATGATCGAAAAATACTGCGGCGGGCAGACACCGAGAAGAAGCGACTCCCTAGATGCAGTGGGAAATGAGCTGGAAGCCCAGGCCCGCAACGTTTTCGAAGCGATCCACGAAGAACTGAGTCAATTGCAATTTCATCGCGCGCTGGAATTGATTTGGAGCCTGGTTCATGTTGCGGACGAATATATCGAGGCCAAACAGCCTTGGAAACTGGCAAAAGACCCAGCAAATGCACTTCTCCTGGAAGGAGTCCTCTACAACGTTGCCGAGGTTTTGCGGCACGTTACCCTGCATCTGTACCCGTTTATGCCGAGTTCCGCTGAAGCCATGGCCAAACAACTTAGCCTCTCACTCGACTTTTCCAAACCACTGCCCGAGTACTCCTATAATTGGGGTGCTTCACTGACAGGGGTCAAAACATGCAAAGGCCCCGGTCTTTTCCCCCGTATTGAATCAAAACCACAAGGAGCCATGCCCGTGAGCGATACACCAACTCCTCCGCAACCGACATCAGCGATATCAACACCAGCCACTGCCGCACCGCAAACCGCAGCCCCAATCCCTTCGACGCCCGCTCAGATCACCATCGACGAATTCATGAAGATTCAGCTCAAGACTGCGAAGGTCCTGAGCGCGGAACGTGTGCCGAAATCTGAAAAACTCCTTAAACTCCAAGTCTCAATCGGCAGCGAGCAGCGACAGATCGTCGCCGGCATCGGAAAGAAATACGAGCCAGAAGCCTTGATCGGGAAAACCATCGTCATCGTCGCCAACTTGAAACCGGCGAAGTTGATGGGCATCGAATCGCAGGGCATGGTTCTCGCCGCAGGCGACAGTGAGGTCCGAGGCCTCGTCACGCTCTTGGAAGACGTCGAACCGGGCACGAAAGTAAAATGACTTGCCGCCTGCAGCTGATCGTCGCGTTTGCTGCATGCCTCATCCCAGTTCCTTGCCTTGCAGTCTCTGCCACAGAGGGGCTTCCTCCAGACCTTCACCTCAACGATCCCAAGCCGACAACCATCCTCGTTCGCGTCGTGGCAAATGGCTCGATGGTCCTGGGTAAGGACGTGGGCGGCGCGCGTGTGACAATCACCGACGCGGCCACCAAACAAATCCTGGCCACCGGCATTCAACAAGGCGAAGCCGGCGACCAAAATCAAATCATGCGAACGCCGCGCCTCATGGAAGAGCCGCGCTACAGTTCGCGGCCTGCTGCGGCATTCCTCGCAACATTCGACTTACTCCAGCCCACGCTGGTTGAAGTGACCGCCGAAGGACCGCTCGCCTACCCGGCCTCGTCCCAACGAGCCTCGACAACGGTGTGGCTCATTCCCGGACAAGACATGACCAACGATGGAATTGTCCTTCATCTCTACGGCTATATTGTTCAGATCGAACATCCACAATACGGCACGCCGTTGATCGCCAAAGACGATGTCATCCTGCGCGCATCAGTCCGAACGTTGTCCGGAGCGCTGGTCCGTCCTCACGGGGACTGGGACTCCCGGAAGATCCATATCTACGGCGAATTGATGATCGGCGATCGTGTGCTTGAGCGGATTCAAATGTTCTACAGCGGAGAACGAGCCACGTTCGAAGCCCCGTTCTTTGTTCCCCTTCTGAACGATGCCCCGGACGGGATTGCCCTCCGCGTGGTCGCGGCTGATTCAGCCGGCGGAAACTTTGGGATGAACCAAGCCAAGTACCCTGTGCTCAGCGAGCGCCTCCGCCCACACCAGAGGAGCGATCCCAGCTGATCAGAAAAGTCTCCGGATCGCTTGCCGCTTCGGCGTACACATGCGACACTATTGTGTATGACCACTCTTGCCTCCTATGAACATCTTCGCAGCCGCCTGTATCTCTCCCTGGCACTGAACGCGGCGATCATCGTCGCTGAGTTCATCGGTGGATGGATGCTCGACAGCATCGGACTCATGAGCGATGCGGGCCACAACTTCGTCGATCAAGGCGCGCTCTTTCTTGCCCTCTATGCCCATATTCTTACGGCCAGGCCCGCCACAGAAGCCAGAACATTCGGGTATCACCGGGCCGGCATTATTGCGGCGTTCTTGAATGCGTTCATCCTATTGCTCACAGCCCTCGGCATCGCACTCGTTGCCTTCAAGCGGCTGCTGCAGCCCATCCCGGTGGACGGCGGATGGGTCATGGCGGTGGCCGCCTTGAGTTTCGCCGCCAACCTGGGTATCGCGCTTCTCTTGCAGCACGGAGCCAAGGACGATCTCAATATCCGCAGCGCTTTTTGGCACATGCTCGGCGATGCCTGGGTGTCCCTGGGCGTCGTGATCAGCGGGGGAGCCATCCTACTCACCGGATGGACCATCCTCGATCCTCTGGTCAGTTTGCTGGTCGTCGCCGTCATCGCCAAAGGGGCCTGGCCGCTGTTTAAGGAATCGCTGGATGTCTTGCTGGAGTCGACCCCACCCAAGATCAGTGCCTCACACGTGGCTGCGACCATCGAAGCGATCCCCGGCGTGAAGAACGTCCATGACCTCCATATCTGGGCGGTCGAACCTCGGTTGATTATGATGACCTGTCATATCCTCGTCGAGGGAGATGATTCTGCATTGACCAATCATTTACTACACACCATCCGAGCCAAAGTCAGCGCAGATTTCGGCATCAAACATCTGACCATTCAGATGGGAACTGCCTGTTGCCCGCCTGACGAGATCCACTGCGATCTCTCCACGTTGGCACAGAAGCGTCAAGATGAGGAGCTCGAACATGCACACCACTGAGTGTGCGAGACTCGCGCCAGAAGCAAGCCGAGCGAGCGGTGTGATTCGACGTGCAGCAGAATTGTTCATCGATAATGTAGATTGAGGCAATGTCCACCTCCCCAATTCCCTTTTATGTTCTCTGCGGTTCCCTCGGTGCGGGAAAAACCACGCTCTTAATGAGGCTGCTCGAACATTGGAAGAGCCAGGGCAAACGGGCCGGCGTGTTGATGAACGAGGCGGGCGAGGTGAGCATCGACGGTCCCCGCGCCGGCACCATCGCCGAACAAGTGATGAATCTCGCCGGCGGATGTGTCTGTTGTGACACGAAGGAAGACTTGTCCTGGGGAATTGCCCAACTGGTGCGGGATTATGAGTCTGACGTAATCGTTCTGGAATGCTCGGGCATGGCCGATCCGGCCGAAGTCATCGATGGCGTGACCGATCTATACACCGCACGCCTCACACACTTAGAGAAAGTCATCGCCCTTCTGCATCCGATCCCCACAGACAGGGAAAGTATGGGTGGATTCGTCACCAGGCAGGCGATTCGCTGCGCCGACGAACTCATACTCAATAAACGGGACCTCTATGTTCCGGGACATTGGGAAGCGTTCAAGGCCTCAATCACCGACCAGAATCCCTATGCGCGAGTCTGGGAAACCAGCCATGCCAGGATCGAACCTGCCTCGCTGCTCGAACCAATCACCCGCACGCCGCCGACACCGAACGTGAATGTGGAATTCGGTGTGCCACGCTCGCCCGCGACGAACAAGCGAGCCTCGTATCATCCCATCGCTACGACAGTTCGGCTCCCGGGCCCGTTAAACCTCGTGCGATTCCTGAGCTGGATGAAAACTCTCCCTCCTGAACTTGAACGGGCGAAAGGCTTCTTCCGTTTCGCCAAGGGGCCGGAGCTCCAGGAGTTTCAATATGCCCCGCCAGACAACGCTACCATTACGCCAATCACGTTGCTCGACGAACCGAGTCACGCGATCGTGTTGATTGGACGAGGCTACGACCAGGAGCGCTGCCAGGCAGAACTGTTACGTTGCCTTGAAAATTATGAGAGCGCGACGGGCTAGCCCGCATTATTCACGAGGGTTCGTGACGAAACCGCTGAGACGCCACGCGAGACAGGCGCGCGGAGCCGCGAGGGAGGGAGACATACTTGAAACAGTATGTTGACAGACTGAGTGGCGAGCCCGCCCGCCGTCAGGCTTGTCGCATCGGCGTATCGGCGGTTGCAGTAGAAGTCTTCGTGAATAATGCGGGCTAAGACGTAGGACTGGCCATTGAAGAACGAACACCGGAATAGCGCAGGAGTAACCATGCCACTCCGGCTCCGAACAAGCCGCCAATCATCCAGCCTCCGAGTACATCCGTGACGTAGTGGGCCCCGATGTACACCCGCGACAGACCGATCAATACGACCAACGGCCAGCTGACCCAGCCTGACCGCGGATAGAGCACATGGAAAAACGCTGCGGCCGTCGCGGTGTTGATGGCGTGGTTCGACGGAAATCCGAAGGTCTTGCCACAGGCCTCGATCTGATGGATATCCGGGAGCGCCATACAGGGCCGCGGGCGAGCCGCAAGATCTTTGATCCGCGCGCCGACGAAATCCAACAAGCCGATGGATGCTGCCAATACCGGGGCTGCCAGCAGCGCTTCCCGCCACGACAACCACAGCCAAAAACCGGTTAGCAGAATGCCTGGCACCCACAACAGGCTTGAATTGGAGAGACCGAGCGCCAATCCATCGATCCAGTCAGACCGGCCGGCGAGTCCATTGATGGCATGAACGAGCGATTCATCCACACTCATGGGGTTGACGATAAAGCGTCACCCGTCATTCGTCAACCGTCATTCGTCAAATAGCGGAGAAATGGGCGAGCGGGTCTATCTGGTTGTCTGGAGTGAGTCGGGTCTGTGCTATTCGCTATGCGTCAGGACCCTCGTTACCATGTGGCATCAGTGTGTGCGGAAATGGATGCGCACCGTGAGTTCCCCGTCAACCGGCTCATCGCCTTTCAGTTGAGGATCGAAGGTCCATTTATTCAACGCCGCCATGCCGGCGACGGTAAGTTCCCGGTGTTTGCACGGCTCCAGAACGACGACCGTCACTTTGGCATCTTTCGAGACCATCATACGGACCTTCATCCAGTCGTCGAGATCCTTGCCGTCGAGCGACGAGGGAATGCCGGGCCAAGGAGTCGATTTGGCGACCGGCCCGAGCTGCTGGTCTTTATTGAGCGGCAAGCCATGAACGTGAACTTCAGGAAGCTCCAATACATCTTCCTGATGGTCTGTTTCATGTGTGGCTTCATCACCGGTCACCGCAAACACGATGGCCGGGCAGAGGCACCCACAGGCCCACAATAACAGGGCAATGAAGCGGCAAGTGCTCATTCGTTCATGCACCTCTCGTTCTGTTCTGCCATCATGATTTCCTTATACCACCAGACGCCCAACAAGGTCATCCAGCAAGGCCGCAGGGAGTCCGGCGACTGAGGCGTACCCTTGGGGTACGTCGCAAGAAGACGGACGACTGAGAACGCCGCTGGTGACCTTGTTCGGCATCTGGTTAGAAGAACCATTGCGCGCGAAAGAAGTACGACCTCGGCGCTCCCGCATGCGCAATCCCTAGACCGATGCTCCCTTCACCGGTGTTATAGAAGTACTCCTGATCGAGCAGATTGATGATGTCGAAGCCGAGCAGCATCTTTTGATTGTCCCAAGGCAACGGGATCACATGCGTGAGCGACGCATTGTACACAGTATAGGAAGGAGAGTGAGTAGAATTCGTTTTTGCATCGTCGTCAGCCGACGTTCGTAAGCCATATCCGTACAACATCTGGCCGGTAACGTGGGTCCGTTCCAGCAGCCGATACGTTACGACGGCCGAACTCGACACGAACTGCGAGTGATCGCAAAAGACCCCGCCCTGTGAATTGATATCGGTGATCTCCTTGTTGTCGAGGAGATACTGCCCCGACTGCAGCCCGTATCCCTTGCATTGCCCCCAGCCGACATTGCCACGCCCGGTCAGCCTATCGTTGAATTGCACCTTCAACGCTCCATCGATACCCCGTTTCCATCCGTTTTGGAACGCAAAATAGTTAAGCATGGGAGTGGTGCCGAACTGGCCGGCGTCCGACATGTAGTGATCGAGCTTGTAGTAGGCTGTGAGCTGTAAGGTTGCATACCGGCTGACCGCATGATAGCTCCCCACCTCAAAGTAGTGTGACCGCTCGGCCCGGGGCCTGAAGCCGGTCGGGTCGTCCGGCGCAGCCGTGGTATTTTGTGTATTCAGATTCACGAATGCGATCTGCTCGACATTCGGCGGGGTGAACAGCCGGCCATAGTAGGCATGGAACACGTTCGATTGATTGTGTTTGTAGGTGGTGCCGAGACGAGGACTGACTTGCCCTTCGTTGTAGAAACCCTGAATGATGTCCGCCCGCACGCCCAGATTAAACGTCCACTGGTCGTTCGGACTCCACTGATCCTGTATCCAGAACTCCTCGCGCCACTGGATGTTCCGGTTAGAGGACTGCAGCGAAAGCACCGGCCCGGCCGGCGCACCGCTGCTCGTGTCGAACGCGAAGACCTGCGCATCGTTGTTCGCATTGGTATAGTCGATTTGCAACCCTGCTTTCACCAGATGCTGGCTGTTCGCGACCCAGGTATGGTCCAACCGTCCTCCTCCCGTATAGGCCGTTCTCTTCTGATTGGCCGTTTGAGCGCTGTTGACATCGTCGGCATAGGCCAACGCATTGTTCGCAGGAGTGTGAAAATCCGCCTCTCCTCTGCGGAAATAGAACCCCAGGCTGAAGAAATTCACCGCGTCCACATCATGCCGCCACACCGCCTGCGAGTACTGATTATTCTCCTTCTGAAACTGGTCGACGTTCTGGGAGGCTCCCGGAGCAAAGCCTGCAGGGAGCAGCGCCAACACATCCGGGTTCGGCGCGAGGTTGGGGATCGTCGGGATCTGGTACTTCGCCACCGAATTGAGAAAGATCCAACTGAAGTTATTGTGATTGTCGTGCTGGTAATCGCCACGGAGATAGGTATTGTTCTTTTCGCTCTGATTATGGTTATTCGTATAGCCCGATGTCGGCGGCTCCAGACCGCGATCCGTCGAAATGAAGCTATTCAATCCGTAGTAGCGTATCTTTTCACCGACGGTTCCGCCATATTCAAACGACGGATTCAATGTTTGAAATGACCCGCCGAAGAGTTGTGCGGAACCGAATCCCGGCTTCGTCCCACTCTTGCTCGTGATATCCATGATCATCGTCGCCTTATTGCCATATTGCGCTTCCATTCCACCCAGGATGATGTCCGCTCGTTCCCATGCCCGCGGGGGAACAATATCGGCAAACGCGCCGCTGACCGTGTCGGGAATGGGAATGCCGTCGATCCGATACTGCTGACCGGCATGATCTTGCCGGATGTGCGTCTGCTTGAGCGCTCCATAGGCCACGCTTGGAACCGTCAGCAGGACATCGGACACTTCGACGTTATTGCCCCTGGGAAGCGCTTCGATGTCCTTACGACTGAGCTGATAGGTTTCGCTTGAGGCTTTGTACTGAATCGCCGGCAAAGGAGAGACGATCTCCAGGGCAATGTCCTTCGTCACTGCCAGAGTGAGTGTCACCGAAGCCGCCTGCTCCATACCAATTTGCACCACCACGAATTCGCTTTTATAGGTATCCTGAACTGCGCTGATGGAATACGTACCCTCTTCCGGAACTGTTACGGTGAATTCCCCGGCCTGGTTCGTGACCCCCTGCGTCACGACATTGCCTTCCTGATCTCGCACCTGCACGATGGCTTGATCCACCCGGCGGAGATCCTGGTTCTGAACCAGGCCGGTAATCACGTTGGGATCGGCTGCTATGGCACGGCCTTGACTCAACAGACCCAGACTGACACAGAGACATACAAAACAACCAATGAAACGGCACCATACATGTCGCATGAAGCTCCCCTCTCTCACATGTTAAAAGACGCCACGGCTCGCCAGCAGGTCGTCCGACAACCACCGGTGCTGGAATGGCAAAATTGAAATGATGCGGCTAGATGCAGGGGGGTGCGCGAGAAGGACCAGGCGTGGAGAGTTCGAAGGAAAGCAGAACAGCGTCCGCCGGCAGTTCAAATAGATCGACGAGTCCTTGTGCCGTCAGGAGAGGAGCGCCGACATCGAGTGAGCCGGCCGTGTGATGCTGTAACCACTGGCAGAGGTCGGTGTCAGAGTGCTCGTGGCCATCGTGGTCGGCCGCCGCCAGCTCGTGATGGACATCCTGTGCCACAGCGAACGGCGCGATGGCGAGCAATAATAAGACGAGGCCGATCGCCACAGTGCCTTGAAGAACGCGGGGCAGATATCGTATGGAAGCGCGTGGAGTCATTACGGGCGAGCTACGTAACATAGGCATTCACGGCTTGTCAAACCACGGAATCCATATGCCAATTCGGTCATTTCCAGCCATAGGCGACGCCTCCGGTGGATATTTCTTTTAATATCCGCTATATTTTACGTATCCAAGCGCATACCGCCCCCGTCAAGCTGCAAGACAAAGGCAGTTCCCTGTGAGTAAGTAGAACCATGCAGAGACCGCTCGACAACCAACACGTCATCGACATCAAGCCGCTGCCCTCGCCGCGAGCGATCAAATCAACACTGCCGATTACCGACCAAGCCGCCGCGCTGGTCGTCGAAACCAGGGATGCCATTCGCCATATTTTGCACGGCCAAGACCGAGAACGCCTCCTGGTCATCGTCGGACCCTGTTCAATTCATGACCCCGAAGCCGCCTACGAGTATGCCGACCGGCTAAAACCGTTGGCCGATGCGTTGCGCGACCGGTTGCTGATCGTCATGCGCACTTACTTTGAAAAACCACGCACCACGGTTGGATGGAAGGGCCTCATCAACGATCCACATCTGGACGGCACCTGCGATATTGCCACCGGGATGGAACTCGCGAGAACCATTCTGCTCAATATCAACAAACGAGGGATACCCTGCGCGGCTGAAGCCTTGGATCCGGTGTCTCCTCAATACATTGCCGATCTCTGGAGTTGGGTCGCCATCGGCGCCAGGACCACCGAAAGCCAGCCGCACCGGGAAATGGCCAGCGGGCTCTCTATGCCGGTTGGTTTCAAAAATGGCACCGAAGGCAATCTCGAGGTAGCCTGGAATGCGATGGTCGCCGCGAAGCAGCCTCACCATTTTCTCGGGATCAACGCCGACGGGCTCACCTCCATCATCAAGACAACCGGGAACCCGGACCGTCATATCGTCCTGCGAGGCGGCGGCGGAAAAACCAATTATGAAACTGAGCACGTGGCTCGCGCGGAAGCTGTCGTCTCAAGTGAGGGTATCGTCCGTCCCATCATGATCGACTGTTCGCACGACAATTCCGGTAAAGACCATCGCCGCCAGGGTGCGGTCGCGCGCAACGTCCTCCGCCAATTCCGCGACGGCCGCCACTCCATTATGGGGCTCATGCTCGAAAGCAACCTGAATCCCGGCAAGCAGACCTGGCAACAGGGGAAAGCGCTGGCCCACGGCGTCTCCATTACCGATGCCTGTCTCGGCTGGGACGAGACAGCAGCTCTGCTCAATGAATTATCCGACTCCCTTGTCGCTCGACCAGCGTAATCGTCCCGGCTTTCTCACTGCCTTCCCCTCCCCTTCTTGCGGCTATCCCAAACCCTTGTATCCGCTCGTCCATTCTTTGGCAACAAAAGGAGGCTCCCGTAACCCAGCGCATGAAACAAAGATTCATCGTGTGCTGACAACGGTTGTACTGATCGGCTCCACAATCGTCTGGACATTTGCAGACCAGATCCGCGAGCCAGTCACGAAACAGATCGCGTATCGCACGTTGGTCCTTTCATTCCCCCCTCCCCCAACCTTGCCGCAAAACAAACTGGAAGAATATGGGCGTGACGGCTGGGAGATCGTCACGGTGATTCAGCAAAGCGGCATCCTCATCTTTAAGCGATAGAGGACATGTGCTTTCTGAACTGCCTGGCTCCATGCTACGATGTCTCGACATGTTGATCGACACTCATACCCATCTCGACGACGCCCGCTATAATGACGACCGAACGGCGATGATTGTTCGCGCCAGGGAAGCCGGTGTCGAAGCCTTTGTCACGATCGGCTGCGATCTGGCGACCAGCCAGGCAGCAGTTGCGCTGGCAGAGCAATACCCGTTCGTCTATGCTTCCGTCGGCGTCCATCCGCATGAAGTGAAACATATTCTCGATAACTGGTACGACGAATTTCGACGGCTGGCACAGCGTCAAAAGGTCGTCGCCTACGGCGAGATCGGCCTCGACTACCACTACAATCATTCGTCGCCGAAGGAACAGCGCGAGCGATTCCGCGAACAGATCCAGCTCGCACGCGAGCTGAAACTCCCGGTGATCATTCACACGCGGGAAGCACAAGAAGACACCATCACAATTTTGAAAGAAGAGGGGGCGTCAGAGGTGGGAGGAGTTTTTCACTGCTTCTCGGGGGATGTGTGGCTGGCGAAGGATGCGCTGGATTTGGGGTTCTACCTTTCGTTCTCCGGGATTCTCACGTTTCAGAATGCGACGATGCTGCGGGACATCGCCAAAACCGCTCCGTTAGACCGCCTCCTGATCGAAACCGACTGCCCGTATCTGACACCCATCCCTCATCGAGGCAAACGAAACGAACCGGCCTATGTATCCTTCGTTGCGCAAAAGCTGGCGGAGCTTCACGCCGATATGCCGGACATGTCAGTAGACACCATCGGGCGCATCACAACCGAAAACGCGAAACGCTTGTTCAAAATCGCTTAAGCTGCCGGTTGCGCTGTCGCAGCGCCTTGGGCAACTTCCGCGGATTCCCACGCTTCTCGGAACCTCGCTTCGGCGGGAGATCGTTCCCTATATCCAGTTCTTTGTGGGGAAAAGAGCGGATCAGACTCGACGGCCCCTGCAGTTTTCCGATAAACTCCTGGGCCGTCATCACGAAGGCTCCCTGCTCCTTCGCAACGGTGACAATCTCACGATCCGAACTCACCACCGCACAGGCAGACCCGAACTCGGCAGCCAACCGTTGAATCACCTGATCGGCTTTTTCTCCCCGTCGAGAAAAGATAATCTCAAGACCGAGCCGATGCTCCCGCTGTTCCGTGCCCCATCCCTGTTGCCAGCCGTCGAAGACCACCGTGATCGCATGGGATTTTCGTTGACGATATGCCGCCAGATCGCGCAGGAAAGACTCTCGCGCCGCTTCAGAATGCAAGCTCGTCCCTGCGCCAATCCGGCCCGTCAGCGCCAAGAGATTGTACCCATCGACAATCACATGCAGTGCCATAGCTCAAGACCCTACTGCTCACTCCCCTTTGCTGTCAATCGATGCTCCGCGTATCAACGCTCCTTCATCGCCACCGATTCGTCAAGAATTCTCGCAGTCATCGCGAGACGAGCCTTGACGCCGGTCCGAACGTATCCAGGCCGGCCGTGCGGCGAACCTATCTATGGCGGCTTCAATCATGAGTTATACGAGTCGTACAGCCAATCCTCTTGACAACTGCGCGAACATCTGAGAAATACAGAGTATTCCATCAACAGCGCAGTACACATGTATGCGGTCAGCCCTGTGGCGTATCTTTTTCCTCACCGTCCTGGTCGGATTCTTCGGCCCCTCCGGACATGCCTTCATTCCCTTTCACCCCGATCCGGCATATGCGGCAGCGAATGCGCCTAGTCAGGCGCCTCAAGCCCAGCACAAACGGCCTCGCACTTCCCGGGCGCATCTGCCTCCCCCTGGGCTCGGCCTGACAACGATCCAAAATCTCAGAACAGCCAGCTCGCCTGGATTGACACGGCTTGTCCTCGATCTCGATGCAGACGCCCGTCCCAGCAAACATCCCCAACTCCAGGCTGAAGGGGTGACCATCGAAATTCCCAACGCTACTTTAGGTTCATCCGCCAAAACAAAACTTTCGGCCGGTCGAATTGCCAAACCATTTATCATTACCCAGCCGTCTGAGCGATCTGTCCGTGTCTCTCTGCCGACCGGTTCATTCAAAAGCTATAAATGGCTCACGCTTTCGAACCCTCCACGGCTTGTCATCGATGTGGTGCCTCCAAGTGAACCCCTGACCACTCCGTCTATCGAATCAACGCCAGGCCCGAGACTCCCAGTCCCCGTTCCTCCGCAGCCTGCTCAGCCGCGAACCAAATCCTTTACGACTATCGTGATCGATCCAGGGCACGGCGGAAGAGACCCTGGCGCGCGTGGACAACGAGGAACGGAAGAAAAAGACATTACGTTGAAGGTCGCGCTGAAACTACGCGATCTCTTGAGCCAGCAACGGGGAATTCGTGTCCTCATGACCCGTGAACGGGACGAGTTCGTCGAGTTGGAAGACCGGGCGAAGTTTGCCAATGGACAGGAGGCGGATCTTTTCGTGTCGATCCATGTCAACTCCCATCCGCAGCGCTCCGTGAAAGGGATTGAAGTCTACCATTTTGGAGAGGCCAAGGATCAACGCGCGCTCGAAGTGGCGGCCAGAGAAAATGGAACCCCGCTCAACAGCACCGGCGTGGGATGGGAATACCTCGTCGCCGACCTTCTGACGGCGAAAAAGATCGAAGAATCTCTCGAACTTGCCTGGACCGCCAAAGAAGCCATGGTCACGAATCTGAATGGCCACTACACCCTGGTGGACCACGGAGTAAAGACAGCGCCTTTCTATGTCCTTCGCTTCACCAGCATGCCCAGTATTCTGGCCGAAATTGCCTATATTTCAAACTCGGATGAAGAGGACTTGCTTCGAACCACCCGATTCACCACGCGCGTGGCAGAAGCGCTCATGGAAGGTCTGAAGTCCTTCCTCTCTTCAGCCAGACTCTCTACGCGATGACCTCCGCACCATTCTCGCCTCCACGTCGATGCCTACGGTCAAGTTAGTCCTAGAGTATGATGGGACCTGTTACGCAGGGTGGCAACGCCAACCCGATCACCTTACGATCCAAGAAGCCATTGAACGGGCTATCCGGCAAGTCAGCCAAGCCACGGTATCCGTGATCGGCGCAGGCCGCACGGACTCCGGCGTACACGCGCGCGGGCAAGTGGCAAGTTTTCGAACAGACCTGGATTGGCCCGCGTTCAACTGGATGCAGGCGCTCAATGCCGTGTTGCCGAAAGACATCGCCGTATGTTCCTCAGCCATGATGGACGACCACTTTCACGCTCAACATGATGCACGAGGCAAACTCTACACCTATCGAATTCTCCATCGTCAGCCCCGCCCCACGATCGACCGCGCATTCGTCTGGCACATCTACAAACCACTGGACGAAGTCGCCATGCAGCAAGCAGCCGCGACACTCATCGGTTTGCAAGATTTTTCCTCTTTCGAGGGAAGCCTCACGGACAACGACAATCCCGTCTGCCATCTGCAACGACTCGCCGTTCTACGCCAAGGCGAAGAAATCCACATCGAAGCCTACGCCGACCGGTTTCTGAAACACATGGTCCGCGCCATAGTGGGAACGGTGGTTGAAGTGGGATTGGGCAAACGAGTTCCCGACAGTCTCACCGAGGTATTGAGGGCTCGGGATCGGTCTGCGGCAGGCCAAACCGCCCCGCCTCATGGACTCTGCCTCATGCGCGTAGACTATGAGTAGTTCTGACTTCGCTCACTTCGATTTATAGATCACCCTCTCCTCATTAGGGCGTCACGAACGATCAAGAAAGGATACCTATAATTTGCAGAGACATATATACAAAGGTATGCTATCTTGTGTGCGCCACGCCACATACTTTCACAAAAGGAGATCTATATGACGAAGACAGCCTGCATCGCGGTAGTCCCCCTCATTGTGCTCAGTCTCTGTGTCGCCCCATTTGCCATGGCAGCAACCCCGAAGAAAACCAAGATGACGACCTGCAGCGCCCAGGCGAACGACAAAGAATTTGGTGAAGGAAAGAGCGACGAGCGAGAGGCGTTTATGAAAGCATGCCTCTCCGCAAAACCGGCGAAGGCGGGCGGGACTCAGCAGAACAAGATGAAGTCGTGTAACAAAGAAGCAGGCGCAAAAGGCCTGAAGAGGGAAGAGCGCAAGAAGTTTATGAGCGTCTGCCTGTCGAACTAATGCGAGCAAGATACGCTGGACGTGCGCGACAGGTGCGATCTGAAGCTTGAGCCCAGGTTCGACGTTCCGAAAACATCGAACTTCGAAGCCTTGTGCTAAAACAGGCGGGGCGGATCCTGATTCTCCAGCTTCTTACGCAACTCGATCAATTCCTGCTCGAGTGCCATGAGCCGGTCACTGACTGGGTCCGGCAGGTTACTGTGGTCCATGGTGGCCTCGGGTAGCCGCTCGCCTTGAGTTTTAATGACGCGGGCCGGCACCCCAATGACGGTAGAATTGGCGGCGACATTCTTGAGCACGACTGAATTGGCGCCGATTTTCACATTGTCGCCGATCGTAATTCCTCCCAGGATTTTGGCGCCTGCCCCAACGACGACATGATTGCCGAGCGTGGGGTGACGTTTACCACGCTCCTTGCCCGTCCCTCCAAGCGTCACGCCCTGGAACAGAGTCACATAATCTCCGATCTCCGCCGTCTCGCCGATCACAACCCCCATGCCATGATCGATGAAGAACCCTGTGCCGATCTTCGCCGAAGGATGGATTTCGATTCCCGTCAATATACGGGCAGTCTGAGAAATGAAACGGGGAAGAAACGGGACGCGATGGGTCTTGAGCCAATGGGATATGCGATAGGCCACTACGGCATGAAAGCCCGCGTAGGTCAGCACGACTTCAAACCAGCTGGTTGCCGCCGGGTCCCGGTCAAAAACGGCGCGGAGATCTTGTTTGATTGCTTTGAACATCTGGGTACAGATCGTTTGTCTCAGGTATTCAAGCCCAAGGCTACAGGCCCAGCACCTCTTCCGCCTATCTACCTTGCGAGTTATCTTTCTCGATCAAACAGACCGCCTGGGCTGCGATTCCTTCCTCTCGTCCGATCGTGCCGATTCCTTCACCACTCTTTACCTTGACGTTGACGAGGTCGGGATCGACACCAAGCACCTGCGCCATCTGCTTCTGCATAGCTGCCAAATACGAACTGAGCCGAGGGGCCTGCGCGATGATGATCGTATCGACGTTCACGATGCGATACCCCTTTCCCCGCATCTTCCCGACGACATCCTTCAGCAGCTTCAGGCTCGAAATATCTTTGAACCGCTGATCGGAGCTGGGATAGTGCCGGCCCAAATCTCCTTCGCCCATCGCGCCGAGCAATGCATCACAGAGGGCATGGACCAACGCATCGGAATCGGAATGTCCCAACAACCCCTTGCTGTGAGGCACTTCAATCCCGCCGAGAATCAGCTTTCGCCCAGGCCCCAGCGGATGGATGTCATAGCCGCAACCGACGCGCATTGTCATAGACCCTCTCCCAGATCAGCGAGATTTGCTTTTCGCGCCTTTCCCGCGCGTTTCGCTGGTCTCGCGTCTCTTTATTTGTGCCGCCAGAATAGCCTCGCCGATCACCAGGTCTTCAGGCCTCGTCACTTTGATGTTTTCCCCGCTCCCCTCAACCACCGCGACCGAATATCCCATCCACTCCATCAAAAATGCATCATCAGTGGCTCGAATCCCTTCGTCATGCGCTTTCTTATGGGCAGCCTCGATCCAATCTCGCCGAAACGCCTGCGGAGTTTGAGCGAGCCACAAGGGCGTGCGATCGACCGTTCGTTCAATCGTCCGATCCACCCGTACCTGCTTCACCGTATCCCTCATCGGAAGCGCAATGATCGCCGCGCCTTCTTTTCTTGCCGCAGCCACGACCTCCTCGATCATTCCTTGCGTCACAAAAGGCCTCACCGCGTCATGAATGAGGACGATCTCTGCCTCTGAATGGACCTGCGCGAGCGCGTGCCGCACTGAATCTTGGCGCTCGGCGCCGCCCGGCACCACACATGCCACTTTAGTGAATCGATGCCGCGAGACGATCTCCTTCTCACAATATTCGATATCTGCTGAAGGAACGGCCAGCACGATCTGATCGACCACGAGTGCGGCTTGCAATGTGCGCAACGACTGAACGACGAGCGGGTCGCCACCCAACGACAGAAATTGTTTGGGAACGGAGCCGCCCATCCGAATTCCTCGGCCGGCAGCCGGCACAATCGCCACCACCACAGGAGCTCGACGAGAAATCGGTTTAGCGCGGGACGAGCGGGTCGTGGTCATAGACAAAGTCGTTTGTCTCGTTTAATTGGTTTGTTTGGTTTGTCTTGTTTGGTTGAACCAAGACTTATCCGGATAAACCAGATAAACCAAATCAACCAGATAGACCAGATCAACCAATATTAGGGCCGCAGAGTGAGATAGATTGTTTGGCCTTTCCGCTTGAGCAGCAAGAGGACCGCTTGATCTTTGGCAAGGCCTGAAGCGGCTTGTTCATAGGACTTGAGCGAGCTCACCGTCTTGCGATTGACCTCAAGAATCACATCGCCTTCGCGCACACCCATTTCCTCCGCCGTACTTCCCGGCTTGACAAAGACCACCACCAAGCCTCGTTCGGCGGCTTTCAATCCGTACCGAGCGGTCAATTCCTCGTTGAGCTCACGAACATCAAGGTCCGAGAGGACTCCCGACGATACCGCCGACTCCCTGTTCTCCTCTGCACTGGGCTGCCCTAACGATTTCGGCTGCTCCACAATCGTCACTTCGATCGTTTTGGGTTTCTTGTCTCGAATCAGCTTGACCGAGACTTTCTTCCCGATCGGAGTTTGCGCCACCGCATTCCGCAAATGCGTCGGCGAATCCATCGACTTGCCGTCATATTCGACGATCACATCCGCGCGTTCGAATCCCGCCTTCTTCGCGGGACTTTCAGCCATGACATCGCTGACGAGCACACCCTTCGTGTCGGTAATTCCAAACTGCGTGGCCAATTCAGGAGTCAAGTCTTGAATGGCGACACCGAGCCAGCCACGAACGACCTTCCCCGTCCGGACCAACTGATCCATGATGGCGCGTGACAAATTGCTCGGCACGGCAAACCCGATACCCATATTGCCGCCGCTTTGACTGAAGATCGCCGTATTGATCCCGACCAATTCACCGCGCACGTTGACTAACGCTCCTCCGGAGTTACCCGGATTGATTGCCGCATCGGTTTGGATAAAGTCTTCGTATTCGGCGATACCCATACTTGCTCGCCCGACTGCGCTGACGATCCCCATCGTCACGGTCTGAGTGAGCCCGAACGGACTCCCCACAGCCAACACATACTCCCCAACCTCCAGCTGATCGGAGTCAGCCCAGGGGACGGTTGGAAGCCCAGTCGCTTCGATTTTCACGATCGCGATATCCGTCTTCGTATCGGTGCCGATCAGCTTGCCCTTAAACTCCCGCTTGTCCGATAAAAAGACCCGGATATCATCAGCCTTGTTCACCACATGATTGTTCGTAATGATTAAACCATTGGATTCCACAATGACCCCGGATCCCTGGCCACGCTCTTTCGGCTCTCGTTGGGGGGCATCGCGCTTAAAAAATTCATCGCCGAAGAACTTGCGAAAAAATGGATCGTCGAGAGGCGAGCCGTGCGGACCTTCTCCTGATTTTCCTGTTCGCGTCGCGGCGATATTGACAACCGCCGGCTTCACCGATTTGGCGATCTCAACGAAGTTTTTCGAACCCCCTCCTCCCATCGGCAACTGTGGGGCCGTCGCCACTGGCCGCACGATGGGGCCGGGTATCGGCTCCGGCCCTGCGGCGCCGGTCGGCAACCAACCCATGTTGGAAGCCACCACGATACCAATGATAATCCCTCCGGTGACCAAGGCGATTGGAACGAGACCTGCGCGAACGAGTTTCATGGATGATCCTTGCTCTTTATCCCTTGTAGCCCAACCGATTCGTATGCGGCCCTTCTATTTCCGCATATCACAGAATGTCGCCGGCATAGATCCCCATGATGGTATGGAGAAACTTCATGGCCTCTGCCTGAGGCCGCTGGAACGAGTTCCGCCCGATGATAGAGCCGAACCCGCCGCCGTCACGAATGGCGCGCGCCTCATCAAACACGTGCTGGTCCTCGCTCTTGGCCCCTCCGGAGAAAATGACGATCCGACGCCCATCGAACGAACTCTGCACCACATGTTTGACTCGCTCTGCCAGCGTTGCGATCGGAATCTTGGCCGATTCGTACACCTTCTTCGCCGCAGCCTGCTCAAGATGCGCAGTAGGGAGCTTGACCTTAATGATATGGGCGCCAAGCTGGGCGGCAATCTGCGCCGCATAGGCCACCACATCGATCGCGGTCTCCCCTTCCTTGCTGAGCACCGACCCGCGTGGATACGACCACACAACGACCGCCAAGCCACAATCCTTGGCCTCTTCCGCGATCGCGCGCAGCTGTTGATACATGGCGTTGCAGTGAGCGGACCCTGGATAGATCGTAAATCCGACCGCTGAACAGCCGAGCCGAAGCGCGTCCTTCACACTGCCTGTCACCGAGGGCAAGGGATCTTTCTCGTCGTGCAAGACATCGTGATTGTTCAACTTGAGAATCAACGGAATCCGTCCGGCAAAATCAGCGGCGCCGGCTTCGAGAAATCCCAACGGAGCCGCGTACGCATTGCAACCGGCATCAATGGCCAGTTGAAAATGGTAGTGGGGGTTATAGCCAGGAGAATTGGGCGCAAAGCTTCTCGCCGGACCATGTTCAAAACCCTGGTCGACCGGTAAGATGACCAGCTTGCCTGTCCCCGCCAATTTTCCGTGGCGTAATAGACGAGCGATATTCGTTCTTGTTCCCGCGTTGTCGCTGCTGTACCAGCTGAGAATCTCTTGAATCCGATCAGCCATGGCTTTCCTCCGGTAAATTCGTCAAACGTTATTCGCTGGTGACTACTCAGGTGTATAGGCTGAAGGCGTTCAGGCTGAAGTGTTCGAAGTTCCGGCCTTCAGCCTATCGACCTGAGTCGTTACATTCGCCTGCCTCGGATAAACTCCTCTGCATCCTGAACGTCGTCCGCACTTCCGATGATCAGCGGCACCCGTTGATGCAGTTGCGTGGCCTCGACATCGAGGATGCGCATGGTGCCGGTGCTGGCCCTGCCGCCCGCCTGTTCCACAACCCAGGCCAAGGGATTCGCTTCGTATAACAACCGAAGCTTGCCCTCCGGCTTGTCCAATTCACCTGGATAGAGATAAATACCTCCCCCCAGGAGAATCCGGTGCACGTCGGCCACCAGACAGCCGGAATAGCGCACACTGTAGGGCCTCCCGGTAGCGGCATCTTTTATTTTTAGATAGTCGACGTACTTCTTCGTTCCTCCGGGCCACTTATGGTAATTCCCTTCGTTCACGCCATAGACTTTGCCGCGAGCAGGAATCCTGATCTGCTCGTGGGATAGAAGATACTCGCCGATGCTGGGCTCCAATGTAAACCCATGGACTCCTCGTCCAGCCGTATAGACCAGCATGGTGCTGGCCCCGTAAAGCAGATAGCCGGCGGCCACCTGCTCTGCCCCCTTGCGTACAAGATCGTCCTTAGCCGGCATCCGCTCTTCGCGCGCTGATTTTACGACGGAAAAAATCGCGCCGAGGGGCATGTTACAGTCCGTGTTCGATGAGCCATCGAGCGGATCGAACAGCAATATATGCTTGACCCGCGGCCAATTCTCCTGAAACAGAACAGGCTTTTCCATCTCTTCAGACGCCAGTGCGCATACAAGTCCGCTCTGGTGAAAGACCTTCAGGAATGTCTCGTTCGCGATCTCGTCCAGCTTCTTGACCGTCTCCCCCTGCACATTGGTCTCGCCCGTCGTTCCCAGGACATCGATAAGCCCTGCATGTCTGAGATCCTGCGCAATGAGTTTCCCGACCAGCCCGATCTGAGTCAGAAGGCTGGAAAATTCCTCTGTCGCTCCCGGGGTGTCCACAACATCCTGGGCGATAAATCTGCTTAAAGTAAGAGGAAACTGTCCCATAATGATAGACGCGAGTATAACCGTTTTGATTTGGGTGGGCAACGAATGGCTGGTTCACTCAGTGGGTCGGCGAAGAAGTCTGCCATCCACTCACGAGATCGGCCACAATCGACCCGATGATGACCTTGGCTTTCATGCGAACAGGGATGCGCCGATCATCGATGGTAAACCATACCCGGATGTTGCCCTGGTTGAGGAAAAGACCTTGAAACGGCATCACGACCAACACGCGAGCTGTCTCAACTTCTCCCCACGGACCGCTGACAGTCTCAATCTCTTCAACCTGTACGTCCAGTTTGCGGTTCTTTTTATCGTGATACACGTTCATCGTCAGAGCAGTGCCGGGCTGAAACGACAATGTGCTGCGCGCGAAATAGAGACAGGAAATCACATCTTGGGTGCCCAACGGCATCTCCAGCGTTTCAGTCGTCCCGCCTTTGAGGACTGTAACCTTCCCCTCTTTCTGGTGAAATGAGTATTCGATATCTTCCTTCTTCTTCCCTTCCCGCCGCTTGAAGATCAAATGCTCCGGGAGCAGTGTGGCGGTATCCACGATCGACTCGACCCGGTTGTCCACGGGAAAGAACTTGGTGATCACGGGCCTCGACTGCGCAGTCGTGAGCAATCTCGCCAGCGGTCGGCCACCGTCCGTACCGGCATCACTCACTGCCATTACAGCGGTGCCGGCAGCGATATTCAGCCAGGAAATCTCGTACGTGAGCTGTTCCCCGATTTGGAAGGACCTTGAAGAAGAAAGGTCCTTGACCTCAGCCCATGAGATGGGAACGCGTGTGGCGCTCAGGATCACGCATGCCAAAGCGAAGCACGCGCAAGACTGTTTCAACCATAAAGGGAGACTGACCGAGTAATGGAGGCTAGCAGCCAAGTGATTGTTGAGCCTTAGCCAACTCGCCTTCGATAACTGCGCGTATCATGGCCAATCGCTCCGGCGAGATGGCTTCAAACCGTAAAACAAGGGCCGGTTGGGTATTTGAGGCTCGGATCAAGCCCCAGCCATCGTGAAAAATGGCCCGGACCCCGTCAATCGTAATGACGTCGCGCAACACCAACTTCGAAGGACCAAGCGCCTCGCGGGTCTTCAGGCACACAGCCAGCCGATTCTGCACCTGTTTGACGAGCGTGAATTTGATGGAATCCGACACGTCAACCCGAATCTCCGGGGTCACTGACGTCTTCGGAAGATCCGCCACCAGTGAGGAGAGTGACTGAGTCGTCTTCGCCAAGATCTCTACCAGCCGGCATGAGGCATAAATCGCGTCATCATACCCAAAGTATCGATCAGCAAAGAACATGTGCCCGGACATTTCTCCTGCCAAGAGGGCCTGCTCGCTTTTCATCTTCGCCTTGATCAAGGAGTGACCGGTTTTCCACATGATCGGACGCCCACCCTGCTTCGCGATATCGTCATAGAGGCTCTGGGAGGATTTGACCTCTGAGATGATGGTGCTCCCCGGCTTTTCGGCGAGAATATCGCGGGCATAGATCACCATGAGGCGATCGCCCCATAACACATTGCCCTGTTCATCGATGGTCCCAATACGGTCGGCATCTCCATCGTAACCGATCCCGACATCGGCGTTGTGCTGTTTGACGGCCTGAACGAGGTCATCGAGATTCTCTAACACCGTGGGATCGGGATGATGGTTCGGAAATCTCCCGTCGAGGTCGCAATAGAGCCCTGTGACGTGACAGCCGAGAAGTTCCAAAGCCTGTTTGGCCACCAACGCCGCCACCCCGTTCCCACAATCGATCACGACGTGGAGGCGCGTGGCGTTCACGTGAGTGAAGGTCTTCTTGATATAGGCCAGGTAGTCGGGAATGATGAGATGCTCCGACAACTGTCCGAATCCAGACACAAAAGAACCGGCCTCCATCACCGCTCGAAGCGCCTGGATCTCCTCTCCATGAATCGCGTCTTTCCCGATGCAGATCTTAAATCCATTGTATTCTGCTGCATTGTGACTCCCGGTGATCATAATGCCTCCGTCAACCGGGAGTTGAAACAGCGAAAAATACACGAGCGGCGAAGGACAAATACCGATATCCACGACGTTCAATCCACCGGCAAGGAGTCCCTGCACGAGAGCCTTGTGAAGCCCAGGTGAACTCAATCGACCATCCCGCCCAACCGAGATCGTCTTCACCCCCCGGTCTTTGACATAGGTGCAGTAGGCACGCCCCACCTGCTCCGCGATCGAATCAGTGAGTTCCTGGCCTACGATGCCGCGCAAATCGTATTCGCGAAATAAACCCATGGTTTCTCGATCAGGTGGAAAGATTGAAGGCTATTAGGATGAAGGGTTGAAAGTGTCGATTTGACGACTTTACAAATGCCATGACGCTATGACACTCAGTTCTTTATTCTCCCGTAATCATCCTGAAATCGGACAATATCGTCTTCCCCAAGATAGGGCCCATTTTGCACTTCAATGATATGCAGAGTCTCTTGACCGGGGTTTTCCAATCTGTGACGGGTTTCGACAGGAATTTCCGTGCTATGACCGATCTTTAGATCGAACACCTCATCGCCCCTCGTCACCCGCGCTGTCCCGGCGATCACGACCCAATGTTCACTCCGTCGATGGTGCATCTGCAGCGAGAGCCGTCCTCCCGGCTTTACGGTCACGCGCTTGACTTTATAACCAGGTCCTTCTTCCAAGATCGTATAGGACCCCCAGGGCCGATGTACGGTCAGATGCTCCAGATGTTCCGGCGCTTTCTGCTTCTTGAGAACTTCGACCAACTGCTTCACATCCTGCGCGCGGGATTTCGGACAGACTAACGTTGCGTCCGGCGTATCGACCACCACCATGTCGGCAAGCCCGATCGTCGCCACAAGCCGGCGGTCCCCGTAGACGATCGATCGACGGCTCTCGACATCGACCACACGACCGACCATGACATTGCCGGCCTTATCCTTCGGCGCCACCTCATCCAAACTTCCCCAACTCCCGACGTCAGACCATTGAAATGACACCGGCACAATCGCGGCTTTCTTCGATCGCTCCATGACCCCCGTATCGATCGAGACCGGCGTAAGCGTCCGGTAGGCGTCGTCGATGGCCTGCCTGCTCGCCCCCGCCTTCATCAATTGACCGATCATTTCGATGCCTCGAAAAAGAGCGGATTGATGGAGCCTGATTTCATCAAGAATCGCCGCGGCGCGCCAAATGAACATGCCACTGTTCCAGTAGTAGTCTCCGGCCTTGAGATATTGCGCGGCTTTGGCCGCATTGGGCTTTTCAACGAACCGGCTGACAGGATGCCCCTTGAGTGCGCCTTGTTTTTCTAATGTCACTTTTCGGTTTGGCCTGATGTAGCCGTAGCCGGTTTCCGGGCGGATCGGCTTGATCCCGAACGTCACCAGATAGTCCTGCTTCGCCAGTGTCGCCGCCAACGAGACGGCCGCATCGAACGCTCGCTGGCCCTTGACGATATGGTCGGCCGGCACCACCACCATAATCGCGGCAGGGTCCCGGCGGACTAGCTCTAACGCCACCAAGGCAATGGCCGGAGCGGTGTTGCGCCCTTCCGGTTCGAGCACGAAATTATCTGAGAGCGCGTCTTTCCATTCACTGAGCTGGACTCGAATCGACTCCGCTTGAGCGGGATTCGTGGAGATCATCACCCGGTTGGGCGCCGATGCACAGACCACCCGGCGCATGGTCTGCTGAATCAGCGTTTCATCTCCCATGATTCGCAACAGCTGCTTGGGAAACAACTGCCGACTGAGCGGCCAAAACCTGGTGCCGCTGCCGCCGGCCATAATCACGGGATAGAGATGATTATGCATTTCGCGTTTCGAGGTTCGTCGGCTAAGAGACGCCATACACTGAGTCCTACCCTATCAGCGCTTTCTGAAGCTTGAAAACTCGACCTTCGAACTTTGGGCGTCCAGAATCATCTCAACGATTTCTCTGACCGCACCTTCCCCACCCTTCTTCTGACAGACATAGTCGACCGCCGCGACAATATCCGGAAGCCCGTCCGCTGGAGAAGCCGAAAACCCCACGGCTTTCAATGCTTCAAGATCATTCACATCGTCTCCAATATAGGCCACGTGCTTGAGCGAGAGCCCGTGTCTGGCCGCCATCTCCCGAATCACCGTCAACTTGTCCATGACCCCTTGATGCAGCTCGGGAATCGCGAGCTTCTCGGCGCGCCGCGCCACCAACTTCGTCCGCTCCTGCGTGACGATGGCCGTGATGATCCCGGCCCGCTGCAACAGCTTGATCCCCATGCCATCGCGCGTGTTGAACTTCTTCCACTCATCGCCGGATTCCGAATAATACATGCCTGCATCGGTCAAAACACCATCGACATCGGTGGCAAACAAACGGATCTGGCTCAGCAGCTTGCGTGCCGCCTTCGTGAGTCGCGATACTTTTTGAGATGACGATCGTGAAGCCATCGTGTGAACTCTAGGTGTGACCTGTTGCAATATTACTCATTGCGATTAGCGCGACAAACCAAAAACTGAAATAGGGCGGGCAGCCACAATCTGGGCTTCACTTTCAGCCTGTGTGAGGTCAAACTCCGGCAGATCTTTCAGGATAAGATCTTCCCCCGAGAAGACCTACTGGAGCGCATGATCGAGTTGTCCCTGCGCACCCGTGATCAGGATTCGCATCTTACAATACGGTTCAAAGTTCAACGTTCGAGGTTCACAAGCTACTCAACTTCGAACCTTCCTTGAGGCGCTTCCCATACATCTGCTCATAGTACTGGCGAAATTCGCCGGACTTGATCGAACGCCACCAGTCCTCATGCTCCTGATACCATTGGATGGTCGCGCGCAGTCCCTCTTTAAACGGCACAGCAGGACTCCACCCCAATCGATGCAACTTGCTGCAATCCACCGCATAGCGGCGATCATGTCCCGGACGATCCTGTACCAATCGAATGAGATCGCGGGACTTTCCCAGGTGGCCGACAATCTGTTCGGCCACGGTGATATTCTCCCACTCATTGCCTCCGCCGACATTGTAGATCTGTCCCGGCTCACCTCGAAGGAAGACGCGCTCGATGCCTGAGCAATGGTCCTGCACAGCCAGCCAATCACGGCGCTGCCGTCCATCCTCATAAAGAGGAAGGGGCTGATCATCGATCGCATTGGTGACGAACAGCGGGATAAATTTCTCCGGGTATTGATTCGGCCCATAGGTATTACTGCCGCGAGTGACCGTCACCGGAAACCGATACGTCGTCCAATAGCTGAGGGCCAAAAGATCTCCGCCGGCTTTGCTGGCAGAATAGGGACTCCGCGGAGCGAGACAATCACTCTCAATCGACATCCCGGTTTCGACGCTGCCATAGACTTCGTCTGTGCCGACTTGGAGAAATCTCTGAAGACCGGCACGACGGGCTTCTTCAAGCAGCACTCCGGTTCCCACCACATTCGTCCGCGCAAAGGCTCCCGGATCGAGAATAGACCGATCGACGTGAGTCTCTGCAGCCGCATTGATCACCCCCTCAATCCGATGCTCACGAATGAGCCGCTCAACCAAGGACTGATCTCCAATATCTCCATGCACAAATGTATGCCGAGCGTGCCTCTCGATCGCCTTCAGATTTGCGGGATTCCCGGAATATTTCAACGCATCGAGATTCACCACTTCATGGCCGCTCTGAAGAACCAAGCGGCGTACGAGATGCGACCCGATAAAACCGGCCCCTCCAGTTACGAGGATTCGCATCTTAGGGTCTTATTTGGGTGAGCAGTTCGAGGTTCATCGCGGGTGAGTATTATAGCTTATTTGCGCCGGTTTGCGCCACGAGCTGATTGGCCAGGTGGAGCGACTCGATCGTCCCTGCATCGGCCCGCCACCCCTCCAAGATGCCCTAGGCCAGGGTTCCATCCGCTATATAGGCATTCAGGAAATCCCCCGCGCTGTTTCCTCCAGTGACCAGCATGATTTCTTGAATACCGGCGTTGGCCAGCGCCTAGATGGGATAGTAAATCATGGGCCGATCGTATATCGGCAGCAAATCTAGTCCACTATTCCCCAGCCGAGTTCACGACAATCACGGCTCCGGCATAATGGGGTGTCTACGGAATTGGGAATGATCACTTCTTGGAAGCAGTGATGGTCACAGTAAAGGCTCCTACCAGGCCCCGGCTCCACGGATCACGCTAAATGCTGTCTGGAAGATAATGGCAAGATCGAGAGAAAGAGAGCGGTTCGCAATGTAGTAGAAATCGTATTCCAAGTTCTCATGAATCTGCAAAGCGCGATCTCCGCTAATCTGCCAAAGGCCAGTAATCCCAGGTATAACGGTCAACCTCTGCCGCTGATAGTCAGTATACTTTTCGACGATGAAAGGCATTTCAGGCCGAGGTCCAACCAGACTCATGTCTCCTTTGACAACATTCAGAAGCTGTGGAAGTTCATCGAGGCTCGTCCTCCTTAGGAACCGGCCGACATTTGTGATACGTGGATCCTCCGCGCTGCCTGGTGTCCACATGTATGTGGGGGTATCCACTCGCATAGTTCGTAACTTGTAGATGATGAATTCTTTACCGTTCAGCCCAACCCGTTTCTGCCGGAAGAACACAGGGCCCGGCGAATCAAGTCTAATCGCGAGAGCGACTCCAAGATATAACGGTATCAGCGCAATAATGGCCAGCAAAGAGAGACACAGGTCGATAATACGCTTGAGAACGTCATAATAAATTATGTCGTTTGATTTGGGAGAAACGAGGGGAATGCCATCTATATTGTGAAGTTCGAATCTCGTCAGCAGGTGGTAAGAGCCGGAATAGTTGATATGGCACTGAATACCCAGTTGACCGCAGTGTAATAGCGCATGATCCACAAATTCATCTTTTTCCATCCCCGACGCAATAACCACGACATCGGTCACCTGATGCTCCCGCACCAGTCTATCCAGATCCTGCCAGAGCCCTAATACCTGAAGTTGGCGGCCATCTTGACCGGGAGTTACCCGAAACGTATCGCCTACACCGAGCGTGTCAACAGCAATGAATCCAACTGGCACCCAGCCTAGCTGACTATTCTGAAGAAGCCGCTTCGCCACGGCAGTAGCTGCGTCGCCGCTTCCGTAGATGAGGAATTTTCTGACTCCCAACCCCAAGCGGTGTGCTGCCGCATGAGCATGAGAGACGATCCACCGTTGCGTAAGAAGAAATATCAAGCTGAACGGCAATGCAAAGACGGCTGTAATTCGTGAAAATGAATATTCCCTGATGAGAAAAGACGCCACCAACACCCCCAAGGCCGCATAAAAGGCACCCTTAATGAGACGACGGGTTTCTTCGATGCTGAGGATGCCAACTGTTTCCTTGTATAGCCCAATCCCCCAGAAAACCAGAACGGCCACCAGACTCGTCACAACGTTCAATTGCCAATACAGCTGGGGATCAACGTGCTGCTTACCAAGACCCAGTTCAAGATAGAGTCCGTATGCAAGTGCATTGGCAGCGAGCACGGTACAGAAATCCAACACGGTTTGGATCAACATCGTCATCGAGCGATATACGCCGTTACCCAGCAATGAGGGTTTGGCTGCAACTTCCTGGTCGTACCTAGACGTCGATGTAATCATCATTCGCTACTTCTAGGCTTCTGCACTAACCGATCTTCGGATGGTATCCGGAAAATGAAATAAGCATTTTGCTCAAGCCTGAATATTAGACTCCTACGCTAGTCGATAGCCAGTGCTACTCATACTTCCGAAGCCCTAGAAATTGGAGTGCTGCAAGACAAACGAAGACCGGATTGCCGATTAAATATCTCCGCCAGAGCCGGCTAGGCTCTTGTGAGAGCCGGTATGCCCATTCTAATCCACTTTGCTGTATCCATCGGGGAGCCTGTTTCACGCGCCCAGCATGGAAATCGAACGCTGCACCGACACCGATACAGACTTTGGCCTCTAGTTGTTTAGCATGCCCGACCATCCAGAGATCTTGTTTCGGTGTGCCAAGCCCCACCCAAACAATGTCTGGCTCTGCCCGATTAATCCTTTGAATCATCTCCTGGTCTTCTTCCGGCAACAGAGGTCGAAACGGAGGAGAAACCCAGCCGCACACGTTCAATCGAGGGAATCGAGCCTTCAGGTTTACAATGAGTTGCTCCGCGACGCCCGGCATCCCACCATAGAAGAAATGTTTGTACCCTTTCGCTTGGGAGAGATCGCACAGACGGAGTACTAGATCGGGCCCATAGATCCTGTCCTGCGCCTGGTAGCCGGCCCATTTCAGCAGCCAGACGAATGGCATGCCGTCGGGCACAGCGAGCCCTGCCCCGTTGAATGCGGCTCGTACTCCAGGAAGCCGCTCGGCCTCCATTACCCCGTAGGTCGTGACACAGCAGACATATTTGCGATCCCCTGCTTCGATCCATCCCTCGATCCTTTGAAGGACACCCGAGAACGGAAGAGCAGTCACTCTAACCCCTAGAATGTTGACCGACTCAGCCACCTGCGCCCCATTGAACTCCTCCATCTCTGATCAAGTCCTGTCCGGAGTCAGACCAAGCGAGATGCCTACTTCTGAATTGCCACCAAGGGTTCGTGAGTCCAAGAGATATTTCACACCAAAAATGGCCGTATCCGGTAACAATTCGTAAATGGCAGATGGCCTCTTCCGCCACATACCGTTTGCGTGCCACGCCCTCTCCTTTCGCCGGTCGAAATCCTAACTCCAGATCCGACCTGGTTTTCAGGGGGCGGGGCAATTCTGGCTGGCGCTTGGGCCGGGAAACTCTTGCACTCAGCTGTAAAGAATTCACGGTTGTGCCAGGACACCCTTCCTAGCCCATGATGACCTCGTACCACGGTGCCCGTAAAAGCGGGGTAGAACCCCACCCCCGTCGGCAACAACAAATACAGCCTGCTTGCGTCAGAGCAAACTGACAACTGTCGTCGTGATGGGCAGCTACTGAGATTGAGGCGTCGCGCAGGCAAGCACAACAGGAGGTCGCTCCCGTTCAATTGCGGCAGACGAGTCCCGCACTGCTGTTGGCCGCGTCTTACGGTCAATGAGGTCGTCTAGAATGAACTCTACACCGCAAGCAGACATCAGTCACCTAGTGATTTACGCACAGCTCCGCATCGTCTTTTCATAGATACACATTAAATCCTGGAAGTTCTTTTCGGCAGAATAATTGTTTTCATATGTCTTTCGAACTGTTGCACGCATAGACTTTCTCTGTTCAGTGTTATCCCAAAGCATTCGAACTTTTTCCGCCAAATCATGCGGGCTCCCAGGATCAAACTTGACCCCTGTCACACCCTCTTCAATGATCTCATTCAAGCTGCCGATCCGGGAACAGACGACAGGGGTACCACACGCGTAGGCTTCCAAGACCACCATCGGAAATCCTTCATACCATTCAGAGGGGACAACCAGTACCGCCGCCCGTCCGATCATGTCGATGATTCTTGGACTTTCGCAAAAGCCGAGAAACTCCACTGGGAGTTTGGTCTGAATAGCTAGATCGGTTAACTCCTGACGTAGAGGACCGTCACCGAGAATCTTCAGCTGTATATGTGGGAGTAATTTCCATGCAGAAAGTAGGGTGAGCAGGCCCTTCTCTGCGCTCAAACGGCCTACATAGACCACATAGCCGCCATCTCCGGGACCCGGTTCGGATAAATCCGGCGCAAAGTTTGGTTTGATACTGATGCGATCTGTCGGTAACCCACCCGCGATCAATCGGCTGGCAGCAAACTCGGTCAACGCAATATACCGATTCACTAAGGTCTGATACGCCCCCTGCCATCGGTTACGCATGAGCATCCAGACCAATGCTCCCGTCGCAGGGAATGATCCTCTGTAACAGCGGTACCGTAGAGCAGGTAATAGATTCGTTCCAACGCAGTCTTCACAAGGGCGACCATCGCGCATCAATAGCCCACCAGGGCAGATGAGTCGGAAGTTATGGAGTGTTTGGACAACAGGCACACCATTGTCACGACAGGCCGCATACGCACTCGGAGAGATCAGCGGAAAGGTGTTATGGAAGTGTGCGATGTCAGGGCGGCGGTGTTCAATCAGTGCCGAGAGTTCGTTATATGTGCGTCGAGACCAGGCGCCATCCAACGCGAGCTGAACCTTTTTCCCTAAAGTCGATTCGTCAAAACTGTCGTTGAAACGCTCGTATGGAATCACTTCGGCATGGCGCTCTAGAAGCGCGCGCTCGTTGCGATACACAACGTCTTCGCCGCTAGGCAAACGGTAGAAATTATGAGAGAGCAAAATCTTCAATCGATAGTACACATGGAAGTTATGAGGTCTTACTATGCCGACTATACGGCTCTCGGCTTTCCATCCAAGACCAGGATACCTGTCCAAAGATGAAGTGGGGCACGATAAATACTCGATGCCATGGCGAAAGAGGAACGGTTCACTGCAATATAGGAGTCGTTCAATGGTTCCATTAGCTTATTAAATTTCCTGTTTTCCTCCTGGTGGGACAGGACTGAGAGGAGTCCTCACAGTCAGTCCAACTGCAACCAATATCCAGAACAAGAAAGCGATGCTTCCGGCAAACATATAGTCGAAAAGATTCCGGGCAGCAAAACCGATAATCATGACGGCGGTTGATGCCATTGTGGCCGATGCTATCCAATCGGATAGTTTTCGCGTTCTTGGAAGGAGGGTCAGAACTGCAGCAATCAAGGCCCAAACCAGAAAGGCAACAGCAGGAACTCCACTGCCCATGGCCACCATCAAAAACGTATTATGGAGACCTGCCGGCGTTCCTTTCGCGGGATGCACTCCAAACCGTTTCAGATACGTATCATCTCCATACCCTACGCCGACAATAGGATGTGCGGCTATCTCCTGAATACCTCTTTCCCAGAGCACTCGCCTGTACTCAAAATTGTCCGTACTGACCGTCTGCCGTTGGTAGCCGGTCTGGTTTAACGCGACGAGACCGATTCCCCCGATCAGACAACCGACGAGAATCCACACGATTAACTTGCGGCTCGCAGTAAGCAGTCCAAAGGAGAGACCCTGTGTGACTATTCCAATCCACCCAGCTCGTGTATAGGAGACCACCTGCGCAAACAATGCAAGGCCTGCGACGCACAGAGAGACCATTCGTTGCCAGAACAAGCTTGAGCGTACGGCTACGGCAACAAGAAAAGGGATCACAATGACGATGTACGTGCTGAGCCAGTTATAGTCGGAAGATGGTGCTCCAGCTCTTATGTACCGATCCTCCCAAGTCCCACCACGTCCGAAAAAATCGATTAGCGCATAGCCACATAAGAGAGCGGTCCCGATCACGACTGCTGCCAAAATACGACGGATCATCACTTCGTCACTATGAATTCGGAGGATTAATAGTGCCCAGTAGAATACGAGCACTTGCGCCACAACTTTTCGCCATTCAGCAAAGCTGTATGCAGGATCCGTAGCGAATGGAACAGTGAGAAGCACCCATCCCACAAATAACAGCAGAGGCAGATCAAGGGGTGTACGAACCCACACCGTCCTGCCTTCTCGCCAAACTGTCCCTAGTGCGATCACGAGCAGGATAAAAAACAGGGCCTCTTCGAGATGAAACAGCCGCGGGAAGAAGCTCATAACGGTGATAAGCGCCAGGCCATAGCTCTCTATCTTCCAGATTATGTTGCGAATCTTCTCCCAGACAACAGGGGAAGCTGCCCTCACATTTTCATGCTGAGATGCCACGCTGCCGTACGGACTGACTGGATCAGACATTGTGTTTCCATTCCCTCAGCAACACACTTTCTTGAGCGCTGCCAAACGGAGCGTTGTGTCGAGTTATGCCGATTTGGAGAGTGTTCCTGTGTCCCTCAACCCTTGATACATTCTCCAAAGCGGCTTCACCAACAGCTTGCCTGGCTCTACGATAGGGTGCAAAAGACGGGCGAATTTCCTCGACAGGTGTTCTTGCCGACGAGCCTTATGCCAATCAGGCGTGGAATCTGTTTTCTGAAAAATCTGCGCATGGCCGACACCTGGAATCGTGCCGATGTATAGACAACCAAGTGAAGGAACTACATGACGGAACGTATACCGAAAATGAAATGTCTGCGGAAGGTGGCACTTAATGACGGGATAAAAGCAGTTAGCCGTTATGACATATCCACCGACTTTCACGTGATCAAGTAACTGCCCAAAGACAGCCAAGGGATCGGAAATGTGCTCCAAGACATCTTGCGCGATGATGCAGTCTGCGTTCCCTGACATTGCGGGCACAAATGTCAGGTTTGGAAAATGCTCGGCCAAACCTTGGGCGAGTTTACGAGGAAACGGTTCGACGACATGAACTTGCGTAGCAGGACAGAGTGTGGCTATTTTTCTCGCGAGGGAACCAAAACCTCCGCCGTAATCAAATATCAGATCAAAAGCACGTTCAGCCAGCCAATTGGCAATGCCATCACGGTGGCACTTTGACTCTGTATCGTATTCAGTGAAAATGCCGTTGAGCAGCCAGACTGGCGAAGCATAGAACTGCGCAAGCGCCTGCTTGTCAGCTTCTGCCTGATCAGCTCCGGCACTCTCCCATGCACGATCCATCAACTCCCATATCTCTGCCAGATGAAGGTCTCGCCCCTGGAGTTGGGAGAGATAGGCCACCTCATCACTAGACAGGGCCTTTTCCGGCACATCCATACCCAGTATGCGCATTGTCGCGTCTCACTTACCGGAGCGTCTCATAACTTGCTGGCAACTCCTGGCAATCACCGCATACCGGAATCCAAGCATCTCTTCACGCGCCGCAAAACTCCTCCCAGTTGACCGCCCATCTGCCTGAAGATGGCTTTCTGTACCATGACATAATCTTGGTCTATGATCTGAATCACGCCTGGGAAAGCTATCGGCCTGTCAGAGATGACCTGTCTTGATAAAGTCCACCGTAGGGTACGCGAACCGTGTGTTCCGCTGGTAAAGCCGATGTTCCGTACCAAAGACTGCGGGGGGAAAAGTGCCACCCCCTTTCTTACAAACACACTCACATACCATCGAATGGCCCAGGAATCGACCTCCCCATTCATCTGCTGCCTAATTAACCTCGCGTAATCGTAATGACCATCCAGATTGAAACGGTTCCGCAAGGCCCGATCGCCACAAATGTTTTCCCAGCCCCGCGCCAACGGATCAAAGTGTTTCCAGGCTCTTGCCCAGGTACCCCATCCCCAAGACGTGACAAATGGCAAAAAAATCGCTTCTTCCCGTTGAGAAAATTCCGCCACGTGAGGAATATGTCCCGATACCTGCATGACCTGGGCTTCATTCTCATAGCGTGTGAGTGCATCATTCATGTAGGACAAAAAAATCGGCGACGTCACCAAATCATCCTCCATCACAATCACACGGCCGTACTCTTCGCACAGACGTGTCACCCCATCGATGATGGAACGGGCCAACCCGAAGTTGGTTTCGCGCTCGATGATGGTGACAGTTTTGAAACCGTCAATGCCTCGGATATAAGACCTGACTTCTGCAACCGCCGGACTTGCTGCTTCATCCCTGGGCGCATCGGAAAACACATGGAGCGGAGTCTGATTGGCGAGCGGGTTTGCCAGCAATGCTTCTACTGTCTGCCTGGCATGCTCAGGGCGAGTATAGACGAATAGTGCGATGGGAGCACAGGTCACGTTTCAACCTGCCGTCGTTTTCGGAAGAGACGTCACTTAGCCTCTACGTTTCTCACAAATCAACGCTGCGTGGTAAGTAAACAGGCTCGTTGCAAAGCCCGGGAAGAATTGAATCAGAAACTGCTTGGCGTAGTAATTTAATAGTCCTTTAGTTCCTTTCTGGTATGTATATGTCGCCTTTGGTCGATTGATTACCATTTGGCCTATGATCTTGAGGTCGCAAGACTGAAGCAATCTTCTAATTGTCTTTGGAGAATAGAAGTTGATATGTCCAAGCTTGTCAAATACGAAATCATTTGACAGCCTTATTGTATCTTCGAGTGGAACCTCCACAAAAACGAACTTTGCTACGCGGGAAGCCTCATAAAGATGTTGCCGCGGATGTTCGACGTGCTCAATTACGTGACTTAGAATGGCAATGTCGAATTTACCATCCTCATAGGGCACACGATAACCATCGAAGACTCCACACTCAATTAATTGAGGGATTTCCTTTTTCTTGATTGTTTCGACACCCGATGGGGAGATTTCTAGGGCATAAAGCTTTTTCCCAAAGTTCAATTCGGAGAGTCTTTTCAAGATAGCCCCCTCTCCAGCCCCAATTTCAAGAATAGAATCATGAGGTAGACTCTTGCAAAGCGAGACAATGTTGTCTACCTTGCCCAAGGCGCCTAATCGACGCCACTCGGAGTCTCCGCCTTCATAGTAGTCCTCATAATTCCCCTTTAGGTGGTCACTTAGTGTGATTTCTTTCATCTGCTTTGACCTTTTTCCGATTCACTAGCCAGCCTTCGCGCAGCTTCGTCGATACCAGGCATCACAACTGAACTGGGCTAACCGACAGGCCGGTACGCAACTGACTTGAAAGATGCCGTGAAACCAGGCAGCCAGTTCTCGGCGACGTACGGGCTTAGACCTTTTTCCGCAGGGCCTCCGAGAGCATATGCTTGTCGAGCGAGAGCTCGGCGACGAGCCGTTTCAAGCGACTATTTTCTTCCTCTAGCTGCCGGAGCCGCCACAGTTCGCTTGCACCCAGATGGGCGTACCCCGAGTTGACGGCAGAGGTCACTGACCTGGGTGCAGCTTTCAGCCTGGCGGATGGCATAGACGATCTGCCCTTCCGAGAATTTCGACCGCTTCATCGGTCCACTCCTTTCGAGGAGGACCGCCGAAGCCGTCATGTTACTCTGGTTTCAACCTGCCGTCTTTTCGGGGGAGACGTCAGCACGATCGGGGCGGTTATAGACGAAGAGTGCGATAGGAGTTGTGATCATTTCCAATCGACTTATATTAGTCGGGCAGTTCTGACTATCGCTCTGCGGCAGATGCTCATGCCCCTGCAGACGTCATGTACGACTTTCTCAATAATGCGTCCGGCCTTTCGTTTGCTGAAAGGACCAAAACGGGAAACTAGCCAAAACCTGGCACTTGTCCTAAAAGCAAGTGCTCCCGAGACCATTTGCCGAGATTCCTGAACTGCCAATTCATATTGGGCACATTGCATTTCGGTAGGAGGCAAACACACTCTGTCCCCGTGCTTCACGCCAGTAATTCTTTCGAGTTGGGCAGCATCTGATACTGTATGTCGAACCTTACGTCGCAGCAAAGACGTTTCAGGCGTATACAAAAATTTTCCACCTAGAATCGCCCTCGCAAGCAGCACCTGATCCCCCTTCAAATAGTGCATGTCTCCCCAGGCAGCTTTCAGGCTTGACGTCCGAAATAATCCATGTATCAAGGAACAATCGTGTAAATACTTTATGATCGCGAGCAGTCGCTCGCTCGCACGGCTTTTAGCCAAATGGTCGGAAAACGTGTACTGATACCTGGACACCTCATTGCCAACTCGATCTATGTGGATTGCCCCACCGAAGGCGAGCGAAGCCGACAGGTCCTTCTCCAAAGTTTCCTTCAAACACTGTACATATTTCGGCGGAATAAGATCATGCGCACCAAGCCACATGAAATATGGAGTGTTGGCTTCGTTGAGAATGAATTCAAAGTTCTTTGATGCACCTCTGTTGCTCTTGTGCCGATAGAAAACTACGTGGGGATATTCCTCAGCCAACTTTTCGACAATCTGTACTGAATTATCCGTCGAGCAGTTATCGGCAATCAGTAAGACCTCACATTGAGGTGCGGCAGACCTTATTGTGGCTTCTATAAAAAGCTCTTCGTTGTACAGGGGAATGCCGATCGTTACGCCGCTACAGGAAGGATCTTTCGCCCCAATCAAGTTCGATTTAGACAAATCGGTCATCCGGAAACCAGTTCAGAGCTTAGTAGCTAACCCCGCTCGATGCGAATGCATGGCGATCCAAACACGATGAATTTGATCTCTACCAAATTTGGTCACGAGCGTAGCGGACATTTGTGCCGTTATAAATGCTAGCATCATAGTTACAACGCTGGACAATGGGCGCTCCAGTCCCGGAGTCTGGGAGAGGCCATAGATGAGTGCTATAGGAATAGCTGCTGAAATTGTTGGGATAAGAACATCCTGAGCATACCAGCGCCATTTTTCTTGGGCCAGTAAAGCTCGGTGCATGAATGGAAGCGCAATCGTCACATATCCAAGGTTGAGCAGTACCCACATTGCAGCTGCTCCAATAGCACCGTAGGTTGACACGCTCACATAAATTGCTGGTATAAAAACAATCAACGAAATCGTGTTCGTCCATATGGCAAAGCGGGTCTTACCATAGGCGAGTTGGAGCGCATAGGGGGTATTCATCCAACCATTTATCATAGTGCCGAGCACCAGGACTGAGACCAATGGCGCCACTGCCATCGTAGTAGTGACATTACGTGTCCACAGCAGCAGCACGTGATCGGAAAACAAAGACAACACTAATGATGCTGGAACAACGATCAACGTGAGCATTTGAGAAAACTTGTGATACGTATCGGCCAGTGCGTCTGTCTGGCCGCACGCAACCAATTCCGCCAACCGAGGGCGAAGTACGTTACTGAAGGGCATGATCAAGAAATACAACCCACCTGCCACTGTGCTTGCAAGAGTGAAGTAGCCAAAATCCGTTAGCGGCAACAGTTTTGAAAGCAACACCTTATCTACCTGCGTTAGGAAGGTCGCCAACACGGAAATGGCCGTCATTCCCGCGGCAAATCGTCCTACCGATTGCAATGACTTCCAACTGAACCGAGCAGGCTGAGGCGAGATCGGCAGAAGGCGTCTCATCTGAAGGGCAAGAACCAATACCTCCAGAGCGGTTAACACACCCTGATAAATAAAGAATGCCTGGATGGTAGGTGATATCCAGGCAAGTATCGCTACCACTCCCAGACCACGGAACGTGGAGAAAATTGCAGTACAGCCGTTCAGCCAGACCAGTTCCTGTAGCCCTGTAATTGCACTTCGATATAATGTAGCCAACCACCGAACGGCAACAACAACTCCAGCAATCGCCAATGCGTTCGTTACTTCGTCTGGTGAAAGCCTCTCCAGTTGTAGCCAGTCGATGGCGAGCCATGGTGCTGCCAGAATTACTCCAATCGCAACGACACAAGCAATAACCAGAAATACCAACTCCATCGAGCAAACCAGATCGCGGACGCTTTGCGGGGTATGCGCACCGGCTTTGAAGCGCGCCATCTCCCGACTGAGCGTGGGAGTTAACCCTATGTCCAGAAGAGAAAGCCACGCCTGTAACAAGACAAAAACGCCTATCAACCCGTAGGCTTCAATCCCGAGATAGCGGAGATACAAGGGGACAAAAGCCAGCCCCATCAGTGCACTCCATGCACTACCGAGATAGCTGGCGATGATGTTTCGTTTGGTTAGCGACATTGGGAATGAGTCGGCAGGAAGTCACTTAAGATCCAAGAACTTATGAAGTTACGAGAAGAAGGGTGATATTCCCTCACCGACACGTTCACATACATGGCTTCATGTTCGAATACAGGGGCAGAGTTAGTACCTCCCTTGCTACCTTTTCTGTCACGAATAGGTCTTCCTGCTCGTACTGGGCGTATTCCGTGTGTCTATGCGCGGGCAGAATCGGCTGCACCTACACACCATCAAGACCACGGAATGCTCTACCATAACACGACATACTCGTTGTCAGCTGGTGATAAACTCTTCCCCTCGCTTTAAGTGTGATACACCGACGCTCACCATAATGCCGGTCAGATGGTAGGGACAGTATTCTCTCAGCACGCTTTAATCCCACGATCTACTTGCAAGATGCGTAGTGGCAATAATAGGGGGTGCGGATGAAGCGGGACTCACATCTTGACAGGATTCAGTAAACCTCTAAGAGTCTCGCAAACGTACCGAACTGCCTCGCGGGATAAATTGAACCCGGAGGGAAGATTTACTGCGTAGGGGCTGATTTCGTACGCCACGTGATTTTGTTTCTTGGCTTGTCGTGCTTCAGGCAACGATTGATACGCCGGTATTGAGCTAAGGGGGTCGAAAAATGGCCGGCAATCGATCTTGTTTTCTTTCAGCAAGTCGATTAGACGACCTTTCTCCATCCCAAATGCCTTGTCTACGATGATGGTTACCATCCAGTAAGTGTTTCGTGTCGACGGCGCTTCATCGTTCAGACGACAGCCAGAAATCAATTGTAGTTCTTCCCTATACCAGCCAAAGATCTCCCGCTTGCGGGACACAAGCTCTTCAATTCTTTCGATCTGCGCAAGACCAAGAGCCGCTTGCAGTCCGCTCATTTTGTATTTGTACGCAACTTCCGATGAACGAAATGACTTATCCGCAGGCTGACGACCATGGTCTCGCAACATCAGACAGCGGTCGTAGAAATGTCGCTCATCTGTGAGCAACATCCCTCCTTCACCAGTGGTTAAGGTCTTAGTTCCGTGAAAACTGAACGCACTGAAGACCCCAAAGGCTCCAGCCATTTTCCCTTCATAGCGAGACCCTATCGCTTCTGCTGCGTCTTCAATGATGGCCAGGCTCCGCTCTTTCGCGAACGATAGAATGGGATTCATGTCCGGCATGTTTCCATATAGGTCCACAACAATAATTGCTTTCGTCCGGGGAGTTAACTTGGCTTTGATTGTCCCGGCAGTCATACACCAGGTTATTGGATCAATATCGGCAAATACAGGAGTCGCTCCGACATAGTTGATAGGAGCCGCGGTTGCGATCCACGTAATGTCCGGCACTATGACTTCATCCCCTGGTCCAATGCCGAGCGTGAGGAGCGAAAGATGCAACCCAGAGGTGCATGAAGGAAGGCTAATGGCGAACCGCCTTCCGACATAATTTGCGAAGGTCGATTCAAAACGATCAATGTACTCGTTGGCCCTGTCGTACCAACCATGCCTCGCGGCATCAGTCACATATGCCACTTCCTTTTCTGTAATCCAGGGTCCAGCAACAGGGATTCGTGATCCCGTTTGTGGGCTATTCATCGATATCTCCATGGGAATTTCTTCATGTTCGCACTCATTATTTCACGCAGCGCAACCAGCCATCCGGGGCCACGGTAATCAGGAGTTTGTGTTCGAGGTCGTGATCAATCTCGAATCGATCGTTGCCTCTTAGGAACTCCCAAACCGCGGTCTTTGGGCTATTTCCCGGTCCCCAAGAGCGGTTGACGATTAGATCAGCTGGCATGTCCTCCAGAAGCGTGTCGAATACCACGAGATAGCAATCCTCAGTTACCAGGGGCGAGTACATCTGCAATTCGCCAAGCACGTGGGCATGAGTGTGATTGGAATCGAGTACCACCATCACGCGTCGCCGGCCAGCACAGTACTGCTTCACAGCAGCTACGGTCTGTTGATCGATTGATGATCCCTGAACCAGCCTTATGCGCTTTGCCATAGGATGTGCCTCTATCTCGCTTCGGTTGTGCGAGCGAATGTCAACATCCACGCCGATCACAACCCCTTCACCTCCAAGCAACTCCAGCAGTGACGCGTAATAGATGAGGGAACCGCCATGGGCAACTCCGGTTTCGATCAAAATATCCGGACGTGTGGCCCATATGATCTCCTGCATCGCTATCATGTCCTGGGGAAACTGGATCAGTGGACGACCCATCCAAGTGAAGTTATACGCATAGCGGTGGCGCGCAATCTCCCGCACCCAGATACGTGACAAAGCCTGCACATCCTTATCGCGTGATAGCCCCTCTACATTAGCCGCCACCTCGGTAAAGAACCGTTTTACTTCATCCACCGATAAATTCCTTCCAGTGTACAGACGGGGATTTAATGAAGCGCAGCCCATCGGGACCGGCATTCGCAATCAGATCCAAGATTGAAACATATGGCGTAAACTCACCGTGCAGTTGAGGATACGGCGCTTTGCGATAATCCATATATCGCACCTGCACCCCTGCCCGTTCGAAAAGCTCATGGTCTAAGTAATCACGCGCGCCGTGCCCGGTGACATAGATATTGCCACTGACCGCCTGGACAAGATTAAGTACGCGATTGCTGCTCTCTCCACTGATTCCCATCTTTGACGAGCGCAGAAAACGCCGCCCGCGATCCAGCCCGAAGAAGCGACAGACGGTATCCAAGCCCTGCATGGTCAACTCGGCCAGGCTGCCATTGGCATGTGCATATGTCTCGTGCACGAGAGCCAGCATGGTATCGCGGTATGGCGCACAGCGATAGGCCTGCTCCAGGAGTGCCAGGTGACGCGGCTGCCATTTCTCCGACTCTTGCGGTTTGACCTGATCAATTGTTTGCCCGAGGTGTAGATCCTTGAGCGGGACTGTGAGCCATTTCGAGCCATCTGCGCTTTTGACCTGTACACGGTTAGAAAAACTGCCCTTTGAGAACTGCACATCATCATAGTGCACATACACGTCCGAGAGACAGATCTGCTCGAACATTCCAACCCAGGGGAACAGCATGGGCTGTGAAATGACCACTGTCGTCACGCCACGCCCTTTACCAGAAGCTTCTCCATCAACAGCACATCATGGAAGTCACCTGCCTGGAAATGATGTGCGCGCAGAATACCGACATGGCCGTAGCCGCTCTTCTCATAAAACGCGATGGCCCGTACATTGGATGCCAGTACACGTAGCACGAACTTGCGCAGCGCAAGGGTGGAACTCGCATAGCATTCCAGCAATCGTAGCGCTTCCATCGCGCGGCCCCCTCCCTGATGCTCCGGCAACAGACAAATGCCCAGGTCGGCGTATTGATGAACAGCTTCGATGTTGACAAGCTGCACGAAGCCGATCGGCTGTGCGCCGTCTGGCAGTGCCACCACAAAGAACGCGCCGGTAGGGTCATTGACACGACGCTTGATCCATTCCTCGACTCGCTCGGCCGTATTAGGGCGCGGCGTTGCCATTAATGCAAGCTGCAACGCCACGTCGTTGCGTACCCCGCTCAGCATCTTCAGATCACCTTCCCGAGTCTCGCGGAGCATGATCGTTTGTCCTTGCAGCATCTGTTCAGAGGTAAAAATATCGATGGGAGAGGTTGGACCATTCGCGCACCCCGGCGATGTTTTCCCGAGCGGTGCGAGGGTTCAGTCCCACGTACACAATTTCCACATCAGGGGAAAGTTCAGCGGGTGCGAGGATCGGGCGGTCGAGCAACGGCTTTCCTTGCCGGTGGGGGTTCTGGTCCAGAAAACACTCAATCCTGGATAAATCGCGCAAGCATGTGGCAATGAACGTGCCGTAGAAGCCTGATCCATAGATCGCAGCTCGACGTCCTGTGCTAGTCGCAGCCTCGAACTCCCGAACCTGTGTGCTGGCACTTCTCCAATATTCGGCAAGATGCTCTACGGCTGGATCGAACTTAGTTCCCGTAGTCTTGGTACTCGCTTGTTCCCTGCCGAGCTGTGCGATGAAAATGAAGGCGCCATCATGCACCGTATCGTCGATACTGCAAACTCGGAACCCACACTGTTCCATCAAGTGCTGAAGGGAGGAAGCAGTGAAATGATTCACGTGGTCGGCCACAATAAAATCGGCAGGATTGGTCACTACGTTAGGTACTACGCCGTACAAAATTCCGTCTGGCTTCAGCATCCTCGAGATCGCTGTCAACGCTTCATGGGGATGCGCCATATGTTCTAGTGCGTAGAACGACGTAACCAGATCGAAGCGGTTCATCCAATGATCAGGAGCTGTGTAGGTGGCCCAGTTATCGGGCGATGCAAAGGCTTTCCAGAAGTCGACGTAACGCGTGCTGACATCGAACAGATGCGGCACGACATCGGGTTTCAACTGTTTCAACCTGCGCAGACTGGCACCTTTGGCACAGCCATAATCCAGTACCAGCGCGCCAGATGGAGGGGTTACATGTGACAACAGGACTTCTATCTGATGATCTGTGCGATAGACCGGCTTGCCGTCCACCACTTTGTATATCTGGTCTTCCTCTTCGCTCTGAACTAAGATTTTGTACTCGTGATCGTAATAGACTTCAAGATCGGGAAGTTCATCGGTCTGGATGTGGCTGCATCGCATACACCCGCGCACCACGGTTTCGCCCTTCCAGACCTCGCATAGTGAAGTGATAGACGCCCCCCCGAGAGAACGATACAGAATCCGCTCTAGATCGGCTCCGCATACATTACAGCTATGCAGGACTGACTGCGCCATCAATCTGCTACCAACTCTGGATGCACATCGCGAAAGTCCACAGCAGACGCAAAAGAGCCCTTCCAGGCAATCCGCACACCGGTCGGATCGAGAAAGTTGAAGTATCGGAACTGCATCGACCAACGCGAGCGCGTACCGCAGTTGAAGCCCGATGCGTGCAGTGTGAGAAAATCAACCAGCACCAAGTCGCCGGGGCACGTAAGCGGGGCGATGTGGGGATAGGACGCGATAACCTTCGCCTCATTTTCTAGGCGTAATGCGTAGGCGCCACTCTTTTCTGGGTTGGCTATGTCCCGCGTCGTCACGCGGATGACACCACCTTTGTGTGAACCGACACAGAATTCAACCGGGCCCGACTCAGGCGTGATCGGTACCAGCGGACTCCATAAGACTACCCCGTCAAGACTACGCAATTGAGCCGGATACTCCTGGTGCCAAGGAGCGCGATACTTCTCTTCAGTGGGATTATCGATGCGGATTCCATAGCCACCGCCTGCAATACCCGCTAACGCTGTCCCTCGCACCTGACGGAGCAATTCCTCGTTCTTCTTGGCAGCCACAAGTCGCACAAACGGGGGCAATTGCTTCACCGCATCGTAGATCTCACCGCCGATACGCCGATCATGCGCAATCAATTCCTGAAAGCCAACATCGAAGGTATCTGGCTCGAATTCTGGCCTCAAGATTTCAAGGCGATACTTGCAGATGATGACACCTATCAGATCGTAAATTCCTTTCTGAATTGGGCGCACATCCTCTGCTAGATCATAGAATCCAGGAATGACGAGGACTCCCTTATTATGAAATTCCTCGACTTGAGTGGTGGTTATTATACTCGGCATTTGCTTATCCAGGGACAAGCGACTCCAAGAGCGGCAACCTTTGATCTCGCACTGACACAATCGGTTGGACAATCGGCCACTGAATGGCGATCGACAAATCGTTCCAACGCACTCCTCTTGAGCTTCCTGAATTATAGAACTCGCCCATCTGATAGAAAACTTCGGTGTCCGGTTCCAGAGTCTGGAAACCATGCGCGACACCTTTCGGAATGTATACGATACGCCGATTCTCCCTCGTCAACTCAACCGATACCCATTGCTTGAACGTCGGGGAGTTGGGCCGCAAGTCGAGCATAACATCATAAATCGACCCACTCGTGCAACGAACGAGCTTTGTCTCTTCGTGAGGCGAGGTTTGATAATGCATGCCTCTCAGCGTTCCCTTCTCCTTATTGAAGGACACACTGCACTGCACCAGGTGAGGGTTCAATCCGTGGGCCTCAAACTCGTTCCGGCAAAACGTTCTCGCAAAAAATCCTCGTTCGTCCTCGATTCGTTCCGGCTCGATGACGAACGCGCCTTTCAGCTTCGTTTCTTTGAAAATCACCCGACTACCCTCACCTCAGGGATCGGCACCACGAACTTGCCACCCCATTCACGAATTCCTTCCATCTGCCCCATGATCTCGTCCTTCAGATTCCAAGGGAGAATCAACAGATAGTCGGGCTTAGTCTCTTTGACCTTCTCAGGGGGAGCAATCGGAATACGACTCCCAGGCAAAAACCTGCCCTGCTTATGCGGGCTTCGATCAACCGTATAATCCAGATAGTTCATACCAATGCTGCAATAATTGAGAAGCGTATTCCCTTTGGCCGGCGCTCCATAGCCGACAATCTTTTTTCCTGCCTGCTTCGCACCGTCGAGAAATTCGAGAAGCTTTCTCTTCGTCTCCAAGACGTTCGCAGAGAAGGAGTGATAGAGAGCAAGACTGGTGATGCCGGCTTCCGCCTCTTTCTTTCGCAGCTCGTTCACCGAAGAAAGAATGGGCTTTGAGACGTCGGCGGCATGTCGGGCATAGATTCGCAAAGAGCCTCCGTGCGTCGGCAGTTCTTCAACATCGAACAAAACCAACTTGTGCGCCGCAAAGACTCGTTCGACCGTCGTCAACGAGAAATACGAAAAGTGCTCGTGGTAAATCGTATCGAACTGATTTCCCTCGATCAACTTAAGCAGGTGAGGAAATTCCATTGTGATCGCGCCGGTAGGCTGAAGCAGAATCCTGAGCCCCTCGATGAAATCGTTGAGATCCGGCACATGGGCGAGCACATTGTTGCCAAGCAGCAGGTCCGCCCTACGTCCAGCTTGTGCGAGTTCGGTCGCGGTTTTCTCGCCAAAAAACTTGGTTACCGTTGGGATGCCCTTTGCTTCGGCGATGGCCGCGACATTTCGCGCCGGTTCAATTCCCAACACAGGAATGCTCTTCGCCTTGAAATTCTGCAAGAGGTACCCGTCGTTGCTCGCCACTTCGACAACCAGGCTGGCAGCAGCATAGCCAAAACGCTCGACCATCTTACGAGCATAGGTCTCAGCATGTTTCAACCAGGTCTCGGAATAGGACGAAAAATAGGCGTAGTCGCTAAAGATATTCTCCGGTGTCTCGAATTCCTCAAGCTGGACCAGATAACAGGCAGCACAGACGTAAGCATGGAGCGGGTAGGTCGGCTCTGCGCGCTGCAAATCTGCTGTTGCAAGATAGGAGTTGGATAACGGGGTCTTCCCTAGGTCCACGAAGGTATGGCGCAATTCCTCATGACAGAACCGGCATCGACCACTGGATTTCACCGAAGTCATGAGTTGACCAGTTTCTGAAATCGATGAATTTGAGCCAATGTGAGGTCGTTCATCCCGTTACCCTGTCGATAGGTCTGGTACCATTCGACAATCCAATCCAACGCATGCTCTAGGGAAACTCGCGGTCGCCATTCAAGCACATTCCTCGCCTTGGTGGTATCGAGGCAAAGCGTGTGCGCTTCATGTGGATGGGTTTTGCCGTCCTGCTGCCATTTCGCTCCTTCACCCCATCTCAGACACAGCTTGTCTGCCACCCATGAGACCGGCTTGTTATCGGAATGGTCAGGGCCAAAGTTCCATGCCCCGGAAAATGCGGCGCCATCGTCCCACAGCCTTTCGGCCAGTATCAGGTATCCATGCAATGGATCAAGGACATGCTGCCAGGGTCGTACAGCCGTAGGATTTCGAATGAACGGCGACAGACTGCTGCTCAGCGAACTTATAATATCCGGAACAAGCCTGTCCTTTGCCCAGTCGCCGCCCCCGATGACGTTTCCGGCACGCACCGTTGCGACCGCTGCAGGACAATGGCCCCCTGATCCGCTAAAAAATGATTTCCGATAGGCTGCCGTGACGATTTCCGCACAGGCCTTACTGCTCGAATAGGGATCATGCCCTCCGAGGGGCTCCTCCTCGCTATATCCCTCCAGGCGTTCCTTGTTGTCGTAGCATTTATCGCTTGTCACATTGATGATGACTCGCGTTGCCCGCTGCTCTCGTAGAGCTTCCAACACATTCATGGTGCCGAGCACATTCGTCGCAATGGTCTCAACCGGTTGTTCATACGATTGACGAACCAGGGACTGTGCAGCCATATGAATCACAATCTCCGGCTGGTGCTGATCGATTGCATGACGAACTGCTTCGAGATCGCGCACATCTCCCTTGATCGAGACCATTCCGTGAGCGACATCGGCCGTTTCAAACAAATTCGGTTTTGTCGGTGGGTCAAGCGCATACCCGACCGGCAACGCACCAAGGGATTGTAGCCACAGAGAAAGCCATGAGCCCTTAAAGCCCGTATGGCCTGTAATGAGAACACGCTTGCCCTTCCAGAATGCCGGCTTTATTCCCATGTTTTCCAAGGGGCGTTGCCAGACTGCCACAGCTCTTCAAGGTGGTTCTTGTCCCGCAGGGTGTCCATCGGCTGCCAAAAGCCATCATGCTCGAAAGCCATGAGTTGACCTTCTGCGGCTAGACGGATCAGCGACTCGGCTTCCCAACTCGAATTATCGCCTGCAATGAATTCGAAACACTTAGGCGAAAGTATAAAAAAACCACCGTTGATCAGGCCGCCATCGCCACGAGGCTTTTCCGTGAAACTGGCAACTTGCATTCCATTCATTTGCAGAGCTCCATACCGCCCCGGAGGTTGAACAGCCGTTACTGTTGCCCACTTGCCATGCTGTTTGTGGAAAGCAATCTCACGGACGATGTCGATATCCGCCACACCATCGCCATAGGTAAAGCAGAAGGCCTCTTCATCCTTCACATAGTCCGCCACCCGCTTGAGACGGCCGCCGGTCAGCGTGTCGTCACCCGTATCTACCAAGGTGACTTTCCAGGGTTCGGCCTTCTGATGATGCACCTCCATCCTGTTGTTGGCCATGTCGAACGTGACGTCGGACATGTGCAGGAAGTAGTTGGCAAAGTACTCCTTGATTACATAACCCTTGTACCCGCAACACACCACGAAGTCGTCTATTCCATGGGCAGAGTACATCTTCATGATGTGCCAAAGTATTGGTTTCCCACCGATCTCCACCATCGGCTTCGGCCGATAATCCGTCTCCTCACGAAGACGTGTTCCTAAACCGCCTGCCAGAATAACAACTTTCATATACTCGTCACTCCTCTATGCCGGTACCACATCATTCACATCGATCTCCACCGCTGCGGCTTGCTGAATGAGACGAACACCCAGCACTAAGGGGTGGCGTTTTTCTTTATGCAATACACTCCGGCGATAACCATCGCACAGCTTCTAGAGTACATTCTGTTATCATTTAGGAGCTTTACCCACCTTTCTGAAATTGTTTTTGTTCCATATACCAGCGGTAGGTGCTGCCGATGCCCTCTTGGAGCGATACGCGCGGTGCCCACCCCAAGGCCGTCATTCGACGACAGTCAAGGAGCTTTCTGGGAGTGCCATCCGGCTTGGTTCGATCCCACCGAATCTCCCCTTTGTAGCCCACCACCTCCGCTACCAGGGTCGCCAATTCGCCGATCGGAATGTCTTTCCCCACGCCTACGTTAACAATGTCCTCTCCCGAATGCCGCTCCATCAAGACCAGACAGGCTTCGGCGCAGTCGTCCACATGCAAGAACTCACGACGCGGACTTCCAGTTCCCCAGAGGATCGGCGCTTCACTGATAGCCTTCGCTTCATGAAATCGTCGAATCAAAGCCGGCAATACATGGGCAGTGGTGAGATCAAAGTTGTCGTTGTAGCCGTATAGATTCGTGGGCATGGCTCCAATAAAGTCACAACCGTATTGCCGTCGATAGGCCTGGCACATTTTGACACCGGCAATCTTTGCAATGGCATACCACTCATTCGTCGGTTCTAGGGGTCCTGTCAGCAAATACTCCTCGCGTATTGGCTGGGGGCAGTCACGGGGATAGATGCAAGAAGACCCCAGCAATAACAATTTCTTGACCCGATGGAGAGAGGCCTGATGAATCAGATTGGTTTGAATCGCAAGATTGTCATAGAGAAATTCTGCGGGGAATGAGCTGTTCGCAAGAATCCCGCCGACTTTTGCCGCCGCGATAATGACGTACTCGGGATTCGCTTCAGCAAAAAAAATCTCGACCTGCCGACTGTCTCTCAAGTCAAGATCTTTACTGGTCCTATACAGCAGATTTCTGTATCCCTTGGCCTGAAGGAGCCGTACGAGAGCCGACCCTACCATGCCCCGATGACCGGCTATATAAATGCGCGCATCTGTCTCCACAGCTTACACCTGTTTCGGTTGGATATAGTTTTTGGTTCCGTCGAGCCGCTCGCGCTCAGCTTCAAGATCCGCATCCACCATCATCGTGGCCAGCTCTTGAAACCGCACTTTCGGTTCCCACTGTAACTGCTTCTTCGCTTTGCTGGCGTCGCCGATGAGCAGATCAACTTCTGTCGGGCGATAATACTTCGGATCGGTCTTCGCATATCGCTTCCAGTCAAGTTTGAGATGCTCAAATGCCACCTCCAGGAATTCTCGGACCGTATGAGTTTCTCCTGTCGCAATCACATAATCATCAGGCTGGTCTTGTTGCAGCATCAGCCACATCGCCTGCACATAATCGCCCGCATACCCCCAATCCCGCTTCGCGTCCAAATTGCCCAAATACAAGTCCTGCTGTATTCCGAGCTTGATCCGAGCCGCAGCCTTGGTAATCTTCCTCGTCACGAACGTTTCTCCACGCCGGGGAGACTCATGGTTGAACAGAATGCCGCTGCAAGCAAAGAAGTTGTACGCCTCCCGGTAATTGACTGTAATCCAATGCGCATACAGCTTGGCCGCGCCATAAGGGCTTCTCGGGTAGAACGGTGTGGTCTCCCGCTGTGGAATCTCCTGAACCTTGCCGAACATTTCACTTGAGGAGGCCTGATAGAACTTTGGCTTGAGCCCGGATTCTCGAACGGCTTCAAGTAAACGAATCGTGCCGAGGCCTGTCACATCCGCCGTATATTCGGGGACATCGAAACTGACTCGCACGTGACTCTGCGCGCCCAGATTATAGATTTCATCCGGCTGAATAGTCCGAAGAATCCTGTTGAGCGAACTGGCATCATTCAAATCCCCATAGACCAACCGCAAGCGAACATCCGGTGCATGAGGGTCTTGGTAGAGTTGGTCGATCCTGGCTGTATTAAACGAGCTGGAACGCCGAATAATACCGTAGACTTCGTAGCCCTTACCGAGAAGAAATTCGGTGAGATACGATCCGTCCTGGCCCGTAATACCTGTAATCAGCGCTTTCATTGGCAATCTTTCTCCTCTACTTTTGGCCGATCTCGATCAAATAGCCAAGACATCCCGTACGTCAATTTCTACGGCAGCAGCCTGCTGAATCAAGCGAACGCCCAGCACCAAGCGGTGGTGTTTTTCTTTCCGCAAGAGAATACCGCGCACTCCTTGCAACGGACCTCGGACTACCTCCACTTGCATGCCTTCGTGCAGGTACGGATGGGGGTCGTAGGGCAGCACGCTGGTCATCAGGGCCTTGATTGCCGCAATCTCCTCTTCCGGGATCGGCTCCGGGCGACGGCTGCTGCCTACGATATCGACTACTCCGATAGTCTTGAGCACCGGCAACTTTTGCTCCGATGCAAAGCGGACGAAACAGTACCCTGAGAAGAGGGGAACTTCTATTTCTTTCTTTCGATCCTTCCATTGACTCATGCGCTTGACCGTCGGCAATAGCGGCTCGATGCCCTGATTGGCAAGCTGTTCGCGCACGAGTTTTTCGTGGCGCGACAGCGTCCGAAGAGCATACCAACGGGGGGCGCCCATGACCTCGTTCATGGGCCACCCCATGCGCGACACGCGGGAAAGGCGAGAAAAGCGCGACTAGCCAAACTGGCGGATTGAATGAGCATGAGGGCAGCGCTACTTCCTTTTGAGGGTTCTAATCAAGGCGCCGAGCTTGGCGCTTATTTTCTCAACTCTCTGCGTGAGACTCTTTGCACAGACTTGCTCGATATACCCAATCCGTTGGGCGATCATGAGGTGAGTCTTAAGCTCGCCAGAAGACCCCTTGGCTATGTACAGATACCGGATAAATTCCGGGATCGTCTCTCGTTCCTTCCCTTCTGCAATGTTGGCTGCTATCGAAACCGCGGATCTTCGAAGTTGGTCTCTGAAACCAAAATCCTGGTTAAAGTCACCGTTTTTCGAGACAGAATATACCTCTACCGCCAATGAGGCTGCCTCCTGCCAAACCTCAAGATCCTCAAAACGAGTGACAGCCATATGCTAATCGCGCAAGTCTCGCATGTCGCGCGCCTCAAGCACCTCCCGAAGCTGTTCGCCTTTCTCGCGAGTCCCGCGAGTCGCGCAAATCTCGCGCCTCGCAGGCACAGCTCCGCCCTTTCACTTACAGTTCCACATCGCAGGCACTACCCTAAAATTTGCTACTACACTCGGAAGCGCCGGCTTATTCGGACAGGCCGAGCCTCAGAACCTTTTCTCGCGGCACTCCCGACTGAACCAACTGTTCTTCACAGGCTGCCGCATGATCGAGGTCAGCGATCAACACCCGATCAAATTGCCATTCGACAATCCCACCCGGCGAAGAAACCGGGCAAGAGAGAAACGACCCACGCGAGCTTCCATCGATAAATCCCACACAGTCGATATTCATCTCTCGAAGCGACAGATAGGCCAATTCGGCTAACTCCGTCGTCCCGTAAATCACAACCCGCAGGCCATGAGAGCCGTTGAACGTCGACATCATCTCTTTGAGTCGAGCACGCATGTCTCGGTAGTACGAGAGGGAATACTGCATGTGGAGATAGGTTAATCGTGACTTTTCCGTGAAACCCTGCGGCGTCAGGAGATACCTGATTCGATTGCGCGGGATGGTCGTGATCTTGATGTAGCCCTTGCGGGCCAGACGCTTGAGGTAGAGATTAGTCAGGCCGAGCGCGACACCAAGTTTGGTGGCAAGAATACGCTGAGAGGCCCCGCCATCTCGATCGAGCTCGCTGAGGAGCAGAAGGTCCCGTTGACCTTGTAAATCCATGATTTATACGGCAAATTGTTGCGCTGTTCACAACATGAACACATGAAACATTTCTGTCAAGCAAAAAATACGTAGCCTTCCTTTCACAGCGTTCTAGCGGAGTGGCTCGTGACACACGCGAGAAGCGAGACTTGTGAGAAAACGGGACAGGAGAGACAGACTCAAACTTGGAAAACCGAAGGTCGGGGTCCGAATTTCTGAACACTTCAGCCTTCAACTCTTACAGCTCTGCTTGCTGGCAAGGAGCAGCCTCTCTGCGGCGGCAACTACCTCACGAACCGCAATTAACCTCATACAATTCTCCTCACCTCTTATACAGGTCGGATGAAAGCAACTGCGGCAATCGAGATCCTTATAGAGGACCTCCACAGGGCCACCACGCGGTCCCCATTCAGCAGGATTCGACGGACCGAACAGGGCCACTACGGAAGTACCCACTGCGGAAGCAATGTGCATTGCGCCACTATCGCTTCCTACGAAGAGCACTGACTTTTTGGCAATGGCCGAAAACTGTTTAATAGTTGTGCGACCTGCAATGATGACGGGTTTACTCTTCGCCGTCTGTCGAATCTGTTGGGCAAGATCGACCTCTTGATTGCTACCCCCGATCAACACCTGGCAGCCATACTGGTAGGTGAGACGATCTGCCAGCTCCGCAAACCGTTCAGGGGGCCACGCCTTAAACCAGTATCGAGCGCCGGGCTGTAATATTACAAAAGGCTGCGATCGCTGAACGCCGAGTCGGTCGAGCAGTTCATCCGCGCTTTTCTCCTCTTCCGATGTCAGCCAGAGTTGAGGATCCTTTGAGCCGGCTTGGATGCCTAGGGGCTTAAGGGCTTCCAGATCCCGGTCGATCCGGTGCCGCATACCCGGCACAGACGGGACAACCTGCGTGTAGTAGTGCCCGCGCCACCGTTGCTCGTCGTTGAAACCAATTCGTACCGGCGCCCCGCTGGTCCAACTCAGAAACGCAGACCGATCTCCATCCGTCAAATCGATCACCGTGTCGAATCGCCGCTGGCGAAGCCTGGCGATGAGACGCGATTGTGCCGTCAGAGATCCTTTGTCAAGGACTATGATCTCGTCCAGATCCGGGTTCCCGGACAATACGTCTTCCGTCCCACGATTGACCATCATCGTAATCCGAACATCCGGTCGTGCAGCTTTGATGGCACGGACGGTCGGCGTCGCCAACAAGACGTCACCGATGTAACGGAGTTTGATGATCAGAATGTTTTGCATGGCTGCCGTGTCACAAAGTCGTCAAGTCATAAAGTCAAAAGTCCTCGTCACGACTTGAAGACTTTCAGACTTTACGACTTTCAGACAGTTCCACCACACAATTCCTGGTACAGCGCGACGGTCTTCGTCGCGGCCCGCTCCCAGGAAAACTGCTTCGCACGATCGAACCCTTTGGCTTTTAGAATGGCGCGAAGCGGCTCATCTTCGAGCGCACGGAGCATGGCCTCTCCCAGCGCCCGCGCGTCTTGGGGGTCGGCCAACACCGCCGCATCGCCGGCCACTTCCGCCAATGCCGTCGAATTCGATGTGAGCACCGGCGCCCCGCAAGCCATCGCTTCCAACACGGGCATCCCAAACCCTTCGTACAACGAGGGGAAGACGAAGAGGTCAGTGGAGGAATACAACAGCTGCAGATCGTTCGTGGACAACCGTCCAGGACAAAGCACCTTCTCTGTCAAGCTCCGCCTTCGAGCCGTCTCCTCATAGCTCCCGAACGGATGAACAGGCGAGCCGACCAGAATCAACATTCTCGACCCCAGTTTCTTTCGCACCAGTTCCGCCGCTTCAAGAAATATCTGGTGATTCTTGCGCGGGTCTGCCCCTCCGATAAATAAAACGTATCGCTCGGCCTTGAGACCAATCCGCGTCCGCAACTCCGCCATCGCCTGATCGTCACGGCGTGGCACGAAATCCTCCGAGACTCCGTTGGGAATGACCACGATGTGCTCACGTTTCAAGCCATAGAGTTCTACAAGTTCTCTCGCGGAAAACTCGGACACCGTGATGGTCTTTCTGGCTCGTAACGCCGTCTGTCTCGTCTTGAACGACGAAGGCCATTGGCCCAACATCTTCTTCGAGTACTCAGGATGGCGATCCAACCAGAGATCGTGGATGGTCACGACTCCACCGTAGCGCCCGATGGCCTGCATCTTAAAGTTCGTGCCATGGTAGAGATCCAACCGATCGGATGAGCCTCGCTTCCCCATTCCCCATCGGCTCGAGTTCACCCACTGAAGGTGCTCAACGCCCTGCCAGGCCTCTATAGAGTTAGGCTGGACAGCGCCCGGTCTTGCATAGGCCACAAAGTCGATTCCCCCTCGCTGAGCCAGCATCGTACGGAGCAGATGGTAGCTGTGCCATCCCACTCCACCCATATCGCCCACCATCGGATTGGCATCAAAACCAATTCTCATCCTCTCCCTTTCCGTGCCTCCAATACCTCCCCATAGAGCTGTTCCATGTGCTTGACGGACGCATCGAGGCTAAATCTCTCTTGCGCACGCGTCTTCCCCGAGCGTCCCATCTGCTCACGTCGGACTTCGTCGTCCAGGAGTGAGACCACGGCTGCAGCCAATGATTTGGGATCTCCCGGGGGAACAAGCAAGCCGGTCGCTCCCTGTGCCACAACTTCAGGAAGGCCCCCTGTCGTGGTCGCAACCACAGCCTTTCCCATCGCCATCGCTTCGACAACCGCCAGACCGAAGGCCTCCTTGAGCGAGGGATGCACGTAGAGATCCAGGGCGGAAAGATAGGAGGCAACCGATTCTTGGAACCCGGCAAAATGAACTCGCTCCGCAATCCCTCGCTCCACCGTGATCGCTTTCAATCGTGCGTCGTACTCGGCCTCCCCACCTCCAATGATGAGATAGTGCGCTGCCGGCATGGCGGAAAGAATTGCCGGGAGAGCATCCAGCATCACTTCGTATCCCTTGAGCGGCAACAGATTGGCGACGGTGCCTAACAGCAGCGCCTCACGGGGAATCTCATGTTGTACTCGAATATCATGACTCCATTCTGAAGAGGCCATGGCTGAACAATCCACTCCGCTATAGTGCGTGCGAACCCGATGAGACGAGACACCTCCGGTCAGTACCCCCAGCTCAACCTGATGTGACACCGCGACAACATAGTCCACCCGGTCTAAGGCGTACTGGCTCACCTTTCTTGGCTGTGTCTCTTGCCGGACATGGGCGATGATGGGTATGCGATGAGACAGCCCCTCCACGGCTCGAACCGTGTGAGGAACCCACCAGAGATCATTTACGTGGACCAACGCAGGCTGAACGTCAGCTATCAGCGTGTGCAGACGACGGACACCCGCATGACGGCTCATTAGTGAAGATGCTTTTCTCCAGGGTGGCAGGTTGATCGGATAGGTAGGCACATCCTGCGCCAAGGCCACCTCGCGCAGGGGACCAGCCTCAGGACAAGCAATGGCCGGATGCCAGATACTACGATCCAATCTGGTCAGGAGTGAGATCAGATCACGCTCCGCGCCACCAATTGACCCGATCCCATGCACGTAGAGAATTCGTGCACCCACTACCGCACTTCCGGATGAGATACGGTTCCCCGAGTCAGATCCCACAATTTGGCATATTTCGCAAACGTATACATGCTGGCAAATACACAGACAATGAGCCCGTTCACTCCATCGCGAAACCCCTGTTTCAATACATAGGTTTTGAACCAGACCACCAAGGGACGGAAAACCAGGTCTGTCCAGCCAACCGTCCGAATCGTCTTGGCCTTCTCCTGTGCCGCCAGTGTGGTATAGAGCCCGAACTTCTTGAAGTGGTCCTGAATGCGCCGCTCCGTGTAATGATCGAGATGCCCGACCAATGTTCCAATCTCTCCATCGACGATGAGGTTTTCATGCACGGCGACATCGTTGTACCGAGCGATCCCCCGCCGAAACAGACGCACTTGATAATCGGGATAGACACCGCCCCCTCGGACCCACGATCCGTAAAAAAAATTCCGCCTGGGAATCCGATAGGCCACGGGAGCGCCTGGTCTCCATCCCGCGAGGCAGGTCTTCACCTCTCCACGAAGTTCCTCGGTCACTCGTTCGTCGGCATCGAGGATCAGAATCCAGTCAGACGACGCTTGTGCCATCCCAAAATTTTTCTGCAGGCCGAACCCTGGCCAGGGACGCACAGAGACCTTGGCTCCGCAGGCACGGGCCAACTCAACCGTCTTGTCACGGCTCTCCGCATCGACTACGACCAATTCGTCCGTCCATCGCACCGACTTCAGACAGTCCTGGATATTGGCTTCTTCATTCTTGGTGATCACCACGCAACCCACGGTGGGCAGGCCGGATACGCTGGTCATGACGGCATTCCACCAGTAAGCAATGTGGCGGCCTGTTGAAACTGCCTGCGGTACTGATCGACTACACGATCGGGTTTGACCCAGCGCCGGCGCCACACCGTGGCTCGATCCAGCTCCTGGGCCATTTTTTTCACAGGTTTCACCACGCGCCGAGTAAGTCTCTGGCCGAAAGATGCAGTGGAAAACTCCGCCGGTTTACACCACAATTCGGCTTGTTCCGCCTGGCTCCACTTCCGGTCGATCGTCCATCGTTCATGGGTGCAGGCAAATGGTTCCCGCTTGCTCTTGATCGTCGCCCGAATGAAATGATGCACGAACGCGGCCCCCACGACCATGCATCGCTTCACATCCCCGATGACCTGCTCACGCTTGCGTAAGGTATAGTACAAGTCCCAATCGGCGGACTGTATCCGTTCGTCCAACCCGCCAAGGGTCTTATACGTCGATCGCCTGATCATGACGCAGGACCCCGCAATCCCTTCAAACATCGTTCCGGCAAACGCATGGTGCGCCTCCCCGCAATAGCGTTCCCAGTCGCCGTACATCGCCTGAATCATCGTGCGAAGCTGGTCGATGCCCTTTCCACTGGAGAGCCGCCCTTGCCCGATCTCCGCCCAACGTCCCTGCATCCAATCGGTCAAGGCAGCGGTCGGCATCATTTCCAGGCCCAACGGCGACGCGGCATGCAGCCGATGTCGCTCCATCGCGTCGATCAAGAATCCGTTCCAGTTCGGCGCGACGTACAAGTCGTTGTTGATGTGGCAGAGGAACTCTCCGCTGGCCACGTCTGAACCGAGATTCATCGATTCGGGGTAGCAGCGATTTTGATCATTTCGAATCACCCGGCACCCGTTTGCCTCAAAGAATTCCGCCGACCCATCACTCGAATGATTGTCGATCACGATCACTTCATATAGGCCGGTCGTATAGCGTTGTATCCCCTCTAGAAAGAGCTGATTGTGCCCCAATTGATTGTGCACGGCGACAATCACACTCAGCATAAGGTCACGCTCGGCCGGCCTTTCATGTTATCCGCGAAACCCGCGTCTCAGGACTTCCCGATAGAACTGGAGATTCAGCCAGCGATTGCGGCGGGCTGCCCAGCGCCGAGAGGACCGAAGACGATCCGCCAGCACCGCTGGATGCGATCCAGTGAACTCCTTCAAGATGGCATAGTCGTCATACTGAAATGTTTTCTGCTGATACAACGCTGCTTGATCCGGAGGTGGCGTCGCACCATGGTAGACTGCAATCTGTTCTTTCACCTTCGCGAGCATCGTTTTAGGGTCCTTCACCCACCCATAGTGAAAGACCCGACCGTTCGACGGAGCGATCCATTCCTTCGGTCCGCTCTGGAGATACTGCTGCGTTGCCTTCAGATGAAATCCGACGGCATCGCCGCAGGACTCGACTTCACCGTTGTTTCGAATGATCCGCACAGCTTTGTGATAGAACCAGGGATTCGTCGACCAATAGTCCGCGATAAAGTGCAGATACCGGAACAAAAGCCCTTTCACCTCGGGATTGCCGAGATGGCGGCACATGGCCTCCTGAATGATCGGCAAATCGTCTTCGTGCACGACCTCGTCGGCTTGAATGTAGAACGCCCAATCGCCGGTACAGTGCGCCAACGCAATGTTGGTCTGTTGGGCGTAGATCAGTCCGTCTTTGCGCAGCGTCTCGTCCCAGATCGACTCTACGATGTTGATCTTCGGATCGCCGATCGAGCGCATCAACTCCAGCGTGCCGTCATCGCACCGCCCGACGTTTATGATGAACTCGTCGACCACCGGCAAAATGGAGCGGATCGACTCCACGATGGGATAGTCGTACTTCACCACGTTCCGCACGAATGTAAATCCACTGACCTTCATACCGGTACTAACGAGATAAACCAAACAAACAAGATGAACCAGATAAACATGGTTGGTTCATGGCTTCGAGATCTCCCAGAATTTCGCATACTTGATGAAGGTGTAATAGGCATAGAGTCCTGAAAGAATCAAGCCGGGCATGCCGTCGAGGAAACCAGTGCGCTGCACATACATTTTCAAAAACGCCCCGAGTGGATGGGTAAGCAGTTGATGGGAGGAGAACCGCCGGCCCTGCTCCGCCATGCGACGGGCCATCAAATCCGAGTAGCGATCCTGCTTTGCGATATAGTGATCGATATCTCGGAAGGGATATTGCAGCGCGGGGCTCTTAAGATGCCCGACTGGCCCATCGCAGTTGAAGCTTTCATGGACTAGTTCTTCCCGATAACGAAACTGTCCCTTTCGAAACAACTGCGGCTGCCGATAATCGGGGTACCAGCCGCAATGTTTGATCCACCGCCCTAAAAAATAGTTCTTTCTCGGAACAAAGTAGGCATCCGCCTCCGGTCCGCGGTCGAGCAGCAGTCGAATCTCTTCCCGCAACTCGGGCGTCATCCGCTCATCGCTATCCAAACTGAACACCCACTCATGAGCCGTGAGCGCGACCGCTTCATTGCGCAACTTCCCAAACCCATGAAAATCTACCTGATAGACCTTCTCGGTAAACTCGCGGGCAATGGCGGCTGTCCGATCCGCACTGTGAGAATCCACGACGATCAACTCATCGCCCCAGCCTGCCACAGACTCCAGACAGGCCCGCATGTTGGGCTCGTCATTATAGGCGATGACGTACACTGACAATTTAGACATGCACGACCTTGAGCGGCGCAGGCTGTTTCGTGACCTCCAGTACTTGATGCGTCACCGTCTCCACTGTCAGCCGGTCGAGACAGTCCCAATAGGGACAGGCCTCGTAAATGCATTTTTCACAGGTCGGCACATCCGGACGCAGGACGACTCCTTGGCCGAGCGGCTGCCACCGCGTTGGAAGGTTGTTGCGACGGGGATCGAACAGACTGACATTCGGAACCCCGCAGGCTGCGGCGATATGGGCTGGGCCTGTGGCTCCGGAGACGACCACGTGACTCGCCGCAATCACGGACATCAACTCACGCACCGATACCTGCCCCATCAGATTCAGAACCGAGGCAGGAAACGGCTCGCCATTGTCCTTCTGCTGGTTGAACATGTCTGCCTCCGCCTGGCTTCCGGTCAGCACCACCCCCGCGCCCTTCCGATCCAACTCACGCGCGAGCGAATGATACTGTTCAACGCGCCAGCGCCTGGCCGCAAACCCGCCAGGATGCAGGACCACTCTGGGTGCCGGCATGCTGCGCAAGCGCTCATGCCCCCACGCTCGTTCTGCATCGGTCAGCACCAGGCTCGGCGGGGAGACGATGCCAGGCTGCAATCCAAGCCCTGCAAGCATGCCGACGTTATAGGCGGTTTCATGCTTGGAAAAGTCCTTTCGATGTTCATAGATCCGGCGATTCGCCAACAGGCTATACCAGCGGTAGCCGGTCGCCACTCGAATCGGAACCCGCGCCAGGAACGCCGCCCACATCAAACGCTTAAACGGCTTGAGAAACACCGCCGCATCGACGGCCCGGCGAAACAACGCCTTCAACTCGCGCATGGATTCCCGACCCGTGACGGTCCAGACCTCATCGAGATCCGGATGGTGAGCCAAGAGCGGGGCTGCATACTCGCTGGATAGGAACGTGATCCGCGCCTCCGGCAGGAGCCGGCGCAGTGCGGAGGCGACCGGCAAACACAATATTTCATCGCCGATCCCGTCAGGCCGAACTAAGAGGACGTTCATCGGGGAACCATTCGCAGGGACCGCTGCGCTCGAACTGCCGCCAATACTTGTTGTGGCGACACCAGTTTCAGACACTCTAACGGCAGAGTATTGTGGCACGTCCGGCTGAAACAGGGGCTGCAAGACACCTTCCCCGTCAACACATCATGACCCACCCCATAGGGACCGGTCCGAATCGCACTTGTCGGCCCGAACAGGGCTACCACCGGCGTACCGACCGCCGCCGCCACATGCATCGGACCTGAATCGTTCGTAATCATCAGCGACGCCTTGCTCAGGAGCGCCGGCAGCAACCCTACGGTCGTGGCTCCGGCCAGGTCGATCGCGGAAGTCTTCATCATCCCGCTCACAGCAGCAACCTCCGCTCGTTCGTCAGAACCGCCGATCATCACCACCGCGCCATATCCTTCCTGCCGCAGCCGATCTGCGACTTCAGCGAACGACGCAGCCGGCCACCGCTTGGTCGGCCACCTGGCAGAGACATTCATCGCCACCCAACTCGTTCCAGGCGCCACACCGGATCGGGTCAACAGGCGATCGACCTCCTCGTAATCGGTTGGCGGAATGCGGAAACGGAACTCCGGCGCGCCGGACTCCGCAACTCCCACTGCCTTGGCCACAAGCAGGTAGCGATCGACCGCGTGCATCTCCGATTGTGGAATCGGCACACGCCTCGAATAGAACCAGGGACTCCCCTCTCGTCCATTCTCAAACCCCACAAGCAGAGAAGAGCCGGCGGCCCACCCGATGGCGGCGCTCCGAAAAAGGCCCTGAAGATCCACGACGAGATCGAAGTGCTCTGCGCGAAGAGGAGATATCTGAGAGAGCCACCCTTTGAATGTCGACTCCACCGGCCAGACCCGATCCACTCCGTCGATCCGCTCGACGAGACCGGCCCAACCGCGCTTGACCAGCCACGTGAGTCGAGCCTTGGGATAGGCCCGGCGAATGACAGCGCAAGTCGGCATCGCATGCACGATATCGCCCAGTGAACTTGGTTTGATCAATAAGATGTGGCGATAGGCTTCCATGAGGGATTAGGTGTTTAGGCTGAAGGCTGAAGGTTATGAATCGTCCGATTGAAGGCCATACGTTAATCGCGCAAAGCACAAATCAAACCATTCAACACCTTCTCCGTTTCCACGATCTTGAACTCAAGTAGAGATGACTCCTCGTTGAACAAGAAGCCCAGACGCTTCGACAAATTTAATTGATAGTGTAATTCCCGCAAGGACCCGAAGGCTATACCGAGAAACCTGAGATATTCTGCCTCACTGTCACGAGCGCAACCCTCCACGATATTAGAAGGAACGGAAACTGCTGCGCGCCGCATCTGAGAAGTCAGTCCAAACGACTCTTCTTTCGGAAACCCTGCTGTTGTTCGATACACCAACACAACGACTTCATCAGCCAGCTCAAATGCCCGAAGCTTTGTGTGATCGCGCATGGTTGATGCCTTGAAGCCTGAAGCCGAAGGCTAATAGGCTGATGGCTGAAGGTCTGAGCTGTCGATCTTCAGAATCTTTACCTTCCTAACCTTCAGTCTATCTACCTTCAGCCTATTTACCTGAGTCGTGTCTTCACGTCGTTCAAAATCCAGTCGACTGCCTCAACCATCGACTCCGCCACGGCCTCCGGCATAGCCTGTTCAACCTTGAGCCTATCCAATACCTGCTGGTCCATCACCTTAGCCGTGATCAGAATGCCCTTCGCGCCCACCCGATGCGCCAATTGTATGTCGCGCTCGCGATCGCCGATCAGATAGGAACGCCGGAGATCCAGTTGCAACTCCGACACAGCTCGCTCCACCATTCCGACATTCGGTTTGCGACAACGGCATCCGTTATCGGGATGATGTGGGCAGAAATAAATTGCGTCGAGCGCCGCGCCCTCCTGCTCCAGGAGACCTTCCAATCTGGCGTGGATCGCTTCCAAATCTTTTAGGGTCAATATTCCACGGCCGACACCGGATTGGTTGGTCACAACCACCAATTTTGCCCCGGCGTTTTTCAATCTCGCCAGAGCCGGTCCCACCCCGCTCAGCAACTTCAGCTCAGCAGCGACTTTGAGAAAGCCTGGGTCGTAGTTCAACGTTCCATCTCGATCCAGAAACACGGTGACACCGTCTAGAAGGTTCTTTTGGTTTGGTTGGTTGATCTCGTTTATTTGGTTTGAACCAGATGAACCAGAGAGACCAGCTATCTGTTTCGTCGCCGCCTCATGAACCTGATCAACCGTGACCCTTGTCATACACCGATGGTCGATGGGACATTCGCGCAACAGGCAGGGGGCGCAATCGACCGGCTGGCGCACAATGGCATGAGCGCTCCCAAAGGGTGAGGTGGTACGCCAATCGGTCGATCCGAAAATCGCGACGACCGGAACCTGAAAGGCCGCGGCAATATGCATGGGACCTGTATCGTTAGTGAGAAGCACGGCGCACCGCTTCACCGCCGCCATCAGTTCCCGAATCGTCGTGGCCCCGGACAAGACCAGGGATCGAAAAGACAGATGCGAAGCAATCTCCTGGCCCAAACGCTCTTCCCCCTTCGCGCCAAAAATGACCACGCTGACTTCTTGTTCGCGAGACTCGCGAATCGTGCGGCAGAGTCGTTCCGTAACCTCGGCAAACCGTTCGGGCAACCAGCGTTTGGCCCCCCCATAGGTTGAACCGGGGTTGACACCGACGACAACATCCGTCTCGGTCAACCCGCCCTTCGCAAATCGCCCAGCCATCGCCTGTTCTTCCTCGGGAAAGACGACGAGTTCCGGCGCGGATGGATCGCCTGTGAGACCGAGCGGCTTCAACAGATCCCAATAATAACGGACTTGATGGACAAGCCTATGGCGGTCCGGCACAGCGACCGGATTGGACAACAGCAGGCTTCGCCCGTCTGTCGCATACCCATAGCGACGAGGCACCCCGGCCAGGAACGTCAGGAATGCCGCCTCGAACGCATTCTGAAACAGCACCGCCATGTCGAACCCTTGCTGCCGCAACTCCCCGGCGAGTACCCACTTACCGGAGAGCCCCGCATGATGTCCATTGACGTCGTAGGTTAACACACGGGTTAATGCCGGGTGGCCCGCGAACAAATCGGCCACAGCCGATTTGACCAGCAGCGAGATCTGCGCGTGAGGAAACAGCCTCTGCAATCCACGGAGTGCAGGCTCGCACATCACCGCATCGCCAAGCCAATTGGGTCCACGCACAAGGATGCTTTTGACGGTTTCTCTGTTCACAAACCTTCAGCCTTCAGCCTTCGTACTTCACTCTTCGTCTTGTCTGCAACTCCGAGCACCAACCGTTTCAATCGCTCTTCCCCGACCGTCACCTGTGTCGTCAGCCGGACTGCCCACCAGCTTTCGGTTGGTTGAAGCAGCGCGGCCAACTTGCAGGCGTCTTTCTCCGTCGTCACGACCAGCTGAGCCTGTAGCTCAGCCGCTCTCGCTCTCAGCCGTTCAATATCCTGGCTCGTATAGGCATGGTGATCGACATAGGCCACGTCGTCGAGAACCTTAATCCCCATTCGCTCAACGAGGGAGCGAAATGATCCGGCATGGCCCACGCCGCTGCAAAGCAACGCGGTCTTTCCTTTGAACCATGAGAGCGGCTGCAACTCCCCTGTCACCACCGATACGAGATTCTCCGGGCGAAAGACAGCCTGGATCGGGTCCGGCGTCGAACCGAGCGTGGCCTGCAGCTTGCGATAGACCTCTGCCACCTGCTCCGGTACGTCCGCTCTCGTAACCACAATCGCAGTCGCTCGCGCCGCCGCCCGCAACGGCTCCCTGAGGCGGCCAGCCGGCACCAAGGCCGCAAGTCCCGCCACATCCGTCGCATCGACCAGCAAGAGATTCACGTCGCGACGGAGTCCCAAATGCTGAAACCCGTCGTCGAGCACCAAACAATCGATCGGAAATCGCTCCAAGACCCAGTCGCCAAGCTCATACCGATCGGCCCCGACGGCCACGATCGCTTTGGGACAACGCTGCGCCATCAAGAAGGGCTCATCGCCTGCCTCCTGCGGGCCGGCCAGTAGACACTCGCCATTCGATACCAACAGATACTGGGCTGTACTGGTCCGCCGATAGCCCCGGCTGAGAATCGCCACCCGTTTTCCCTGGGCAAGGAGCCACTCGGCCAGCATAATGACCACCGGAGTTTTTCCCGTCCCACCCAGCGTGAGATTGCCGACACTCAATACGGAGACCGACAATCGCCCCTGAGTGAACCAGCCCCAGTCGTACAGAAGCGCGCGCAGCCGCGCAATCATCCCATAAGGAATTGCGGCCCACATCAGCCACCATCTGACCTTTGCCCCGGGGTTCAACACGTTTGGCACCAACTCAGGGATTCAGGCTGAAGGCTGAAGGTCAGTTTCGGTTCAAATAGGAATGAATGCTCGTTGTACAAAAAGCCCACCCCCTAATAGCCTTCAGCCTATCTACCTGAATAGTTGCCTGCTTTTAATATTATCGTCCAGCCATGAGGGGAATCGACTGGTTTGCGAGTGGCGACCCGCTGGCATCTTGCTGTGTCGCCAATAGCCTGTCGATGGCCTCCACCGTCCGTTGCAAGGCGCCCTGATTCTGTTCGACCACTTGACGAGCCGACCGACCCATCCGCTCCCGTTCATGTTCATTGGAAAAGAGGGTCACCACTTGTTGCGCGAGTTCCTCAGCCTGGAAAACCTGACGGCCTCCTCCCGCCTGGATCAAGAGGTCTGCAATCTCCGCGCAGTGATCGGTGTAGCGTCCGAACAACACCGGCTTCGCCCACTGAGCCGGCTCCAACAAATTGTGTCCGCCAACGGGAACGAGCGTACCTCCGACGAATGCCACCACCGCTTCCCGGTAGATCGCAACCAATTCGCCCCGCGAGTCGAGCACCACGACACGAGGACCGGAAGACTGCGCCGCACCGGCTTGCCCGATGGTACTGCGTCGCTGCACAGCGAGCCCTTGCGCCCGAATCATCGCCTCCACCGATTCCGCTCGTTCAATGTGTCGAGGAGCCACCAGCAAGATCGCTGAGGGACAGCGCGCCACGAGCGCCCGATAGCATTCCACGAGCATCTCTTCTTCACCTGGATGCGTACTGCCTGCTACAAACAACTGTTCCTTGTCCTGAAGCCCCAGACAAGCCCTGATCGTCCCGCCTTCCGCAACAGCCGGAATCGGCTGGTCGAACTTGATATTTCCTGTCCGCCTCACTCGTGAGGCCTCTGCTCCCAACGCAACGATACGGTCGACATCCCGATCCGACTGCATGAGGCAGAGACTCAGCGCCTGCAACATCGATCGGTAGAACGATCGCACGGGCGCCCACTGCTGCCGTGTAAAAGACCTGGTCGAGAGCCGGCCGTTTACCAGGACAGTCGGCACTCCGCGCCGGCGCAGGCGCCACAAGAGATTCGGCCAGAGCTCGGTCTCGACGAACAGATAAAGACGGGGTTGTAGCCGTTCGATGAACCGGGAGACGACCCAGGGAAAATCGAGCGGCGCATAACAATGGTCTGCCACACCGGCTAACCGTTGCTCCACCGCTTCCCGCCCGGTCTCAGTGACCGTCGAGACCACCAGGCGAGACAGAGGATGACGGCGATGCAGTTCCTTGACGAGCGGTGTGACCGCCACCACTTCACCGAGAGAAACAGCGTGAATCCAGATGACTGGTTGGTCTGGTTTGTTTAGTTTGTCTGGGTTATCTGGTTTAAAAGACCCCAACCGTTGAAGTAATCCGGGGCGGCAACGTGGCTTGGCCAGCAGGATCGCCACGACGAGTGGCGACACAGCCAGCAACACCATATTGTAAAAGAGACGCCACATGGCTTTACGCGTGAAACGTGGACGTGAGACGTGAACGGTAAAACGAAGCCCCTGAACCCCTTACGCTTACCGTTTCACGTCTCGCGTTTGACGGCCCCCTCCGCCTGATCCGTCAGCCGATTCAAGACCGTTTCAAGGTCCTGGCGTGCCACCGTTAATGCCTGTTCATCGGCATCTCGCGGAACCCAGATGGGAGCGCCCCACAGATAGAGCCCTCGGGACCATGGATACGGGACCATGAACCGGTCCCAGCTTGCGAAGAGTTTTTTTTTGAGCAGCTGAAGGCCAGCGGCACAATCGGAAGCCCGGTCGCTTTCGCCAGCTGAACCACCCCGAGTTTTGCCACCTGGCGAGGCCCCTTGGGTCCATCGGGAGTCACCACAAGATCGGCGCCAGATCGCCCAAGGCGGATTAATTCTCGTAGCGCCAACGCCCCACCCCTGGTACTCGAACCACGAACCGCCCGATGCCCGAATCTGGAGATGATGCGCGCGATGATCTCGCCATCCTGATGCTGGCTGATCAACACATTGGCCCCTGGTCCACGATAGCCTGTCGGGATCATGAGTTGCTGCGCGTGCCAAAACGCGAGGATGATATGCCGGCCCTGACGATATAAGGCGTCCACCTGCTCGTGGCCCTGCGAATCCATCCGCATCGACCGCCCCAGCCCTCGAATCACCGCAGCTCCGATCGGAGGGAGCACCGAAAGCTTCAGCCAGTTTTCGACTCGCTTCATGGCGGATTACGCATCGGGGACATCCTGGAACTGCATCGCATGGAGCCGTTGATACTGTCCCCCGCGGCGAAGCAGCTCATCGTGTGTCCCCACTTCGACGATCGAGCCTCGGGCCAGGACCATGATTCGATCAGCCTGTTGAATCGTCGACAACCGGTGGGCAATGACGACGGTCGTTCGTCCCTTCATCAAATTGGCAAGAGCCAGTTGGACGACCCGTTCGGACTCGGTGTCCAATGCCGACGTCGCTTCATCGAGAATGAGCAGGGGAGGATCGCGTAAAATCGCGCGGGCAATGGCCAAGCGCTGCCGTTCCCCGCCGGAGAGTTTCACTCCTTTTTCTCCCACGACCGTCTGATACCCCTGCGGAAGGCGCTCGACAAAATCGTGGGCATAGGCCAGGCGCGCCGCCTGAGTAATGTCTTCGTCAGTCGCGTTCTCCCGTCCAAACGCGATGTTGTTACGAATGCTGTCGTCGAACAAGACCACATCCTGCGACACCATGCCGATCTGCGACCGGAGCGATCGGAGGGTGTACGACTGAATATCCACCCCGTCGATGAGAATGCGTCCGGCTGTCGGCTCGTAAAAGCGCGGAATCAGATTGACCAGCGTCGTCTTCCCACTGCCGCTGCTGCCGACGAGAGCTACCATTTCTCCGGCGCGAACCGTCAGGTTGATGTCGTTGAGAGCCGGCACCGTCTGGCTCTCATAATGAAACGTCACATCATCAAATGCCACCGACTGTGCAATCCGGGGCAACTCCAGCCGGCCCTTTTCCGCCTCCTGCTCGGTCTTGAGGTCCAAGACGCCGAACACACGTTCCGCCGCGGCCAGAGCCTGTTGAATCTGATTATTGGATCCGGACAGTTTGCGAATCGGCGCATAGGCCATAAACATCGCCGCCAGAAATGAGAAAAACTCTCCCGGCGTCATCGAGCCGTTGATCACGAGGAAGCCGCCATACCAAATAATTGCCGCAACCCCCACGACACCGATCACTTCCATATGCGACGACCCGAGGGAGGAGACCTGTATCGCCTTCATCGTCGTACTGAGGAACGAGCGGTTGCTCTGTTGAAATCTCGCCGCCTCCGTCTCTTCGCGCCCATAGGCCTTGACCATGCGAATGCCGGATAACGTTTCCTGAAGCGTGGAGGCCATATCCCCCATCCGTTCCTGACCGCTTGCGGCTAACGCCCGCAGCCGTTTCCCCATCCGCACCATTGTAAACACGGACAAGGGAATGACGATCACCGAAAGACCGCCCAGCCGCCAATTCTGATAGAAGATCACACCCATCATGGCCAGCAAGGTGAGTCCCTGCTGGAAAATATCTTTCAGCACACCCGCCACCGCGTTGGCCATCAACGTGACATCGCTCACCACACGGGAGACCAAGCGCCCCGAGGTATTCACATCGTGATAGGGAACGGGCAGCCGGATGAGCTTGCCGAACAGCTCCTGCCGAATGTCGGTGATCACCTGATTCCCGACATAGTTCATGAGATAGTTTTGCCCATAGTTGAAGAGGCTCTTAAGCACCGCCACGGCGAAAAGCGCGAGCGGGAGGACGAGGAGGAGGCTTTCGTTCTTGTTGATAAAAATCTCGTCGAGGACCGGTTTGACGAGCCAGGCATAGGCGCCGGAGAAGGCCGCCACCAATCCCGAGCATGCGAACGCCGCGCCCAACCGCACCCGATAGGGCTTCAGGTAGCGGACCAATCGTATCAACCGATCTAGAGTCGACATTCTGCCAATACCACTTGCGCCGCTCGATGCGATGCGCCTGGTTCCCCCAACGATTGCCGAACCTGTCTCAGCCCTTCTTTCATGTCATTATACGCCGATGAATCGCGCAAGAGGTGGAGGACTTCCTGACAGAGCCGCTCCTCCGTCGCCTCATCCTGAATCAACTCCGGCACGATGGATCGTCCAGCCACTAAATTCACAAGCCCGATCCATTTCACATTGATAAGCCACCGCGCCAATCGATAGGTCAACGGCGAGGTCTTGTACAGCAGCACCATCGGAGTCCCCACGACCGCCGCCTGTAACGTTGCGGTCCCCGACGCAATAAATAACACATCGGACAGGGCCATCACCTCACTGGCTCGATCGTGCGCCACTCGGACCGGCACAGGGCTGTGCTGAAGCAGGGCCTGAATCAGATTATCGTCAATTGAGGAGGCCTGCGCCAGGATAAACTGCGTTCCTGGTTCAGCCGCAACCAATTGAGCCGCCGCTTTGAGAAGCACCGGCAGGAGCATTTCGACTTCGCTCTTTCGACTTCCCGGCAACAATCCAACGACGCGGACGGATTCATCGAAGTCGAACTCCTTCCGAAGCGCCGCGCGATCGTACTGCGGCGCCACCGAATCGAGCAGTGGATGACCGACGAACGTGCAACAAACCCCTGCCCGGCGATAGAGTTCCGGCTCGAACGGGAGGATCACCACGACGTGATCGACCCGGCGCTGAATCCACTTCATACGCCCGGGCCGCCAGGCCCACACTTGTGGAGCGATATAGTACAGGACACGCCGGCCAGCGGCTTTGGCCACCCGGGCAAAATGAAAATTCAGCCCCGGATTATCGATCAGCACGACAAGATCCCAGGCTTCAGCCTTCAGCACACGCCGGATCGCGCGCACGCGCTGGATCATGGCTCGAATTGCGGACAACCCGATCAATCCCATGACATCCAGCTGCGGGACGCCCGGCACAAGACTCACACCCGCCGCGCGCATCCCAGCCCCACCAATGCCGACCAGCTGAGCCGTCGGGTCGAGCATCATAATCGCTTTGGCTAAATGAGCCCCGTGGAGGTCACCCGAGGCTTCGCCTGTGACGATCAGAATCTTCATGGCTCCGGGGAAGGGGTATGATGGCGAGAGGCAAAAGCCGCAATGGCCTGCAAGACCTGATGCGCCACGCCCACTGCCGCCGCTCCATCCTCGCCCGACACCACCGGCTTCGCGCCAGTGCCGGCTGCGTGAAGAAACGATTCGAGCTGGAGCTTCAACGGCTCTTCATCTCCACCCTGCAGCTGCTCAACCTCGACGGTCGGCCGCTCACCTGCCTTGGCGTTACGTCGGCAAATTACCCCTTGCCTGGTCTGGAAATCGATCGACAGATAATTGTCTCGCTGGAACAGGCGCAGCCGGCGCATCTTATTCGTCGACACGCGGCTGGAAGTCAGGTTGGCCACGCAGCCGCTCTGGAACTGAATGCGGGCGTTGGCGATATCGATCGATGAGGACAACACCGCCACTCCCGCGGCGCGCACCTCTTCAACAGGACCGGGATTCAGTGAGAGCACGAGATCCAGATCGTGAATCATCAGGTCCAGCACCACATCCACATCCGTCCCCCGTTCGCTAAAACTGCTGAGACGATGACATTCGATGAACACAGGCTGCCTGATATGGGGACGCATCAGCGCCATCACCGGATTAAACCGTTCGCTATGCCCCACTTGTAAGCAGCAACCCTGTTGTTTGGCGAGCCGCACCAACTCCTGCGCTTCTCCAGGCGTAACGGCAATCGGTTTTTCGATCAGGACATGCTTGCCCGCATCGATACAGGCTTTTGCAACGGCATAGTGGCCTGACGTAGGCACCGCGATACTGACGACATCGACGTGCTGGACCAATTCATCGGCTGTAAGAAAGACGCGTGTGCGATGCTTCTCTGCAACCGCCTTTGCGCGCTCAACCGACTGATCCACCACACCGACGAGCTGCGCCCGCGGCAGGGAGGCATAGAGGCGCGCATGGTGCTGTCCGAGATGTCCGACACCGATGACCCCTGCCCTCAATGGTGTCATGTTCCGCTCGGTTCGAGCTTCGTGATTCCAACAATGGCAATACGGGACGCCCGGGCCTTTTCCAACACAATCTCGCGATCCAATAAAACCGTGCGTCCGGCCTCGATTGCCAATACAGAGGCCTTGACCGATGCCATCACCTCAATAGTCCGAGGTCCCACGGCCGGGAGATCGAACCGCAAATCCTGTTGCGGCTTCGACCGCTTGACCACGACCGCGCCCTCCTTGGCCAAATCGCCGCCTCGTTTGATGGCTCCGTCAGTGCCTTCGACCGCTTCAACGGCCACGACCACGCGGTCCTTGATGACGACGCACTGGCCGATATCGAGGCGTCCGATGTCATGCGCCACTTCCCACCCGTAGCGGATGTCTTCCCACTCTTTTTCCGACGGCGCCCGGGCAGTCAATATCCCTTCTTCCGCAAGGATTCCCTCCAGGCCGAAGGTTGATTCACAGATGGCAATCCCTTCCCCCTCAAGCTCCTTCGCAAATTCGCGCAGGATATCGTCGTCTTTCCTGAGCGCCAAGCGTGTTGCCAATGCCAAGGTGCGGAGATCCGGACGCAGTGTGGTAAAGACATGGGTCTTCTTGATCCCGCCCAACATGACGGCCTGATGGACCTTGTCTTCCTTGAACGCTTTGATCAGCTTGTTGAGCTGGCCGATCTTGATCCAATGAATGCGGTCCACATGGCCGGCCAACTCCGGTTCCGTCTCGCCTTCATGCGCCACAGCTGACACGTGATAGCCGAGCTTTCTGGCATTGTCTGCGAAGATGATCGGGAACCGGCCATTACCGGCAATCAGCCCGATCCTCTCGCCATTGGCCACGCGAGGCAGGGATGCCACAGCGCTTACTCCTCATCCTCTTGATCGTTGACAACCGACCGGCAGATACCGCGCTTCGTCCCCTCCAGGAATCTCACGACCGTCAAGACGTCCGGTTGGTCGCCGAACTCGGCCTTGGCAAGCCTGGCCGCTTCGGCAGTCCGATGCCCCGACCGAAAGAGCATATCGTAGGCGCGTTTCAATACCGCGACTCGATCGCTTGAAAATCCGTGCCGTCGCAAGCCGACAGAATTCAATCCGTACATCCGCGCACGATACCCGCCGGCCGCCCGCATGAAGGGCGGAAGATCCTGACCCAACGCGCAACACCCACCGACCATCGCATAGGCGCCGATGCGGACGAACTGATGGATCCCGCTCAGCCCTCCGATAATCGCATGGTCCCCGATCGTAATATGGCCGGCTAAACTTGCCGCGTTGGCCATGATGAGATGGCTGCCCAGACGACAGTCATGCGCCACATGCACATAGGCCATCAGAAAATTCTTATTCCCGATGGACGTGATTCCCCCGCCCGGCAGGGTTGCGCGGTTGACGGTGACATATTCCCGGAGAATATTGTCATCGCCGATTATCACCTTGGTCGGCTCCCCCTTATATCCGAGGTGTTGCGGCGGTCCGCCGATCGAAACAAACGGATGCACTTCATTCCGCTCGCCGATCTCCGTCCACCCATCGACCGTCACATGAGACAGTAATCTGGTTCCTTTTCCGATCGTGACATGCTCGCCGATCACACAGAACGGCCCGACCTCCACATCAACGGCAAGACTCGCCTTGGAATGAACAATCGCTGTTGAATGAATCTGCACCCTGAACCTCCGGTTATCGTGACACGTCAACCGTTATTCGTTAATCGCCTCACATATCTTCTACCGATACTTCACGATTCACGTCGTAGCTTTCTCCTCGGTCACCATCGCGGTCACTTCGGCCTCACACACGAGGTCCTCTTCGACGAACGCCTTGCCTTGCATCTTCCAAAACGGCGGACGCTTCTTGACCACGTCGATCTCGAACCGCAATCGATCGCCAGGCACGACCGGTTTTCTGAACTTCGCGCCATCGACACCGGTCAGATACACCACCGGACGCACCGAGTTCCCCAGTGATTTAAACGCCAGAATCGCTCCAACTTGCGACATGGCTTCGAGAATCAACACCCCCGGCATAACCGGGCGCCCGGGGAAGTGCCCTTGAAAGAACGGTTCATTGACCGTCACGTTCTTGATCCCTACGATCCGCCGATCAGGAACCAACTCCTGAATACGATCGACCAGGAGAAACGGATACCGGTGAGGCAGGATAGACTGAATTTCAGCTTGCTCCATCACGGTCATCGGCAGAACCTCCTCTATCAGGATGCTGAAGGCGAACTTTCAAATGATCCTTCCAAGCTTGCTCGCTGTCTCTTCAGGGGTGGGGGCTGATTGAGCTTCTACTGCACGCGACCTTCTCACCCGCCCACCCACTGGCACGCCGAGACGTGCCAATAACCCGGGCGAGCACATTCTTATCGTGCGCGTTCCGCGAGCACAGAAGCTCATCAGCCGCCATCCCCTCTTACTTATTCTGCCGATCGAACTCCTTCACCACCTGATCGGTTACATCCAATGCAGGCTGATGATACAGCACGATCTTCATCATCGCCTCGCTCCCCTTGTCAATGACCGCAACATACCCGTTCTTTTCCCCCACGGCTTGCGCGGCCGCCTGCACTTTTTTCATATATTCCGCCACCATTTCACGCTGCTTCTGCTGAATCTCGCGATTGAAGTCGGCTAGACGGCGTTGATAGGCGTCTAACTTAGCCTGGAACTGACTTTGTTTCTCTTGCTTCGCGCTGTCGGACAACTTCCCGTCTTGAATCGCCTGTTGCAACTCCTTCAGTTCTACATCGTCGGCATTGATGATTTTCTGCCTGGTCATGGAGTAAGCCTTGAGCTCTTCCAAGGCCCGCTTGCCGGCCTTCGACTGCTCGACCACCATTTGTTGGTTCATCACCGCAACCTTGCCGGTTTCATCCGACAACACCGGCAACACCATCGCCAGCCACAATACCGCCACACCGATCAGACTGGTCACCGCTGCTCGTTTCATCGAATCCTCCTCTGCTCCTGACACCCTCGCCCGGGGCGTTTCTTTGGTTTGTCTGGTTTGTTTAGTTGAATCATATCCAACCAGATAAACCAAACAAACCAGATGAACTAAATCAACCAGTTCGGTCTACGGATATTCCCGATTAAACTCATCGATGACCTGGCCGGTAATATCGAGCCCCTCTTCGCTATATAATGTGGGACCGCCTTTCGCCTTATCGATGACGACCTGTAATCCAAGACGCTTGGCCACTTTTCCCACAATGAGTCCCACCTTTTCGCGAAACCCTTCGAGGACGTCTTTCTGCTTTTCCTGAACCTCCCGGCTCATGTCGCCCGCTTTTTGCTGGTATTCCGCCACCCGGCGTCGAAACTGATCTTCGCGCTCCTTTTTCGCAGCCGCGCTCAACACACTCGCCTGTCTTCCAAACTCTTCTTCCATGCGGCGAAGTTCTTTCTCTTCCAACTCGATCAGCGCTTGACGATTCTTGGAGAAGACGCTTAAGGAATCCTTCGCCTTCTTCCCGCTGCTCGTCTCGTTGAGGACACGGGATGGATCGACAACTCCTACCTTCCCTTCCATTTTGGCCCCGCCGGCCGCACAGCCGGAAACAACCAGGAGAGCCACCCACAGACCTCCCACGCAAAACAGCTTCCGCATGACGACATCAATCTGGATCATACCGCTCCCTCTCACTCGTGGCCATAGACTGCCCCGTTAGAATATTGTACCGATCGTAAACTCAAAGACCCCCTTGCGTTCTCCTGGGTTGGGGTCCAGATTAATCCCGTACGCAGCGCGGAGAGGGCCGAAAGGCGAAACCCATCGCCCCTCCAAACCTGCCGACGACCGCAAGGGAAATGAGACGCTATCACCGCTGAACCCTTTCCCATAGTCGAAGAACACCACGCCGTTGAGTTTCGCCTCAGGGGAGATCGTAAAAATATAATCGAAGTTGAAGATCAGCTCGCTTGCCGCGCCGAGGAGCTTGTTATCGGTTGTCACCGGGCCCGCCTTGCCGAAGACAAACCCGCGCATGGTATTGATGCCTCCCACAAAATAGAGTTCGGTGAGAGGAACAGGCTGCGATTGGCCACCGGTATCGAGGCCCTGCACAACACCATAGCGCGCACGGACTGAAAGCCGTGTATCGTATGGGAGCGGGGTATACTTGTTGACATCGAGGGTGTATTTGAAGAAGTCGTTGCTGCCCCCCAGGTAGGATGTGCCGAGAGAAAATGCGACGGACGTTCGCCAACCGGTGCGGGGATCCTGAAAGTAGTCTCTCGTGTCGCGAGTCAACGAGGCCCGAAAGCCCGTGGTCGTCTGGGTGCCTATTTGATTGGTGATGAGCGCCGGCGCAGTGGCCGTTGGACTGCTGTATGTGATCTCCTCTACCACCGGGCCAATAGACCCCGATAAATACTCGGAAAACCACCGGCCAAACGTCACGCTGGCCCCGGTTTTCCTCTCAAAGTACGTGAAGTAGTTTGTCGCGCTCTTGTAGATATCCAGCTGCATTGAGGTCAAGGAGTCGTTCAGGTAGGGATTACGAAATGTGATCAATCCTATCTGCCGCTGCTGACCCAATTGACCGCGAATTCGCCCCATCCATCCGTTCCCACCTATATTGCCTTCCGTAATATCGGCGATCGCGACCAGTTGGTCCAACGTGCTGAATCCGCCACCGACGCTGAATTGACCGGTCGGCTTTTCCTTCACCCGGACATTCAGATCGACCTTGTCCGGACCCACCTTCGCCGGAAGGATTTCCACCGTCTCGAAAAAATTCAAGTTGTTCAGGCGTTGAAAGCTCCGTTTCAACGCAGGGGTATCGATGACATCCTGCTCATCGACACGCATTTCACGGCGAATCACATTGTCCTTGGTCTTCTCGTTCCCATTGATGTTAATCTGACGAATCCGCATCAACTCCCCTTCGTTGATGGTCAGGATAACGGCGGCGGTTCGGTCCGCCATGTTCGTATTTACATTGGGCGAAACCTCGGCAAATGCATAGCCCCTGTTCCCATAGAGATCCTTCAACCGTGTAATCTCGTCACGGAGCTTCTGGCGCTGAAAAATTTCCCCCTCCTTTAGCTTGAGCCCCTCACGAAGTTCGGGATCTTCAAAAACCGTATTCCCACGGAATCCGATCTCGCCGATGGTGAACGGCTCACCTTCCATCACCGCATAGGTCACGACGAACCATTTCTTATCGTCGCTGAGCTCCACCGTCGGCAATCCAACCTTCACGTTTAAATAGCCTTTGTTGAGCAAGACTTCTTTGATCCGATCGACGTCGTTGTTCATTTCTTCTCGCTTCAAAACCCCGGCATCCGAGACAAACGACGGCAACTTCAGCTGCGTGACCAGACCATACCAGGGAATCCATTCCCGCGTCGCCATCACTTTGAACATCTCGTCTTTCGTCGCCGCATGCAGACCATCAAAATTGACCGTTTTGATGCGCGCCTTGTCCCCTTCTTTCACAAGAAATGTCAGGCGTTTCCGATCCTCGTCCAAGGTCTGCACGACGGGAATGACCTCGCAATTGAAATAGCCGTCTCCCTGGTAGGCGAGGCGAATCTTCTCCGCGCTCTCTTTCGCCTGCAGCTGATCGAGAAAGGCTTGGCTCTTGATCGTGATCTTTTCTTTGAGTTTATCGTCGCTGAGCGCTTTATTGCCGTCGAACACGATCTCCGTAATAAACGGTTTCTCGCGAACCAGAATAGTAAGGGCCACCCCGCCCGCCCCCGATTCCGTTTCTACCTGCACCTCTTCGAAAAAACCGGTTTCGTAAAGAATCTTGATCTGTCCACGGACATTTTCAGGGGTGTACGGATCGCCGGGCTTCAATGTCAATCGACCTGAAATCGCCGGCAACATGATCCGCTTGTTCCCTCGAATCTCAATCGCCGTCACTTTGACTCCGGACTGCTCTGCAGCAATCGCCCATATCGGCAACAGGCTGGCGGTCAGGGTGATGAGCACCGCGATGAAAAGCCAGCAAGACCAGGCTGAGCAGCCAATTCCCCTCACTGGACCTGTGTCCCATAGGAAGAAGGAGAAGAAAATACCGGCATTCTTGGCAACCCTAACTTTGGCCGTGATCGTACCGCCTGCGCCTCTACCCAAACTCACATACGACGCATCCAGGCGCGTATGACGATGGCGGCGGCAGCGGTTGCCGGCATAGAGAGTCATGCACTGAGTCGGCGCACATGTTTCTCGCAGTAACATGCGCGCAAAACCTTCGGATTATATTGGGCAAGTATTTGAATGTAAAGCTGATGCTCCATATTATTCTCCTTCGCCTTCATCTCCGTAGCTCGCTACGGAGATGAAGACGGGGAGAACCCTCCGTAGCCTTGGCGAAGGAGGGTAGTGGCTTCGAAGAATTTCGCAAGACACCCCGCAGCTTCCAGCCTTCGTAGCCGAAGTGGCTACTTCGGCGGAGTAGGCTGCTGCGGGGTGCTTCATTCGCGCACGGGGGTGCGCGCAGGCAGGAGGAGCGCGACTGAGGGACGGGCGAGACGGGGAAGAGTTCGCGGTCCGAAGTGCGAGGTTTTCAGAATTTCGAACCCAGAACTTCGAACATCGAGTCGCGCTTTTCCCGCCAGTCTCGCTCGTCTCGCTTGAGCAAAACATCTGCATGCGCATTCCTTGACATCGCCTACCTCATCACATAGTATCGAATCATGTCCCGCTTCGAAGTGCGTAAAGCCGTGATGCCCGCCGCAGGTCTTGGCACTCGCTTTCTTCCCGCGACAAAAGCCTCTCCCAAAGAAATGTTGCCATTGGTCGACAAGCCGCTGATTCAATATGCAGTGGAAGAAGCGGTCGCATCGGGTATCGAAGACATTATCATCATCACCGGGCGGGGAAAACGCGCGATCGAGGACCATTTCGACCGGTCCGTCGAGTTGGAAGAAAACCTCAAGGGCAGCGGCAAAGCACAACTCTTGAACCAGATGCGGCACATCTCCACGCTCGCAAATTTCTGCTATGTCCGTCAGTCGGAAGCCCTTGGACTCGGCCATGCGGTGCTCTGCGCCCAACACCTGATCGGGGACGAACCCTTTGCCGTCATTCTCGGCGATGAAATCATCGACGCCCCGGTCCCCGGCCTCGCGCAACTCATCCATGCCTACAAGAAACGACGCGGCGCGGTCCTTGGCGTGCAGGAAGTGCCCTGCCATGACGTCAACCGCTATGGGATTGTGTCGCCTCGAACCGTCTCAGCGGGATTGCATCGAGTCGAGGGCCTCATCGAGAAACCGGCGCCGGCCGAAGCCCCGTCCAATCTGGCGGTCATCGGTCGCTACGTCTTACCACCGGAAATTTTCCCTATCCTGCGAAAGACCAAGCCTGGGAAAAACGGCGAGATCCAATTGACCGACGCTCTTCTGGAACTGGCAAAGAAGTCCCCCATGTTCGCGCTGGAGATACAAGGACAGCGATACGATGCGGGAGACAAGTTGGGCTTTCTCATTGCAACCGTCGAATTCGCGCTCAAGAACCCTTCTCTGGGACCGGAGTTCGGCGACTATTTACGGAATCGGATTCGGCCGTCCGAAACACGCCGCACAACGAAGTCGCAAAAAGCCTAATCCGGTCCGCAGCATAACGCACAACTTCATATCACCTTTGGCCCTGAACATCACCCTGAGACCACACCGATGAATGACCCGATCGAACAAGACTTGCAACCACCACAAAACATCGAAATTCCCGACCAGCTTCCGCTGTTGCCGGTCCGGGATATCGTCGTCTTCCCCTACATGGTTCTCCCCTTGTTTGTCGGACGAGAGATGTCGATCAAAGCGATTGAGGCCGCGTTAGCCGGCAATCGCATGATCTTCCTGTCGACGCAAAAGGCGTTGGACGTCGAGAACCCTTCGCCGGAGGATATCCATACCATCGGCACGGTCGGCATCATCATGCGGATGCTGAAGCTGCCCGATGAACGCATCAAAATCCTCGTGCAGGGGCTTTCGAAGGCTAAGATTGCGGGCTACATCCAGACAGAGCCCTATTATTCCGTGCGCATCGACAAACTCGTCGAACACAAGCCGGCGAGCGCCGCTCTTGAAACCGAGGCCGCCATGCGGACGGTCAAGGAGCAGATCGAACGGATCGTGAGTCTCGGAAAAGTCTTGATCCCAGACGTAATGATCGTCATCGAGAATCTTGAAGACCCCGGACGCCTCGCCGACATGGTGGCCTCCAATCTTGGCCTCAAAGTCGAGGTCACCCAGGCAGTTCTGGAAGTCATCGATCCGATCAAGCGCCTCCGGCACGTCAGCGAGATCCTCGGCAAAGAGATCGAAGTCCTCTCCATGCAACAGAAGATCCAAGCGCAAGCCAAGGGGGAAATGGACAAGACCCAACGCGAATACTTCTTGCGCGAGCAACTCAAAGCGATCCAAAAAGAGCTGGGCGAACTCGATGAACGAGCGGAAGAAATCACCGAGTTTCGCAAGCGGATCGCAGAGCTGAAGATGCCGGAGAAGGTGCTGAAAGAAACTGAAAAGCAGCTCAAACGCCTTGAGAAAATGCACCCGGATACCGCCGAGTCTGCCACGGTGAGAACCTATATAGAATGGATCGTGGAATTGCCCTGGTCCAAGAAATCCACGGACAACCTCGACCTCAAAGTTGCCGCCAAAGTGCTCAACGAGGACCATTACGACCTGGAAAAAGTGAAGGAACGGATCCTTGAATATCTCGCCGTGCGGAAGCTCAAAGACAAAATGAAGGGTCCGATTCTCTGTTTCGTCGGCCCCCCTGGCGTTGGGAAAACCTCGCTCGGGAAGTCGATCGCCCGGGCCCTCGGCCGCGAATTTGTCCGCATCAGCCTCGGCGGAGTCCGTGACGAAGCCGAGATCCGCGGGCATCGACGCACCTACGTCGGCGCGCTCCCCGGCCGAATCATTCAAGGCATGAAACAAGCCGGCACCAACAACCCGGTCTTCATGCTGGACGAAGTGGACAAGGTCGGGATGGATTTTCGCGGCGATCCCTCCGCAGCCTTGCTTGAAGTGCTCGACCCGGAACAGAATAACTCGTTCACGGATCACTACCTGGGCGTGCCTTTCGACCTGACCGGAGTGATGTTCATTGCGACGGCAAATCTGATCGACCCCATTTTGCCGGCCTTGCGCGATCGGATGGAAGTGATCGGAATCCCCGGCTATACCGAAGAAGAAAAGTTGGGCATCGCCCAGAAATACCTGATTCCTCGGCAACTCAACGAACACGGCATCACCGAGAAGCATGTCCGCATCGCCGAATCTGCCGTGCGTCAAATCATCGCCAACTACACACGCGAAGCCGGAGTGAGGAACCTCGAACGGGAGATCGCCAACGTCATGCGCAAGGTGGCGAAAAAAGTCGCGGAAGGCAAAGGCGTGGGGTTCCCCATCGATCCCGCCAACCTGCACAAATATCTCGGCGTCCCGAAGTTCGTGCCCGAAGAAGAATTGAAAATGGACGAGATCGGCGTAGCCACGGGATTAGCCTGGACGGAATCCGGCGGCGATGTGCTCTACATCGAAGCCACCGCGATGAAAGGCAAGGGGCAGTTGACTCTCACCGGCCAGCTGGGCGACGTGATGAAGGAATCGGCGCAAGCCGCCTTGAGCTACGTCCGGTCGCGCGAGCGCACCCTCGGCATCAATCCCGATGTGTTCACCACACAAGACCTCCATATCCACGTGCCGGCCGGAGCGATTCCGAAAGACGGGCCGTCGGCGGGCATTACGATGGCCATCGCGATTGCCTCGACGTTGTCGCAAATCCCGGTGCGTCGAGACCTGGCCATGACAGGCGAGATCACCCTCCGTGGCCGCGTGCTCCCCATCGGAGGATTGAAGGAAAAAATTTTGGCGGCCAAACGGGCCAAACTCACGACCGTGATTCTTCCCAAACGCAACAAGAAGGATCTCGACGAAATTCCCAAACATATTTTAAAAGGCATCCACCTTGTCTTTGCCGACACGATGGATGACGTGATGAAGGTGGCGCTCCGGCGGAGTTCGAAACCCACGCGTCCAACGGGCAAGCCCCCGCAGCCGCAGCCGCACTCAAAGAAACAGGCGGCGCGCGCAAAGACAGGGCGAGCCGCCCGCTCGCTGCCAATTCATGCAACCGGCACGGCAACGCTTCCCTTGCAATTTCACGAATAGAACGTTGCGCCCGTCCGCCGACTTTCTAAACGGTGACAGCTGAACTGACAACGTCGGCTCTTTGCGCGGCCTTCACCGCAACCTCAATCTGTTTCACTCGGCGATCCCACAGAAGACTTTCCTCGCCATCTCGGATATGCTGATCGGTGTTCATCGCATCACTCGCAATGATTGCGCAGGAGTCCGCTAGCATGGCGTCCGTGTTTCGCCCGAAGGCCCATCCCACGATTCACGAATTCGATCTCATTCGCACAATCCACCAACAGCACAGCCGCCGCACATCATCGGTCATTCGAGGGATCGGCGACGATGCCGCTGTTATCGCATCACAGGACGGCCAATGGGTCGTGCTGACAACCGACCTCTTAACAGAACGGGTCCACTTCGACCTCAGAACCGCCACGATGTCCGATATCGGATTCCGCGCCGCAGCCGCTAATCTCAGCGACATCGCGGCGATGGGAGCGACCCCCCAACATCTGCTTGTATCCTTGGCCATCCCTCGCACCAGCGCCAGCCGCCATGTTCATCAATTGTACCGAGGGATGATGGCTGCATGCAGCCCGCACCACATCCGGCTTATCGGCGGAGATACATCGGCTTCGGGGGGCGGATGGTTTCTCAGCCTGATGCTGGTTGGAACAGTCCCTCCCCGCAAAGCCCTCTTTCGGAATGGCGCTCGAATCGGCGATTATGTCTATGTGACCGGCACCATCGGCGATTCATTGGCCGGCCTGAGACTCTTGAACGAACCGACACCCCGCGCGACACGCCATTCACGCACAGAGGTACTCTCAACCAAGGACCGGAAATTTCTGATCGGGCGGCACCTGCGTCCGACCGCGCGCGTCGCGGAAGGCCGGTGGCTCAGTGCCAATCGTTTCGCCACCTCTGCGATCGACCTTTCAGATGGCCTCTCCGGCGACCTCCGCCATATCTGCGAGAAGAGCCATATCGGGGTGGAGCTGAACCTTGGCGCGCTTCCATTATCGCCGGCCTGCCGCGCCTATGCAGCCGCCCGGAAACTCGACCCGGTGGATCTTGCGTTGACCGGAGGCGAGGATTACGAGTTGCTTTTTACCGTATCACCACGGCAACGACGGCGACTCGAACAGTCAGCCATTGAGCAAGGATTTTCCATAACCTGCATTGGGACAATTCGCCACTATCGTTTCGGAATGCAAGCTCTGACTCCTCACGGCGCGCGTCGTCGATTGGCGA
>Ga0187894_10000113_pt1 | contig 102075 bp, 111 predicted proteins | sample GBC1701081metaG_FD_136650 | JGI IMG/M metagenome (GOLD analysis project Ga0187894, IMG submission 136650) | White microbial mat communities from a lava cave in the Kipuka Kanohina Cave System on the Island of Hawaii, USA - GBC170108-1 metaG ...
CACGTGCGCCTGCACGGCGGCGTGCCGTCGGACGCCAGGGGCGCGATCTGCGACCGCTTCCGTGAGGATCCCCTGTGCCGCGCCTTTCTCTCGACCGACGCCGGCGGCGTGGGGTTGAACCTTCAAACGGCAAGTCACGTCATCAATCTCGACCTCCCGTGGAACCCCGCGGTGCTGGCCCAGCGAATCGGCCGCGTGCACCGGATCGGCCAGAGGAACGCCGTGAACGTGGTCCTGCTCGTCAGCAAAGACAGCATCGAGGAGCGACTGGAGGCGACGCTCGAGGCCAAGCGCGAGCTGTTCGCCGCCACCGTGGGGGACGACGCGGAGACCACGGAGATGAAACGCCCGACTCTGGCAACGCGCATCGCGACCCTCCTCGACGGCGAGTTCGCGGCAGCAACCGGGAAGGATCGCGCCGCAGCTGAGCCTCCGACGCAGGATGAGGTCGAGGAGTTGCGGGCTCGCCTCGGCGATGCGCTCGAAAGAGTCGTGCGCCTTCCAGATGGCCGCCTGCTCGGTGTGGTCCGCGGGGAGGTGGCGCCCCCGCCTCCGGTGGACGTGGTGGCGGTGCTGCTGTCGTCCCGCGCAGCCGACGCGCTGGCGCCGCTCGGCGACGCCTCGCCGCTCGCGAAGGGAGAGGTGCTCTACCAGGCGGACGCCCTGCCGGCAGGGGATCCGAATCTCGCGGCGCGCCACGGTCGGCTGGCTTTGGCCGAACGAAAGCTCGCCGCCGGGCGTGCGCTGGCCGACGCTGGGATGGGAGGCGAGGCGCTCGCCCTCCTGCGCGACGCCCTCGCGCTCGCCTGCCGCGCCCTCGACGATCGTCTCGACTCGGGCGATGACGCTGCCGCTCTCCTGGCGGCGGTGTACGGGCACCTCATTCCCAAGGGTCTACTCACATCCCAGGACGCGCATGCCCTCGTCCGCGCAGGCGAGTTGGCGCGAGCCTTCGGGGTATCGGCCGCGCCGCCACCCGGCGAGCTGGTCGCCGAGATAGCCGTGGAAGCGCGCGATCTCTGCGCCCGGACGCGCGAGCGGATCGACGGCGGGAGTGTCCGCGGCGCTTCAGTACATATCGCGGAACCCGAGGCGAGCGAAGCGGCGACCGCAGCAGCCTTGCAGAGCGTCTCGATCTCGTCGCGCGTGTAGTGGCGCCTCGCGTAGCCCTGGAGGTGCTTCGACTGACGATCGATGTCCGACGGTCCAAAGCAGCCGCCGGCGCCGCCGATGCGCACGACCGCGAACCACGCGGGAAATCGCCCGCGCCGTCGTGCTTCTTGGTCGCCTTGTCGATGCGGTTCGGATCGGGCCAGACGCCGAAGTCGCCGACGTGGAGTACCCACTCGAAGCGCACACCGAGCATCGCTTCGAACGTGAGGACGTCCTTACATACGGTCCATGGCGCCATGGATGTCGCCGGCGGCGCAGAGGATCATGGCGCCTCCGGCGGGCCGTTCAGCAGGAAGTCTTGCCAGGAGATGGCTTGGACTCCGGCGCGCTCGGCCGTCGGGCGACCTGATTCATCGCAGATCACGAGCGGGCGCAGCTCCGTGTGGCGGCGAACAAGCTCGAGGAGTGCTTTCAGCTCACTCATCTGGAATTGCCCCGTCTTCACCTCGACAGCCCAGCGGCCCCAGCTGCCTTCGAAGACGCCGTCGACCTCGAGCGGCTCCTCGCGCCAGTAGGAGACGTTCTGTCCTGACGAAGGAGCGCGGGCCGGCGCACGGCCGCGAGGGCGAGGATGTCCCGGCCGATCGCAGGCTCGAGAATCGCGTCGCGGACGTAGGCCGACCAGCGAGCGACGTCGTTCCGGAGTGCGTACGCGCCTGGATAGGACCCCATGCGCACGACGAGATCGGCAGCCTTCTTGCCGTCGATCTTGAAGACGCGCGACAGCGAGGCCGCCGACCAGTGGGAAAGGGTCAGTCGCTCGAACCGTCCGGCGAGGCTTTCGCGGGAACCGGCAGCGTGATGGAGGGCCGATGAACCGGTGGCCACGACGTGGATGGCAGTCTTGTTTCGTTTGAAGCGGTCCCAGATGCCCTTGAGGTGAGCGGTCCAATCATGGAGGAGGGGAACCTCGTCGAGCAGCACGACGGCGCGCCCCTGAGCGGCGGCGGCAACTTCAGCCCTTGCAAGGATCCGCTCCCAGAATCCAGGCAACGATAAAAACACAGATCTCGAAACTACACGCTGCTGGCGCCGGACATCCAGGTGGAGATCCTCGCCATGCCGCCCGTCGAGCCCGGGCACGAGCCGATCCGCGAGCAACCTGAGGGCCGTCAGGCTTCGTGACAGACGGCCTCCAGACGATGACCGTCGGGATCCACGACGAACGCAGCGTAGTAACCGGGACCATATTGAGCGCGAAGTCCCGGCTCGCCATCGGATGTTCCGCCGTGAGCGATGGCCGCATGGAAGAATGCATCCACGCCGGCTCGAGTTTGCGCGGTCAGGGCGAGGTGAAATCCCGCACCGGGGGCAACGAAGCCAGGTCGCTGTTTGATCGCGAGCCTATCGTCGCCTCCGGAAGGGCCGTATCCGACCGCATCGGGAAACGTCCAAACGCGCACGATGGCGAGCGGTGCAAGCGCAGCGTCGTAGAACGCAGCCGCACGCCCGAGATCTGCCGTGCCGAGCGATAGGTGATCAAGCATGTCGGGCTTGGTCCTCGAAGGCCGGAATGATAGCGATCTCGGAGATGGTCGGGACCCAGAAGACATGCATGATCGTTGGAGCATGCCAGAAGCAACGCAACGTCCCGCTCTGTCGGCCCTGACGATCGGCCACAGCAAGCATCCGATCGAAAAGTTCATCGGCCTTCTGCGCGAACACGGCGTCGAGCTCCTCGTCGACGCGCGCAGTCAGCCCTTCAGCCGGTTCTCGCCCCACTTCTCGCGGAAGGCACTCGAGCCGGCGCTGATGGCGGCGTCGATCCGCTGCGGAAGATTGTCGTCAGTGCCTCTCCAAGCGGCCTTATCGTCGGCCACCAGCGGCGCCTGCGAGCGTCACCGTCGGGATCTGGCACACCAGCGCGGTCGGGGCGATGACGCCGAAGGGGACGGAGACGGCCGCCAAGGCGGGCGAGGTCCTCAAGCTGGCATACGGCGAGCACCTCGGGATCCGGGCCATCGCGCGCCGGCTGAAGATGTCGCGCAAGACGGTGAGGCGGATCCTCGACCGCGACCGAGCATTCAAGGAGGCGAAGGTCCGGCAGCCGCGGGTGTGCTACTCGCGGCTGCTGTACATCGAATTCACGCTGAGCCAGGCGATGGGCTCCTTTCTGCGGTGCATGGAGCGGGCGCTGCGCTTCTTCGGCGGCGCGACCCTGCTCGACATCTTCGACAACATGAAGACAGTGGTGCTGTCGCACACGCCGACGGCCACCGTCTTCAATCAGCGCTTCCTCGAATATGCACGCGTCCGGGGCGTGCGCCCGGGGGATCTGCTCGACCTGAACGCCAAGGCGTCGGCCTGGCGCGACACCTTCGCCAACAACCGCGAGCACGAGGTGACCGGCAAGGTCCCCGCCCTGGTCTTCGAGCACGAGGAGAAAGCCGTGCTGGCCCCGGTGCGCGACGTCCCTTTCAACACCGACGACGTCGACAGCGCGGTGATCAGCAAGACCTTCCGCGTCCGCTTCGACCGCAACCTCTACTCGGTCCCCCCGCAGCTCGTCGGACAGACGGTGCTCGTCCGCGCCACCCACGAGACGGTGCTCGTCTTCCTGGAGACCAAGCAGGTCGCCTGTCACCGCCGCTCCTGGGGCATCAACGACGACGTCGAGGATCCCGCGCACCGTGCTCTTGCTGCCGCGCACAAACCCCGGGCGCGCGCCGCCGGCGAGCTGCCGCCTGGCCTGGCCGGCCTCGGCGAGACCGGCGCCCGCTACTTCAAGGTGCTGGCCGCCGGCTCCCGCTCCATCAACCGCGAGATCACCAAGCTCGTGCTGCTCATCGAGCTCTTCGGCGAGACCGCAGCCCGCGAGGCGGTCGACGAGGTGATGCGCACCGGCCACGTCGGCGCCGAGTACGTCGAATACGTGCTGCGCCACAAGCGCGGCCTGCGTCCCGCGCCGCCGCCACTGCGCCTCGGCGTCCCGGCGCTCGACGACATCAGCTTCCGCGAGCCCGACCTCAGTCAGGCCGAGCTGATCGGCAAGCTCGTGCTGCGAGTCGCCGTAGATCGCGGCGCCGATCACGAGATCGGCGTCATCGCCCACGATCGGGACGAGGAGCGCGCGGATGGCCGCGACCTCTTCCTCGGGCGTGAGGTTCGCCGGCAGCCCCAGCTCGGAGAGCTCGGGCGGCGGTGCGGGATCGGCGAGCTCGCGATCGTCGGGGAGGTCCCTGTGGCGCGCGGCCTCCTCCCACGCGGCGCGTTGGCGTTCGCGAACATCGCGCTCGGTGTTCCGGGTGAGAGTCGCCGCTACCCGCGAGATGCGGGACAGATCGGCGCGCTGCACCTGCGTCGTGAAGCAGCTCGCGATCTCGCTGACTAGCTCCTCCGGGGCGTCGCGAAAGTGGCGAAGCCGCCGGCGGAAGATCGCGTCGAGCGCCGGCCACAGGCCGAGCCACGCGAGCGCCATCGCGAGGTCGGCATCCCCGCCGTCTCCCTGCACCAGCTCGACGAGCGAACCGTAGATCGCGTCCTTCTCGTCAAGGTCGCCGCTCTTGCTGTTGAGGTACTCGAGGAGCGAGATCGCGTCGGCGAACCGCGCGAGCACCCGTTTCCTCTTTCTCGCTCCGGTGAACTTCCTCGCTGCTTCCAGGGTCCGAACTGCGTGCGCAAGGCTCTCGTGGAGAGCCTCCCAGTGAGCGCGCATTGGCGCCCGCCTTCCCGGCCGGGCGTCGCGCGCTCACGGAGGACCGAATCAGGGCGTCATGCGCTCGAGTTGGTGATGTCTGGGTGTGCCGGGCGTGGAGCTACCCGGCGGGGCCCGTCGTCTTCTCCTTCGTCGCGATGACGGTGAGTTTTCGGCAGGAGGGCCGGTAGCAGAGGACGGAGGCATGCCCGTCGCCCGCGAAGCTCACCTGGAGATCGTTCCGCCGGATCGCGACGACGTCGCCCTCGCGCCTCGCGAGGAGCGCGTTGCATGCGGGGCGGCGGATGTCCTGGGCGCGAGCCGACGTGTTCTTCATCTCCCCTCCGTTCGTGCAGCCGCGACCGCCGGAGGGGCTGCCGCTCGCGAGAGCGGACAGACCCGTCTATTGGTCACGCGCCCGCGTCGTCAGGAGGGCAGAGAAAGAAATGCCCGAGCGCCGGTCACCGGTGGTCGCCGGCGGGTCGCCGATTGGTCGCCGCAGGCAAGTGGCGGTCGTCTGCCTCAGCCGGTCGGCAACTATTTCCAAAATGGAAATAGCTCAGGAGCCTGCCCGGGCTCTGGCCACTCGCCGAGGATCGACCACTCCCGCCCGCGCGGGCTGAAGTCGATCGCCACGAGGTTGCCAGGCATGCGTACCTTGTTGAGCCCGATGCAGCGCACCCCGGCGACCTCGCCGTCAACCCGCGCGCAAATGATCATGGCGTCCAAACCCCGAGAAGGCGTCGCGCGAGCGTCTCACAGGACAGGGCTATCGCCGCCTCATCCTCGAGACCAACACTCGCGCGGATTGCCATCTGCGCTCCGACGGCTGCGCGATCCGCAAAGAGATCCTGGAGAAAGGCGCAGGCCTCCTGAGTGACCTTCGTTGCGATGGGATGCGCTGCCAGCTTCATCAGCGTACCGGCCAGGTTGTCGGTGTCGGCGAAGCGCAGCAATCGCAGAACGTCGAGACCGTCCTTGTCCTGTCGGCGTTGGACGTCGTCTCTGCGCTCCGCGATCTTGTGCAGCTTGGCGATCATCAAGGACGCGACGCCTGCGACCGCCACGTCGAAGCTCCGCGTGTCGGCGGGGTCGAGAGCCGCAATGCGATGAAGCGAGTGATCGACGACGGCCGCTTCAAGCCCCATGGCCTTTCGCGCGACCTCGGTCCCATGAACACCGAGCCGGGCGCCCCGGCGGCCCGAACCTCCAAGGGACGCCGGCACGAGAAGGTCGATCTGGACGGCGCGCAGGGTCCAAGTGCCTGGGCGCACGGTCAGCTCGAACCCGGCGGCCTCGAGCGTGGCGGCGAGCGCCGGTTCGTCGTCGAGCTCGCGCGGATCGATCGCGAGATCGCCGTCCGTCGTGTAGGGGGCAACCGCCAGGTCGCCTTCGCCCGCATGCAGATAGATCGCCTGCGCCCCGACCAATACGACGGCCTTCCGGTGCTTGCCGATGGCCTCGAGCGCGTCGAGCAGCACGCGGCGTGCGGCGACGTACTCAGGTTCTGGGTTTCTGGCGCCAGGCATTCTCGGTTCCTTTCATCTTCTCGATGAACGCATCAGCTTCCTGCGGTCCGCGCCCCGGGCTTCTCATCAGATCAGCGGCTACCTGGCTGGGCGCCGCCACGACGAGGGAGGTCGCCTCCGCCGAACCGAAGGGCCGTGACTGCGTTCTCTCGAACACGACCTCGTCATAGGGCTCGAGCAGCCACACGTTGGCGCCGGCTTCTGTGGCGACGAGCTCGAGCTCCTGCGCTGCACGGTCCGCATCATCGACGTAGATCATCGCGAGCCGCGCGGGAGCTACGCCGCCCGCGGCAGCGAGTGAACCGGTGATGGCGTAGCGACCGAGCTTCCCGATCTTCGGTGCGAGGGCGGTGAGCCCCCGCGGCTCTAGGTACGGACGCATGACGTTGGACCCCGTGACGCTGTAGTCCGCCACCCAGCGCTTGATGAGCGCCGGCCAGTCGACGGCCGTGATCACCTTCTTCTCGTCGCGCGTGATCACGGCCTCCTCTTCGAGGAACGTGACCACACGAGAGACGGTGCCGAGCGGCGTCGACGACCTCTCCGCCAGCGTTCGTACGCCGTAGGGCGGCAGGAAATCGCAGAGAGCTCGGACGACGCGCGCCGCTGCCGCCCCCTTGAGGCTTCGGAGGGGACGTGGCTGCCGCTGCGGATCTCGGTCGGCGCCCCGGCCCTCGAGAAACACGGCTGGGTCATTCACGACGACGCGGAGGTTTCCGGTGTCGTCCAGGTAGCTCGCGTTCGCCTCGGCGAGCAGCTCCCGCGCCCTGGGGCTGAGGAACGGAGCCACGAGCAGCCGCTCTGCGGCGCGTCCTGGCAGGCCCACAAGATGGGCGACATCCCTCGGGAGGACTCGCATTCTCGAGACGACCGCGAGCTTCGCACGCCGCCCGTCAGGAGACCGAAGCGTGAGTAGCCCGTCGCCATCGCTCCCAGCGCGCAGCTCAACAGCCCAGTCAGGCGGCAGGCGTCGGCGGAGCGCATCGACGGCGGTGCGACCGCCGATCGTTCCACTGGATGCGCCGTTCCGCATGTTGTGGAACATAACATTTTTCGGAACGATAGGCAATCCCGTCATGTGCCAAAATTTCGCCGACGCTCCTCACGCCGCCTCACGGTGGTAGTAGTTGAGCAGCCCGCCGAGTCGCTCGCGTCGGCGCACGCCGCCGTTGGTGTTCGCCGGCGTCGGCGCGGCCCGGATCAGGCGGTTTTCGAGGCCCTGGTGGTTCCTCTCGCCGTGATAGTGCGCGACGAACTCCTTCACGGCGTGCCGCAGGTGCCGCTCGCCGAGCGGCACGATCCGGTCAAGGCACTCGGCTCGTACGGAGAGCACGAACCTTTCCGCGAAAGCGTTCAGGTTCGGACTTCTCGCAGGCAGCAAGAGCGGTTCCACCCCTGCCATCCTCAACATCTCCCGGAACTCCTTCGTGTAGAGAGGATCGCGGTCGAGGATCAAGTACCGCTTCCCGCGCAGGAAGCCCGCCTCGCCGTCGAGCAGATTGCGCGCCATCTGCACCATCCACCCGCCGCCGGGATCCCGCGCCAGGCCCACGACCTCGACTGCCCGACTCTCGATGTCGATGACGAAGAGCACGTGGAAGCGGATCAGCCCCACCAGCGAGAGCACCTCCGCCGTGAAGAAGTCCATCCCGGCGATCACGCCCAAGTGCGCCTTGATGAAGGTCGCCCACGAGTACCGCGTCCTGCGCATCGGCGCCGGATCGATCCCGTGCTCCTGGAGGATCCGCCTGATCGTGTTCCGCCCCACCTCGTGGCCGAGGCTCATGAGCGCACCCTTGATCCGCGTGTATCCCCAACCTGGGTTCTCGTTCGCCATCCGCATGACGAGTTGGACGATCTCAACGGCCTTGCCCGGCCGACCCGGTCCGCGCTTCTTGCTCCCGTCGTACTTCTTCGCCACGAGATCCCGGTACCAGCGCAGGATGGTGTCCGGCGTCGCCAGCGTCGCGATCTCGCCCAGGGCCTTTCGCCCGAGCTCCTTCCCGAGGACCGCAAGGCGTCTGCGCTCCGCGTCCATGAGACGGAGCCGGCGGCTCCCGACCTTCTCCCGCAGGATCCGGTTCTCCTCCGTCAGGTACGCGATGTGCCGCTGCTGGTACCGCCCGAGCCACATCCCGATCCACGCTGCGAGAAATTGCAACGGCAGGGGCAACACCGTCGTCGTCTCGGGCTCCGGCTTCGACCTCACGACCGTGCCATTACCCCCGTCCTCGTCGCTTGTAAAGCCCGCCCCGCGCCCGGTTCAACATGCCAGGATCGCAAACGAATCGCTCGGCCGGTTTCTGGCACAGGTCGGGATCTCCTCCTGGATGTCGGCGGCTAGGAGGAGTAGGTCCATGATCTGCGTGACGCGCGCGCGCGTGAAGCCGAGCGAGCGCGCCATATCGGCGTAGTCGGCGAACTCGCCGCTGTGGACGCGCCGCTGGAGTGCGTGCGCCAGGGCGAGCTGGCGCGCGACCCGTGCGGGGTAGCGGCGTGCGGCGCGCGCGGCGGCGGCCCGCTTGCGGGACTTGGTGCCGAACGTGACGAGCGGGTCGTCAGTCACGAGGCCGCCTCCTCGCACTGCACGTCGGTGCTCGGCACGGCCGCGGGCGCGACACGGACTTCATGGAAGGCGATCCTGAACCCGCCGGCGTCGAGGTCGACGACGATGCGGTCGATCAGGAGGTGGAGGAGCTCGCGCTGTTCCTGCGGGACGAGCGCGCCCCAGAGCGTGCCGAAGCCATCGAGCAAGCTTGCGACACGTTCGACCTGGCGCCGGGCGCCCGTGAGTGCCCGCAGACGATCCTCGATCTCGCCGAGTTGGATGCGCAGGTGATCGATCTCCGTCTCGATCTCGCCGAGCCTCTTCGCGAGCGTCTTGCCCCCGTTTCCACCGACGTCGCTGAACGCGCCGAGGAGGCGCTTCGATTCGGCGTTGAGGTCCTCGATCCGTCCGAGCAGGTTCGCACGCGTTGTCTGCGCCGCGGTCAACGCGCTCGTGTCACTGAAGAAGCGGTCGAGGATCCTTTGGCGCACCTCGCCGCGCGTGGCCACCTCCTTCACCTGAGCGACCACGGCATCTTCGATGTCTGCCGCGGGGAGCAACCCCGAAGGGCAGTGACCGCCGTTCTTCTGTTGGTGGACACAGCGGTAGTAGCGGTATTGCTTTCCGTTGCGGCTCGTCCCGCGCGCGGACGTCAGCGCGGCGTCGCAAGGTCCGCAGCGGAGCAGACCCGTGAGGAGGTACTCCGTCTTGCGGTTCGTGCGCAGACGCCCCGTCGTGCGGAGGCTCATGCTCTCGGCCACCTTCTCGAAGGACTCGAGTGAGACGAGCGGCTCGTGCTGGCCGGGGTGGAGCTGGTCTTCGGTGCCGCGGATCTTTCCGATGTAGAGCGGGTTGCGCAGGATCTGGTAGACGGCGCTCTTGTTCCACTTCTGGCCGCCGCGAGCCTTGCCCTTCTTCGAGACGTGCCGCTTCGTCGAGAGGCCCAGCTCGTTCAAGCGCTCGGTGATGAAGCCGATCGAGTGCGTCTGCAGGTAGAGGTCGAAGATCGTGCGGACGACCTCCGCCTCTTCGGGGATGATGAGCAACCCGCGCTGCTCCGGCTCGATGCGGTAGCCGAGGCTCACCTGGCCGCCGGTCCACTTCCCGCGCCTTCGCGCCGCCTGGATCTTGTCGCGCGTCCGCTCGCTGATCAGCTCGCGTTCAAACTGGGCGAACGAGAGCAGAATGTTGAGCACGAGCCGGCCCATCGACGAGGACGTGTCGAAGTTCTGCGTGACCGAGACGAAGCCGACCCCCTTCTTATCGAACCGCTCCATCAGGCGCGCGAAGTCGAGCAGCGAACGCGAAAGGCGGTCGACCTTGTACACGATGACCAGGTCGATCGCGCCGCGCTCGATGTCATCCATCAAGCGCTCAAGCGCGGGGCGCTCGATGTTCGCGCCGGTGAAGCCGCCGTCGTCGTAGCGTGCGGGAAGGATCGTCCAGTTCTGGTGCGCCTGCGCGCGAATGTAGTGTTCGGCTGACTCGCGCTGGGCGTCGAGCGTGTTGAAGTCGGAGTCGAGGCCCTCGGTCGTGGACTTGCGCGTGTAGATCGCGCAGCGAACCGGCCCCGCCGGCGCCTTGCCGTTCCCGTTCTTGCCGTTCGTTCCGTTGCTGCCGCTCATGCGGACTCCTTCCGGAGCAAGCCGAAGAAGCCGTATCCGTTCCACCGCGTGCCGGTGATCTCACGCGCGATCAGCGAGAGACTCCGGTACTGCTTTCCTCGGAACGTGAAGCCGTCGTCGAGCACCGTGACGACGTGCTCGGTGCTATCGAACGTGCGCCGAAGCTCCGTGCCCGCGGGCGGGAGACGTGGATCGCGATTCGACGGCGGCTCGCGCGCAACCTCAGGCGCGTCGGCGTTCGGCGAGAGGCGCCGTCGAATCGGTGCGTCCTCGGCGAGCAGCTCCGCGCGGGCGCGGGCTCGTGGCGTGAGACCGCCATACTTTCGCTCCTGCAGCCGGTACGCGATGCGCTTGAAGATGTAGTCCTTGTTGCGGCTCGTAGTCTCCTCGCCGAACAGCTCCAGGTAGCGCGCTCGTAGGTCGGCGACCGGGAGCGCCCGCAGCTTGTCGACCTCGTCGATCAGCGCGCTGTCTGCCTTGGTCATCGGGTTCGTCCTCCTTTGACCATGAGGGCGTCTCTGGGGCCGTTAATCAAGGCGCTTTCTGATGTGTTTACAGACACTTGAGCAACACGAGCATCATCGCGCGCCGAGGCGGCGTCCTCTGCAAGCAGGAGCCGCGCGAGGCCACGGACCAGGATGTCGGCGATCGCGTCGAGGCGGCGCTCGGGCGACAGCGCGGCTGCAGGGGCGGGCGCGCTCTGGTCCTGGGCATCGGGTGGTGTGGCACGCATCGTCAGCTCCCTTGCGATCGGCTCCTGCAAGGAAACGTCTCGATCGGGCCCCGCTGGGGACACGCCTATTTGTCGCGCGCTGCGTACCTCGCGGAAGCGCGCGCGAGCTCAGCGGCGATCTGATCGCGGAGGCTGCCCGGCTCGAGCACCTCGGCCTGATCGCCGAAGCCGAGCACCCAACTCACGAGCTCCACGGTGCCGCTCACCTCCATCGCGAGCTCGATGCCGGTCGGCACGCGCTTGATCTCCTGCGTCGGATGCCACTGCCGGCGCCGGACGAAGCGCGAGACCTTCTCGTCGAAGAAGATCCGCACGTGGGTGCGTGGACCGGTAATGAGCCCGAACGCGCCCTCGGCGAGCTTCGACGGGTGGTAGTCGGCGGGATACTCGAAGCGCTCGCCGCGGAGCCAATCCACGTCGCGGAACCCGTCGAGCGAGAACGTGCGGATGCCGTTGTGGTGGTGACTGTATCCGGCGAGGTAGAGGCCCTTCTTGTAGATGACGAGCGTGAGCGGCTCAAGCAAGAACGGCTTCTTGTACTGCGCAACGCTCCCGTGGGTGACGCGCAGGCGCTCCTCGCGCAGCAACCCCGTCATCATCTCGTTCACGTGCTCGATGCGCCCCTCGTAGATGTGCGGCGCCTCGTTCACGTCGAACATTTTCCGATCGAGGTTGCGCGCGGCGGTGAAGTCCTTCCGCTTCAGCGTTGACTCAAGCTTGCCGAACACATCGTCGAGGTCCTCACGGAAGCCGGTGCCGGCGAGGAAGTCGAACGCGGCGCGCGACAGGTAGAGCGAAAGCATCTGGCTCGTGGTGAGCGTGATCGTCTCGTGGCGCGCGCTCGGCATCAGGCGCCAGACCTTCTTCTTGCCGACGGTCTCCTCGTAGAGCGGCTCGCCCGCGAGCTCGAGGGCATCGATGTACCGGATCGCCGTGCGCACGCTGCACTCGATGCGCTCGGCGATGTCGTAGACGCTCACGCCGGCGCCAGAGTTGAGCAGCGCCTTCACCTGATGGAGGCGGCTCGCGGGCGCGTAGCGGACAGACGCGCGGACTGCGCGCTTCCGGCGTGGTTTCTGGTTTTCTGACAAAACAGGTCAGAGATGAGCACGCGCCAAGTGCCCGCGTCCATGCTGTTTTTCTCCGCAGCAGGTTCGAAGTGGCGATCCACCGGAGATCCGCTGCCCTTTCGCGTCGATCCACCTATGACCGCTTTTGGCATAGGTCGACCGTAGGCTGGTCGCAGGTAAAACGAAGGGGGAGCCGCATGCGCGTCGACACACTGGAGGCCTACAACATCGCGCCTGACATCCTCGCGATCTGGCGAGAGACCATCGGAGCCGAGCTCCTTCCGGTCCAAGAGCGGGCCGTGAAGGAGTTCGGCCTTTTCGGCACGGGCAACCTGATCGTGTTTTCGCCGACGTCGTCGGGGAAGACGTTCGTCGGCGAGATGGCCGCGGTGAAGGCGGCGCGAGAGAACACCAAGGTCTTCTACCTCGTGCCCCAGAAGGCGCTCGCCGATGAGAAGTTCCAGGAGTTCCGCCAGCGCTACGGCAAGCTCGGCATCAAGGTGGTGGTCTCCTCGCGCGACCACCGCGAGTACGACGAGGACATCGAGCGCCGCGACTTCCAAATCGCGGTCGTCGTCTTCGAGAAGATGCAGGCGCTCCTCGTCAGCCGCCCGCAGCTCATGGAGGTCGTGGGCCTCGTCGTCGTCGACGAGCTGCAGCTCATTACCGACGAAGCCCGTGGCCCGACGCTCGAGCTGCTCCTCACAAGGCTCCGCATCGCCCGTTCGCGACCGCGCGTCCTCGGGCTCTCTGCAGTGCTCGGGCGCGCTCAGACCCTCGCGGACTGGCTCGGAGCGAAGCTGCTCGTCGAGACGCGGCGGCCGATCGAGCTTCGGAAGGGCGTGCTCTGTCGGGGCACGTTTAAGTACCTCGAGCACAACTCCGCGACGCAGGGGACGGAGCCGTTCACCGACTACGGCAGCGAGAAGCGGCACGACCTGGTGCTCGGGGTCGCCGAGGAGCTCGCTCGACGCGGCGAGCAGGTCCTCGTCTTCCTCCCCGACCGCGTGTCCACGGTGAGCTACGCACGCATGCTGGCGGACCGCGTTTCCTTGCCGGCGGTGAACGCCGCGACAGAGGAGCTGCGCGAGCAAGAGGAGACGCACGCACGCGAGGCGCTGCTCGACGTGCTCTCGAACTCGATCGCGTTCCACAACTCGGATCTGTCGCCCGAGGAGCGCTCGATCGTGGAACGCCATTTCCGCAGCGGCGCGATCCGCGTCCTCTTCTCGACGTCGACGCTCGCGATGGGTCTCAACCTGCCGGTGAAGAACGTCATCCTCGACGGCAAGCGCTGGCAGTACCTGAAACGCTACGGCCGCTGGTCACTCGAGGACGTCTCGAAGTCCGAGTACGAGAACATGAGCGGCCGTGCCGGCCGTCTCGCCCACACGCGCGACTTCGGGCGATCGATCCTCGTGACGAGCTCGCCCTTCGAGGCGGACGTATGGCTCCGCCACTACGTCGGGTCGGACTTCGAAGACATCGTCCCGACGTTGAAGGATGCGCCGCTCGAGAACCACGTCGTGAACCTCCTCGCGTCCGGTCTAGCCGAGCGGCGGGACGAGCTCGCCGAGCTGCTCCTCTCCAGCTTCACCGGCCACGTGCACTGGAACCAGCAGATGTCGCGCGAGGTGTTCCTCGAGGCGCTCGACGCCGCGCTCGAGATTTGCGTCGGCGGTGGCCTCGTTCGACGGGGAAAAGACGGACAGCTCGTGTGCACTGACCTCGGTCGCGCGTGCGCATCGAAAGGGCTCGGCGTCGATACGGGCATCGCCCTCGCCGAGTGGGCCCGCCAGGCGCGCTCGGTAGCGCTCAGCGACCTCGAGGTGCTCACGGTCGTCAGCCTCGCGCCCGCCGGTCACGACGTCTACGTCAACATGACGAACAGCGAGCGCTTCCAGTGCGACTACCGGGGAGAGATCCTCCGCCGGGCCTACGAAGCGGGTGCGAACGATCGCCCAGCCTTCGTGCGCCTCGCAGAGGACCAGAGCTCCGTCGAGTACGACGTCGCGAAGGCGCTCAAGAAGGCGCTCCTCCTCACCGACTGGATCGACGAGCTGCGCACGAAGGACATCGAGCGCCAGTACCACGTCTGGGCCGGTGCGCTTCGCCGCGTCGGCGAGGAGTACGCGTGGCTGGTCGAAGCGCTCGCCGCGATCGCCCAGGCGTGTGGTTGGCCCGATGCCCGATGTCGCGACATCAACTTGCTCTCCGATCGCCTCGTTCACGGCGTGCGCGACGATGCCGTGCCCGTCGCGCGCCTTCGCGTTCGTGGTCTCGGCCGCGTGCTGGTTCGCAGGCTCGTCACCGCGGGCTTCGCGACGCCTGACGCCATGCGTGCCGCTGGCGAGGACGCCGTGCGCAAGGCCGTCAACCACCGCGGCGCCTTCGCCGCGCTCTGGGCGAAGCTCAAGGGTGATGAGGAGCCCGCGCGCACGCCCGCGCGCTACCCGACGCCGACGGTCGAGCTCCTCCGCGTAGCCGAACCGATCACTCCGTACGGTTCATCCGAGCCGCCGTCTGAACCTCCGGCGCCGCATCTCATCGTGGACCTCCGCGAGCGGCGGGTGACGTATCGGGGGCGCGCGATCCCGACGAAGCCCCCGAACAACCTGCAGCGCCAGCCGCTGCTCGCGCTCGCCGTGCTCGCCGGCCGCGCGGGCGAGGTGCTCACGATGGCGGAGGTCGCCGAGGGGATGTTCAAGTTGGGGGGCCTGCGCAAGCGCCCCATCGCGCCCGACGCAAAGGACCTCCGCTACAAGCTCCAGCGCCCGTTCAAGCGCGCGCTCGCGGGGACCGATCTCGAGGCCGACATCGCGCAGCTCTTCGAGACGATGCCCGGCCTCGGGTTGCGATTGAACCTCGGCGGCGTGGCGCAAGTGATTGGAGGACCGTGATGGAGGAGCAGGCGATCCCGTGCGAGCAACCCGGACTCACCGGATCGCTCTTCTTGGAAGCGACCAAGGCGCTGCCACGCGCCGCGCGCGAAGGCGCGATCTACGACGCGATCGCGAACGGCGCCGGCCCGTCGTTCGCGCGCGTCTTCGCCGACGTCGCGCTCGCCCACGGTGACCATGCTGGCGTCGTGCGCGTCGCGCTCGACTACGCGGCGATCGGCACCGACGACGACTTCGTCCGGATCCCGATGAGCCCGATCACCGCGCAGCGACTCGCGGACCTCTTCGGCTACGTGCTGCCCACCAGGAAGCTCGTTGACGCCATCTACCGCGGGGCTGCGCTCAAGCTCGCTCCCATTCCACTGCCGGCCGGGCCCCAGATGATGAGCAACGACTACTACCGGCGGCACCACGAGGCGATCGAGAAGCAGCGCGGGGGGCGAGGCGATGGGATGCTCATCGCCGGCCACAAGAAGGACGTCGTCGCTACCAAGCGCCTCGTGCAGCGCCCGGACCGCGTCGCGATCTACGGCTGGCATCGTCCCGATGGGCGGGCGATCCAGCCGGTCAGTCTGGTGCACGAGGCCAGCTACGCCGACTACAGCCATGGCATCCGCTGGGTGAGCAGCACGATGGTCGTTGACGGAGTCGAGCGCACGATCGCCGACGTGGCGCGCGACCCCGTGCTTGCGGGACTCGTGAGCGACGAGGGACCGCTGGCCACCATCCGGGCGGCCGCGCCGTTTCGATGATGAGCAAAACGCGCAAGTTTCTTGCGTGTTTTGACGATCACAAGCAACGGCCCGGGTGGCTCAGCGTTCCGCGACCGGTCTTGTTGCACAGCACGCGGAACGCGGCGCCGTGCCTGGCTCCGCACGGCGGCCGAACGTTTGCGGAAACCACCGATCTACGCTAGGTTCTGCATACGGTTTCGTTCGCTGAAGCCGTCTATCTGTGACGGGATATGAAAACGAAACGCGCACCCAGCCGATACTCCGCCCTCGCTAAGTATGCGGACTCACTACAAGGGAGGGGTCAATACTCCTTCCGCCGAGAGGAGGCCGTCGAAGCTCTCGGCGTCTCTGACGAGGCTCTGCAGACGGCCGCGCGGAGGTTGGCTGCAAAGAAGCGACTCGTCAGTCCTCGCCGAGGGTTCTTCGTCATCGTGCCCCTCGAGTACCGCAGCGCGGGTGCGCCACCGCCGGACTGGTTCATCGACGAGCTGATGAAGTTCCAAGAGAGGCCCTATTACGTGGGCCTGCTCTCCGCCGCTGCGTTGCATGGGGCGGCACACCAACAGCCACAGGAGTTTCAGGTTGTCAGCGACGCGCCCCTACGACAGACGAAGGCTGGGCGCGCACGGCTCCGCTTTTTCACCAAGCGCCACTTCGAGCCGACGCCCACGATCCAGATGAAAACGGAGACCGGCTCGATGCGGGTCTCGACGCCGGAAGCAACGGCGCTCGATCTCGTTCGGTATGCCTCAAGCGCCGGCCATCTCGCCAACGTCGCCACGGTCCTGGCTGAGCTCGTCGAGAAGATTGAACCCAAGAGGCTCGTCGAGACCGCGAAGCTCGATGTCGAGCTCTCTCATGTTCAGCGTCTCGGATATCTACTCGACTTGGTAGAAGCGGCCCGGCTCGCGGACCCGCTCGCGGATTGGGTCACGTCCCAGCGGCCGCGCACGGTGATGCTCCGGCCGGGGCGTGCAACGCGAGGGGCGAAACGCGAAGAGCGCTGGCACCTCGTCATCAACGAGAACGTCGAGGTCGATCGATGATCCCGAGAGCCGCGATCACCGCATGGCGTCCGTCGGCGCCCTGGTCGACCGACGCCCAGGTCGAGCAAGACCTCGTGCTGTCACGCGGGATCGTCGAGATCTTCTCCGATCCTACGCTCGCCTCGGCGCTGGTCTTCCGAGGAGGAACCGCGCTGCACAAGCTCTTCCTGACCCCCGCCGCGCGCTACTCCGAGGACATCGATCTCGTGCAGGCCGCCCCGGGACCGATCGGCGCCGTGATGGACGCGCTGCGAGCTCGTCTCGATGCCTGGCTCGGAAAGCCCAAGCGCGAGCAGACGGAGGGCGCTGTCCGGTTCATCTACCGGTTCCAGTCGGAGGTCCCGCCGATCACGCCCCTTCGGCTCAAGGTGGAGATCAACACGCGCGAGCAGTTCAGCGTGCTCGGGCTCCTTCGCAGGGAGTTCGCCGTCGGGAGTCCGTGGTTCTCAGGCAAGACAGAAGTGGTGACCTACGCACCCGAAGAGCTGTTGGGGACCAAACTGCGCGCCCTCTACCAGCGCAAGAAGGGCCGCGACCTCTTCGACATGGCGACCGCGCTTCGACGGATCCCCGCACTCGAAGCTGGCAAGGTCGTCGACTGCTTCGCGCGATACCTGGCGCACACGGGCAAGCGCGTCTCTCGCGCCGAGTACGAGGCCAACCTCGCCGCGAAGATCGACGATCCCGCGTTCACAAAGGACATCCTCCCGCTGCTCGCGCGCGGCGTCGCGTACGACTCCGACGACGCCGCTTACGACGCCGGGCGTCTCGCATACGACGCGCCCGAGGAGTTCGACGCTGTGCAGGCATGGGCGGACGTCCATCGCGCATTCATCACGATTCTTCCCGGTGAACCATGGAAGCGGCCGAAGTGACGGCCGGTCGTAGGACACGATTGGGTCTGTCGATGACCACCCGAGAGCAAGGAGCCTGATGGGACACATCCGCCTCGGAGAACTTCCTCGAACGCGGAAGTGGGAGCAGGTCGTCGAGCTGATCAAGCGCGACGGCGACGTCGCGAGCGTCGCGGCCGCAGCGCTCGACGCGGCAGAGAGCGGCTTCAAAGCGGCCGCGGAGGACGAGGGCCTCGGTCGCGCGACATGGTTGCTTACCCAGCTCCCGCTCGCCGCCCGCGATCCGAACTACGTCGAACGGCTCAAGGCCCTGGGCGTTGCGATCGACGGAGCGCCGGGGCTCCTCGAACTCGCGGGGGCCTTCACTGACGCCGTCGACTCCCAGATGCGCCGGGCCGGAGGCCGATCGGATCTCGGCGAGATGGCCCAGATGGCTGCTGCCGAGACGCTGACGAAGCTCCTAGGCGAACGTAGCCAAAGTCTCTTCGGGACCTCCCCCGCCGACGTCCAGCGCGAGCTCGCCGCGCTCGGGACGACGAAGCAGTTCGGAACCCTCGCACGTGATTTCTTTGCCCGGCTCACGCGCCGATACCTGACCTTCTTCCTCAGCCGAGAGCTTTCCAACCACGTCGGAGGCGAGCGTCGCTTCGCGAACATCGCCGACCACGCTGCGTTCAACGCCGCGCTCGACCTGCATTGTCGCCAGGCCTCGCGGATCGTCGAAGAGTTCGCCGGCAGTTGGTTCTCCAAAACCAACTGGGAGCACGGGATCACGCCGGAGAACGTGCGCGGCTTCGCGTGGGTCGCGCTCAAGAAGCTGCGCGCCGAGCTACGCAAGGGCGGAGGGGCGGGCCCTTGAGCGAGCGCCGTCTCGTCCTTTGCGGGGGCGCGACCTCCGGTGCCGCGTCGTCCGACGCGAGCGCGCTCCTGCTCGATCTGCAGGGCGCGAATCCCAACGTGTTCCTGAAGATCGACGACATCAGCGAGGCCATGGCGCGCAACGTGCCGGACGTGCTCATGGACCTGGTCGAGCTCGCGGTCTACGTCTTCGCCGCCGACCAAGCGACCGGACGCGGAGGCGCGCGGGACGCCGGCGACCGTTGGCGGCGGAGTTTCAAGCTCCACGTTCCAGTGCGGGTGCCGGATCTCTGGTCCCGCGAGTCCGTTTCAGGAGCGCTCGTCAACGTCCTCTCGTTTCTGTCGGATGACGACTACGAGTTTGCGTTCACCAAGCTGGAGCACCTGCCGCCGGCACAGCTCTACTTTCCGCAGCTCGTTCCCGATTTCAACGTCGACGAGGTCATGCTCTTTTCGGGTGGACTCGATTCGCTGGCGGGCGCGATCCAGGAAGCGATCATCGACGGGCGCAACATTGCGATCGTGAGCCATGACTCCGCGTCGAAGCGCAAGCCGCAGATTCAGGCGCTCGCAGCCGATGTCGCCGCGAAGGTCCCGGCGAAGACGGTTCGCCACATCCCGGTGTGGGCGACGAAATCCGAGAGCGTCGGCCGCGAGTACACCCAGCGCACCCGTTCGTTCCTCTACGCCGCGCTGGCAACGACGGTCGCGGTGATGATGGGCAAGGACCGGATTCGCTTCTACGAGAATGGCGTCACGAGTATGAACCTCCCGATCGCGCCGCAGGTGCTCGGCGGGCGCGCAACGCGAACGACACACCCGCAATCCATCGCCGGCTTTGGGAGACTCTTCACCGCGCTCCTCGAGCGGCCGTTCGTCGTCGAGAGCCCCTTCGTCTGGAAAACGAAGACGGATGTCGTTCGCCTCATCAAGGACAGCGGGCACGGCAAACTTGCAGCGCGCGCCGTGAGCTGCAGTCGAACCTTCGAGGCGACGAAGCTGCATTCGCATTGCGGGCGGTGCTCTCAGTGCATCGATCGCCGCTTCGCCACCCTCGCCGCTGGCCTCACCGAAGACGAAGACCCGCCCGAGATGTACAAGGTCGATCTCCTCACCGGCGAGCGCACAGTCGGCGAGACACGCACGATGGCGGAGTCGTTCCTCCAGCGTGCGTCGAAGCTACGGTCCATTGAGGAGCTCGACTTCTTCGCCGAGTACACCGAGGCCACGCGCGTCCTGCGGCACGTCGGTCTCACGTCCGAGGAGGCCGGGCGTCGAATCGTTGATCTCCATCGTCGCCACGGGAAGGACGTCTTCGCCGCACTCGCCGAGGGGCACAAACGACATGCTCAAACCTTCCAAGAGGGAAAGCTCCCCGACTCATGCCTGCTCGTACTCGCCGTGCCCGAGCGCTACCGACAGGGCGCAGACAGCGGCGCGATAACGGTCCCCACGTTCCGTCTCGAGGGGGACTTCTGGAAGATCTGGTTCGAGAACGAATCGACGACGCTCAAGAACAACGTCGGGCTCCGCCACATCGCCGCTCTGCTCCGTTCGCCAGGACAGCAGCGGCACTCCGCCGATCTGCTCGCGCTGGAGGCCCGCCACGTTGGACCGACGCCCTCCGGGTCCGCGGGCGAAGCCTCGGATCGGACCTCGCTCCGGAACTACAAGGCGCGGCTCGAGGCGATCGCGAACGAGCTCGCAGAGGCCGAGACGGATGGCGACGTCCATCGGCAAGCGGAGCTCCGGCAGGAGGCCGAACAGATCTCCGGGCACCTCAATTCGGTGACCGGCCTTGGCGGGACGCCCCGCGAGGCCGCAGACGACGCCGAGAAGGCACGTCAGGCCGTCTCGGCTGCCGTCCGTCGTGCCTTCAAGACGCTCCAGAAGAAGCACGTCGGCCTGTCGCGGCACCTCAATAAGCACCTGAAAACAGGTGTGTTTTGCTGCTACGAGCCCGACCCCGCCGTCACCTGGATCACCACGTAGAAGCCAGCCGTTCATTTGCGACGCGTTTTGTCGCGGCCGCGACGCTCTCTATCGCGCCCCGCTGTTAAGCAGCGGGTCACCTGACGTTGGTCGCCCCGCTGCCCGGAGACACGGGTGGCGGCAGATGCACACGACAGGACCCCGCGCGCGCGGGAGTGGCGACGAGCCGGCGACGAGCTGGCGACACCGTCACTCGACTGGCGACGCTTCGACGACCACCGGGCGATCGCGGCGACCGAGCGGCGACTCGCGAGGCCTCGCGTCGCGATCCTTGTCCGATCCCGACGACGAAAAAGTGACCCACCGGCGAGCCGCTCGCGACCACGAGCGACTTTCGGCGGCGCAAATTCTGGATGTCCCTTCGGCGGTGGCTGCGAGCGCGCGCTCAAAGCCATGGACCGCCTTCTCTCACCTTCCACCTCCGCGCGCGGACCTCCGCGCTTCGGCCTGACCAATTCGGCCGAGGCCAAACCGCGCCCTCGTGGCGCCCCAACGCGGAGGGGAACGTGATCGAGAACGAGAACCAGAAGACCGAAGTGAAACGCACCGTGGAGGTGCGCTGCCCGAAGGACCAGTGCGGATGTTCTCCGCGCGGAAAGTTGATCGCGACGCTGATCAACGTGCCGGCGTCGCTGTTCGACAGCGGCGCGGTCCTCCAGGTCGCGTGCCCGAGCAAGAAGTCGCGACTGCTGCGCATCCGCCTGTAGCCGCAAACCACCAACCCTAACCAGGTCCGCGTGGCCCCCGTGGCCCGAGTCCGTGAGCGCAATGCGCTTGCGGGCCCGGGCTGCCGGAGGCCCGCATGTCCTATCGGGACGAGGCCCGGCGCGCGCTCGAATCGAGCGCAGCACGCCGAGCACATGACCAGTACCTGAAGCAGATCAGAGACCGACACCAAGCGCTGAAGAAGTTCGACGACGTCGAGGATCTCCTCGACGTGCTCCGCGATCCGGCTGCGGACGCGGACACGAAGGACGCCACGCTGATCGCCCTCCTCGAGGAACATCAGCGCGGTGTTGGCGGAGGTGGCGCCTTCGCGCTCATCGCGGTGGCGATGTTCCCGGCGCTCGATCGCATCTATCGATCGCGCGTCCTTCGCGCCGACGAGCACGACGACCTCTGGGGCCGCGTCGTCGAAGCGTTCGCCGATGCGTTGGACCGCTACCCGCTCTCGCGGCGGCCAGCACGCGTCGCCGCGAACATCGAGGGCGACACGATGGCGGCGATACGCCGCGCCGGGCTGCGCGACACGAGGTCCGCGTTGGCGCAGGAGCGATTGACCGCCGCGACCGCACCCTACGCGACGGACATCGAGGCCGTCGATCCTCAAGAGCCCGACCGCGATCGGCTTTCACTTGGGGACTTCGTCGAGCCCGGGCGCGAGCCGGCGCTTCCTCCGGACGACGTAGAGATGAAGGCGGCGGAGCTGGCCGCGGCCCCGCTGTTCGACGCCGGCGCCATCAACGACGAGGACCGCTTCCTCGTCCTCGGCGTCCACCTCTACGAGCGGGCGCTGGGGGACCTCGCCGCCGAGCTCGGCATCAGCCGTGAAGCGGCCAAGAAGCGTCATCTGCGCGCAATTGCTCGGCTTCGATCCCTCGGCCGGCGGGGCAGCGAGCGTGAATAGCAGCCGCCATGTCCCCAGTGGTCCCCGACCGAGACGTTTTCTTTCAGGGGCAAGCCACCGGCATCGGGCCGGCGGCGCCCCGGGCGCAGGAGACCAACGATGACCGAACCGCGCGCGGCCATGGCCGCAGAGACCGACCGCTTCTTCCGGGAGATCGTCCTGTGCCTGGGCGGCATCTTCGCCGCGCAGGAGGTGGACGACGCCCTCATCTGGCAGGTGACCAAGAGCCTCGACCGGATCTACCAGCGCAACCGCGCGCGACTGCTCGAGCGCGACGGCGGCGTCGACAACGACGTTCCTCAACGGCGGATGGAACCCCATCCCGCCGTCGAGGACCTCCTCACCCGGATCGGACGGTGAGGCGCGCCATGAACGAGTGGCTGAAGCTGCCGGGGCTCTTCTACCGATCGGAGTTCGAGCAGGTCATCGAGGTCGACGGCGAGCACGAGTACGTGTTCCAGCGCGCCGGCCACGACAACAAGGGGCACGAGCTCGTCGCCATCTACTGCCGCGGGCGTCACTCGGGCGGCGCTGCCCTCATCGACATCCCGCGCCCCAAGCACGTGGCAACCGCGCGCCCCGCCAACGAGGGAGGCGTCGCGTGAACACGAACGAGCCCAAGAAACCCGCGAGCCTCGGCGAGATGCGGGCCGAGTGGCGAGAGCAGCACCTCTGCCTGCGCTGCAATCACCACGCGGTCTGCAAGATGGCGAGCGCACTCGATCCGAACTTCCTCGTCGTCATCTCGCAATGCCTCGCGTTCGAGCCTGCGGAGGCCGACGCCGAGGAGCGGCGATGACCGAGCGGATGACGACCACGTACTCGATGTGGAACCTCTTCCGGAACTGCCGGAAGGCCGCCCAGTGGCGTTACGTCCTCGAGCTCGTCCCGCTCGAGAAGGATCGCCACCTCTCCTTCGGCTCGCTCATCCACGACTGCCTCGAGGTCTGGCATCGCACGCGCGATCTGGTGGCCGCGCTCGACATCATCGACCGAGCCTGCCCGAACCGCGCGCAGGAAGAAGAACAGCGCCGCGTTTGGCATCTCGCGACCGCGATGATGCGCGGCTACGCCGCCCGCTACGCGACCGAAGAGTTCGAGGTCGTCGAGCTCGAGAAGGCCTTCGAGGGCGAGATCATCAACCCGGAGACCGCCGCCGCGAGCCGCAGCTTCATCCTCGCCGGCAAGGTCGACGGCATCGTCCGCATCGGCGACGAGTACTTCCTGCTCGAGCACAAGACCGCCGCCGGCATCGATGCTGGCTACCTCGAGCGGCTCTGGACCGACTTCCAGATCACTGTCTACGCCTACTACGTCGAGCGCGCGCTCGGCATCCGCGTCGCCGGCGTCATCTACAACGTCCTCGTCAAGGCACGGCTGCAGCAGAGCGCGGGCGAGACCGAGGAGGAATTCGAGGCGCGCCGGGCGGAGCTGATCGCCAAATCGAAGACCGGGAAGAGCAGCGCGAAGCGGCGCCTCCCGGAGAGCGACGATGAATTCCAGGCGCGGCTCGCCGCGAAGTACGCCGAGCCAGAGATCTTCCACCGCGAGACGCTCTACATCTCGCGGGACCAGTTCGACACGCTTCGCGCCGAGCTGTGGGAGCTGACGCAGGCGTTCCTCGACGCACGTCGGAGGGACGTTTGGTACCAGAACACCTCCTTCTGCTTTCAGTACGGCAAGCCGTGCCCGTACTTCGCGCTCTGCCGCTCCGGCGGCAGCCAGAACGTACTCGAGAACTTCTACGAGCGACGGCCACCGCACGAGGAGCTGCGCGCCGCGGACGCCGAACGTGTGTCCCCAGCCGGCGCAAACGAGACGTTTTGAGAGTGAACCCAGAGAGGAGACCGCACATGCTGCCTACGCAGAAGACCCCGCCAAAACCGAACCTCAACGACCTGACCGTGCTGGTGTACGGGCCGAGCAAGATCGGCAAGAGCACCTGGTGCTCGCAGGCCGACAACGCCCTGTTCCTGGCGACCGAGGCCGGCCTGAACAACCTCGACGTGTTCCAGGTCCCGATCGGGAGCTGGGACGACCTCCTGGCCGCGTGCAAGGAGATCGCAGAGGGCAAGCACGCCTTCAAGACGGTCATCATCGACACCGTCGACAACGCGTACCGGATGTGCGCCGAGCACGTCTGCCAGAAGTTCAAGGTCGAGCACGAGAGCGACCTCGGGTACGGCAAGGGCTACGCGCTCATCAACAACGAGTTCTACCGGGTCCTCAACAAGCTCGCGCTCCTGCCCTGCGGCCTGTTCCTCATCTCGCACTCACAGGAGCGAGAGATCGAAACCCGCACCGGGAAGATCACGCGCATCGTCCCGACGCTGCCGGACAAGGCACGGAAGATCGTCTTGGGGATGGTCGACATCATCCTCTTCTGCGATCTCGACCCGACAACTGGCGCCGACGGCAAGCCCACCCACCGCAGGGTCGTCCGTAGCAAGCCGAACACGAACTACGAGGCCGGCGATCGGACCGGACGCCTTCCCGAGGTGATCGACCTCGACTTCGCGAAGTTCGTCGCGGCGTTCGCGCAAGGACCCGGCCCGTCCGCGCCCCAACCCGCGTCGTCGGCACCAGCACCGACACCGGCATCGGCGCCAGCACCCGCGCCTGCGGCGGCGAGCGGCAGCGCCCAGTCCCCCTCCACGCAAGCGAAGCCGCGCACTACCGCGCCGGCGACTCGGTAACCCAATGGAAAGGAGAGCACTGCCATGAACGGTCAGCGCAACCCCGGTGAAGACGACGCTTCCGAAGTCGACCTCACGCGCTTCGACGGCGACTTCGCCGAAGCGCCGGTGGAAGAGAAGGAGTTCGATTCGGTCCCCGACGGCAAGTACCAGGTCAACGTCGACAAGGTGGAGATCACCACGGCGAAGACCTCCGGCAACCCGATGCTGAAGTGGACGCTCAAGATCATTGCGCCTCGCTTCCGCGGCCGACTGCTGTGGCGGAACAACGTGATGGCGACGCGCGAGAACATCCGCTGGCTGAAGAACGACCTGCACATCTGCGGGCTCGATCTCCAGAAGCTCTCGGACCTGCCCGCCAACCTCGAGCGTCTCCTCGACGTGAAGCTCGAGGTGACGAAGCGGACCAAGGGCGAAAACGAGAACGTCTACTTCAACCGCCGCATCGTCCTCGACGAGGGCGCTGTCGGCACGGGAGGGGCCGATGCCCAAGGTGGCTCGAGCACCGACGACATCCCCTTCTAGCCAAGGCGAGATCGTCATCGTCGTCGACACGCGCGAGCAGGAGCCGTACGCGTTCGACCCCGCGCGGGTCGCAACGGTGCGGCGCGCGCTGCCGGCCGGTGACTACTCGCTCGACGGCTACGAGGCGTCGGTCGCGGCGGAGCGCAAGTCGCTTGAGGACTACGTCGCTTCGGTGGTGAGCGCGCGGACGCGCTTCGCGCGCGAGTTGCGGGCGCTCGCCGAGTACGACCTCGCCTGCGTCGTGGTCGAGGCAACCCTCGATGACGTTCTGGCGCACCGCTACCGCTCAGGCGCGCACCCGAGCGCGGTCCTTGGGGCCACGCTCTCCATCATCGTGGACCACGGTGTCCCGGTCTTCTTCTGCGGTGACCGGCAGCTCGCGTGTCGGTTCGTCGAGGGCCTGCTCTGTCGTTACCACCGGAAGGCCCACGGATGATGACACGCTCAACGAACGAGGCGGCCGCCACGGTGCGCGGCCGGATCGAGGCGCTCTTTTTCTCGAGCCCGCAGTTCAGTGCCGGGCGTCTACGCACGGACTCGGGCGACACCGTATCGTTCGCTGGCTCGCTGATGGTGCAGGAGCACGACCCCGTCGTCCTCCACGGCGCGTGGGAGCGGCATCCGAAGTTCGGGCGGCAGTTCAAAGTCTCCCACTTCGCGTTCGACCAGCGCATGGGACCCGACGGCCTCGCGCACTATCTGGCGAACCACCCCGACATCAGGGGCATCGGGCCCGTGAAGGCTCGGCGCATCGTCGATGCCTTTGGTGACGACTTCGACCGGATCATCGACGAGGAGCCCGAGCGCATCGCCTCGGTTGCCAAAGTACCCATCGACGCCGTGCAGGCGCTCCGCACCGAGTGGCTTCGCCGCCGCACGCTGAACGCGAGCATCACGTGGCTGGCGTCGTTCGAGCTCACGCACCACCAGATGACCGCGCTCATCGAGAAGTTCGGAAACGCGATCGTCACCGTGCTCAAGACCGATCCCTACTTGCTGGTGCGAGAGGTTCCGGGCTTCGGTTTCAAGCGCGTCGACTTGGTCGCGCGCAAGATGGGCACGCCGAAGGAACACCTGTCACGAATCCGCGCTGGCATCGTCCACAGCGTTGCCGAGCGTCTCGACCAGGGCGACTGCTGGGTCGACTACGAGGAGCTGATCGAGCTCGCGAACGCGCTCCTCGTGATGGACGTCGCCGATAGCCGCGACCGTATCGAGGGGGCGCTCGATGCCATCATCGCCGACGGCACTCTTGCGTGCGTCTCGCTCGGCGGGCGCTTCCTCGTCGCGCAGCCGCACATCCACCAGATGGAGCGTGACCTCGCCGAGGTGTTCACGACCAAGCTCCGCCCGAACCCGCACTTCCAGACGGAGGACGTCGAACGTGCGGTGACGGCCGCGGGCGCCAAGCTGAACGAACCTCAGCGACGTGCGCTCGCCGCGTCCGCGCAGAACAACCTCGTGCTCGTGAGCGGTGGTGCCGGTAGCGGCAAGACCTTCACCATCGCAGCGATCACCCGGCTCTACGAGGAGCGCGGTCTGAAGGTCGTGCTCTCGGCGCCCACGGGCAAGGCTGCGAAGCGCATCGAGCAAGTCGTAGGGCGCGAGGCGCTCACGCTCCACCGGCTCCTTGGCTTCAACGGCAAGGCGTTCACCGCGGGCCCCGAGGCACCGATTCAAGCGGACGTCGTCATCATCGACGAGGTCTCGATGGTCGACGTGTTGCTCGGGTGGCAGCTCTTCCGCGCAGTCGACCTCGAGAAGACGTGCGTCGTGCTCGTCGGCGACCACAACCAGCTCCCGCCGGTCGGACCGGGCAACCTGCTGCGCGACCTGATCGAACGGCAACCCATCCCGACCGTCGTCCTCGACCAGATCGTTCGTCAGGCTGGTGTCCTCAAGGAGAACTCGATCGCGCTCCTGCGTGGGGACGTCCGCCGCACCGCCGAGGTCGGCCCGGATGGCAGACCACCGTGGATCGTCGTGAACCGCCTGAGCGACGTGCTCGACGCCCAGCGGTACGTGCTCGCGCTCTTCGACACGGTGCTGGTGGAGAAGCTCCGGTTCGATCTCCTCGCGGATGTCCAGCTCCTGACTCCGACGCGGAAGGGACCCCTCGGTGTCGACGCGCTCAACGTCGAGCTCCAGCGCCTCGTGCAGAAGAAGCTCTGGGGCGTCGACGTGCCGCCGCCGCGACCAGGGAGGCGGCCGGAGTTCTTGCGCCACGATCGCGTGATCCAGACGAGGAACAACTACGACCTCGGCGTGATGAACGGCGCGATCGGCATCGTCACTGCGGTCGGTCCGCGCCGCGGAGAGATACACGTTCGCTTCGATGACCAGGAGATCGAGTTCACGCCGGACAACCAGGGCGCGAAGGACCTCTCGCTCGCCTACGCGCTGACCATCCACAAGGCGCAGGGCTCCGAGTTCCCGTGCGCCGTGGTGGTTGTCCACAAGGCGCACTCGTTCATGCACCACCGGAACCTCTTCTACACGGGTGTCACACGCGCCCGGTACTGCGCCTTCGTCGTCGGCGACCTCTGGGGCATGCGCAACTGCGCCGAGAAGGAGCAGGTCGAACGACGGAAGACCTTCCTGTCCGTGTTGGACCTGCCGCGGACGGACGCGGGGGCGACCGCGCAATGGTGACGCGCGCCCTACCAGCGCGCGCCGACGCCCTGCGGCTCCTTCGGGAGCGGTTCCTCAACCGGACGGACCTCGTCGCAATCCTCGCGCCCTGGGGCAAGCCGTGCCCGGTCGAGGCGAACGGCACACTCGACGATCTTCTCCTCGGACACATCCTCGGCGGAGACGCACCCGAGGCGAAGGTGAAGTACGCCAATCGCCGCGGTTCGGGCGCGATGAAGGGGCGCTTCCGCGTCGGCAGTTACTGTCCCGGACCGGACGACAGCACGCGCTGGCTGTGCCTCGACTTCGACGGCGCCGGCCATGCGGACGCACTCGCCGATCCGCAGGCCGCCGCTCTCGCTGCGTACGACGCGTTCACCACGGCGGGGCTGCCCGGCTATCTCGAGCGCTCGGGCGGCGGGAAGGGATGGCATCTCTGGTGCTTCTTCGACCCGCCTTTGTCGGCCGCGAAGGCGCAGGCACTCGGGCGCGCGCTCGCGCCGAAGAACGCGCTCCTCGCGGACAGCTCTGGCGAGGTCGCCGATCCACGGTCCGCGCGCGGCATCGAGGTCTTCCCAAAGCAGGCGAAGATTCGACGCAGCGGCTTTGGCAACCTCGTGTGGCTGCCGTGGTGGCAGGGCGCGGCCGAGGGCGGGAACAGCTTCTACCGTCGCGCGGCGGACGGCGCGCTCGAGTCGTACGTTCCCACGGAGTTCGCAACGGCGTTGCCCGAGGTGGTAGAACGGTTGCTCGCGACGCAGGCGCCGCCACCTCCGCCATCGAGCAGGAAAGCGGAGCACGCGCCGCGCACGACCGACTCCACGACCAACGGCACCAGTGATCTAGTATGGGCAGAGTGGCGTCGCAAGGCGCTCGCGGTACTGCCGATCGAGTCCATCTACGGCACGTGGCTGACCGGCAAGCCTGCTGGTCCCGGCTGGCTCGAGTGCCGGGACCCGTCCTCATCGACCGGTGATCAGAACCCTTCGGCGAGCGTGGCCGACGGCAGCGGTGACGCCGAGCGATGCTCGTTCCATTCGTTCATCAGTGGAAACACGGTCTCGGTCTTCGACTTCCTCGTCGAGCACGGGAGCGCCAGCGACTTCCGATCGGCGAGGGAGCGCGTCGCCGAGCTCGCGGGCGTGCCGATGCCTCAGGGAACAACGAGAGCGAGTCCTCCCCCGGGCAAGGTGAGACCCGATGACCGTCCCGAGATCCGCACGAACAACCGGCAGCTCCGGGACATCGTTGCCGATGCGTGGCGGGCCGCGCGAGCGAGCGACCGCCGGCCGCAGCTATTCGTCCGCGCCGGCGGTCTCGTGCGTCTCGTGCATGGCGAGGACGGGCCGCGCATCGAAGCGATGGACGAGGCGAGCGTCTATGGCTTCCTCGCGCGCATCGCCGACTGGGTGAAGGTCACCGAGGACGCGACAATCAACGTCAGCCCGGTGAAGGACGTGGCGCGCGACGTGATCGCGTACCCGCACGCGGAGCTGCCGGTGCTCGAGGCCGTAGTCTCGACGCCGGTCTTCGATCGCCAGGGCGCGCTCGTGTCGGTGCCCGGCTACCACGCCGGTGCTCGTCTCTGGTACTTCCGCCAGCCCGGCTTCGAGGTTCCGCAGGTGCCAGCGCGTCCGTCGCCACAAGAGCTCGCGGCGGCGCGCACGCTGCTGCTCGATGATCTGTTCGTCGACTTTCCCTTCGCCGCCGACTCGGATCGGGCTCACGCGCTCGCCGCTCTCGTCCTTCCGTTCGTGAGACGGATGGTCGCCGGATGCACGCCGATCCACTTGATCGAGGCTCCGACGCCCGGCTCGGGCAAGGGCCTCCTCGGCGACCTCGTGTCCATCGTGACGGTCGGCAAGGCCTGCGAGCCCACGACCCTCACGCAGGATGAGGACGAGGCGCGCAAGAAGATCACCTCCATTCTCGCCAAGGCGCAGCCGGTCATCCTGCTCGACAACATCCGCACGGGCCTCGACTCGTCGCAGCTCGCTTCCGCGCTCACGGCCGAGACGTGGTCCGACCGCATCCTCGGCCAGACGCGGATGATCGACCTGCCCAACCGGGCGACGTGGATCGTCACCGCGAACAACCCGCACCTCTCGCTCGAGATCGCACGGCGCTGCGTGCGCGTGCGGCTCGACGCGAAGACGGACCGGCCATGGACCCGCACCGGATTCAAGCACTCGCCGCTACGAGAGTGGGCGAAGGCAAACCGTGTTCGGATCGTCCGCGCCGTCCTTGTGCTGGTGCGTGCTTGGCTCGCTGCGGGTCGGCCGCCTGGCAAGCTCGCTCTCGGCTCGTTCGAGTCCTGGGCATCAGTGGTGGGCGGCATCCTCGAGCACGCGGAGGTACCGGGGTTCCTCCACGACACCGAGGAGCTGTACGAGACCGCCGATGCGGAGGGACAGGAGTGGCGCGAGCTCGTGCGCTCCTGGTGGGAGAAGTTCGGGCCGCGCTGGGTCAGCGCCGGCGAGCTGCTCGACCTCGCGCTCGAGCGCGATCTCCTCGGCTCGATCGTGCGCGACAAGACGCAGCGCGGGCAGAAGATCCGCCTCGGCAAGGCGCTCTCGAGCGCGAGGGACCGGCATTTCGCCCAATACCGCCTGATGGCCGGACGCAACTCGAACGCGAAGACGGCGCAGTATCGGCTCGTCGACACCACCGATGGCGAGAACGAGAACCTGGCGCCGGGCGAGCAGCTCGCGCTCGACGGCGCGCGAGGCCCGGTGTGAAGCGGGCCAAACGCATCGTGGCCGGTGGCATGCGCGTCCGCGCCTACGACGTGCTCCGCCGTGCGATCGAAGAGGGTGTCGCGTACGGCTGGCGACGCGCTCACAAGCACACCGACACGCCGGACACCGAGACCATCAAGGACCAGATCGTCACCGGCATCCTCAACGAGGTGTCCGAGTACTTCGACTTCGACGACGAGGTGCACTCGTGATTGCGATCGAGCTGCGGGATGTTGCGGGATACGAGGCGGCGACATCCCGCACCACATCCCGCAAGGAAACCCGAGCGATGGCGCAGGCTTTCGGCGATTGCGGGATGTTGCGGGATATTTTCTCCTCCCCTCACGGGCGCACACGCGCGCGCACGCATGCGAGGCGAGGAGCGAAAAACATCCCGCAACATCCCGGACATCCCGCAAGCCCTTGGAGGACGGCCACTTGGGATGCGGGATGTGCTGCGGGATGTCCGAGCTGCGATCCCGCACCTCCCGCACGGCGGGCGCGGGTGCTGCTGCACCTCGCTCGCGTCATTGACCGACATATGGAACTTCAATATACTTTCGAAGTGGCCGACCAGAACGCGAGCCCCGAGAAGTCGAGTCGCGCGCGTGGTCGCCCGCGCCGCGCCGACGCGCCCGTTGTTCCCTGGGACGAGGTGGATCGGCTGCTTGTCTTCGGCGAGCGCGTGAAGGACGAGTCCACCGGACGCGAAGGTGTCTCGTTCCCGTCGTACACGGAGCTCGCCACACGCTACGGCGTCTCGAAGTCCCGGATCGGTCAGTACGCGACACGCTCCAAGTGCTTGAGGCGACGGGAAGAAACGCACCAACGCGAGCAAGCTCGATATGAGCAAAAAGTAGTCGAACGACGTGCTGAGGCGCGCGCGCTCGGCACCGAGGACGTCGTCCGGATTATCGACGGCTACATCGAGGGGTTCAGCAAGGCGGTCGACGAGGGGAAGGTCCGCTTCGACAGCCCCGCGGACCTCGATCGGCTCGTACGGTTGAAGGAGCTGATGCTCGGCAACGCCGACTCGCGCCAGGAGATCCAGGGCGGGCTGACGCTCGACGCGATCCAGCAGCGCCATCAGCGTCTGCGCGGGCAAATCGACGGCCTCACGCCCGCGCTCGCTGGCGTGGACGCCGGCGAGGACGGAGGTGGCGATGATCGCGCGGTTCACTGAACCAGCTGCGGACTGCCGCTTCTCTACCAAAGTGGCAGTCCCGGCCGCCGGGGCGACGGAGTTCTGCGCGCTTAGCAGCGCGGACGAGGCGCGTCGGGCGAACGCGGACTGCCACTTTCCTTCCCCGCGCCCCTACGCGCACGCGATGGCGCTCACCATAATGGCCGACGACGAGGCCGCGCCGTGCGCGCCCACGGGCGCCGATGCGCGATCGGTCGAAGCCGAGGCCGCCGCCCCAGCGCCGGGCGCAACGTTGGCGAACGTGGCGCGCGACGAGGCCAACGACGCCGAACCCCCGGGGGTCGATCCCCCGTTTTCGCCGCGCGCGCCGGGCGTGCCCACCCCCGTCTCGCACCGGGAAACGGATGCAGAAATGAACGCTCGCGCAAGTGCCCGGAATGCCTCGGGCCCGGATCCGGAAACCCAGCGGCCTGGATATGAACGCGAGGAGTCGGCGTCTTCGTCAGCAGGGCAGCTCGCGCACGGCGCGAAGGATGTCCTCGTCGCTCGGGGCGGCGTAGACGGTCGTCGTGTCGACGCTCTTGTGCCGGGCGAGCCGCTGCACGAGTCGGATGTCGCGCGTCGACCGGTAGGCGTTCGTGAGCGCGGTGTGCCGGAGCGCGTGGAAGTTGAAGTCGGCGTCGAAGCCGGCGCGCTCCTGCCAGACTTTGAAGAGGTAGCGGAGCGTCCGGGTGGCGATCCGTGTCCCCCTCCGCGAGACGAAGACGGGCGCGCCGACGTCGAGGCTCTCCCCGTGGTCCCGCTTCCAGCGGGCGAACTTGCCGAGCTTGTACCAGACGCCGTCGGGCAAGAAGACCTCCTGCGTCGCGGGTTCGGTGCTCGAGCGCTTGAAGATTCGCAGGGCAATGCGGCGGCGGACGCGCCCGTCATCGTGCATGACGTCGCCGACGTCGAGCGCGGCGATCTCGTGCTCGCGCAGCCCCGTCCCCAGGGCGACTGCAAAGATGACGTGGTCGCGGAACCCGTCCCGGTGCTCGCCCGTGACCTTGAGCAGACGGGCCTGCTCGACGTCAGTGAGAGTTCGGGGCGGGCGGGCGATGGCGGCGGCGTAGGCCATGGAGATCCTCCTCAACACACTCACGCTCCACCCGCCGGAGAAGGCAAGGCGAAGGCGACCGGCCCGCTCATCGTCGTGAAGCGTACGGAGCAGGATCTCTTCGACTGGCTCGGCACGGAGCTCGGCTTCCTCACCGGCATCGGCCATTACAACGAGGAGCCGCTGGTCTTCGAGCCGTACCAGATCGCGTTCCTCAGCTCGACGCGCAAGTACCGTTGGGTGGAGAAGGCCCGCCAGGTCGGCTTCTCGTTCCTCTTCGCGTGCGAGGCGATCGCACGCTGCCACCTACGCGACGCGCACACGTCCGTGATGGTCAGCTACAACCTCGAGGACGCGAAGGAGAAGGTGAACTACGCACGCCAGATCGCTGAAGAGCTGCCGCTCGCCTTCCGCAAGAAGCTCGTCACTGACTCGAAGACCGAGCTCGCGTTCCTGTCGAACGGGGCGTCCAAGCGCGTCTCGCGCATCATCTCGAACCCGTCGAAGGCGCCGCGCGGAAAGAAGGGTGACCTCTACCTCGACGAGCTCGCGCACTACGCGAACGACCGCGAGGTCTACAAGGGCTCGACGGCACTCATCCTCCGCTCGCGCGGGCAGCTGACCGGGTGCTCCTCGCCGCTCGGTCGGCGTGGCGTGTTCTGGGAGATCGCCCGCCAAGAGCTGCGGAAGTTCAACGTCTACTGGCGGCAACAGGTTCCGTGGTGGCTGTGCCGGTTTTTCTGCACGGACGTCTCACGCGCGTCCAAGGAGGCGTCGCTCGTGCCGAGCGAGGAGCGCATCCGCGCGTTCGGCACCAAGGACATCCAGGACCAGTTCGACTCGCTCATGATCGAGGACTTCCAGCAGGAGTTCGAGCTCGCCTACTGCGACGAGAGCTACTCGTTCTTCCCGTACGAGCTGATCCTCCCCTGCACGAGCGACGAGCTCGTGCTCGCTGACGACTTCGCCACGCTCGGCGAGGTGAAGGGTCGCCTTGTTGCCGGCTTCGACGTCGGTCGCAAGCGCGACCTCTCCGAGCTCGCCGTCTTCGAGGAGGCCGACGGGAAAAAGGAGTGCCGCCTCATTCGCAGCTACGACAGGGTGCCGTTCGCCGAGCAGGAGGCCGACCTCCGACGCCTGCTCGCGGTGCTCCCCATCGCCCGGCTCTCCATCGATCAAAACGGTCTCGGCATGCATCTCGCCGAGAACCTCCGGCGGGACTTCGCTCAGGTCGTACCGGAGACGTTCACCAACGAATCGAAGGAAACGTGGGCGAACGACTTCAAGATCCTGCTCCAGCGCAAAGACCTCGTGCTGCCGAAGGACCGCGAGCTCGTGTCGCAGATCCACAGCGTCAAGCGCCGGCTCACGCCGAGCGGCAAGCCATCGTTCGAGGTGGAGCGTGACGAGGTCGGCCGCGGACACGCCGACCGCTTTTGGGCCGTGGCCCTCGCGTGCCGGAAGGAGCGCGGGCCGCTTCCGGGCGCAGTGCCCGAAATCAACGTGAGGGTGATCGGATGATGAATGGCGTCGCTACACAGAGGGAGATCCGCAGCCCGATCGAGCGCTTGCTCAGGTTTCTGGAGAAGCTCGCCGCCGGCGACTTCTTCGGCAAGGTGACCATCAGCTTTCAGAACGGACGGGTGTGCGATGTGAAGATCGAGCAGACCAAGAAGCTCGACGAGCTGTAGCGCGCACGAGCGCGAACGAGGGGTTGTCGAGGAACTCGAGCCCCGGCGGTGGAGGTCAACGCCTCCTTCGCCGGGGCTCTTTTGCTTTCGGGAGACGGGATGAACCACCAGGTGCAAGTTTTCGAGATCGACACGGCCACGAAGCCGACGGAGCCGCTTCGGCCCGTCGAAGGCTTCGCCGTCACCGCGGACACGCTGGACGAGGCGCGCAGCGCAGCGACGTCGCGACTCGCGTCTGACGGTCGCGCGGTTCGCTGCATCTCGTTCCTGAAGGACGGCGGTCTCGCGGCGGTCGTCTATCCGCCCGCGCCTCCCGTGACGAAGCGCGAGAGGCCGGCACGGCCCCGGAGGGGAGTCCGCTGATGGCACGCCCCGAGAAAATCCGCCTCGAGGTCAAAGCGGAGGTCGCTGCTGGTAAGGCCGAACAGGTCTTCCGGTTCCGCGACAAGTTCGTGCAGATCCACGGGACGTTTGTCGCGAGCCTGCAGGTCGAGGCCACGATCGACGGCAGCGACTACTTCCCCGTTGGCGCCGCGCAGAACGCGCCCGGCGTCGTTCCGCTGCCGGAAACGGTGGAGTTCGTGCGCGTCCGAACGGCCGCATTCACCTCCGGTGTGCCCAAAGCGGTCCTCGGCGGCTTTGACGAGCGGGCGGTGTGATGGACAAGGCGACGCTCAAGAGCGCGGCCGAGGAGCTCGGCCACGTGGTGCCCCTCGTGAAGGCGCATCTGGTTGGCCGCGAGCGCGTCGCCGACTCCAACGTCGTCGCGGGCGTCGACGATGCCGAGCGCGTCTTCATGGGCACGGGTGCGGTTGCGCCGCCCTACGACCCTGAGACGCTCTGCCTCCTCCTCGAGAACTCGAACTCCCTTCGCCAGAACATCGACGCCTACGTCACCAACATCGACGCCTTCGGGCACCGCTTCGAGCCGGTGATCGACCTCGACGCAGACGACGCGAACCAGCGCATCGCGAACGCCATCTACATCGAGCGACTGAAGCTCAAGGAGGACCCTCGCCGACGCGACGAGCCCGAGGTGCGCGCGCTCCAAACAACGCCCACTCCCGAGGAGGTCGGCGCGCGCAAGCGCGAGGTCGCAGAGCTCATGCGCATGGAGCGCTCGCGGCTCGAGAACTTCTTCGAGTACTGCTGCGTCGACGGCTCGTTCGTGACGCTCCGGCGGCGGACCCGCCTCGACATCGAGCTGCTCGGCAACGGCTATTGGGAGGTCCTGCGCAACGGCGCGAACGAGATCGTCCAGTTCGTCTACGTGCCGGGATTCACCGTGCGCCTGCTCCCCCTTGATCCGGACCTCGTCGAGATCGACCACAAGGTGAAGATCTCCGACCTCACGCTCGACACGGTGAAAGTCCGCTCCCGCTTCCGGAGGTACGTCCAGGTCTTCGAAGTCGAGACGGTCTTCTTCAAGGAGTTCGGCGACCCCCGCATCATGTCGCGCAAGAGCGGCCGCATCTACGCGTCGGTCGAAGAGCTCGCGGCAGCCGATCCCAACGACGCGCCGGCCACGGAGATTCTCCATTTCCGAGTGCACAATCCGCGGAGCGCTTACGGCGTGCCCCGTTGGATCGGCAACCTCCTCGCGGTGCTCGGCTCGCGCCAGGCGGAGGAGGTGAACTTCCTCTACTTCGAGAACAAGAGCGTCCCTCCGCTCGCGCTCCTCGTCTCCGGTGGACGGCTCTCCGCGCAGTCGATCCCGCGCATCGAAGACTTCATCGAGAACCACATCCGCGGGAAGCGGAACTTCCACAAGATCCTGATCCTGGAGGCGGAGGCGACTGGAGGCGGTAGCGGCATCGAGCACACCGGGCGCATGAAGATCGAGCTTCGTCCGCTCACGGGGGCTCAGCACCAGGACGCGCTCTTCCAGTCCTACGACGAGCGCAACATCGACAAGGTGGGGCAGTCGTTCCGGCTGCCTCGGATGCTCCGCGGCGACATCCGCGACTTCAACCGATCGACGGCCGATGCCGCCCTCCACTTCGCCGAGAGCCAGGTCTTCGAGCCCGAGCGCCAGGAGTTCGACTTCATCGTCAACCGGAAGCTCCTCGGGGAGATGGGGATCCGCTTCTGGCGGTTCGTCTCGCGCTCGCCCGTCAACCGCGACCCGGCGACGATGGCCGACATCATCCGTGGGCTCGCCAATGCAAACGTGCTCACGCCCGAGGAAGGACGGCAGCTCGCCGGCGAGGTCTTCAACCGCGAGTTCAAGAAGATCTCCGCGCCCTGGGTGAAGCAGCCCGTGGCGCTGACACTCGCCGGCGTTCCCATCGGACCCGACGAACCGAACACCCTGGTCGGCCCTGAGCTGCCGAGTGACAAGCCCACGCCGGGCGCGCTCGTTCCCCCGGCAGCTGCGAAGCGCCGCCGCGGGGCGCCCGCGCCGAGCCTCACCGCCGAAGCCCAGCACCTTCTTCAGCTGCGCGATGCACTTCGCTCCGCGGAGGGGCGAGCAGGGCGCGAGGACTTCGCGCAGGCGAAGCGCTCCGAACTGGAGAGCGAGGTCGTGCGCGTGCCGGCCGAGGAGATGCGCTCATGGTTCGAGCCGGAGGCGGCGCCATGAAGGCGATCGTCGTTGGTCGCGAGCGCCGCGTCTGTCGCCTTGGACCTGGCGAAGTGAAGCGCCTACCCGGCGAGGGCGTGCTCATCGGCTTCTACGTCGCATGCCCGGAGTGCGGCTACCGGAACTTCATCCTCCTGCAGGGCCAGCACGTCTTCGTAAGCGAAGGAGGCCTGACCCTCACGCCCGGCTTCTGGTGCGATGGACCGATCTGCGAGCGCCACCTCCACATCAAGCACGGCGAGTTCGTGGTGACCCAATGACGATCGCTGCGCCGCCCATCGAGTTGTACGGCGCCGGCGCCGATGCCGCGGAGGAAATCCTCCGTGACATCTTCCGCATCGAGAAGGCGCTCGACCCTCTCGATGCAGACGACTTCATGGCCATCGTGCGGCGCCTGTCGCGCGCCCTCAGAGGTGTGGCTCGCCCCGCGGAGGACGCTGCGCTCCGGCACGCGCTCGAGCGGCTTGATGTCGACTGGCCGAACCTTCCGCCCCAGGCGCGCGATCAGGTGATCCGCGCCGCCAAGCAGTCACTGAGTGCCGTTGACGATCAAGTGATGCCGCTGGTCGACCAGATCTTCGAGCTGGAGGCGGAGAACGTCGTCAGTCGCGCACGCCTCTCGACCGTCCGTCGGCTGGGCCTCCGCATCGGCTCGAACACGACGCGAGCCGATGATCGCGTCGCGAAGTTCGTCCGTGAGAGCCAGGGCAACTTCGTCCGCGACGAGTACGGCCGGCGGCGCGACGACTTCTCGGCGAAGGCAAAGGACATCGTTGCATCGGGCGTCGACCGTGGCCTCGGCCGCGATGACATTGTCGGCGACCTATCGAGCGCGATGGCGCGCGAGGCGTTCGACCAGAGCCGCGACTACTGGGAGGTCGTCTCGATGGTCTTCACGAACCGCGCGCGCACGTACACCCAGCTCGGCGCGTTCGGCGAGGCGGGGATCGAGCGCTACCGCTTCGACGCCGTCCTCGACGAGGCCACGAGCGAGGTCTGCCGCTTCATGCACGGGAAGCTGTTCACCGTGGAGCGGGCGATGGACCGCTTCCGCGACGTCGAACGCGCCCGTGACCCCGAGGTCATTCGTGACGTGCAGCCGTTCGTGCAGGTCGGCGCCGATCGCGAGGGGAACCAGGTGCTCTTCTACGAGCGCGGCGGCCGGCGCCGCGCTGTCGCGCAGGTCGACGAGCCCGCGGTAGGGGCCCGCGACGAGGTCGGCCGCTACTCGCGGGCGCTCTCTTCCGTTCAGCTCGAGTCCGCGGGCGTAACCGTGCCGCCCCTTCACGGGCGGTGCCGCTCGACCATCGTGGCGGAGGTGTGAACGTGGCCGCTTTCCTCGACCTCGTGTCCGATGAGCAGGTGGCGGGCGTGACGCTCGCGATCGAGCGGGCGATCGCCGACAGCTTTGGAACCGACCGCGCGCGCATGACCGGCGCCGAGGTGCGTCGCCGCTTCGCCATCTGCGAGCGCCTGCTGCGGCAGCTCCGGGGCGATCTCGGCTGGGGGCTCCAGCGGGTGCTCGGCCACCTGCCGCACTACCTCCGGTGCGAACTCGATGGCGCGCCCTGGACGCCTGACGAGCGCGACATCTGGGTGCCTGAGGACGAAGCGAAGTGAACAAACCGCCGGCGCGACCGGCAGAGAGGACAAGGAACATGGAAACGATGACTGTGCTGAACAAGGTAACCGAGGCGCTCGAGCGCGTGTTGAAGGGGGCGACGACGCTCGCCAAGACAGAGCGGATGACGCCCGAGGTGCTGCTGTCCTACGCCGTCGCTCAGATCGAGAAGGCGGCAAAGGAGCCGCCCGCCCTGGCGGAGCACCGGCTGCGTGCGCTGGGACGGACGGTCGAGGCCGCGAAGCAGGCCTTCGTCGACAGCGAGAGCGAGACCATCGAGGTGACCGTATTCGAGGAGGAGACGACGGCCGCCGCGGACAAATCGGATAGGGAGACCGCTCTGGTCGCTGCTGGCTCGGCGCTTGGAAACTCAGCGTTCGCGGAGAACGCCGAGGATCTGAACAAGGCGCTCGCCCAGGTCGCGAAGGAGCTGGAGGCCCTCCGCAGCGGCGACACCCCGGCGCGCCCGGCCGATGCGAAGGTCGAGAAGGACAGCGACGTCGCCTGGCCCTTCGACATGAACACGCGGGAGTTCCGCGACGGCGTGAAGAAGGCCGAGGACGCGCCGGCGTGGGGCGACGACCCGAAGGGGCTGCGCGCCCGGGAGGCGTAGTCATGAACGAGGTGCCGTCCACGATCGCAAAGCGCACAGAGGGCCTCGATAGCGCGCTCGCGCGAGCGCACGCCTTCGTAGCGAAGGCCGGCGTTGGCGCAGCGTCCGTGGACGTGACGCTCGAGAAGGCACGCGCGTTCGTGGCGCTCGTGCATGGGGAGTCGGACCTCGACAAGTCGCTGTGCAAGGCAAACCAAGGAGACGAACGACAGATGCTGCTCCCCAACCTCGTCGTGGCCGCGCCCGTTGAGAAGACCGTGTGGGGCTCGCCGGCCGGCAAGAAGCGGCTCGCCGCGCGTCTCGTGAAGTTGATCCCGCCCCACAAGGTCTACGTCGAGCCGTTCGCCGGGAGCGCCGCGGTCTTCTTCGAGAAGGATCCAGCGGATGCGGAGGTGATCGGCGACGCCGATCCGGAGATCGCGTCCGCCTTCAAGGCGATCAAGACGCTCACGGATGACGAGCTCGACACTCTGCGCAAGAAGAACTGGATCGGCCAGGAACGGACGTTCAAGCAGCTCATCGACGCGCGGCCTCGAAACAAAGTCGAGAAGCTGTACCGCTTCCTCTATCTCTCCCACTTCTCGTACGGGAAGCTGCGCGGCAAGAGCTACAACCACAATGCCGACGGCGTCGAGGCCCGCACCATCGAGCGCATCGAGCTGCACCGCGATCGCATTCGAGCGGCGACAGTCCGACACGCCCACTACGCCGACCTAGTGAAGGAGTTCGACGGCAAGGACACCTTCTTCTTCCTCGACCCGCCCTACCCGGGGCACAACGTGGACGTCGGCGAGGATACCTTCGACGAGGTCGAGTTTCGCAAGGTGCTCGACAGCATCAAGGGTTCTTTCCTCGTGACATATGGGACCCGCGGTCAGCTCGACACAAAGGGCTTTCATGTTCGGAAGATCCGTACGCCTCGCAGCATCCGCACGATGCGCGGAGTCGGCGGACCGAAGACGCTGCCCCAGCTCCTCATCGCAAACTACGCCATCACCGAGAAGGCGCTCGGCCCCGGCGACGACGAGTGGCTCCTCGAAGAGGTCGAGGGAGTACTCGACGTGCACGACAGCCTCGGCGACGATCTCGATCGGGCCCGCATCCTCGCGCGAGCGCTGGCCGAAGCACCGGAAGCGTCCGCCGAGGTCGTGACGCTCGCGCTCGAGCTCGCTCGGCTGGAACCGTCCGGCGACGCGAGCAGGTCCAACGTCGCCCGCGAGCTCGCCGAGCTTGGGACAAGCCTCGTCCCGGCACTCACCGAGACGGCGCCGTCGATCGCCGAGGCGCTCGTCCGCGCGGACGAATCCCTTCAGGAGCTGGCGAAGGCGCAGTGGTCGCGCTCGCACGCAAGCGATCTGCCCGACGGTGCGTTCCCAGCGAGTGACGTCGAGAAGGCGCGCATGATCCCGTTCCAGCAGTGGGGTGGATCTGCCAAGTACGCGCGGCGGCTCGTCGAGCGGCTCCCGGAACACAAGCGCTACGCTGAGCCCTTCTGCGGCGCCGCTGCAGTCTTCTTCGCGAAGCTCGCGGCGTCCGAGGAAGTGCTCTCCGACGCGGACCCAGAGGTGATCTTCGCGCACAAGTACATCCAGAGGCTCGACGCGCGGTCCTTCGCGGCGCTCAAGCGTTTCTCATGGCGAGTGTCGCGCACCGGCTTCGAGCGGGCGAAGGCGGCGGAGCCCAGCTCGGACGCCGAGCGCTTCTGGAGGCACGTCTACGGCCGCCTCTGCACCTGGGGCGCGAAGCCCAACATGAGCGGCTTCGCGACGATCCACGATGGGCAGAGCTACGATCTCGATGACCTCTGGCGATTCCACGAGCGTCTTCAAGGAACCCGCCTCGTGACGCAAGACTGGCAGAAGACCCTCGCCGACTGCGACTCCCCGGACACCCTCTTTTTCATCGACCCGCCCTACGCGGGCGAGTGGGCGATGGGCGATGGCATCCCTCCGGAGGAGATCGCCAAGGCGGTCTCGCAACTGAAAGGCCAGTTCGTCATCGCGTACACGGACTCGGCTGACGCGCGGAAGGCGCTCGGCGCCGTCGGTCGATCGTTCAAGATGCGGATCCCCGAGGGACGTGGCGCCGGCCAGTGGCAGAAGCGAAGCCGCCTTTTCGTGGCCTCGTTCAAGGTACAGAAGCACGACGACATCGAGTGGCTCGACGACGTGCCGGTCAGCGGCGACGCGCTCGTCGCTGCCGCGCTCCAGAAGCGCATCCCGCTCCTCAAGACCAGCGAGGAGCGGTACGTCCTCGGCGTTGTTCTGGAGCCCGAGAACGTCGATGCCCAAAAGGACATCTACTCGGGCGCCGAAGTGCGCGACGCGGCCCACCACTTCATGGAGGAGTACCGGAACCTCGGTCTCATGCACCGGGAGATCCTCGGCGAGCAGGTGAAGATCCTCGAGTCGTACCTCGCGCCTGCTGAGTTCGAGGTGGACGGCACACGCGTAAGGAAGGGGACATGGCTCCTTGCCGTGCGCGTCGTGGACGACGAGCTCTGGCGCCAGATCAAAGCCGGCGACTTGACCGGGTTCAGCATCGGCGGAAGCGCCCTCCGGAGCGCCGTCGCCTGAGGCTCTGCGGACGCTTGACACGAATATGGAACTTCCATAGACTTGGCCATATAGGTGCAGATAGCACCGAAGGGTTGTTGAGGACATCAAGCCCTGGCGCGACCGACGCGGTCTCGCCGGGGCTTTTGCGTTTCAGGTCGCGATGAACGAGACGAGTGCAAAGACGGCGAACAGCGAAGACGAAGCGGCGGGCGTTCATCGCCTCCGCGACATCGTCGTTGAAGAGGTCTCGCTCGTGGATCGCGCGGCGAACCAGCGACGATTTCTCGTCGTGAAAAGGAGCGCGGAAATGGCCGACGAGAGCGCGGCGAGTGCCGACACCAAGCCGGATAAGCCCAGCGCGATCGAGAAGGCGAAGAAGAAGCCGCCCGCCGATGCCGAGGTTGACCTGACGGTCGACGAGGCCGCCAAGGCGGCCGAAGACGAGGCCGATGGCGAGGCGGACGCGCAGAAGGCCGCCCCGCCGAAGGATGGAGCATCCGACAACACCGACAACGCCGTTGCTGGAAAGAAGAAGCAGCGCAAGGCGGATGACGGCCTCATCATCGCCGCGCCAGTGAAAGAGGCGCTCCTTGGCGTTCTCACCCAGGCACTCGAGCGGCTGATGGCCCTCGCCAGCAGCATCAAGGACGCGACCGAGCCCGACGACGGGACGGAAGCCAGCATGCCGGAAGACATCGGCAACGAGCTCGCGGCCATCGCCGAGATGCTCTCGGTCGTCGACAAGCGGAAGACGGCGAAGGCGGAGGTCGTGAAGGCCGGCGCACGCATGTCCAAGGAGCGGTTGGACCGATTCCAGAAGGCTATGGCGGCGCTCGCCGAGATCCTCAAGGAGCTGACCGACGCGAAGGAGATGCCGGAGGGGCCAAGCGCGGGCGCCGCGCAGTCGGGCGTCAAGAAGCGCAGTGCCATATCTCCACCGACTCCCGCTGCTGTTCCCGGACTCGAGGATCTCGTGTCGGGGATCGGCGACCTGACGCGCGTCGTGAAGCGCCAGGAGGAGGAGCTCACGCGCATGCGTCAGGCGCGCGGGGTCTCGAACGCCATCCCGATCGAGGGCGGTCGTCGGGCAGAGCACCAGGACGTCTCCTGGCCGCTCGATATGAACCGCCCGATCAGTCGCGACAAGGTTCGCAAAGAAGTGTCGTTCTTCGACGAGTAAGGAGAGCTCATGGGACTCGCAGCCGGTCTGCTCGATAATCGTACCGTCCTCGAGAAGGCGGACCTCGCCCTCGCGGATCTCACCGCGGGAGGTGGACTTCTGCAGCCGGCTCAGGCGCAGAAGTTCATCCGCATCCTCATCGACGAGTCGGTGATCCTGAAGCAAGGCACCGTCGTCCCGATGAAGAGCCCGAAGCAGCTGATCGAGAAGATCCGCTTCGCCGGGCGCATCTTGCGCGCGGGCGCAGAGGCGGCGGCGGTGCCCGCCGGAGATCGCTCGAAGCCCGATCTCTCCCAGGTCGAGCTCGACGCCCAGCTCTTCAAGGCCGAGGTGCGTCTCAACAACGAGGTGCTCGAAGACTCGATCGAGCGCGGTCAGCTCCGTCAGACGATCATGCAGCTCATGGCCGAGGCGATCTCTCGCGACATCGACGAGGTCATCATCCGCGGCGACACGACGAGCCCCGATCCGTTCCTCGCGAAGCTGAATGGCCTCCTCAAGCAGGCCACGTCGAACATCGTCGACGCGCAGAACCAGTCGACGAACAAGGGCATCTTCCGCGACATGCTGAAGTCCATGCCCTCGGCATTCCTTCGGAACAAGCGCGAGATGCGCTTCTTCACGTCGGTAGACTCCGAGATCGATTACCGCGACTCCCTCGCCGAGCGCGCGACGGTGGTCGGTGACAAGTTCCTCGAGCAGGACGAGCCGGTGGCTTACTCCGGCGTGCCGATCATGGACGTGCCGCTGTTCCCCGAGAACCTCGGGGCGGGCACGAACGCGACCAACGTTCTGCTCACCGATCCGAAGAACGTGAACATTGGCATCTGGCGCAACATCCGCGTCGAGACCGACAAGCTCGTCTCCGAGGGCGTCCTCATCATCGTCGCCACCCTGCGCTTCGACGTGAAATACGCCGAGGAGACCGCTGTCGTGAAGGCGATCAACGTGAAGGTCGGGGCGTAGGCCATGGCAGCAATCTCGAAGCGTTTCGGAAGCGGCGGGGCGAACCTTCCGCCAGGAGGATCGGGCGGGAAGCCTACGCTGGCGGACGCGCTCCGCGACGTGGCCGACGACCTCGCTGCGCTCAAGCCGACCACGGTGGCGGCGGCAAATGCCGGCGCCGCCTACGGCGCCGCGGAGCAGGCACTCCTCAACGAGCTCAAGGCGAAGGTCAACGCGCTCGCGGCCGCCGTCCTCAAAACGACAAAGGCCCCGTAGCGAGGGAGAAGACGCATGCCGAAACTGGTTCGACTCAAGCCTTTCGACCCCAAGAGGGGTCACGTTATCCGGCGGTACACTGCCTTCTCGATTCGCTTCGAGGAGGCCCGTGGCTGGTACAAGGTCGCCGACGAGGTGGCCGCCTACCTCGGGACCGTGCACCAGGTGCCGGGCGACGAAGACTCGCCCCTCGCCTTCGACGTCTGCTCGGAGGAGGAAGCCCAGCGGCTCGAGACTGCGGAGAAGAAGAAGGCAGAGGAGCGCGCCCGTGCGGCCGAACCGAACGTCGCGCAGCCCTACGACGTCTCCGTTCGCGCGGGCGATCTGACGACGGCCGACCTCCCACAGGCGCGAACCACCCGAGCCGAGGCTCGCGCCGCGCGCCGGGCGTAGCCATGAACGAGGTGGCTCATGCCGCAACAGAGCGATCCCGCCGAAAGGGACCCTGGGCGGACGCCCGATGCGACGAGCGCCCAGCTGGTGCTCGTCGGCTCCCTGCTGAGCGAGACCGAGGTGCTCATCGAGCGCTTGCGGCATCTCCAGATCCCGCAGCACGTCGGGATGGCCGCGGCCGGTCGCGCGCTTGCGGCCGACCTCACGAAGGCTCTCATCGCCGAGGTGCAAGCGGACCTCTCGACCGGCGCCCTGCTGACGCGTTGGGACGAGGCGATGAAGCGCACCTCGGGAGACGCCGGCGAGGAACCTGAGCAACGCATTGCCGCCGTAGCGGCGATGCTGGTGGAGCTCGCTCAGCGCGCCGCCAGGCACATTGCGGTCCGCGCGGACGAGTGGGCCAGCGATGCTTACCGACTTGAGGGCCAGGCGAACGCCCTCGAAGGGCAGCTCCAGCGATTTTACCGCGCGCGCGAAAGCGTCGCGCAGGCGCGCAAAGATGCGACCGCAAGTGGGCCTGGAGGGGACAAATGATGTCCGAGCTCGCTGCGGCGTTTACGCCAGTGGTCGCGACGGGCATCCGACCGCCGGATGAACCCATCCTCGTTACCGAAGGGTTGGTGGTGGGGCCGTGGGTGGTCCGGCGTGTCGGCGCGCTCGGGCCCGGTGGGTCTCTGGTCTCGCGCCGTGAGAACTTCATCGCGCCCACGCTCATCCTCACGCGTCGGCGGAGGACAGCATGAGCTTCCTTCCGTTCGTCCGGCGCTGGTTTGGCGCGAAGAGCGCAGCGATCCAGTCGCAGTCCACCAAGCCGGATCCAGGCACCGAGCTCGTTGACCGCACAGAGGTCCTCCTCGAGGACCTCAACGACGTTCAGGAGAACGTCGCCGCGTCTTTCGACAGTCTGCCGGGTGCGTTCCTCAGCAAGGGCGGAACGAGAACGGACGGGAACATGGACACGCTCACCGGAGGGGGTGACGCGGGCGGACTGCACACGCATGCGAACATCCCTCCGCTGCTGAGCAACAGCCCCCCGCCCGCCGTCGCCGCGTCATCGAGCACGGGGACATCGGCGGATGCGGCTCGAGCGGATCACACCCACGCAAGTCCACCGAACCCCACGCTCGCGACGACTGCGCCGCCGGGAGTTGCTGCCGCATCTACCATCGGAACGTCGGCGCGCGCGGCGCGCGAGGACCACACCCACGCAAGTCCGCCGATTCCCGGGTTGAGTACCACTGCTCCACCGGCCGTCGCGGCTGCGTCGGCCGCAGGCACGTCGTCCGAGTCGGCACGCGCCGATCACACCCACGCGAGTCCGCCGATTCCCGCGTTGAGCACGACGGTTCCACCGGCCGTCGCGGCTGCGTCAGCCGTGGGCACGTCGTCCGAGTCGGCCCGTGCCGATCACACCCACGCAAGCCCGCCGAATCCCGCGCTCGCGACGACGGCGCCGCTCTCCGTGGCGACGAACTCGAGCGTCGGTTCCTCGGATCGCGCGGCGCGCGAGGACCACACCCACGCAAGTCCGCCGATCCCTGCGTTGAGCGCTACGGCTCCGCCGGCTGTCGCGGCCGCGTCAGCAGCAGGCACGTCGTCCGAATCGGCGCGTTCCGACCATACCCATGCGAGCCCGCCCAATCCTGCGATTGCTACTGCGGCTCCTCCGGCTGTCGCGCTGGCCTCGAGCATCGGAACGTCCGCACGCGCGGCGCGCGAAGATCACACCCACGCAAGTCCGCCGATCCCTGCGTTGAGCACGACGGCTCCGCCGGCTGTCGCAGCAGCGTCCGCCGCGGGCACGTCGTCCGAGTCGGCGCGTTCCGATCATACCCATGCGAGCCCGCCCAACCCTGCGATTGCTACTGCGGCTCCTCCAGCTGTGGCGCCGGCGTCGAACATCGGAACGTCCGCACGCGCGGCACGCGAGGATCATACGCACGCAGCCCCAGGCGGTCTTCTCCTGTGGGGCAACTCGGGGTGGGGCACCGGCACGAACACGAAGTACGCCGATCCGTTCTGGGTGACGTCGGCAGCGGGGACGACGCCCATTCAGATTCGCGTGCCTCGGTCGGGCACGCTGCGCCACTTGATGGTCCTCGCCCGCGTCTCAGGAGCCGGCTCGTTCACCGCGCGTGTACGCGTCAACGACGTCGCGACGGCACTCACAATCACGGTCGGTTCGGGAGTGACCCAGGCCGAAAATCTCACCGATTCGATCGTGGTCAGCCAGGGCGACCGGATCGACCTCGAAGTGGTCCGCACGGTGGCTGGCTCGCCGACGGACATCACCATCAGCGTGGAGTTCGTCTAGCCATGGCGTCGCTGGCGCGAGGACAGCCGAGCGATTGCGCGCACCCCGCGCTCGATCTCTTCACACAGGTGAGCGGGATGCTCATCGATGTCGCCGTGCTCGAGGTCCAGATATTCGACGTCAGCGACCCAGGCAAGCAGCTCAATCCGCTGCAGGTCCACCCCACAACCGCCGGCGCCAGGGCGCCCGTCAACGTGACCACCCTCTGCCCCTCGGGCGACAAGCTCTCGACGGGGCACTTTGTCGCGAGGTGGACACCTCCACTCGACGCGGCGATCGGCACCTACGAGGTCCGCTGGTTCTTCCGTCTCAACGCTGGCTCCCCGGAGCAGACGTTCCGCGAGGAGTTCGAAGTGCTCGCGGCGGTGGCAGGATTCTCCGCCGACGGGTACGCCTCCGTCTCGGACCTCCGCGCGGAGGGAGTGACCTCCACCGACGCTCCGGACGCTCGCATCCAACGGCTCATCGCGCTCGCCAGCCGCTACATCGAGCGCATCACTGCTCGCTTCTTCGATCCGCGAGTGCAGGAGTTCAGCGTCGATGGCACCGGGGGGCGCACACTCGCGCTCGGCCACCCCATCATCGGCGTCGAAGGGGTGTTCATCGACTCGAGTCCGTTCACTCCTGGTGATCTGCCGGTCGACCCATCCGTCTACCGTGTCTACAACCGCCACCTCACGCAGGGCCTCTTGCTGCCCGACGACCGCGACAACCCCAAGCTCGAGTTCGTGCACGGCAGCGATCTCGCGGGCGTGCGGTTCGAATCCATCGGGGGCACCGGGCTTGCGAGCCTGGTCTGGCCGCGCGGCCAGCAGAACATCACGGTTCGAGGCGTCTTCGGCTACACGGAGCCCGATGGATCGCCCACCGGGCGCACCCCGGAGTTGATTCGCCACGCGACCAAGTTGCTCGTCATGCGCGACCTGCCGCTACTCGGGAGCGTCGATCAGCGCGAAGACGCGCAGCGCCGGTTCCGACTCACGAGCGAGCGGACGCGCGACCAGAGCTACACCCTCGAGGCGTTGCGGCTCCATGGTGCCTTCACTGGCGATCCTGAAATCGACAACATCCTCGTCGGGTTCGTCCGCCCGCCGGACTTCGGAGCGGCGTGATGCGCGGAAAGCTCATCAACCCATTCCTTGCGGAGATCGCTCAGCTCGACACCGTCGCGACGGCCGCCGATCCTGACGACACCGGCCCCGCGACATCGGGCTACGATCCAGATTTCAAGGAGACCTTCGTGTTCGGCGCGCCCTCGGGGAGCCGGGTCGACGCGCGACGTGAGAGCGCCCCGATTCGAGTCCCTTGCCAGGTTGAGGTCGGCACCTTCGAGGTGCTGCAGCAGCTCGCCGCGGGCAACTCCCCGAACTCGCGCATCGTCCTCGTCTTCCACTTTCGTGACCTCGAGCGAATGGGTCTCGTCGACCCTGGAACTGGCGACGCACGTGTTCGCATCAATGATCGGCTCGTCGCGATCCGCACGCTCGGCGGCGCGCTCATCCAGGCCATTCGAACGCCGCCCGGTCTCTATGCGACGGAGGTGCAGCCTCAGTCATTCGGCCTCGGGCTGTCGCGCAACCTCCTGCTCGTCACGTTCGACGAGCGCGAGATCGCAGCGCGAGGTGCCTCATGAAGCTCACCAAGACAGGAGACTGGACAGCCGCGCGCAGGATTCTCGCCTCCGCGCCGCAGCGCATCCGTGAGGCGCAGGACAAGGCGGTCCTTCAGGAGGCCCAGTTCTTCAGGACGAAAATAGTCGAAGGCCTTCGCAGCGGAGCCCCTGGCGGCCAGGCGTTCCAGCCGCTCGCCCCTACCACACTCGCAATCCGGCGGCTGCGCGGTGGCAAGGGCACGAAGCCGCTCATCTACCGTGGCGACCTACGAAACTCCATCGCGGTCGTGAAGGAAGGGGACGGTGTGTTCGTCGGGGTCCTTCGAAGCGCGAAGGGAAGCGGAGGCGGCTCGATCGTAAACATCGCGGCCATCCACGAGTTCGGCACTCGTCCCATCGTCCTCAAGATCACGCCCAAGGTCAGAGCGCTCCTCCACGTCGCCTTTCGCAAGGCCGGGCTCGATGCGCCGTCCGGCGGTCGACCATCAACCGGCGTGGCGGTCATCCGTGTCCCGGCGCGTCCGTTCCTGCAGCCGGTGTTCGACACCTACGGTGCCCCGGATGTGGTGGCGCGGCGGTTCGTCGAGCGGGTCGCCACGCTCCTCGGCGGCGACTTCGGGCGGTAAAGGTCTACTCCAGGTTGGATCTCGCGCTGCTTGACGACTATATGGACATTCCATATACTCAGGTGAGTTAGCGGGCGAACTGCCGCCCATGGGTCGTCGAAGAACTCGAGCCCCGGTGCCACCGAAGCGTGGTGCCGGGGCTTTTTTCGTTTGCGCGAGGAGAGATGTCGGCACCGAGCATCACGAGCCTGAACCCGCCCTCCGGACCCACCGGTGGTCGTACGCTCGTCGATGTAGAGGGGTCGGGCTTTCGGCTCCCAGCGGCACCGCCGCCATCCGGGCCAACGCCGCCGCCGCGTCCGCCGATGCAGGTGCTCGTCGGAGGCCGGGAGGCTACCGAGGTTCGCGTCCGGGCGCCTAGCCGCCTGACGTTCCTCTCGCCGATCGGCGACGCCGGCGCTGTCGACGTCGTGCTGCGAAACCTCGACGACAGCGGTGCGCCCATTGCAGGCGAAGAGACGACGCTAGCCAGCGGGTTCGCGTACCGCCTCCCTCCACTCGCCGCGGAGAGCGACCTCGCGCGGCTCGTTCGTAGTCTGCTCCGCGAGCTGAAGCGCCAGATCCTCCCGAACGTTTCGCTTACGGTCCAGACCGATTTCGACGCCCAGACGGGCGACGAGCTGCACATCGCCGAGCTCGCGTCGCTTCCCGCTCTCGTTCTTGTAGGTCCCGAGCTGCGCGAGGACCGTTTCTATTCCATCAACCAGGTACCCGAAGTCGCAGGCTCGGCAGGAACGGTCTTGCGCCGACGCGTTCCGTACACGGTCAACCTCGCTTTCACGCTTATCGGCGCGTCCGACCACACCGTCGAGCTCCTGAATCTCATGGCCGCGACGGAGCTCTTCTTTCACAAGAACAAGTTCCTCGAGATGGCGCGCAACCCGGCGAGCACACTCACCGGCCGCGTCCGCTACGAGATGGACTTCGCGCCAGACGGCGACCTTCGCATCACGAGCCAGCCGAACGAGTCGAACGTGCGGAGCTTCTCGGGCTCGTTCGTCGTCCGCGGGTTCGACCTCGAGGATCTTGCGGGCGTCGCCGACGAAGGCGTCACGGAACAGACCGTACCGGCCGACGCGATCGTCATCGGGCCGCCGCAGCAACTCACCACCGAGCCGGCGACGCACGGCCACAACCCGGACTGTTGAGGAGCGGACCATGCCAGTGACGCTCGAGAATCGAATCCGCCAGATGCAGGTCTTCAACCTGGAGCACGACGCCTACTGCGCCTCCAGCGAGTGTGCGTGCTCAGACATCACGGCAACCGTCGTGGAGCAGAACCCGCGCACTGGCGAACGGGCACCGCGTCATGTGACGAAGAAGGCGCCAGCGTCGATGACGTTGCTCGCGCTCGAGCGACGCGAGGGTCTGCGTGAGTCGATCGTCTCGGTGCCCGAGGTACGCGCAGCGATCGAGCGCGGCCTCGTCCGCGTCGTGGAGCAGACGCCGCCGCTCGCGGCACGACGCCCCGTGCGCACGGGGAAGGAGGAATAGATGGGCGCCCAGCTTCTCGCCTCCAAGGTCGTCATCGTCGAGGAGGAGCCGCGCGTCCGCAGCGTCGCGGCTCTACCGACAGCGGTTCTCGGCGCCATCGGCATCACCGAACGCGGCCCCGTCGGCAAGGCCATCCTGGTCACGAGCTTCGAGGAATTCGTCGAGACCTTCGGTGGCTACACTCCGAACTCGGACCTCGCCCTGGCAGCGCAGGGCTTCTTCGAGAACGGTGGACAGATCCTCTGGATCGTCCGCACGGTCCACTACACGGACATCAATACGCCTGCGTCGAAGACGTCGGCCGCCGCGACGCTCATCCTCAATGACCGCGCGGCGATTCCGCTCCCGACGCTCAGGGTCGATGCAAAGTGGGACGGCACCTACGCGAACGACATCCGCGCGGTCATCGCCGCAGCAACAAGCGGCGCGGCTGCCGAGTTCAACCTCACGGTGGAGGACAACGGGCTCATCGTCGAGGTGTTCCCGAACCTCTCGATGGACCCCGCGAAGGAGAACCACGTCGAGACGATCGTGAACCACGTCGATCGTGGCTCGAACCTCATCAAGGTCACCAACCTCTCGTCCGCAACGGCCTCACCGAACAACCTCCCGGCGCTCGGCACCTTCGGTCCACTGACGGGCGGCAACGACGGGCTCTCGAGCCTTGTGGACATCGATTTCATCGGGAGCGCGGCCGGCAAGACGGGCATCCGCGCGCTCGACTGCATCCAGGATCTCTCGCTGCTCATCGTGCCCGGACGCGCGACGTCTGCCGTGCACAACGCGATGATCAGCTACTGCGAGGCTGCGCGCGACAAGAGCTGCTTCGCGATCCTCGACCCGCCGGCGAACCAGAGCGCCACGGGGATCGTCACGTACGTCGAGACGACGGCGGCGCTCCTCAACCTGTCGGAGTTCGCCGCCATCTACTGGCCGCGGATCAAGGTACTCAATCCGTCGCGTGTGGTGTTCGGCAACGTCACCGATCTGACGGTGCCGCCCTCCGGGCATATCGCAGGGGTCTACTCGCGCGTGGACAACTCGCGCCCGGGTGGCGTGTACGTCCCTCCCGCCGGAATCGAGAACGGTCGGCTCTTCGGGGTCATCGGCTTCGAGACCGACGATGTGCTGGAGGAGGCGAAGCGGGACCTCGTCTTTCCGAAGCGTATCAACCCGCTCACGACCTTCCCGGGCGCGCCGCGACACATCGATGGGGCACGGACGCTCAAGGGCAACGGCAACTTCCCGAGCGTCTCCGAGCGACGCGGCGTCATCTTCATCGAGCAGTCGCTGAAGCTCGGTCTCCTCTTCGCCAAGCACCAGAACAACACAGAGAGCCTGCGGGCGACGCTCGCGCGCACGGTGACCGCGTTCCTGCTCATCCAGCTCAAGAACAGCGCGTTCTCGGCGAGCGATCCGAAGAAGGCGTTCTTCGTCGACTTCGGCGAGGCGCTGAACCCACCGTCGGTCATCTTCGCGGGTCAGGTCGTCGGGCGCATCGGCCTGGCTACAGCGAAGCCGGCTGAATTCATCGTGCTGCGCTTCTCCCAAGACACGCGGGCCCTCGAGGAGGAGCTCGCGGGCGCCGCGTAGCGAGGTGAACCATGCCCGTCATTGGCAATCCGAGGACGTTCCACAAGAAGTTCAAGTTCATCGTCGAGATCGACGGTGTGGTGAGCGCTGGCTTCCAGAAGTGCTCCGAGCTCTCCGTCGAGGTCGCGAACGTCCAGTACTACGAGGGCGGCTCACTGATCCCGAACAAGAGCCCGGGACGCCTCACGTTCGCGGACGTGACCCTCGAGCGGGGCGCGACCTCGGACAAGGATCTGTTCGACTGGCTCACGCAGGTCGCCGATGCGGCCGCGAACGCGGGCCTCAACGAGCCCGAGTTCAAGCGCAACCTCGACATCGTCCAGCAGGACCGGGACGGCTCGACCCTTCGCCGCTGGTCGCTCACCGGCGCGTGGCCGGTGAAGTTCGTCGCGGGCGACTGGGACAACGAGGCCGATGAGAACGTCATCGAGACGGTGACGCTGACCTACGACTTCTTCGAACTCAAGCAGTGAGGTGAGGTGAACGATGCCGACCACAATCGTCTGCCCCTCGGGCCTTTCCGGCGAGATCCGAGGGCTCAAAGGCAAAGAGGGGAAGCTCCTCGCGGACCGCAACGCCGCGCGCGCCGGCTCAACGTTCGAAAAGCTGCTCTCGGGCTGCTGGCTTCAGACGATCGACCCCGGCATCTACGAGGTCGCGGACGGCGCCAACCTCGACTGGTCGAAGGTCCTCGTGGCCGACCGCTTCTTCGCCTTGCTCCAGATCCGAAGCCTCACGTTTGGCGACGAGTATGCCTTCTCTATCCAGTGCAAGAGCGCAGGGTGCCGAGAGCGCTTCGAGTGGGAGCTCTCTCTGAAGGACCTGCCGGTCCGAGCTCTGGCCGAGACCGCGAAGGCTGCCTTCAAGGAGGGGAACCGGTTCGAGACGACGCTGCCGCGCGACGGACGGCGCGTCTGGTTTCGCCTCATGACGGGCGCCGACGAGGCGCGCGCCGCCGCTGCTCTCAAGAGCGTCCGCGACGGGATGCTGCTGACGGCTCTCTCCCTTCGCATCGTCGAGATCGAGGGGGTCGCCGACAAGGATCGGCGTGCCTTCCTCGAGGAGATGGAGATGGCCGACGCGACCGCACTCCTCGACAAGTTCGACGAGCTCGATGGCGGCGTCGAGACCACGCTCGACGTCGAGTGCCCGGCCTGCTTCGGGGTGCAGGAGGTCGAGCTCCCTTTCGAGCGCGGCTTCTTCCTGCCCCGGGCGAAGGAGAAGCCGCGGATGTAGCCGCCCTCTTCCCGCCGCTCTCGACAGACGAGTTCTGGGAGGGCGTCTTCCAGCTCCTCTACACGCAGCACGGCGGTAGCGGGCTCCAGATGACGTTGACCGAGGTGATGGAGCTCGACATGGATCGGATCGGCTGGCTTCTCGAGCGTCTCGGCGATCAGCGAAAGAAAGAGTCGCGCGAGATCGAGCAGGCCGCCCGCCGTGGGCGGAGGCGATAGCCCATGGCGCTGAACCAGCTCGGCCTCGGATTCGTATTCACGGCCAAGGACCTCGCGTCGGGGGTCATCGGCCGCGTCGAGAACGCGCTCGGTGGCGTGGAAGAGAAGGCCGATGAGGCGGCGAAGAAGTTTGCCGAAGGCCAGACCCAGATGCGCAATGTCGGGCTCGCGATCGCGGGCGCCGGCATCGCGATCATCGGCACGGCCGCAGCCCTGGCGGTGCAGGCCGGCCAGTTCGAGGCGGCCATCGCCGCGGCCGGCGCGCGATCGGGGGCGAGCGCCGAGGAGATGGCGCGCCTGCACGACGCGGCCTTCGACGCGAGCGTCACGCTCGCCGGATTCAGCGCCGAGGAGGCTGCGCTCACCCTTCGGCAGCTCGCTGAGGAAGGCAACGACGCGACTGCGTCCATGGCGCTCCTCCATCCGTCGCTGACCCTCGCGACGATCACCGGACGCTCTGCGGCCGAGGCCGCGGGCTTCCTGAGTGACACCCTTGGACTCTTCAACCTCGACTCCGGCGATGCGGCGCTCACGGTCGACAAGATGGCCGTCGCGATGCGGCGGTTCGGCATCGAGTCGGGGGAGCTTCAGCCCGCGATCTTCGGCGTCGCCTCGGCCGCGCGTCTCGCGGGCGCGAGCATGGACGACATGCTGCTGGCCGTTGGCCTCGCGAAGACAGCGCTTCCCGACGTCAGCCAGGCAACCCGAGCAGTCAACGTGGCGATGACGCAGCTCGCGGACCCCGCCACGGCTGCAAAGCTTCGCAGCGCCTTCGGCGTCGCGGTCACCGAGGGCGGGCGCATGCGGCCGCTCGCCGACATCCTCGCCGAGGTCTCGGAGAGGACCGCGGGCATGAGCGAGGCCGCGCGCGCGGCCGCCCTCGAGAACGTGTTCGGTGGCCGTGCAGCCGGTGGACTCACGGTCATTCTCGATCAGCTAGCGTCGGGCGTCCGCGACGCAAGCGGCAACATGCTCACGGGCGCAGCCGCCGTGCGGGCCTTGCGCGAGGAACTCGGCGGCGCAACGGGGACCGCCGAGCAAATGCGCGATCGCATGCTCGATACGTTCCCCGGTCAGCTCCAGGTGCTCCGCGCTTCGTTCTCGACGATGGCCACCGCGCTCGGAGAGCTGTTCATTCCCGTCTTCAAGCCGATCATCCGCGCCGTCAGCACGTTCGCGAGCTACGTGGCCGCGTTCATCGGACGCATCCCCGCCCCGATCAAGAAGGTGATTGGCGGCATCATCCTGGCCATCGGCGGCCTGCTCACCGTGGTGGGGGGAATCATCGCGGCGAAGGCGTCCATCTTGCTCTTCCTCGTGGGACTGAAGGCGGTGGGCATCACGCTCGGCGGCATCATCGCTGCGATCCTGCCGGTCATCGCAGTCGTCGCGTTGCTCGCGCTGGCCGCCGTCGGACTCAAGATCGCCTGGGAACGAAATCTCGGCGGCATTCGCGATTTCGTCGAGCGTGTCTGGAGCCGCGTCCGCCTCTTCTTCCAGGCGATGAGCCAGCTCTTCAGCGAGGGCGGTTTCTCGGGCGCCGTCATGGAGGAGCTGAACCGCGCCGAGAACGCGGGAGTGAAGCAGTTCGCGATCCGCGTCTTCCAGATCATCTATCGCATCAAGCGTTTCTTCGAGGGCATCGCCGAAGGCTTCGGCGCAGCGATCGAGGCCGCGCGCCCGGTCTTCGAGGCGTTCGTCGGCGCACTTCGCCGGCTCGGCGAGGCGCTCGGCATCGTGGGGATGGAGGGCGCAGACGCCGCGGCCGGCATCCCGTCGGACGAGTTCGTGTCGTTCGGGCGGGTCATCGGTCAGATCGCGGGCGTGCTCGTCGAGGTGTTCGTTGCCGCACTCACCTTCGTCATCGACGTCGTGAGCACCGCCATCAACGTGTTCAAGGATGCCATCAAGCCGCTCCAGCCCATCTTCGACGGCGTCAGAAACGCCGTGAGCCTCGTGTTCGAGGAGCTCGGCAAGCTCGGTGCGATGTTCGGCATCGCCTCGGGCCAGGGCCAGCAGACCGGGGGCGTGATGCAGGCTCTGAGCACGGTCGCGCAGTTCCTGGGCTTCGTGATCGGTAACGTCGCCGCGTTCATCGCCGGAGCGATCGGCCTGATGGTCCAGTTCATGGTCCAGCGCTTGGCGATCGTCATCGCCGCGTTCCGTGCGGTCGTTGGCTTCATCGAGGGCGTGATCGACATTTTCGCGGGGCTCGTCACCGGGAACTGGGCGCAGGTCTGGGTGGGCTTCAAGAAGGTCGTCCTCAACGCAATCAACTTCCTCGCGCAGTTGCTGCTGGGATTCGTAGAGAGCGTGCTGTCCATCGTGGACTCGATCGCGGGCATCTTCGGCGCGGACCTCGGCGCGGCAGACGCCATCAAGAGCCTGCGCGCGGACATCGAAACCGGACTGACGGGTGGCGTGGAGACCGTTACAGCGGGCGTTGAGGTTCGTCCGACATCAGGAGCCGCCGGCGCCTCACCCGCGATGTCTTCCATGGCCTCGCCGGGCATCACCGCGGCCGGCGCCGAGTTCGCCGCGATTGAGCGCATGAGCATCGCGCCGTCGACACGCGTGGAGGCGCCGCCCGTGACGACGAACGTGAACCTGGTGGTGGACGGCGAGGTCCTCGCTCGCGCAACGGCGCGCGCCGAGCGCAGCTCCGCCGCCCGTTCCTTCGCGCCGCTACCGGCACCGGGGTGATGCATGGGACTCGAGATCACCAGCCAGCGCCCGGCGCGCATGTCCATCGCGAACACCGCGACGGGCGACGTTGTCGAGGCCCAGTTCAACCCCGCCGAATTCGAGGAGGCGCTGGAGGTCAACTGGGCGCGGCAGACCGTGCCTGGGCTGTCGCACCAGCCGCTGCAGTTCGTGAACACGGGCAACGTCAAGTTCACGCTCGAGCTGAACTTCGACGTGCTCGATCCGACCGCCGACGTCGACCAGATCCGGTTCGCCCGTCGGTTCCTCCAGAGCCTCTGCTATCCGCGACGAGGGGCCGAGGACGTCATCGGCGGCGGGCCGCCGCGTGCGCTCTTCGTCTGGCCGAACGTGGTGAGCCTCACGTGCGTCGTGACGGGCCTGTCGTTCAAGTACGGCCGCTTCAACTTGGAGGGCACGCCGATCCAGTTCACCGCGAAGGTGACGCTCGAGGAGATCCGCGACGTGCGCCTCCCCTCCGAGGACGTACTCAGCGATGGTTCACAGCGTAGTGGTGCAGCGCCGGGGGGTGGGTAGCGATGCCGCCGCGGCGCTTCTCCCGATTCACATTCAGCGCAGCCGTGCTCGACGCGGACGAGAGGCTTCTGCTCACTGACCGGGAGCCGTTCCGCTTTCGCGCGTTGCCCGACAACCGACAGCACATCGTCAGGGAGGGCGACACGCTGTTTTCTCTCGCCGGTCGCTACTTCGCGCCCCTGCCGAGGCCAGCGGGTCTCTGGTGGGTCATCGCCGACTTCCAGCCCGACCCGATTCACGACCCAACGCTCGCGCTCGACATCGGACGCGCGCTTCTCGTTCCTTCAGTCCGAACGGTCGGCGAAGAGCTCTTCTCGGAGAAGCGTCGGCAGGAGGCGTCGTCATGACGGTCCGCCCGCGTACCGAGCCCGTCTTCTACGTGAAGGTCGCGCCCGAGGGTGGGAGCGCGGAGCGCGTGGACCTCTCCGATCGGGTGCTCTCGTTCGTCTTCGAGGACTCGGAGAAGAAGGCCGATAAGCTCCAGCTCTCCGTCGACAACTGGGACCTCCGGAACTTCGACGACCCCGTCTGGAAGAAGGGCAACATCGTCGAGGTCTCCTGGGGGTACCCGGGCGACATGGCGCCCGCACGCGAGGCCGTCATCCAGAAGGTGACCGGCTTCCAGGCGCTCAGCATCGAAGGGCTCGCGAAATCTGTGCTCATGCACAAGGTCGCTCGCTGCCGCGTCTTCGAGAACAAGAAGCGCTCCGACGTGGTTCGCGAGATCGCCGAGGAGAACGGCTACGGAAGCACACTCCAGGACATCGAGGACAGTGGCGAGATCCTGCCCATCATCACGCAGGCACGCCAGACCGACGCGCAGTTCTTGAAGCGCCTCGCCGACAGGGAGGGCTTCGAGTTCTACGTCGACTTCGACGGCCTGCACTTCCATCAGCGTCGACTCGGGCAACGACCCATCCGCGTGCTTCGCTGGTACACGGCGCCTGAGGTCGGCGAGATCCTCACGATGAACATCGAGAACGACGTCACGGCAAAGGCCGGGGCCGTCTCGGTGCGCGGGCGGGATCCGCTCACTCGGCAGGACATCGACGCGCGTGGCTCGAACGCGACGACGTCGCGCGACAGCCTCGCGCCGGTGATCGAGCTCGTCGATCAGGAGACCGGCGCGACCCGGCTCGAGCGACGCAACGTCTCGGAGGACGTTCGGCCTTCGCCCCAGGCGACCGCTGGAACCGCACGGCGCGAGGCGGACGCGCGATTCCGAAGGTCCCAGCAGACGGCGGTCGAGCTCACCGCCACGGTGCTCGGCGATCCCAGCCTGCTCGCGAAGACAGTCGTCGAGATCCAGGGCATTGGGCAGCGGCTGTCTGGCAAGTACTACGTGAAGGAGGCCAAGCACAAAATTGATGGCTCGGGCTACACCGTGGAGATCAAGGCCACGAGTGACGGCCACAACCACGCCGGCGGGGCACAGAGCCAGGGTCGCCCGAATCGCGGCAGCGCCGCCGAGAACGATCCGAACGCGCTCCGGCCGATCGAGGTCGTCGATCCCGAGACGGGCTCGACGCGCATCGAATACCGCGACACGCGCGGCCGCGCCGCCGGCGTCGAAGATCCAGCGACGGGCACGTCGAGACCAGGGAACTGACCATGGCAGGCGAATTCGACACCGACGACCCCCGCTACGCAGCGCTCTACATCGGCGAGGTGGTGGACCGCGACGACCCGGAGGGGCTCGGGCGCGTCCGCGTCCGTATCCCCGGGCTGATCGATCCCGCGAGCCCGTGGGCGTTTCCACTCGGCACCGTCGGCGGCGGCAGCGACCGCCGAGGATTCTTCTCCGTTCCCGAGAAGGGCGCCGAGGTCGGCGTGCTCTTCCACCAAGGCGATGTCGACCATCCCTTCTATCTCTGCGGGCACTGGGGCAAGCCGAACGGCCAGTCCGAAGTGCCGGAGCCCGCGCGCGATCTCTCGAAGGAGGAGACGGCGCAGGTTCGTGCCTTCGAGACGAAGCGCTTCCTGCTCGCGTTCGACGACCGCGAGGGGAAGGAGGCATTCCTCATCAAGGACAAGGTGTCCGGCGACCAGATCGAGTTCGACGGGGTCGGCATGGGCATCACCATCAAGGCGACCAGTGCGCTCCTGCTGAGGGCTGACGGCATGGTCAACATCGAGGGCGCCGCCGTCCAGATCAACGGGCGCCTCGTTCTACCGGGCCCGAAGCCCATCTGAGGTGATGCATGCCGCTTCCCGCTGATCTTCATGAAATGTGCGTCGAGCTCGATGTGAACGTGCAGGGGCTCAGCATCACATTCCCTGGGGGTGCGGAGCTCAGCGTCCAGCTTCCGACGGTCAGCATCCCCGATCCGACGGAGCTCTCGAAGCAGCTCATGGCGCAGGCGAACGCGGCACTCATGCCGCTCGTCCCGATCTTCAACATCATGGACGTCGTCCTGGCGCTCTTCGAGTGCGTGAAGGCCATTCCCGACAGCCTCGGTCCGCCTCCGGACCCGAGCAAGCTCGCGGGCTGCATCCCGGACCTCGCCGCGAAGGCGAACAAGCTGCTGAAACTCATCCCGCAGCTCTCCATTCCGCTCATGATCGTCGGCCTCATCGATGTGCTGATCGCGTTCCTGGAGGGCATCCGTGGTCAGCTCAAGGCCATCATCGACGCGCAGGTCCGCATCGCGCAGGCAGGTCTGCGCGCCGCCGAGCTCGGGAACGCGCAGCTACAGCTCGTCGTCGACTGCGCCAACGCGAACATCGACGCGCAGATGAGGAGCATCGGCGAGGGCGCCGCCCCCGTGAACCGCCTGATCGGCGTCATCAACCTGTTCATGGGGCTCGCGGGCCTCGATCCGCTGCCCGACTTGGCGAACCTCGGGACCGATGCTCAGGCCGCTCTGGACCCGATCGACTTGGTCATCGACCAGCTCAAGACGGCGCGGTCGGCCATCCCGGCGTAGCGAATGGGAGGAGGCTGATGGGTGGGGAGGTGCTTGTGCGTGATATGGAGGTTCCATATACTAGGAAGTGAGGCGTCATGGCTGGTCAGATCCGCGGCAAGATCGAGTCCTTCCTGAACGAGGGCAACGGGAACAACAACGCCCAGGCACTCTTCAAGGCGCTTTACGACTTCTTCACGGCCCACCCGAAGGCCACGCTCATTGCGCGCCAAGCGGGCTCCGGCCGCGCTGCCGGCGACATCGGCTACTACGACTCGGCCACGCCATTCGGCGACAACGCATGGTTCGTGGTGAAGCTGGCGCGCACCGACACGGACGTGCCCGCGGGCCCCCGCGCCTTCGACTACTACGTTCTCTTCCAGTACGCGTCGAACGCGGTCGGTTTCAACACCGCTCCCGGAAATCCAGGTCTCTTCCTTGGCTCGACGTCGACGTTCTCCACCGGGAAGGTCGGGATCGCGGTGGCGATTGGAGTAGGTGGCGACGGCAATCCCTGGAACGGTACGGGCGGGACCATGGGTGCCAACAGCAAGGGGGCGCCGGTCTGGAAGGTGCCGACTGGCGGTACGCAGGTCCATGTCCTTCCGCGCTCGAACAACGTGGGCGGCTCGCAGGCGACGAACCGCGAGAACACCGCGGTGATCTTGAGCCAGTCGTTCGGCAGCAGCCCGAGGGCGCGGGCGCACGTGGTGGCCGACGACGACTCGTTCCTCATCGCGGTCGACAACGACGACGACAACACGTACCAAGCGACCTTCGTTGGCGTGTTGACGCCGCGGCAGGGGCTGGTGCTGCCGCATCCGTTCGTCATGATCTCCGACAACGGCATCCTGCCTTGGTCCATGAATTCGACCTACGGCGACACGCTTGGGAGCTCGGGCCAGCAGGGAGGCGGCATCCATCGAGACAACGCGATCGGCGTGCGCCAGCTCTTCCTCGAGCGCCTGAACATCATGGTGAACACGTCGGTCCTCCAGCCGAACCGCCTGTTTTCCACCCCCGAGTTCGATGAATTTCCAATCGCGTGCGCCGTGAACGAGACACCTCACCACGGATTCCTCGGCCAGGTGGAGTTCGTCCGCGAGGTCGGCAACATCGCAACGCACGACGCCTCCAGCGATAAGAAGCGATGCGTCATCGGGACGTCCACCGTTCCCACCGTAAAGCTCTCGATTCCCTGGGACGGGACGACCACCCCGAAGAGCGGCATCACCCGGCAGGGCATCGATTTCGTACGAGCAGGGCCGTAGCGCATGGCAACGCAGCCGATCAGTCAGAGCGGCGCGGTCTACTCCCGGAGCGGCTACACCGATCTGCCGGCTTCGCGCCCCATCAGCAGGGGCGGCGGCTACCCGATTACGGGCTTCATCGCCGTGGGCAGCACGAGGCCGCTGTCAGCGACGGGCGCCCGGTCCGACGCGGGAGGCTTCGCGCGGATCGGCGCGGACCGAGCGATGTCGGCTGCGCTCTCGGCGTACGTCACCGGTAGAATCGTCTCGCTGCTCAACCTTCGCGTCTTGTCGCAGGCGCTGAGCGGATACGCACCAGGCAGGATCGCGAGGACGAGTCCTCTGCGGCAGGTGTCGCCTGGGTATTTGCTCTTCGTCCCAGCACCGCCACCGCCTCCCGTCGATGCCACCGCGCCGGCCGTGGGGAACTTCAGCCCCGCGCCGGGAACGCCGATCGCACGGACCGGCCCAATCTCGTTCGAGGTGACGGACGACTCCGGTGACTTCCGACGCATCTTCATCGTGGCTTTCTTTCCGATCACCGGAGCGACCGAGGTCGTGCACGATGGCGACAGCTTTCGAGGCTTCTACGCCGCGAGCTCGTCACGCACGATGATCGCCGGTGGCTTTCGGTACAGCCTCCTCCGCTCGGGAGGGTGGCCTGCTGCCCCCACGATCCAGACCTTCGCGATCGATCGCGCGGGCAACGAGGCGAACTGATGCCGGTCTCAGCGTCGTTCCCGCTCCTGCCCGAAGTCCCGACCTCGACGCCGGCCACTGCCGAAACGCTCCAGGAGCGCGCGGCGCAGGGAGCGGCGCAAGAGTTCCTCGGGTTCGGACTCCTACGTCCCTTCCGCCGCGACCTCAAAGCGGACTTCGCGGCCGACGGCGGCGAGCGTCTCATTCGGAGCGCTGTGGGCGAGATCCTCGGGACGATGGCGGGAAGCGACTTCACGCAGGGCGAGGTGCCGTGGCGAACCGAGTTCGGCTCGCTCCTCCATCTGCTCCGGCATCAGAAGAACGATGCCGTTCTTCAGGAGCTGGCGCGCGTGTACGTCGTCGATGCGCTCAAGCGCTGGGAGCCGCGGGTGATCGTGACGTCCGTGAAGGTGACTCGCGAGACTCAGGACGGCGAGAACATCCTCGCCATCCGCCTCCGCTACAACGTCATCTCGACGAACGTGCCGGGCAACAACGTGCTGCTCCAAGGCGTGGAGCAGACAGTCATGGCCTGAAAACCTCTCAGTCAGCCTCCGTGAGGATGACCGCGCGGCCGTCCGGATCGCGCAGCTCGGCGTAGGTGCCACCGCTCTCCTGGCGAGGGCCGCGGTGGGCATACACGTCGCGCGTAGCAAGCTCCTCGAGGGTCTCGGCGACCGACGCCACCTTGAAGGTGATGACGGGATCGGTGCTCCCGATGCGATGGGTATCCCCGTCAACCCGATCGACCCGCAAGGGAACGCCGCCCGCGTCGACGACGAAGAACTCTCCCGCTTGCTCGTCGTTCACCGTGAAGCCGAGGCGGTCGACCCAAAACCACCGAGCCCGTTCGAGGTCCGCGGTGGCGAGGGAAACGAAGGAGCATTGCTCGACGATCATGGTCCTGGCGCTCGAGCCCAAGTATGCCCGAGCGCGGTCTTGACCGCTATATGGACGTTCCATATACTTTGAGGGTCGGCAGAGTAGCCGGCACACGGGTCGTCGAGTCGTTCGAGCCCCGGTTCGGAGGAGCCCCTCCGACCGGGGCTCTTCGCGTTTGAAGGGGTCCATGGCGCAGCTCGCACAGGCAACGGACTACACCGACAAGGATTTCGACAGCCTGCGCCTCAGGCTGCAGAACCTCGTCCGCTCTGTCTTCCCAGACTGGACCGACTTCAACGTCGCGAGCTTCGGCAACATCCTGCTCGAGCTGTTCGCGTTCGTCGGCGATCTCCTCGCCTTCTATCAGGACAACCAGGCACGCGAGAGCCGCATCGCGACCGCTACCCAGCGCAAGAACCTCATCGCCCTCACGAAGCTCCTTGGCTTCCGCCCGGCGGGAGCGAGGGCCGCCACGACCGACGCTGTCTTCACGCTCGCTGCAGTGCCCGCTGCCGCGGTGGTGATTCGTGGTGGCTCACGGGTCCGCACGGCCTCGGTGACCGACCCGGTCATCTTCCAGGTCCTCGCCGACGTCACGATCCCCGCGGGCGCTTCGCCACCCACGACGACGGGGACTCTGGAGCACTCGCAGTCCCAGGAGGAACTCTTCGCTTCAACCGGGCTGCCGAACCAAGAGCTGGTGCTGCCGTCGACGCCGTTCCTCGACGGCTCGGCTGTCGTGTCTGCCGGAAACGGGGCGTACACGGAGGTGCCGAACTTCCTCGGGTCCGGCGCAGCGGACCGGCACTTCACGGTCATCGTCGATCAGAACGATCGCGCCACGGTGCGCTTCGGCAACGGCGTCAACGGCGTCATCCCTTCGGGCACCATCACCGCTCGCTACAAGACCGGCGGCGGCGGAAAGGGAAACGTCAACGCCGGAACGCTCACGAAGCTCGACGGCTCGTTCACTGATGACAACGGCGCGCCGGTGAGCGTCACGGTTACGAACCCGCAACCCGCATCCGGCGGCAGCGACCGGCAGACCGTCGCGCAGATCAAGGTGCTCGCGCCGGAGTCGATCCGCGTTCTCAACCGCACCGTCTCGAGGGAGGACTTCGAGATCAACGCGCGTCGACTCTCTGAGGTTGCGCGAGCCCTCATGCTCACGTCGAACGAGGACGCCGGGATCCCGGAGAACACCGGCATCCTCTACGTCATCCCGCGAGGCGGAGGCCTGCCATCCCAAGCGCTGAAGGACGCCGTCCGGGAACAGGTCACCGTCGTCTTCCCGAGCACGCTGACATTCCAGGTCTCCGTACAGGATCCGAACTACCTGGCCGTCGACGTCGAGGCCTCCGTGTTCCTGCGCCAGGGCGTCAACGCCGCCACCGTCCGCAGCGCGATCCAGAAGGCGCTCGCCGACTTCTTCGCCGTCTCGCTCGCGGATGGGACGCCCAACCCGAACGTCGACTTCGGATTCAACCTCAAGGACGTGGACGGCAACCCCGCCGGCGAAATCGCGCTCTCCGATGTCTTCAACGTCGTCCGCGATGTCAGTGGCGTACGCAAAGTCGGCGACGGGCCGGACGACTTCCTCCTGAACGGCGCACGCGAAGACGTGCCGATCGACGGGCGCGAGTTCCCAGCGCTCGGCCAGGTCACTCTCCTCAACGGCGACACGGGACTGCCCCTGTGAGGATGCATGCCGACGCCGACCTTCCAGAACCTTGGCTTCGAATCCGCGGGGGCGACACCAGGCGCCGCGCTCGGATGGCTTCATGCGTTCCTCTCGAGCGCGGAGGAGATTGCCGGCTTTGGCCCTCCGCCGGAACGACCGCAGGAGGACTTCGAGCGCTCCTGGGTCGGCAACGACGACTTTCTCTTCGCGTTCGCGCCGACCTCGGTCGAACCCGCTCTCTACGATCCGGCGCCGGAGTCCATCGAGGACTTCGAAGAGGACTGGTCACAGAACGAGTCCTTCCTCTTCGAGCTCGGGAGTATCGCAGGGGCCGACTACGACCCGGGCGCGAGCACGAAGCTCGTCGAGGACTTCGACGGCCTCTGGGCGACGAACGAGTCCTTCCTCTTCTCGTTCTCGCCTTCGGACATCTCGGCGGGAGCTCCAGAAGCGTTCGAGTCCGGCTGGCACACGAACCAGTCGTTCGTGTTCGCGTTCGCCCCCGCGAACCTGAGCGCCGCCTCCTACGACGCAGCAGGAACGCCGGAGCCTGTCGAGGACTTCGAGGAACTCTGGCCCAACGTGCGGATGACCACCGTGTGAGGAGATGACGTGGCGGAGACCGATTGGACCTTCCTGAACGATGGGCTCGACGCGGCGACGGTTGATCGCGGCGTTACGACCGGCGTCGCGCGGCCGCCCGGGGGCGGGAGCTTTGTCTTCGGCTTCAACTCGCTCGCAACCGCCCAAGGTGCAGTCGGCCTCTTCACCAACCAGGTGAACTTCGCGCCGATGGCGAAGGGGGGCAGCGTACGCGGTGTCCTGCAGCGTGGCCCCTCGGGCGGCCCGCTCAACTTCGCTCCGTTCCTCTTCGTCGGGCTGCAAGGCCCGTCGGTGAACGACAACGGTTACCTGCTCGGCCTCGCTGATGGCGACCCGCACCACATCGTTCTGCGCAAGGGCGCGCTCTCGGGCGGGCTCGCCGACATCCCACCGGGCACCCAGGGCGTGCTCCGGCGGAGCACGGCCACGTTCATGCCGGGGACCTGGCTCCACGTGCGCCTCGACATGATCGTCAACCTGAACGGCGACGTCGTCTTGCAGGTCTTCCAGAACGACCTCGTCGCTCATCCACTGGGCTCCGCGCCGACGTGGGTCGCGATCCCGGGCCTGAGCGAATTCATCGACGACGCGCTCGGCATCAACTCCGGCTCGCAGCCCTTCACCTCTGGCCGCGCCGGCTTCGGCTTCTTCACCAAGGACGTGACCCGGCGGGGCTTCGCCGATCACGTCGAGGTCTTCAGGCAGCTCTGATGGAGGATGACGTGGCGCTGACGGCATGGAATCGCGAGCTAGGGACGACGCAGGGGCGGATCGCTCCCGCGGCGTTCACGCCTCCCGAAGGCGTGCTCGCGTTCGTGCTCGGCCGCGATCTTCCCGGTCTCGCGCAGAAGCTCAGCCTCGGCGACTTCGTGGAGGTGAAGCAGGTCGCCGATTTCGGTGACGCAAAGATCGTCCGCTTCCGGGCCCGAATGCGCCCGCCTGACGTCGTTCCCGCAGGCGTCGGGTGGAGAGCCTCGCTGCGGATCGACGGGAGCGAGCGGGCGAGCGCACTGCTCGTCCCGGGGCGTTCGCGCGATCGCGTGGACCTTGCTGCAAACGTCTCGAAGCTCACGGGCAATCACGAGCTCGCGTTCCGGCTCGCGCTGGAGGCGGTGTGATCATGGCGTTCGAGCTCGAAATCCCTGCGGTCTACGTCGACGCGGTCCTTCTGGATCCGACACCGACGACCCCGGTGGTCATCAACAGGGACCCTGAGCCAGCCGAGACCCAGGTCCCCATCGACGCGGTGATCACGCTGGACGTGACAGACCTTGGACTCGATGGGATCGACATCGCGGCTACGCAGGTGTTCGTCGCCGGCGTGCTCGCCTTCTCTGGTGGCGGGTTCGAGCCTGGGTTCACCGGGCCGGGGTCGAGCATCTCGAATCCCCAACCAGACACGCTTCGCATCACCGTCGATCCGCTCGCTCCGTTCGAGAGCCTCCAAGAGGTCCCCGTCCGAATCGTCGCGCAGACCGTCGGCGGCGCGTCTCACCTCGACACGACCTGGTCCTTCTTCTGCGAGGACCTGACGGCGCCTCACGTCGTGGGTGCCCAGGCGCGTGAGCTGAAGCGCGTGCGCGTGAGCTTCGACGAGAACGTCAAACAGGAGAACGCGCTCGCGGTCGACGACGCGCTCAACCCGGAGCTGTACGTCATCGAGCGCGCGAGCGTTCCTGCCGTGAGCGTGACCGTCGTTGGCGTCGAGCCGGTGACGAACTCGAGCGTCGACGTGCTCACCGACATCGCGCTCACACCGAGCGCGGCCTACCAGGTGATGGTCATCGGGGTCGTCGACCTCTTCGGCAACCCGGTGCTCGCGCCCGACAACCGAGCCGAGTTCGTTGGGTTCCAACCCGCGCGTCCGGCGCGGCGGCGGCTCGACCTCTACCAGCTCCTGCCGATGCTCAACCGGCGAGAGGATCAGACGGGCGACCTGCGCCGCTTTCTCCTGTGCCTGCAGGAGGTGACGGAGCTGCTGCTCGCCGACGTCGACCGCTTCACCGACATCCTCGACCCCGACATCGCGCCGGAGCCGTTCGTCGACGTGATGCTGCGTGACCTCGGCAATCCGTTTCCGTTCGACCTGTCACTGTCCGACAAGCGCCGTCTCCTGAACGTGCTCGTCGCGGTCTACCGAGAGAAGGGCACAGGGGTTGGCATCAGGAACGCGATCCGGTTCTTCCTCGGACTCGAGGTGGATATCCAGTCGTACGCCGGTGAAGCGCTCATCCTCGGTGAGTCGCTCCTTGGCGAGGACTGGATCCTCGGTGCCTCGGGCGCGTTCTCTGCCTTTGCGTTCGACGTCATCACTCCGCGCGCGCTCACGACCGAGGAGCGGCTGCGGGTGCGGATCATCGTCGACTACATGAAGCCGGCGCACACGCACTTCCGCGTCGTCGAGCCGGTCATCCCCGAACTCATCGACCACTTGGAGCTGGGCCTCTCCGAGCTCGGCGAAACCTGGCTCCTGCATTGAGGGCGTAGATGGCGAACCGACGCGACTACTTCTTCCGACAGCGAGTCACCGAGGCAGAGCTCGACGAGGGATTCGCCGACCTCGAAAAGGCGGACCAGAACCTCGCCGCGGATCTCGGCTTCGTCGGCGTCCTTGCGAACGCGGTTGTCTCGCAGCACGCGCCCGTTCCGGATCTTAGCGCGGACGTGTCGGGTCCGGGCGCCGCGCTCGACCAGCTCGGCCAGCGCATCTTCTTCTCCGCACTCCAGAACGTGAACGTCGCGCAAGACGACGGCGGCGTGTCCACGTCGGTCTCGGCGGCGGGTCAGGAGAAGATCGTCTCGGTCTTCGTGAAGTTCGACCGCGCGCTGTCCGATCCCCGCGTCGACGGGAACTCGCTGACGGTCTTTTTCCGGCGCGACGAGAGCTTCAAGTTCATCGTCGCGCAGGGCGCGCAGGCACCTGCTGGCACGGCGCTACCTCCACCGCTCCGCTCGGATGCAATCCTGCTCGCCGACGTCACTCGCGCTTTCGGACAGACGCAGGTTCTCAACGCGAACATTTCGACCGCGCGACGGCAAGACGCACTCGTCGCGACGAGCTCGCCGCGATCCATCCGGCGAGGCAAGACGCTCGAAGCGGTCTCGGATCTTCTCACCTTCCTCAACGCGCACACGACGGGCACCGCCGATCGGCATCCTGCGGCCGCGATCGACTACGCGGGCGGCGGCGCTTGGGCCGATGGCACGACGAACCCGGCCGCGACGACCGAGGCGCAGCTAGACAAGATCATCGCGGACCTCGCCGCGATCGCGGGCGCACCGAAGGTTGGAGCTGCGGCAACGGCGGGTGCGCCGAACGCGCTCGGCGCAGGCACGGTGCGATCGCAGCTCGACGCGCTCCTCGGCTTCATCAACGCGCACATCAACCTGGCGTCCGGCGCCCACGCGGCCTCGGCGCTGACCTACGCGGGCGGCGGCAACTGGGCCGACGGCACCACGAACCCCGCAACGACCGTGGAGGGACAGCTCGACAAGGTCATCTCTGACATCGCAGCAACGACCGGGGCGCCAAAAGTTGGAGCGGCGGCAACGGCGGGCGCGCCGAACGCGCTCGGCGCAGGCACGGTGCGATCTCAGCTCGACGCGCTCCTTGGCTTCATCAACGCGCACATCAACCTGGCCGCCGGCGCGCACGCTGCCTCGGCGCTCACCTATGCGGGAGGCGGCAACTGGGCTGACGGCACAACCAACCCCGCAACGACGGTCGAGGGACAGCTCGACAAGATCGTGAGCGACCTCGTGGCTACGGCGGGCGCGGCGCGAGTCGGCGCGGCGGCCTCTGGAAACCTCGGAGCTGGCACGGTGCGCTCGCAGCTCGATGCGCTCGACGCCACCTCGGTCCGCACGAACGTGGCGAACACCTTCACGGCTCTGCAGACGTTGAACGGCGCTGCTGGCGACACGAACGGTGCGATGGCTACAACTGCCGCGCCGACCACTCGGAAGCTCCTATGGGAGATCCAGGCCGGCGGCGCGATGAAGGTGCGCTTCTACGCCGGCCTCGACGGTGGCTGGGAGGTGACCTGCAATGCCCGCTGGGACGGGACGCAGTGGGTCCGTGACACGTCGGGGAACAACTCTTCGATGCTCCGCATGGACCGTTTCAACTTCACGCTCAACCGCAAGATCCCATCGGGCAACTTCGCCGACGGGACCTGGGACGGCTCGTGGGACATCAACATCCCCGCGAACGGCGCCAACTCCTGGAACACCGACGACTGGTTCGGGAACGGTCAGACGACCTCCTACGCGGCGATTCAAGCGGTCGAGGCCGAGAACGGCAACATGGCCGCGGGCTGCACGTGGAAGCACCGCTTCTCGGCGACGCCGTCGTCGATCACCTTCGCGACGCAGTCGACCACCGGCATCAACAGCGGTCCCTTCGCGTTCGCGTCGTCCGACATCGGCAGCGGCGTCTTCGTCGGCGCCAACGCTGGGACGAGCTGGTTCTACACGCACGTGACCGCGTCCTGAGGAGGAACGACAGATGCCCATCAAACAGATCGACCTCACCACCGCGCCGGGCTTCGTGATTCAGGCCTGCGCCAGCTGCCCAGCCGAGCATCGCATCCGACTCGATCGCGGTGGCGTCGACACCAAACGGGCGCCGTTCAACATCCCGGAGGGCTCGACACTCGAGGTTCGCGTCGACAGCGAGGTGACGCCGCAGACCGTCACCCTCACGCCGGGAGACTTCCCGAGCTTCACCGCGGTAACCGCCGAGCAGCTGCGAGACAAACTGAACGCGAGCCTCGTCGGTGCGACGGCGGCGTTCAACCTCTCGGGTCAAGGCGTGACCATCGAAAGCGACTCCACGGGTCCCGACTCCCGGATCGAGATCACTGGCGGCTCCGCGCGTGCGGCGCTCAAGTTTCCTACGAGCGACATTCCCGATCCGTGCTCGGGGCGGCCGCACCTGGGACGCGAGCTCACTCCGGGCATGCGGAACCTGGACATCGTGTGTCTGCGCCGCTGTCCCTGCGGAGCCAACGAGTTCCTGGTTCGAACCTGGGATGCCTGTGACACGAAGTACGCGGGCTCGCACTTCTACGAGCACCGCCGAGCAGTCAACGCGCTGGCGATCCATTTCAAGAGCCTGGGCTGGGTCGATCCGGCGTGTGCCGCGGACTTCGCGGCCGAGACGGGGAGCCCTTCCGACGTTACGCCCGGCCTTCCAGCCACCGTCATCGACATCCCGGCACCACAACCGGCGGCGGAAGGCTGAGCCATGGACGGGATCACCACGCTCATGGAGGCGCTGAAAGCGGGCGGCCCGTACGCCATGGCCGCGATCTTCATCGCGAGCTGGTGGCTCGAGCGGAACGATCGGCGCGAGAAGGAGGTCCACCTTCGGTCGGTCTACGAGAAGACCGTGACGCTCGCGGTCGAGACGAAGGTGACCGTCGAGAAGATGCACGCGGCGGTCACCGCGCTCACAGACGCGATCCGGACGATGAACGGGAGGTCGCGATGAGCAAGCGCGATGTGGAGAGTCGCCTTGGCGATGTGCTCTTGCGGATGGGGACCATCACGAACGAGCAGCTCGCCGACGCCGTCGCTCGACAGCGCGCGGGCGATGCAAGGGCGCTCGGCGTCCTGCTCCTCGAGCTGGGCTACGCAGAGGCGCGACACGTCGAGCTCGCGCTCCTTCGTCAGCAAGCGCTTCGCGGTCGTCTGACCTGCGAGGACGGGCTGCGCCTCCTCGAGGAGGCGCGAGAGGGAACCGAACGCGTCGGGAACTCGCTCTCGGAGCTCACGACTGCGGCCGAAGAACTGAAAGGCAAGAGGTCATGAGCGACAACCAACAACAGCTCCTCTCCGAAACGTGGCTGCGTCGCGCGCAGCGACTCAACCCGTACTACCAGCAGCGGCTCGGCTGGTCGGTGCCCGACGGCTGGCCGTCCGATGTCGGCAGCAAGGACTTCGCCGAGTCCGTCGCCTTCTTCCAGAAGGAGAACGGGGCGCTCACGGTCGACGGCATCGTCGGTCCGAAGACCGCGGCCGCTCTCCAGGGACTGAAGCCGAAGCCGCCGGACGGCGAGTTCCTCATCGTCGCCGGCCAGCGTGTGCCAGTGCCGTTCCCGGTGGTCACGTGGGACGAGTCGAACGGGATGTCGTTCTACGGCCACGGCGGCTGGACGAAGCGCCGCGATCCCTCGGGCAAGGGCGTGAACCTCTTCGTGCTCCACTGGGACGGCTGCACGTCCGCCCGCCAGTGCTTCCACGTACTGCTTGAGCGCGGGCTGTCCGTGCACCTCATGGTCGACGGCGACGGCACCGTCTACCAGGCGCTCGACCTGGCCGAGGGGCGCGCGTGGCATGCCGGCGACGTGAATGAGCGCTCGATCGGCGTCGAGATCCAGAACCCCGTCCAGCTCCATCGCAATAAGTGGCAGAAGCCGCCTCGCGAGATCGTCGTCGATCCCGGCGTCCACGGAGGCTCAACGTACGAGCACCTCGACTTCTACGACGTGCAGATGAAACGCGTCGTCGAGCTCGCCGAGGTCATCTGCACACGCTTCGGCATTCCGAGGATGCTTCCGCTTGGCGCAGGCGGCGACGTCCTCCGCGCGCTCGCTCCGACCGACTTCCGAGGCGTCTGCGGCCACTACCACGTCTCGCGATCGAAGCCCGACCCGGGGCTCACGCTTTGGCCCGGGCTGCAGGCCTCCTTTCGCGAGTCACCACCGTCATCTGAAACATCGCGCCGGCCCGCCGTCGCGTGAAAGGAGCTGTCATGGATACCGGAAGCATCGGCCTCAAAGTCCTCGAGATCCTCTCGCCAGTCTTGCTCGCTGCCCTTACGTGGGCGTCGGCGAAGCTGGCACAACTGATCCGAGCGAAGGTCCAGAACGAGTACCTCAAGGGTGTCCTCGTTCGTCTCGACGACGCGGTCTTCACTGCGGTGAAGGACCTCCAGCAGAGCGTCGTCGAGCAGATCAAGGCCGCGAGCGCCGACGGCAGGATCACCGACGAGGAGAAGAAGCAGATCAAGGAGAAGGCCATGGCCGCTGTGAAGTCGCACCTCGGGGCGACGGGCCTCGCGGAGACCGCGAAGGTCCTCGGCCTCGAAGGCGGCGCGCTCGAGGGCCTCCTGTCCTCGAAGGTCGAGGCGGCCGTTCACGATCTGCGACGGGCCGCGCCGGCGTCGAACGGTGTCGCACATGGAGGCGCGGCGCCCCCTTTGGCCCCAGCGCCGGCCGCGTGAGCGAACCGCTCACACGCGCCGGCGACACGACGCCGACGGACGCGCCCGTGATCCCGTGGCGACCGACGCCTCTCTTCCTCGAGCCGCTCGTCTCCCGTATCGACGATCAGTTCCGTCGCGCGGGCGAACTCGAGCCCGGCCACGGCAAGATCGACCTCTTCGGCTACCTCCAGCCCGACCGCGTGGGCGGAGCCGTCGACTACTCGCATCGCATCACGAAGTCGCTCTCGGCCTTCGGCCAGGGCTGGGCGGGCATGGCCCGCGATCCGTTCGACCGGTGGCAGGCCGACTACGACGCCCTCGGTGGCGTGAGGTTCCAATGGTGAAGCTGCTCTTGCTCGTGGCTGTCGCGTGCTCCACGTCCTGTCGACCTCCCGATGGCTGCGTTCCGCGATCGACTCGCTGCCTCGTCAACCGTAGCCAGATCTGCGACGCCGATCGGTACTGGCGCGAGCTTTCGGACTGCGATCGCGTGAGCGTCCAGAGCGGCGCGGCGTTCGCGTGCCGCTACATCGACGAGGAGACCGAGGAGGGCCGCGTCGTCGGTCACACATGCATGCCCGCGAGCGACGCCGGGAGTGAGGCATCCCGATGAGCGCGGAGATCCAGCCTGACGAGGTGGTCTCCTTCTGGCGGCACATGCAGGAGCGCTTCGGCACGACGACGGTAAACAAGGGCGACGCGGTCGAGATGCAGATCATCGCCGGTGTGCTCGATACGCTCGGCATTCTCGACAAGGAGCGCTTCCTGAAGAGCTTCACCACCACGCTCGGACGGAAGATCTACACCCCGTTCGACGTCGGCTCGGCGAACGACACCTGGGACCTCTGGGACCAGGTGGTCGTCTGCGTCCACGAGCATCAGCACGTAGTTCAGCACGACCGCGAAGGGCTCTCCTTCGAGGTATCCTACGTCACCGACAGAGCCGCTCGCGCGAGGTTCGAGGCCGAGGCATACCGCTCAAACCTGGAGATGCACTTCTGGCGTTACGGAACGCCCGCGCGCTCGCGTCCGCTGGCGGAGCTGCTTCACGACTACGGGTGCCGGACCGAGGACGTCGAGGTCGCGGCGCACTCGCTCGCGCTCGCCAACGTCTCGGTGCGCCGGGGCGCGGTGCTCAACGAGTCCACGCGGGCCGCGCTCGACTGGCTCGAGAGTCACTCTCCGCACCTGCGCGCCCAACAACCGGCTGCGTGAGGGGAGCGATCAGGTCTTCTTCGCCGAGCGTGTCGCGCGCGCGAGGGTCGAGAACTCCTCGGCCTGCTCGCGCAGCCGGCGCTGATACTTCAGCGGCAGCTTCCGGTAGGTCGCAACCAGCGCGCGCTCGGCAGCGGTCGTTCGGTCACCCCCGTCTGCTTTCGCGGTGGCCTTCGGGACCTCCATCTGGTCGGCTTCTCCGGTCACGAACCGGAAGAACGCGTCGCGCGGCATCTCGAGAACATCGGCCCACACGTACGCGCGCTTCGCGGGGAGCCCCTCGATGCCGACCTCGATGTTGCTGACCGCGTTCCGCGACTTGTAGCCGAGCACCCGGATGATGTCGCCCTGGGAGAGCCCGAGCTCCTCGCGGCGCGTGCGAACGAAAGCGCCGACTCGCTTCCAGAGGTCGGTCCGTTCACGCGCTGTCCGGCGTTTCCGGGCACTGCGTGTGGAAGTTCCGGGCATCCCGTCCATATTCGTGCGCGCCGGCCTACAGAGCAAGGCGGTAACTCTGCGGATACTTGCGTAAAGCTCTAACTGCCTGATCTTGCTCGTCTTTGCCTTGCCTTCGTGGGCCGAGCACGCCCTCATGTCTTCAGGCGCAAGAGATCGCCAAGGAGGCAGAGATGGACGACGCCAACGAGATCCGCCGCGAGAACGACGAGACCGACAGCGAGGACGACGAGGTCGATACCGAGCTCGAAGACATGGACGAGGAGGAGTTCGAGACGTTCCTCACGGATGCGATCGACGACTACGCCGAGGAGAACGACGCGCCGCGGACGCGCATCCGCACGTTCCGCGAGGCCGGGCTGCTCACGGGCAACAAGGGCTTGGTCGTCCGCGTCGGCGATGCGGAGTTCCAGGTGACGATCGTGAGGAGCCGCTGATGAAGGGCACGGCGGTGATCCTAGGGCCCGACGTCAAGCCGCACGACGATCCCGCGCGCGTGATCGGCCGGCGCACGACTTACCACGGCGACGAACACCCGTACCTACGCGGCTACGACGTCGTGATCGTCGCAGTGCTCAAGGACGCCTTGCGCGTCGAGGAGCATGGCCACCTCACAACCGACGACGAGATCCGCAGCGCCGGCGGCGTGAGCGCCGACGACCGCATCGAGGTGGCGCCCGTTCTCCGCAAGGAGGGGCGCCTCGCATTCGTGACGAGCGATCCACGGGCGATCGACCTGGAAGTGTTCCGCCACCTGGCCCGCGGTGGCGCCAACCGATGACGAAGGAGGAGACCATGGCCAAGAAGCAGATCGAGAAGAAGACGTCCCCGAGGAAGACCCCCGAGGCGAAGACGAAGGCGCCGACCGCAGCGGCCGCAGCAAAGAAGCCGGCCCAGGCGGAAGTGAAGAAGCCCACCCAGGCGAAGAAGGAGACGGTGCCCGCGCCAGAGGCGGCGGCGGCCGCGCGGAAGAACGCTCCGATCGTCCCCGTCGCCCCACGGACGTCGGACCCGCGGCTGCCGGCGCCGGGGACGGTCCTTCAAAAGCGGGATCGCCACGGAGCTGTCCGGTGCGAGTGCACGGTCGAGGAGGGCGGCATTCGCTACGCGGGCAAGGTCTACCGCTCACTGTCGTCCGCGGCGATGGCAGCGGCGAAGGACCTCGGCCTGAACAACAAGACCCAGAACGGGTTCACGTTCTGGGGCCTCAGCAAGCCGCCGCGTCGCTCGAGCGATCCGCTGGAGGCCCTCGAACGCGCCTGGGAGCGCTACCACGGCAACGTGACCGCGCTCGTGAAGGAAGGCGTCACCGACGAGAACCGCGCCAAGGTGCTCACCACGATCAAGAAGCATGTGCAGACGATCGAGAGCCTGCGCGAGAAGGTCGCATGATGGCCGGCGACGACTTCTTCAGGACCCGGATGGGCCAGCGCTTCTACGAGGCGACGATGCCCAAGATCGCCGACCAGCTCGAGCGGCTGAACACGAACATCGAAGCGCTGGTCGCGGAGCTCCGAAAGATGCCCGACCCTCCACTCGATCGCGGGCCAGTCACGGCTCCCAATCGCGACCAGGCTCCCGCGCCGGACGGCGAATAACCGGTCACAAGCCGCTGCGACGACGCAGTAACACCGATTGACGGTCGGTTTTTGCCGCAGTACTCTTGGTGCGGTGACCTCGGCCCCCATCCGCCCTCCGCTTCTCGGTGAGCTCGAGACCGCCGTCATGAACCACCTGTGGTCGGGTGGTGACGGCGAGGCGAAGGCGGTTCACGCGGTCCTCGGCAAGCGGCGCGGCATCACGCTCAACACGATTCAGTCCACGCTCAAGCGGTTGTACGAGAAGGGCCTGCTCGCCCGCGACAAGGTAAGCCACGCGCACGTCTACCGAGCGCGCGTGGGCCGGGACGACTTCCACCGTGGCCTCGTGGGCGAGCTGGTCGGCGACTTAATGGACCGGCAAGCCGACGCAGTCGTGTCTGCGTTCGTCGACCTTGCGGAGCGCGCCGGCCCGAAGCAACTCGCGCGACTGGAAGCGCTCGTTGCGGAGCGTCGGAGGAAGCTGGATCGGGGGAGCGAATGACCCCGGCGATGCAGAGCGTGCAGCTCTTTCTACTCGCAGCGGTCGCCTTTCTTGTGATCGGCTCCTTCGCTGCAGCAGTCGCCGCCCGCGTCCTCAGGGCTCGTGTCACGCGATGGGAGCCGCGGGCTCGGCACAGAGCGCTCGTCCTCCTTGCCGCGCTGCCCGCGCTCTTGTCGTTCTGCCTGCTGTTGTCCGTCAGCTTGCCGTCGCTGATCGCTTTGGTGGTACCGGGGCTCGACCACTGCCCGATGCACGACGACCACCACGCCCATCTTTGTTTTGTTCATCTCCCGAAGGTCGGCATCAACCTTGCGTTGCTCCTCCCGCTGATCTTCGGCCTCAGCTACCTCGCTTTGAGAGCAATGCTCGCGCTGTCGGCCACGGCAAGAGCCATGCGAGCGGTCTCGTCCCTGAGGCTCACTGGCGAACACCGCAATGACCTCGGCATCACCGTCGTCGAGACTCATCTGCCCGTTTGTTTCGCGGCGGGACTCCTTCGTCCGCGGGTGCTCATGTCTCGTGGCCTCCTCGAGTCATTGGGCGACGAAGAGCGCGCTGTCGTGCTCGCCCACGAGCGCGCTCACGTGCGCCGTCGCGACGCGCTCGTCGCAAGCGTCGTTCGCGCCCTCTCGGTCATCCACCTGCCCACCGTCGCGCGTTGGCTCGTACGTGAGGTGGAAATCGCCGCCGAGCAAGTGTGTGACGAGGAAGCGGCCGAGCGCGTGGGCGACCGGCTCGCCGTCGCCTCGGCAATCCTGACCGTCGAGCGCGCCGCACAGCACGCTGCAGCTCGTGAGCTAGATGGGATCGCGGTCGCCTTTGGCGAGTGCGCGGTTGAACGCCGCGTAGAGGCGCTCCTCGTCGAGCCGCGCCCTCCGGCGTCGCTGCGTCCCTTCGTTGTCGCTCTCGGACTTGCCGCGGTGGGCGTGCTCGCCCCGGCGGGCGAGCTCCACCACCTGACGGAGTCGGTCCTCTCCGTCATCGCGCATTGAGGTGTCATGGCCATCCTTCGCGTGCACAGCCTTCGTTTGCCCCGAAAACCGACCGTAGCTCGGTCTTTTCTCGCCGTCGCCCTGCTCCTCGCCTTCGCGAGTTCCGCAGTGGCGCAAGAACGGGACCCCGCTTCGCCGTACACCGAGGATGCCGTCGTCCGTCGGGCGGTGCGTCGAGCCCCGCTTTCGGACGCGATCGAAGGTGATGTCGCGATTGCAGAAGGACGGGGCCGCGTCGCGAGCGCCTATCCCAACCCGCAGCTCTCGTACATGCGCGAGCAAACGTTCGGGACCTTCGGAACGGGCGAGGACTACCTCTCGCTGGCGCAGACGATCGACCTTGGCAACCGTCGCGGCCTTCATGGTGAAGCGGGAGCGGCGCGGGCGCGGGCGGCTCGGAGCGAAGGTGATGCCGCCCGGCTATCGGTCGCCGCAGAAGCGCGGCTGCGCTTCTACGAAGTGCTCTACCGACAGGACCGAGTCGCCGCCCTCGAGGGGTGGATTGCGCGTATAGCCGATGCACTCGCGATCGTAACGCGCCGCGAACAGCGCGGGGACGCGGCCACCTACGACCGCCGCCGGCTCGAGCGAGAACGCGCCGTCGCAAGCGGGAGGCTCGAGATGGATCGAGGCGCATTGGAGCGTGCGCAGGCCAGGCTTGCGGCACTGCTCGGCCCTGGAGTGACAGCGCCCGCCGTGACTGGAACGCTTCTTCCCGACTCGGAACCCGCCGCGCTTCCTGCCCTGCGGGCCTCGAGCAGTTCCCGGCCCGACTTTCGGGCGCTCGACCTCCGCATCGACGCCGCCGCACTGGACAGCACGGCAGCCTCGCGCTGGTGGGCACCCGACTTGCGTCTCGAAGGGGGCTGGAAGGGAGTCGATCTCGGACGACAGGGGCGCACGGATGGGTTCCTTTTGGGACTCTCGTTGTCGCTCCCACTTTGGGATCAGTCGTCCGGGCTTGCCCGGATCGCGGAGGGAGAGGCCCGCGCGGCACGCGGCCGTCGCGCGCTTCTCGAATCGGAGCTCGACGGTGAGCTCGGAGGGGCTCGCGCGGAAGCGGTTCGGCTTCGGCGAGCGGCCACCGAGTTCCGCACGGAGGCGAGCGCCGCATCGGGCGACCTCGTGCGGATCGCGACTGCTGGCTACGAGGGCGGGGAGCTCGGACTGCTCGAATTGCTCGATGCCTATCGGGGCGCCGCCGATGACGCGCTCACCGCCCTCGACATGGCGCACGCAGCCCGCCGGGCCCGTATCGAGCTCGATCGAACGACAGGAGCAGGTCTCCCATGAAGCGGCTACTCATCTTACTCACGTGTGTCAGCTTCGCGGTTGCGTGCCACTCGCATCGTCACGAGGGCAGTGATGATCACGGGCATGGTCACGCGACGGAGGACGAGCGGCCGGCGCTCTCGTTTACGCATTGGACCGACCAGAGCGAGCTCTTTATCGAGCTCCGCGCCTTGGTGCGCGGCCAGGACTCACCGTGCGCCGCTCATGTGACGAAGCTCCAGCCGTTCGCTCCGCTCGCCGATGGCCGCGTCGTGGTCGTGCTTCGTGGTCCAAGCGGTGAAGAGCGCTTCGAAAGTCAGGGCCCGTCTGTGCCCGGAATCTTTCGACCCGTGGCGAAGCCCGCATCGACCGGAGTTCGCCGCCTCATCGTCGAGATCAGGGCTGAAGGCTTCACCGCGACGCACGACCTCGGCGACGTAACCGTCTACGAGAGCGTCGCGGCGGCTCGCAGTGCAATTCCCCAAGAACCAGAGGTTCCGGGGCGCATCCCGTTCCTGAAGGAGCAACAGTGGCCGATCGAGTTCGGGACCGCCGTCATCTCCGAGCGCCCGATTCGACCAACCCTTCGGGCCTCGGGCACGATCCGCGCGCGCTCGGACGGCGAGCTTCTGGTGACCGCGCCGGTCGCCGGGCGCGTCGCTTCGAGTGAGCGCCCGTTTCCACGTCTGGGTGCGCGCGTCGCGGTCAACGATCTCCTCGGAGTGCTCGCGCCGCGGCTCGAGGCCGCCGACCTCGCATCGCTCGAGCTCGCCGTCACGAGTGCGGGCCTTGAGCTGCGCTTCGCCGAACGTGAGAAGCAACGTCTCGAAGGACTGCGCGGCGAAGGGGCCGTCCCGGAACGAAGAGTGCAGGATGCCGTGCACGCCGCCGAGGAGGCCCAAGCATCGCTTGCAGCAGCGCAGCGGCGACTTGGTCAGTTCCGGCGAGTGGAGCGGACCGCGGGTCGAGGGGAAGGGACCGTTCAGCTGCGAGCGCCCCTATCCGGCACCGTGACCGAGGTGCACGTCGCGCCTGGCGCCTTCGTGGAGGCGGGTGCCCCACTGTTCCGTGTGACCGATCTGACGCAGCTGTGGCTGGAAGCGCGTGTACCCGAGGCTGACGTCGGAAGGCTGGGCACTCCGTCTGGTGCGTCCTTCCTGGTCGAAGGCGTCGACGATGCAATCGATCTTGCGGCCGAAGCGATCGTCGCGCGCGGTCACTTGATCGACCCGCAGTCTCAGACCTTGCCGATCATGTTCGCGGTCGACAACGCCGGTGCGCGTTTGCCCGTCGGCGCGTTCTGTCGCGTGTTCCTCGTAACAGGAGAAGAGCGTCGCGCGATTGCGGTCCCCGAGTCCGCGCTCGTCGATGACAACGGGACCTTCGTCGTCTTCGTTCAGGTCGAAGGTGAGGCTTTCGAGCGACGGGTAGTGCGTCTCGGGGCACGCGACCGCGGCTTCGTCGAAGCGTTGAGCGGCGTGCGCGCCGGGGAGCATGTCGTCACCCGCGGCGCATGGTCGGTGAAGCTCGCCGCTTCGAGCGGATCCATCCCTGCCCACGGGCACTCGCACTGAAGGAGCCCGGCGTGATTGACGCAATTCTTCGATGGTCGCTCTCGCATCGCCTAGCCGTGCTCGCAATCGCGGCGGTGATGCTGGTCTGGGGTGCCTACACGACCTCGCGCATGCCGGTGGACGTCTTTCCGGATCTCACCGCCCCAACGGTCACGGTCATCACCGAGGGGCACGGGATGGCCCCGGAGGAGCTGGAGACGCGCGTGACGTTTCCGATCGAGTCGTCGCTGAACGGCGCTCCGGGAGTGCGGCGCGTCCGCTCGGCGACGGGTGTCGGTATCTCCATCATCTACGCCGAGTTTGACTGGGGTACCGATGTGTTCCGCGCCCGTCAGATCGTGAGCGAGAAGCTTCAGCTCGTGCGGGACACGCTGCCTGCGGAGGTCGAGGCCCCTGTGCTCGCTCCGATCTCCTCCATCATGGGCGAGATCCTCTTCCTCGCCGTCACCTCCAATGATCAGGCGACGCCGATGGACGCGCGGACCTTCGCCGACTTTGCACTTCGGAGAAGACTCCTCGCGGTGCCGGGAGTTTCGCAGGTCATCGTGACGGGCGGCGAGCGCCGGCAGTTCGAGGTCGTGCTCCGGCCGGAGCGCCTGTCCGCGTACGGGCTCACCGTCGACCAGGTCGTCCGCGCGCTCGAGGAAACCAATGCCAGCGTGTCGGCCGGGTTCATCAACCAGGGCGGACAGGAATACCTGGTGCACGGCGTGGGCCGCGTTCGCACGCCGGAAGACGTCGGTGAGACCCTCGTCGTCCAGCGAGGCGAGGAGCCAGTGCTCATTCGCCATCTCGGTGACGTGCGCATGGGAGCAGCCCTTCGCCGTGGCGAGGGCTCCTACGGTGGGAATTCTGCGGTCGTGGTCGGCATCCAGAAGCAACCGGGCGCGAACACCCTCGAGCTGACCGAGCGCATTGACCGCGAGCTCGACCAGCTGTCGCGGACGATGCCGCCCGGCCTCGGCATTCAGAGAAACGTGTTCCGGCAGGCGGAGTTCATCGAGGTCGCCGTCCACAACGTGCTGGCTGCCCTGCGCGATGGCGTCATTCTCGTGCTGCTCATCGTGCTGGCGTTCCTCGCGAGCGGCCGCGCGAGCGCGATCACGATCGTCGCCATCCCACTCTCACTCGTCACCGCTGTTTTCGCGTTGTCGGCGTTCGGCGCCACGCTGAACACGATGACGCTCGGCGGAATGGCCATCGCGGTCGGCGAGCTGGTGGACGATGCCGTCATCGATGTCGAGAACGTCGTACGGCGACTTCGGCAGAACGCCCTGATGCCCCCCGACGAACGGAAGGCGCCGCTCAGTGTCGTGCTGGCGGCAAGCCGTGAGATCCGCAGCAGCATCGTCTTTGCGACCCTCGTCGTGGTGCTCGTTTTCTTGCCGTTGTTCTTCCTGTCGGGCGTGGAGGGGCGACTTCTTGCGCCGCTCGGCGTGGCCTACGTCGTGTCGCTCGCCGCCTCGCTCTTCATCGCGGTCACCGTGACGCCGGTGCTGTGTTCGTTTCTGCTGCCCGGCTCCAAGGCTGTCTCCAAGGCGCATGAGCCGCGGTTCGCGGTGTGGCTGAAGCGCCGCTACGCGCCGCTCCTCGAGGGTGCGATCCAGCACTGGCGCACCGTGGCCGCCGTTTCCTTCGCGCTCCTCTTGACCGCGGCGGTCGGGCTCGCGTTCTCGGGGCGATCCTTTCTTCCTGAGTTCCGCGAGGGAACCCTGACGATTGCGGCTGTCACACTGCCTGGGACGTCGCTCGCCGAGTCCGATGCCATGGGGCGGCGTATCGAGCAGATCCTTCTTCGACATCCGGAGGTGGTCTCAGTCGCCCGGCGTACGGGGCGTGCGGAGCTCGATGAGCACGCGCAGGGCGTGAACGCTGCGGAGCTGGACGTCAGCTTGCGCGAGGGAAAGCGGCCTCGCGAAGACTTCCTCGAGGCGCTGCGACGCGAATTCTCGATGCTGCCCGGCATGAACATCACGATCGGCCAGCCCATCGGGCACCGTATCGACCACATGCTATCGGGGACGCGAGCCAGCATCGCGGTCAAGATCTTTGGCGACGATCTCACAGAACTGCGTCGCCTTGGCACCCAGGTGGAGTCCACCATGCGAGGTGTCCCCGGCGTCGTGGACCTCGCGCGCGAGCAGCAGTCCGACATCCCGTTTCTGCGGGTCCGCTTCGACCGCTCCGCGATCGCGAGACACGGCATGCGAATCGCGGACGTCGGACGCGCCCTCGAGATTGCGTCCGGCGTACACGTCGTGTCGCAGGTGATGGAGGGCCAGGCGGTCTTCGACCTCGTTGTGCGCACCGACCCGCGTCGCGTGCAGTCCATCGAGGAGCTCGAGGACGTGCTCGTGACCACGCCGACCGGAGCCCGAGTTCCGCTCCACGCGCTCGCGAATATCCAGCGCGATCGCGGTCCCAACGAGATCGGCCGCGAGAACGTGCAGCGCAAGCTCGTCGTGAGCTGCAACGTCGCCGGACGCGACGTGGGCAGCGTCGTTCGAGACATCCAGACCGCGGTGGAACGCCAGGTGTCCATGCCGTCGGGCTATCGCGTGGTCTACGGAGGGCAGTTCGAGAGCGCCGAAGGCGCTACCCGTACCCTCGGTCTCTTGGGCATCGCGTGTCTCGTCGGCATGCTTGGATTGCTCTATACGGCGTTCGGCTCTGTGCGGGATGCGGTGCTCGTGATGGCCAACCTTCCGCTGGCGCTGATCGGCGGCGCGGCGGGCGTATTCCTCCAGGGTGGCGTGCTCTCCGTGGCCTCACTGGTCGGCTTCATCACGTTGTTCGGCATTGCCACGCGCAACGGCATCATGCTGGTCTCGCATATTCGTCATCTCGTCCAGGAGGAAGGGGTCAAGGACCTCGACGAAGCTGTGCGCCGGGGAGCCAACGAGCGTCTCGTGCCTATCCTGATGACAGCCCTGGCAGCAGGCCTCGGTCTTGTCCCGCTGGCCCTCTCGGCGGGTGAGCCCGGTAGCGAGATCCAGGCCCCCATGGCCATCGTCATTCTGTTCGGGCTTCTCAGCTCGACGGCGCTCAACATGTTTGTGGTGCCTGCTCTCTATCGACAGTTTGGTGCGCTGGCGCGCGAAGCGCGCGTGCCGGAGACTGAGGCGCCAGCGGAGGCGACCTGATGGGAGGAGAGCATGCACCCGGCAGCATGCAGGTACGAGGTGCCGCCCTCGGCCTTGCGGCAGCGGCCTCGTTTGGCCTGTCCGCGCCGTTGGCAAAGCTGCTGCTCGCCTCGATCTCCCCCGTGCTCCTCGCCGGGCTCCTATACCTCGGTGCCGCCGCGGGGCTTTGGCTCCATCGATTGGCGAGGCCGTCCACCAAGGAAGCACAGCTGTCTCGCGCCGATGTTCCAAAGCTCGCAGCAGTAGTCGCCGCAGGCGGCATCCTCGGACCGCTGTTGATGCTTTTAGGACTGAGTCGCGTCACCGGCCTTGCCGGTTCTCTCCTCTTGAACCTCGAGGCGCCGTTCACCGTGCTGCTCGCGGTCGTGTTCTTCCGTGAGCACCTCGGCCGCTACGCCGCGGCGGCCGCCGCTTTCATTCTCGGTGGGGCACTCGTGCTCAAGCTGCAGCCGGGAGCGCTCGGAGCTGATACAGCGGGCGTAGCCCTGCTGGCCGCCGCATGCCTCTGTTGGGCCATCGATAACAACCTCACCCAGCGGCTGTCGTTGCGGGACCCCTTCGCGATCGTCCGCGTGAAGACCTTGGTGGCCGGCGTCTTTAACACGGCGCTCGGCCTCATCCTGGCGAGAGGTCAGCTGCCCAGGGGCGAGTATGTCGTCGGCGCGCTGGTCCTCGGGAGCTTCAGCTACGGCGTCAGCGTCGTGCTCGATGCATACGCACTTCGCCTGGTCGGAGCAGTACGCGAGGCGGCGTACTTTGCGACCGCTCCTTTCATCGGCGCGCTCGGCGCACTGGTCTTGCTCAGGGAGCCGCTTCGCTGGTTCGACGCAGCCGCCATGGGCTCCATGGGCGTCGGCGTCGTTCTCCTTCTCCGAGAACGCCACAGCCACGTCCACGCGCACGATGCCCTCAACCACGAACACCTTCATCAGCATGACGAGCATCACCGCCACGAGCACGGTCCCGATGACCCCGCCGGCGAGCCGCACAACCATCGGCATCAGCACGTGCGGCTCGTGCACGACCATCCGCATCTGCCCGACGCGCACCACCGGCACGGCCACTGACCAGTGTTGCTCACGGGTCGCTGTTCAACGCTGGGTCGAGAGAGAAGGTTAGAACGGTGAGCGATCGTTCTAACCTCTCTGTCGTGGTCCGTTGAACAGCGGCGCCCGAGATTCACGAGGCGATGCGCGGCTCTCCGCGGCGCGCTCTCCGATGGAGAGGTGTTTGTATTTTCTCTCCGTCTGTAAAACGGGTCTCGGTTTCTGTTAAACGGGCGCAGGGCTCTCTCTCCCCAGTCTCCGCCCAAAACGGGCTCGGAGAGAGCGACCGGGCACCCGCGAACGCTCGCGTCCTCTCTCCGCTTCGCACGCGGAGATCGCGTCCATGATCGGCGTGGTCGCGCATCCCCGCGACACGACGCCAAAAAGGAGAAGCCCCGATCACCTCGCGATGACCGGGGCTCCTGTTCAACAACGCGTCGTCCAGTTTGAAAGACGACCAAATGGCTCCGGAGGAGGGTTTCGAACCCCCGACCCGGCGGTTAACAGCCGCCTGCTCTGCCACTGAGCTACTCCGGAATGGGGACGGCCATTATGAGAGGGCGGTGAGGCCAGTCAAGACGGGCGGACGGGCGGGTGCGGCGGCGACGTCGGTCAGTGGGCGGTAGCGCGGAGGGCGGCTTCGGCGCGGGCGGCGGCCCAAGCGCGGCGGACGAGGAGGGCCTGGTACTCGCCGTCGAGCTCGCGCTTCCAACGGCCGATCTCGGCGTCCAGATCGGCGACTTCGCGCTCGGCGGCGGCGCGATCGATTTCCCCCGCGCGCGTGGCTTGGTCTACCAGCACCAGGACACGGTTGTCGGCGCCCGTGGCGGTGGCCGGGGTGACCTCCAAGTATCCTTCGCCCACGGCGACGATCCCGGTGCGGTCCTTGGTCCGATAGACCAGGACACCGGGACGAAGCGCGGCCAGCAGCGGGACATGGCCGGGAAGAATGCCCAGCTCGCCCATGGCGGCGGGCGCGATGACTTCGTCGACCGACGTATCGATCAGCGATCCGCCGGGGGTGGTCAATGACAGATGCATGGCCGCGAATTGCGTTCCGGTGGCCCGGTCAGGCGTTGATCTTGGCGATCTGCTCGGCCTTTGCGCGCACGTCGTCGAGCCCGCCCTGCATGAAGAACGCCTGCTCGGGCAGGTCGTCGCACTTGCCCTCCACGATCTCGCGGAAGCCGGTCACGGTGTCTTTGACCTCGACGTACTTGCCAGGCGTGCCGGTAAAGGTTTCGGCCACGTGGAAGGGCTGCGACAGGAAACGCTGGATTTTGCGCGCGCGAGACACCGCGAGCTTGTCGTCTTCCGACAGCTCGTCCATTCCGAGGATGGCGATGATGTCGACGAGCTCCTTGTACTTCTGCAGCACTTTCTGCACGGCGCGCGCGACGCGGTAGTGCTCGGCGCCCACGACGTCGGGCGACAAGATGGTGGACGTGGAATCCAGCGGATCGACGGCCGGGTAGATGCCAAGCTCGGCGATCTGGCGCGAAAGGACGGTGGTGGCGTCCAGATGGGCGAAGGCGGTGGCGGGCGCCGGGTCGGTCAAGTCGTCGGCCGGGACGTAGATGGCCTGCACCGACGTGATGGATCCCTTGTTGGTCGAAGTGATGCGCTCCTGCAGCTCGCCCATCTCCGTCGACAGCGTGGGCTGATACCCGACGGCCGACGGGATGCGGCCCAGGAGGGCGGACACCTCGGACCCGGCCTGGGTGAAGCGGAAGATGTTGTCGACGAACAGCAGCACGTCCTGTCCTTCGTCGTCGCGGAAGTACTCGGCGACGGTCAGGGCCGACAGGGCCACACGCGCGCGCGCGCCGGGCGGCTCGTTCATCTGTCCGTAGATCAGCGCCGCCTTCGAGAGCACGGTGTCGCCGGTAGACAGCTTAGATTCCTGCATCTCGTTGTACAGGTCCCGGCCTTCGCGCGTACGCTCGCCGACGCCGGCAAAGACGGAGAATCCGCCGTGCTTCTTCGCCACGTTGTTGATGAGCTCCATGATGAGCACGGTCTTGCCCACGCCGGCGCCCCCGAAGAGGCCGATCTTTCCGCCGCGCCGGTAGGGCGCCAGCAGGTCCACCACCTTGATGCCGGTCTCGAACATCTCGACCTTGACCGACTGGTCAACGAACTTCGGCGCGGTCCGGTGGATGGGGTAGGTCTTGGCGGTCGTGACCGGGCCACGCTCGTCGACCGGCTCGCCGACGACGTTCAGGATGCGGCCGAGCACTTCCTTGCCCACCGGCATCTGGATCGCGGCGCCTGTGTTCTGCACCGGCATGCCGCGGACCAGGCCGTCGGTGGTGTCCATGGCGATGCATCGCACGGTGTGTTCGCCCAGGTGTTGCGCCACTTCGACGGTCAGGTTCAGCGGTTTGTCGCTGATGGCGGGGTTCGAGATCTTGAGCGCCGTGTTGATCTCCGGCAGCCCGGCGCCCGAGAACTCGACGTCGACGACGGGGCCGATGACCTGGACGATCTTTCCCTGTTGGCTGGTCTGCGTGATCATGATGTTTGTTCTTTCTTCTTTCGTTCTTGCTGCGCTATCCCTTGAGCGCTTCGGCGCCGCCCACGATCTCCATCAGCTCCTTGGTGATGGCGGCCTGGCGGGCTCGGTTGTACTGAAGCGTGAGCCGTCCAATCATTTCCTTCGCGTTGGTGGTGGCGCTGTCCATGGCCGTCATGCGCGCTCCAAACTCCGACGCGATGGATTCCAACAGCGCCCGGTAGATCTGCGACTCTACGTACAGCGGCAGCAGCCGGACCAGGAGCTCCTCCTTGCCGGGTTCGTACAGGAAATCGATGGTACTGCCGCCGCTGGGCAGCGCGACGGGGACCACCGGCATCAAGGGCTCGACGACGACCTTCTGCTGGATGGCCGATTTGAACTCGTTGTAGACGATGTGGACGGCATCGACCTCACCGTCGATGAACGATTGGGTGAGGGCCAGCGCCAGCTCCTTCGCGCGCACGGCCGCGGTATCGCCGGTCGCTCCCGCGAGCTCGTGCCGAAGGGGAACTTTGCGGCGCCGGAAGTAATCGCGCCCCTTCTTCCCCACCACTTCAAGGGAGATTTCGTCGGTCGAGGCCCGGCTGTCGACCATGAAGCGTTGGGCACCACGGCAGATGTTGGTGTTGAAACCGCCGCATAGCCCACGATCGGACGTCATGATCACCAGCGCCACCCGACGGCCTGGCCGCTTGTCGAGCAGCGGATGAGCGCCGTCCCCCGCCCGCGCGGCGATTTCCGCCACGGCCTCGCCCAACGCTTTCGCATAGGGCCGCGCCGCGATGATGGCGTCCTGCGCGCGCCGCAGCTTGGCGGCGGACACCAGCTTCATGGCGCGCGTGATCTTCTGCGTCGATTTCACCGACGCGATCCGCGTGCGTATGCTCTTGAGCGAGGGCATCCGGACCTACCTACGACGACGGCGTCAAGCGGCCTTGTCGTCGGGCGACAGCTCTTTCCCGAATTCCGAGAGGACCTTGCGCATAGAGCCGGCGAGGGCGTCGAACGCCTTGCCGTCGCGGCTCTTGGTCCGCAGCTCTTCCCACAGGCCGGCGTGGCGCGCGTCGACGAACGCGTAAAGGTCGCGCTCGTATCGCGCCAGCGCGTCGAGCGCCAGCGCATCCACGTAGCCATTCGTCACGGCGAACAGGATGAGAACCTGCTTCTCGACGGGCTGCGGCTGGTACTGCCCCTGCTTGAGCATCTCGGTCATCCGCGCGCCGCGTGCGAGCTGCTGCTGCGTGGCCTTGTCGAGGTCCGAGCCGAACTGCGAGAAGGCCGCCAGCTCGCGGTATTGCGCGAGCTCGAGGCGCAGCTTGCCGGCGACCTTCTTCATGGCGGCCGTCTGGGCGGCGCCGCCCACGCGGCTGACCGAAAGGCCGGCGTTCACCGCCGGGCGCTGGCCCGAGTAGAACAGGTCGCTCTCCAAATAGATCTGCCCGTCGGTGATGGAGATGACGTTGGTCGGGATGTACGCCGACACGTCGCCCGCCTGGGTCTCGATGATGGGCAGCGCCGTCAGCGAGCCCGCGCCTTCCTTGTCGGACAGCTTGGCGGCGCGCTCCAGCAGGCGCGAGTGAAGATAGAAGACGTCGCCAGGGAAGGCCTCACGCCCGGGCGGGCGCCGCAATAACAGGGCGAGCTGACGGTAGGCCACCGCCTGCTTCGAGAGGTCGTCGTACACGATCAGCGCATGTCGCCCCGAGTCCCGATAGTACTCGGCCATGGTGACGCCGGTGTACGGCGCCAGGAACTGCAGCGGCGCCGGCTCGGATGCCGTGGCGGCCACCACGGTGGTGTAGGCGAGCGCGCCCGACTCGCGCAGCTTGTCGACCACCGAGGCCACGGTGGACTGCTTCTGGCCGATGGCGACGTAGAAGCACTGCATGTTCTGGCCCTTCTGATTGATGATCGTGTCGACGGCGACGGCGGTCTTGCCGGTCTGCCGATCGCCGATGATCAGCTCGCGCTGTCCGCGGCCGATGGGGATCATGGAATCGATGGCCTTGAGGCCCGTCTGCATCGGCTCATGCACTGACTTGCGAGCGATGATGCCGGGAGCCTTCACCTCGATCTTGCGCGATTCCTTGCTGTCGATCGGGCCCTTGCCGTCGATGGGCAGCCCCAGGGCGTTGACCACCCGGCCCACCAGCCCGTCGCCGACGGGGACCTGGGCGATCTTACCGGTGCGCTTGACGGTGTCGCCCTCGCGCACTTCTTCGAAGTTGCCGAGCAGCGCCACGCCGACGTTGTCCTCTTCCAGGTTCAACACCAGGCCCACGACGCCGTGGCCGAAGTCGAGCAGCTCGCCCGCCATCGCCGCCTCCAGGCCGTAGACGCGGGCGATCCCGTCGCCCGCCTCGAGCACGGTGCCGGTCTCCATGACGGCGACCTTCTGATCGAAGCCCTCGATCTCCTTGCGGATGATCTGGCTTATTTCTTCTGCGCGGATTTGCATCGGACTCCCTCGGTTGGTGGCCTTCTAGTTCAGGAGCTTCTCCCGCATGATCTCGAGCTGCGTGCGCAGGCTGCCGTCGAGCACCAGGTCACCGACGCGGGCGACCACGCCGCCGATGAGCTTGGCATCGACGGCGGTCTCCACTAAGACGCGTTTTCCGGTGCGCTTTTCCAGGGCCCGTTGAACCCGCGCCAAGGCCTCGGCGCCCAGCGGCTCCGCCGATGTCACCGTGGCCCGCACGCGGCCCGCATGGGCGTCGGAAAGCTCGCGGAAGGCGCGGGCGATGGCCGGAAGCATCGCGATACGGCCGCGCTCCAAGAGGAGCAGCCCGAAATTGTGCACCAGGCGGCTGGAGGCCACGCGCGGGAGCAGCTTCTCGACGATGGCGCGCTTTTCCGACGGCTTGAAGACGGGGCTCTCGAGCGTCTGCCGCAGATCGGGGGAACCGGTGTAGAGCTCGGCCAGCGCATCGAGTTGTTTGCCGAGCGTTTCGAACGAAGCTTGATCCACGCCAATTTGAAAGAGCGCGCGCGCGTAGCGGCGCGCCACGGAACCCCCGAGAGCCGCCACTATTGGACCTCCGAGACGTCCTGGGCAGGCAGCCTGCCGGCGGTGTGGCCGACGCCCGCGGCTCCGCCTACGTCGGAAACGAACGCATCTATCAGCCGCTGCTGGTCGCCGGCGCCGATCGTCTGGCGCAGCAGACGCTCCGCTTCCGCCAGCGCGGCGTCGGCGGCTTCGCGGCGCAACACAGCGCGCGCTTCCTTGACCTGCTGATCCAGGACGAACGCGGTCTCGTCCTGGATGCGTTTCGCGCGTTCTTCGGCGGCGGCAATCAGGCGCGCCTTCTCCGCTTCCGCGTCGCGCTTGATGGCGGCCCGGACGCCGGCGATCTCTTGTTCCAGATTGGCCAGCCGCTGTTCCTGCTCCTTGAGGCGAGCCTCCGCTTCCGCGCGCAAGCGGGCGGCAGAGGCGAGGTCCGCCTTGAGCTGATCGTGGCGCGCCCGGAGCGCTTTGTTCGCGGCGCCGCCGCCGAACTTGACCAGCAAGAAAACCAGGACGCTGAAGTTGATGACCTGGAACGCGAAGGTCCGCCCGTTGAACGCGGCGTGATGTCCGGCGTCATCGTGGGCGGCCGCGGCGTGTCCTTCGTCGCTGGCCTCGGCGTGCGTGGTCCCTGCCGTGGCCGCGAGCGCGACGGCGATGGCCAAGGCCAGTGCGGCGCCGGCGCGTCTCACGACGTCACCGGCCGTCCAAGAACCTTACGACCCGCTTCCCGGCCCAGGTCGGCGACGCGCGTCCGCAAGGTGGCCCGCTCGGCCGCCAGCACCACCTCGATCTCGGCGCGCTTTTCCTTCAGCGTGCGCTGGGCCGCCGCCTGCGCCTCGGCCAGCAGCGTCTGCTCGCGGGCGTGGGCTTCGGCGCGCGCGACCGCCCGCTCGCCGGCCCCGACGCGGCGCGCTTCGGCGAGCTCCGCGTCACAGCGGGCAAACCGCGCGGCGGCGTCCGCCTCCAACCGGACGGCATCAGCGCGGTAACCCTCGACGCGCGTGACCCGCTCGGCGCGGATGCGCAGGTAGGGCTTGAAGAGCCAGGCGTTGAGCACGGCGATCAACGCCAGGAACAGACCGAGCTGGAGGAACAGCGTGCCGTCGACGTCCAGAAGCTGCTGATCCGCCGATTCGGACGCAGCGACCGCGGCCAGGGCGGAAAGGGTCGAAAAGACGCTGGGAAGCTGCATCTGCGCCGAAGTCCGCGGGTCGGTTATCAAAGTCGACGTGGAAAGTCAAAGGCGATCGATCGGTCACAGAGCGTCAACGCGGAAAGCCGATGGTCGGCTCATCGATGACGTCGGCAACCCCGATGTGGACGTCGCCCACGACGCGCGCGGGGGCGCCGGGGTGATCGACGGTGGCGGTCACCAGGATGTGGCCGCGGTAGCGGGCGTGGGCCAGGCTGAGCAGCTCGTCGAAGGCCGCCGGCGAAGACGCATGGATCGCGGCGCGGCACGGCCGTTCACGGCAGTCGAGCCCCTGGAAGGAAACACCGGCCACGGTCCTGACCATGTCGACGATTTCGCGCCGCAGCTCATCTTCCGGCAGGTCCATAAGCCAGCGGACATAGGCCGGGTCGTCGGCGGGCGGCGGGCGTGACGGGGGGTGCCCAGGCCGCGGGTGCCGGGGATCATCTCGTGCTCTCTCGGGCCGCGCCGACGGAGCGGCCGGTTTGGACGACGCGCGCGCGCCGGCGCTCTGCCGCGTGCCCGCATCCACGCCGATCAATGCGACAGCGGAGCGACTCTCGCCGCCACCCCGCGGTCGGAAACGGATCGCCGTGACAACGGTCCCTGCCGCCGCGGCGACGGCCACCGCTCCCAAAATCGCCGCGCTCGCGCGCAACTACAGATGCCTTCCCTGACGCGAATCGAGAAGAATAAGGCAAGTGAACTCGCGAGAGGGCCCAGCCCTCCCGCGGCGGCGAAGCCGCATTAGGAGCTGGCGGCGTTTGTCGAGGCCGCGGTCGAACCGCGCGCGGCGCCCGCGCCCGACTGCTCCATCTGGCAGTTGCCGTCGAACACGACGCCCTTTTCGATGAACAGCGATGGGGTCGTGATGTTGCCCTTGACCCGCGCCGGGGTGTGGATCTCCACCGAGCGCTTCGCGTGAATGTTCCCGTGGACCGTGCCTTCGATGATGATCGAACCGACGTTGATCTCGGCGTTCACCTCGGCGCCTTCGCCGATCACCAGGACGTCGTCGGTGAAGATCTCGCCCGACAGCTTTCCGTCGACGCGGACCGTGCCTTCGAACGACAGCTTGCCCTCGAACTCGCTGCCTCGCCCGAGGAGGGTGGTGACCTCCCCCATCGACGAGGCGGAATCGCCATTGGATTGACCATGCGTCGTGACGGCAGCCATCGTTTTTCTCCCGCCGCGACGCTAACCCGACGTGCGGGGACCGTCAACGGACCTCGGGGCGTGTCGAGCCGTTCGAAGCTGTGGTGTAATTGCGAACATGAACCCCAAGTTCGAATCGGCGTGCCACGACCGGGGAGACGGGACGACGTACACCAAGATCGCCGGCGTCGTCGACGAAGACCACGAGCTGGCAATCTTGACGCCCAAGCTGAAGACGGCCCTGCGCATCGTCATCGACCTAGCCGACGTCGAGCGGGTGAACGACGCGGGCGCCCGGGCCCTGCACGCCTGGCTGGATGAGCTATCGGCGTCCGGCGTCGCCATCGGTATCGACCGCGTTTCATCGGCGATCGTCGCCCGCATGAATGAAAATCCGGCGTTCATGGGGCGCGCCACCGTCCGCAGCTTCTTTGCGCCGTTCTACTGTGGGGCGTGCGAAACCGAGCAGGTGCACCTTCTGCGTCCGGAAGAGGTGCCCCCCGAAGGAGGTAAGGAAGGCGGAAAGCCGCCGCCGCAAGTCTGCACCGAATGCGCGGCGAACGCGGAGTTCGACGGGACGTCCGATTACTTCCGGTTCATCAGGCGGATCATCGGCACGCGCGCCGTCGTGGCCGAGCCGGCGGCGCGCTGACGCGCTCGCGACATCAGAAGACGTACACGGCGACCAAGACCGCGAGCAGCGCGGCGGCGATGATTCCCAGGCGCAGCGCCCACGGGTCCGGCGCCATGCGGGTCAGCAGCGCGCCGGCAGCGCGGGCGACGGGCGGCGGCGGTGGCGGAACCGCGGCCAGTAACGCGTGCAGATGACCCGCGGCGCCCCGGTAGTCGCCTCGTTCGAAGAGCACCAGCGCCGGCGTCACTTCCGGTAGGACGTCGGCGTCGGCGTCAGCACCCTCGTCCGGGCCTCCCGCGGGAGTCAAGCGGCCTTGGGCCGGTCCGACGTCCAGTAGGCGGCGGCGCGATCCTGGATCTGCTTCGCGCGCGGATCGTCCTGGCGAAAGATGTGGATGGCGTCGTAAGGGCAGTCGATCTCGCACACCGTGCAGCCGGTGCAGCGCTTGTGCTCTACGACGGCGACCCGAGCGGCCAGGCCGTCACCCGCCAGCGCGCGCGGCGCCGGGTCCATGGTGATGCAGTCGAACGGGCAGGAGTGAACGCAGTAGACGCACCCCGTGCACTTGTCGAGCTCGACAAAGGCCTTGGGACGCTGCGCGGCCTTGAGCTGATCGCAGAGGCGGCCGTAGGTATCGAGGATGGCGTCGTCGGGGCAGACGGCGCCGCAGGCTCCGCAGTCGATGCACAGGTTGGGATCGATGTAGAACATCTCTTTCTTGATCCCGTGGATTGCCGCGGTCGGGCAGCGCTTTTCGCATGCGGTGCAGCCGGTGCAGGTCTCGATGATCGTGTACGGCATGCCTGCCCTCCCATATAGACCGCACCGTCGGAGCGGTCAAGGCCCGCGGCGCCAGGCGGATGGCTCGACCGACGACGATGACGACGCGGCGATCGGCTGCGGCGCGTGCGTGCCGCCACCTTCGAACGCTGCGTGCAGGGCGGCGGCGGCAGCGGCCAGATCCGCGGTGGCGGCGTCAGGCTCCGCGGGCGTCAGCTCGACGCGGTGACGGTCGATGAATCCCGTGTCGTACTCGCCGGCGCGGAATGCGGGGTGGCACATCACGCGCCGGTGAAACGCGAGGTTCGTGCGGATGCCGCCCACGTGGTACTCGTGGAGGGCGCGGCGCATCCGGTCGATGGCGGCGGGCCGGCCGTCGGCCCAGGTGCAGAGCTTCGAGATCATTGGGTCGTAGTACACGGAGATGACGCTGCCTGCGGTGACGCCCGAATCGTCGCGCACGCCGGGGCCGGACGGGACGCGCAGCGACGAGATGGTGCCGGGCGACGGCAGGAACTTGACCGCGTCCTCCGCGTACACGCGGCACTCGATGGCGGCGCCGCGCCGTGGGATGTCCTCCTGGCGCAGGGGCAGGCGGGCGCCCTGCGCGACCTCGATCTGCCAGCGCACCAGGTCGACGCCGGTCACCAGCTCGGTGACCGGATGCTCGACCTGCAGGCGCGTATTCATCTCCAGGAAATAGAAGCTGCGCGACGCGCTGTCGTACAGCATCTCGATGGTCCCGGCGCCCACGTAGCCGACGGACCGGGCGGCGCGCACCGCCACCTCGCCCATGCGGGCGCGGAGCGTGTCATCCAGGGCCGGCGACGGCGATTCTTCGATGACTTTCTGGTTGCGCCGCTGGATCGAGCAGTCGCGTTCGTAAAGGTGGACCGCCCCGCCGTGCTCGTCGCCGAACACCTGAATCTCGATGTGCCGGGGGCGCACGACGGCCTTTTCCAGGTAGACGGCGTCGTCGCCAAACGCGGCCTTCGATTCCCGGCGGGCGGAGGCCAGAGCCGCCTCCAGCTTGTCCTCGGAATCGACCAGGCGCATGCCCCGGCCGCCGCCGCCGGCCGCGGCTTTGAGCATCACGGGGTAGCCGATGCGCGCGGCCGCCGCCTTGGCTTCGGCGGGTGACGCGAACCCGCGTCCGTCGGGGCCGTTGTCGCCCGGGACCACCGGCACGCCGGCGGCTTCCATCACCGCGCGCGCGGCGGTCTTGCCGCCCATCGCGCGGATGGCCCCGGGCGGCGGGCCGATGAAGGTCACCCCCGCGGCGGCGCAAGCCTCGGCGAAGTCGGCGTTCTCGGACAAGAACCCGTAGCCGGGGTGAACCGCGTCGGCTCCGGTCCGGCGGGCGGCGTCGAGGATCTTCTCCACCACCAGGTAGCTTTCGCGCGCAGGCGGCGGGCCGATGGCGACGGCCTCGTCCGCCATGCGCACGTGCAGGGCCGCGCGATCCGCGTCCGAGTACACCGCGACGGTGGCGATGTCCATCTCGCGGCAGGCGCGCATCACGCGGCACGCGATCTCGCCGCGGTTGGCGATCAAGACCTTGGTGATCCGTCTGGCTGGCATGTCCCTCCGACGTTCGGCGTTCAATATCCCGCGACAGCGCCCGCACCGCGCGGGTCGGCGGCGGCCTCCAGTCCGCGCTCGGTTCGCACCAGGAGGTTGGCGGTCGCCAGGCGCGGCACAACCTTGGTGCGGTGCCCGCGACGCTCCAGCGCGGCGACCACGTCCTGCGGGACGTCGGCTTCGAGGCTCAACACTTCTGGGATCCATTGGTGGTGAATGCGCGGAGCGGCGTTGGCGGCCATGGCGTCCAGCTTGAAATCGATGACGTTCAACAGGATCTGCGCGGTCGCCGTGATGATCTTGGGACCGCCGGCGGCGCCCACCGCGATCTTCACGCGATCGCCCTCGAGCACCAAGGTCGGCGTCATCGATGACAACGGCCGCTTGCCGGGCGCGACGGCGTTTTCGTCGTTGCCAATCAGCCCGAAGGCGTTGGGGACGCCGGGCTGCAATGAAAAGTCGTCCATCTCGTCATTGAGGATGATCCCGGTCTTGCCGGCCACCAACTTTGCCCCGAACGAAAGGTTGATGGTGGTGGTCAGCGCGACGGCGTTGCCGTCGGCGTCGATCACCGACAGATGGCTGGTCCCGCCGCCTTTCGCTGGCTGCGCGCCGGCGTCGCCCGCGTCGCCCGCCTCCGGCGTTCCGTAGCTCTCACGCGGCAGCACCCGGTCCGGGACGATGCGCGCGGCCAAGTCGCGGTGATAGGCGGCCCCGGTCAGGTGCGCGGTCGGCACCGGTACGAAGTCCGCGTCGCCCAGGTGACGGGCCCGATCGGCGAACGCGTGCTTGAATGACTCCGCCACCACGTGCAGGTGCGCCGACGACCCGCGCCCCAGCTTGCCCAGGTCGTGCCCGCGCGCCGCAAGCGCCGCCAGGCTGCCGAGGACTTCGCTCACCGCGATCCCACCCGACGATGGTGGCGGCATAGAGTAGACGCGCAGGCCGCGATACGCCGTCTCAAGGGGGGCACGGTCGGTGGCGGTGTAGCGCGCGAGGTCCTGATGGGTGAGAACGCCCCCCGCGTCGCGCACCGCCTTGACGATGTCGTCGGCGATGGCTCCCGTGTAGAAGGCGTCGGGACCGAAACGCAGCAACTTGCCGAGCGTGCCGGCCAGATCGGGGCGACGCATGAGGGCGCCCTCCGGCAGGGGCCGTCCGCCGGGGAGGAACCGGCTCCACGCGGTCATCTCGTCGGCGACCCGCCACGAGACCGGCGCGCCCGATCGTGCCAACCGCTGCGCCGGCCCGACGCAGTCGCGAAACGGGCGGGCTCCCCAGCGCCGGACCATCTCGCCCAAGCCACGGACCTCGCCCGGGACGGCCACCGCCCGCCCGCCCGCGGCGGAAAGCGCCGGGTCGGCCTTGCCGTCGCGTACAAACATCCCGGGCGTGGCGGCGGCCGGCGCGCGCTCGCGAAAATCCAGCGCGAAGACGCGCCGTTCCTTGGTCAGGTACACCACGGCGAAACCGCCACCGCCGATCCCCGAGCTGGCAGGATTGACTACGCCCAGGGCCAGGGCGGTAGCGCACGCGGCGTCTACGGCGTTGCCCCCGGATCGCAACAACGCGAGGCCGGCCGCGGAGGCATGCGGGTGATCGGAGACCACGGCGGCCTTGGACGATCGAAAGGGCAGGGGGGCCGCGGCGCGCGCGGCCTTTGGGATCCCGTACGCAGCGGCAGCGACGGCAGCGACGAGCAGGACCAGGACGCCGCCTCGAAGAGCGACCTCGACGGTGCGCTGAAACGGTGGCACTAGGGATACCCCGTAGCGCGTAATACCGCGCTCCGCGGCGCCTTTGCAAAGGCATACCCACCATGATTAAACTGATCTACCCGCGTCATCGACGCGCAGGATCCGATGGAGCCGCAGTCCAAGAAAGAGGTGCGCTCGCCCGTCACCCTGAAGATCAAGTTCAAGAGCGAGAGCCTCGACCAGTTCATCGAGCGGTACGCGGTAGACGTCAGCCGCGGCGGTATTTTCATCCGCACCAAGGAACCGCTGGCCGTCGGGACCCAGCTCAAGTTCGAGTTTCAGCTTCAGGATGCGTCGCCGCTCATCGCGGGCGACGGGACCGTGGTCTGGATACGGGAGCACGACCCGGCCCGGGCGGCGGTGGCGCCGGGGATGGGCGTGCGGTTCGACAAGCTGTCGTCCGCCAGCCACTCGGTCCTGGAGAAGATCTTGTCCGAGAAGACCCGTCGCGATCAGTCGAGCGGCCTCGGCAGCTCGGCGCGGCCGTCGCTCGCCACGGCGGGAGCGGCGCGCAAGCCGGCGCCTGCCGCCGCGCGACCGATGGAAGAAGGACGGCCCACGGTGGCGTCGCCGCGACCGCCGAGCCAGCCGACCATGGCCACCGTCGACGAGTTCGCGGAGAATCCGGCGGCGACCACCATCGCACCCGTGTCGGCGGCGCTGCTCGCTCAGTCGGCGGCCGGAGGCGGCCGGGGGGCGGGGGCGCCGAAGTTGGGCGGGCTCTCGAACGCGGGCGCCCGGAACCTGGCCGCGGTGACGCTGACCGGATTCATGCGCGATGGCCAAGTTTTCACGAACCCGTCGGCGGGGCCCGCCGCCACCACCGTGCCGCCCGCTTCGGGCTCCCTGGATGAGCAGCCTCCGCTCGGAGACGGACTGCAAGACGGCTCGGACGGCGGCCAGGATGACGAGCCCAAGCGCTCGCTCGACGGGCTGTTCGACGACGAGCCGATCTCGAAGACGGCCGAGATCGCGGCGCTCAAGCCGCTGCAGGAATCGGACGTGGGTGGGGCCGCGCCGGGACGGCTGTCGGTGCAGCGCGCGGCTGTGATAGCCGCGGCGGGTCCGGGCGTGGCCGCGCAGGGGCCCAAGACCGAGGCCAGGATGCCTGCGTCCGCGTCGTCGGCGGCCCTGCAGAAACCTGCGATGCGGAAGGGGCGGAAGCTCATTCTGGGAGGCTTGGCGGTGGGAGGAATCGCGGCGGCAGCCTTGTTTGCGGCGCAATCTTCGATGCAAGACGTTCCCGAGCCCGTGCCCGCGGCGGTGGCCCGCCCGGCGCCGCCTCCGCCGGTCCCCACGGCCGCGCCCGCCCTGGCCAAGACAACGCCTCCGGCCCCCGCGGCCGCGGCCGCGGCACCGGCCGCGGCGGCAGCCTCTGGCGCCACCGCCGCCCCCGCAGCTCCGAAGCCGGAGCCTCCCGCCGTGGCCGTGCCGGCCCCCAACCCGTTTCCGGCGGCGCCATCGGCGACATTGCCGTCGCCCTCGACGCCGCTACCGCGGCCCGCGTCTTCGCCGACCGCGGCGCCTTCGAAAGTCGCCGTGGCCTCGAAGGCCGGACCCAAGCCGAGCCGCCCTGCGCGTCAGGCGCCGCCGCCCACCGCCGCGGACGATGGTCCCGAGCGACACGTCTTGAGGGTGACGTCCAACCCCAGGGGTGCCGACGTCATCATCGACGGCAGGACCGTCGGCAAGACGCCGTATCAGGGAGCCAATTTTGATGTGGCCGCCCCTCATGCGTTGACGCTGAAGCTGGACGGCTACGAGCCCGACGAACGCATGGTGAGCGGTTCGGATGACTGGGTGAAGAAGGGCAAGACCCACACGCTCAGCGTCTCCGTCCGCCTGCAGAAGCTTCCAGGCGCCGAAGTACCAGCGCCTTAGGAGGTCCGCGCGGCGATGATGGTGCGTCGGCGGCGTCAAGCAGCGGCCATCGCGCGCCCCGCGATCCTGGTGGCCGCGAGCGCCGCGCTGATCGCTTGCCCCGGCGGTCGGGGTGGATCGACGAACGCGGCGCCGGCGCCGGCGGACAGCGCGCGCGCGCAGCCGGCGCCGCCAGCACCATCGCCGGCCGCGGCGCGCGTCCGCCTGCCTCGCATCGACGTCCACACCCACGTGGGGCCGGAACCGGAAACGCTGGCCCGGCTGTCTGCGCTGATGGACCGCTGGGGTATCGACGGGGTGGTGAACCTGTCCGGCATGTATCCCGGCCCGCCCGAGCACATGCTCGAGATGCAGCTCGCGGCCGCGGGGCGAACGGGACATCGGATGGCTGTGTTCGCGAACGCCAATTTTCGTTCCATCCTTTCGCGCAACGACTACGGCCGTGCGATGGCCGCCGACCTGGCCGAGTCGCGGCGCCTGGGCGCCATCGGGCTCAAGATCCCGAAAGGCCTTGGGCTTGGTTATCCGGCGCGGGGCGGGAAAGGGTTATTGGCGGTTGACGACAAGGGGCTCGACCCCTTGTTCGAGAAAGCCGGCGCGCTCGGCATGCCGGTGGCCATTCATACCGGTGATCCCAAAGCGTTCTGGCGGCCGGCGACCCCCGACAACGAACGTTGGGATGAGCTCCAGGCTCACCCGTCATGGTCGTTCCACGGGGCGGTGACGCGCGACGGAAAGCCCGTCCCCTCCTGGGAAGAGCTCTACGACGCCCTGGAGCGCCGGGTGACGCGCCATCCGAAGACGATCTTCATCGCCGTGCACTTTGGCAACGCGCCGGAGGAGCCCGACCGCGTCGCCCGCATGCTCGACCGCTACCCGAACTTCTATATAGACACCGCCGCGCGCGTTCCCGAGATCGGCCGGCACGCCGCCGACAAGATGCGCGCCTTCTTCACGAAGTACCAGGATCGCATCCTGTTCGGCACCGATACCGGCGTCGGCCCCACTCAAGACGATATGATGTACGGATCCAATGGAGCCCTTCCGCCGACGGCGGACGACGAACGCCTGTTCTTCACTGCCACCGACCGTTACTTCGAGACGCTCGACCGTCAGTTCGCCAGCCCGACCCCCATCCAGGGTCGCTGGAAGATCGACGGCATCGGCCTGCCCGAGTCCGTTCTGCGCAAGGTGTACTTCGACAACGCGGTCCGGCTGCTCCGGTGGCGGCCAGGCACGGGCACGGGCGCGCCCGCGCCGCTGTAACGTTTTCAGGGACCCCCGTACTCACACCGCGGCGGTACTGCGCCGCGGATGATTACATTCACAGGAGGCCGTGATGACGAGACCGGGTTTTGGTTTGCTAGCCGCGCTGCTGGCGGGGACGTTCGTAGGATGTGGCAGTGATGATGATTCTTCGAATCCCCCGCCGGGGGGGGACGCCCAGAATCCCCCTATGGGCCGCGCCGCCGTCGAGGCGTGGTTGAGCGCCAATCACTACAAGAGCTGGCGTTGCGAGTCGGCTCCCCATGCGGCGCGCTCGCCCTCGCCCCACGGGATCAACCGCATCTGCTCCAACAATTTGCTGAGCCAGCACGGCGCCGGCGAATACCCGGTCGGATCCGCGGCGGTCAAAGAGCTGCTGGACGCATCCAACAACATCATCGGGTATGCGGTGTATCGGCATACGCGCGCCGGAACCACCGGCGATACTTGGTACTGGTACGAGCGGATTCCGGCGAGCACGCCCACCTCGCAGGTTCCTCACGACGGCAACGGCATCGTGGCGGACGGCATGGGTGGCGGCACTGGTCCCGAGGAGACCATCTGCGTCGGCTGTCACCAGGGCGCCGGCTCGGACGCGGCACATTCCGGGCACGATTTCGTGTACACGCAAGTGAAGTAACCCGTGGCACGCCCGCCCAGCGAGGGCGGGCCATCGCCGATCTTGCCGCGCCCACTGCGACCGGATAGCTTCCGCCGGCATGAGGGGCCGCACGAAGATAACTTCACTGCTTCTTCTCGTGGCGCCGGTGCCGGTGGCCGCGGTGGGAGAGTCGCCCGCGCTGGCCGCGGCGCCGGGGGAGCAGCCGACGGTGGCGTACATGGGCTCGGACGCCGCGGGCGTGGACGCCGAGACCGCGCGGACGCTGGACGCGGCGGTCGAGGGCGGCGTGCGGAACGCGCCGGTGGACTTTGTCGCGCTGGCCGCCGGCGCCGTCGAGCGCTCGGCGGGCGGGCAGGTCTGCGCCAGCCCCGGCTGCCTCGAGCGGCTGCGCGGCGCGAGCGGCGCCGATCACTTCGTGCGGGCCTCGGTGCGCTCCGACGCGGGGGCCGGCGGCGGGGAGGCGGCGGCCGCGGCGTTCGTGATCGAGATGCAGGCCATCCGCGCCGTGCCCTTCGAGGTGGTGGCCTCCGGAGTGTTCACGTGCGCGCGCTGCACGCCCGACCTGCTGGCCATGCGGTCGGGGACCGAGGCGCGCGCGCTGGTGGCCCGGCTGCTCGACGCGCTGGGGACGGCGTCGATGGCGGCGGCGCTGCATCCGGCCTCGGGCGGGACGGTAGCCGCCGCTCGCGGCGCGGACGCGCGCGATGCCGGTGCCGGGCCGGCGCCTCCCTCGCGGCGGCCGGTGTGGCTGCTGGGCGGCGCCGCGGCGATCGCGCTGCTGGGCGGCGCCACGCTCCTCGCGCTCGATGGGGCGTCGACCTGCGATGGGATCCCGGCGGATGGCTGCGGGCGGACGTGGGAGCTGACGGCTCCGGGTGTCGCGCTGGTCGCCGCGGGCGCGCTCTCGGCGGCGGGCGCGCTGCTGCTGGCGTGGCGGCTGGGCGAACGCGCCGAGCTGCGTGCCGGTCCGGGGAGGCTGACCTTGGGGGGGACCTTCTGATGCCGGCGGGCGCTCGGGGGCTCGCGGGCTGGCTCCTCGTCTGGCGCTTCTTCTTGGCGGCGGCGGCGCTCGTGGCGGGCTGCTACGAGGACAAGCCCGACTACTGCGAGAGCCACGCGGCGTGTCCGTCCGGGACGTGCAGCACCACGACGAAGCGTTGCCTGCCCGCCGGCGACGGCGGGATCGATACGGCGGTGGACGTTTCCGCCGAGACCCCGGACCGCGCGGGCGACGCCGCCGTCCCCGACACGGCGGTGGACATGCCGGAGGCGCCGGACACCGGAGCGCCGGCCGACACCGGGCCCGAAGTGCCCCCGTGCAGCGGCC